>MDTB01191999.1_pt1 | contig 36108 bp, 37 predicted proteins | sample 811161 | NCBI WGS metagenome assembly MDTB01 (sample SAMN05326650, study PRJNA326480) | marine metagenome | isolation source: seawater | place: Mediterranean Sea | collected 2009 | reverse complement strand
CTCCCATATCTTAAGACAAAGTACCATCGGCGCTGAAGGACTTAACTTCCGAGTTCGGGATGGGATCGGGTGTGGCCCCTTCGCAATAATTACCAGGCGCAAGTTTATATTATTTTTTTAAAAGATTGTAAATAGCCTTATTTTCTCAAGAATTCTCAAAAAGAGACATCTTATATTCTTTAATTTGTATAACTTTGGTGAACTCTTTTTTCTTAAGAAAGAAAAAACAACTATTTAAAATTTTTTTTATAAAATTCTTAAAGAAACTATTTTTTTTTATGTTAAAAATAGGAGTTCGATCTCTAACAATAAAAAAAATATCACTATTTTTCTCTTCATTTAAATTACAAGCAACATAGGCAACTTTTTTTTCGGCATTTAATATGAATGGCACGTAGCCAATTATTGGTTGTAGATATTTGTTTGAACTAGACTGTATGTTAAAATTAATGTACTCGCATTTCGAAATTAAGCTATAACTCTCATCATCTAACTTATAGTCAAGTTTGCAAATAATATTTTTGACTTCTCTAGAAGAGATTAAGTTATGAGCTTGCTTAAATTCAAGAGCATTAAAATTTTTTTCAGGCAAGTATTTAAATGCCTTAATTTTATCTTCTCTTGTTGTTTCATATTTTGAATTTGATGAAATTGAATTACTTCTTAAAATATAAACCTGATCATTTTCAATTAAAGCAATTACCTCGTTCCTATCATCAATTTCAAAAGGGTTTGATGAGGATATTGTCTCTGAACGACATTCTTTTGTTAAAATAAAACTTTTGTCTTTTGAAAATAGTACTGATTTAACGTTAGCTCTCCAACAGTTTGTTTCGCCTAATAAATAAACTGATGAATTTTCAATATCAATCACATTAATTATATTACTTTTTTTTCCTTGTTTGTTAAGAAAAAAATATTTTTTTTGGTGGGCGTAATAAGAATTGAACTTATGACCTCTTCGATGTCAACGAAGCGTTCTACCACTGAACTATACGCCCATAAACTTATATAAGATTTAAGATTCTTAGGAATTTTTTTATTATTAACTTAAATTTAATAATTCTTATTTTATTAAAAGAAAATTTTTTATTTTCTTTAATTTTTTTATTCTTTTCGAGCCAATAATTATATTCCTTTATATGGTCATTAAATTTTATTTTTGAATAATTGTTACTATGAATTCTATAATATGCAAGAGGCTCTTGCACACATCTAAATTTGTATTTTTTACTTAATCTAAAAAAAAATTCAAAATCACCAATAATATTGTAAAATTTATCAAATATATCATCTTTAAATATTTTTTTTTTAATCATCACTGTAAGAACTCCTATGCAATAATTATCTAAAAGTTTTTGAGTTATAATTCCTTCAGGTAATATATTTTTATAAAAAATCTTACTTTTTTTGCTATTTTGATAAAACTGAAAAAAATTTGAATATACGAAATTTATTTTTTTATCACTTAAAAATAATTTAATTTGTTTTTCTAATTTTGTTTTTACCCACCAATCATCTGTATCTAAAAAACAAATATATTTGCCCTTAGCCTTACTTGCTGCCAGATTTCTTACATCGTATAGATTTTTTAATTTATTATTTTCATAATATTTGAATCGACTATCTTTTAAACTATTAAATATTTTTTTACTATTATCTGACGAGCAATTATTCCAAAAAATTAATTCCCAATTTTTATAATTTTGTAATATTAAACTTTGTAAACTTTTTCTAAGGTATTTTTCACCATTATGACAATTCATGATCACGCTTACTAATGGTTTTAAATTATTTTTTTTCACGATAAAATTTTACAGTTTTTCTTAAACCAGACTCTAGCGACACCTTTGGAAACCATTTAAGTTTTTGTTTAGCAAATTTAATACTAGGGTACATATTTCTTATTTCGTCTTTTCTCATTTTTATTTTTCCATAATCTGGATAACCTCCTTTAGAAATTTTTTTAATTTGTTCAATTAAATATTTAATTTTTACGGGTTTTCCAGAACCAGCATTTATAATTTTACCTATAGATTTTTTATTTATTAAAATTTTAAATATTAGATCTATAAGGTCGTCTATGTATAAAAAATCTCTTGACTGCAAACCATTAGTGCAGGCAAATCTTTCATTTTTTATACATGATTTAATTACTATTGGAACTAATCTATTAAAATCTTGATGTGGGCCAAATGCCTGGTAAAGCCTAATGATTGTACAAGGAAATTTTTTCTTTTTAAATAAACTTAATAAAAGATTTGTAGCTTTGAATTTAGCCAAACTATAAGTTGATCTTGGTGAACAAGCGTGTGTTTCTTTTTGGGGCGATTTAATGTTTCCATACTCTAAACCACTTCCCAGTTGAATAAAATGATCTATGTTATAATTTTCAAATATTTCAGCAAGATTTTTACATCCGTAATAATGACTTGTAAGTGTTTTTTTTTTATTTGAATGGTCAACATATCCTCCTAAATTAATTATAAAATTATAAGAGTTATTAATTTTTTTTCTTAATTTGTTCTTATTTCGAATATCGCAGAGTATATATTCTACATTTGAAAAAGTCTTGGAAGGCGAGGGCTTATTTGAAGAAATGCAGGTTACCTTTAATGATTTTTTAAGACATCTTTTAATTAGGTGATATCCTATAAATCCAGTTCCACCTATTACAAGTATTTTTTTTTTATTTTTCAATTTTTTACTTTAAAATTTTTTCTAAAAAATCTTTATCTCTTTTGGTGTCCATGCATTGCCAAAAACCATGATGTTTATAAGCAACTAGCTCTTTTTTTTTACTTATATTTTCTAAAGGCTCTTTTTCTAAAAAAGTTTTGTTATTTTTTATGTAATTAAATATTTCCGGTTCCATTACAAAAAAACCTCCATTAATCCAACCTTCATCTAATCTTGATTTTTCTTTAAAGTATAAAACTTTGTTTCCTTTAATTTTAACAGCTCCAAAACGTGCTGGAGGTCTTACCGCTGTAAGTGTTGTTATTTTTCTAAACTTTTTATGAAACTTTAAGAGTTTTTTTAGGTTTATGTCTGATAATCCGTCTCCATAAGTAAGCATAAAAGTCTCATTTCCAATTAGTTTTTTTAATTTTTTTAATCTTCCACCAGTCATGGTGTTTCTGCCAGTTTCTATAAGGTTAATTTTCCACTTCTTTAATTTTTTTTTTTAAAATACTCCCTAATTATATGACCCTTATAACCTAGCGCTATGTAAAATTCATGAAAACCAAATTTTGCGTAATGATTCATTATATGATGTAAAATTGGTTTCTTTTTAATCTTTATCATTGGTTTTGGAATAGTTTTTGTATATTCAGATATTCTCGTACCAAATCCACCAGCTAAAATTATTACTTTCATTATTTATTTTTTTTTATTTTCAATGGTTTTATTTTTAAAGAGTATTTTTCAATTTGTTCTTTTGAAAATTTAAATATATCATTTTTTTTATCGTAATAATTTTTATACCAATTTGTAGTCATTTTTATAGTCTCATTAAATTTTAAAGCCGGCTCCCAATGCAAAACTTTTTTTGCTTTTTTAGAACTCAATCTCAATAATTTTGATTCATAAAGATCAAATTTTCTTATTTTAACTTTCCAAAAAACCTTATTCCAATGTTTTTTCATTTCTGAAATCAAAGAAATCACATTTTTATCTTGTGAAAATGTTGGTCCAAAATTGAATACTTCTCCATTTAGCTTATTATTATTATCTAAATTTATTGCTAAAACTAGATAACCTCTAATAGCTTCCAATACATGTTGCCACGGTCTTGTAGAACGAGGATTTCTAATAATGACTTTTTTATTTTGAGACCATGCTTTAACACAATCTGGAATTAATCTATCTCTAGACCAATCACCACCACCTATAACATTTCCAGCTCTTGCTACGGCAATATTTATTTTGTTATCTTTGAAATATGAATTAACATATGATTGTATAATTAATTCAGCCGCAGCTTTTGAAGCACTGTAAGGATCTTTACCTCCAAGGAGATCATTTTCATGATATCCTCTTTTTATTTCTAAATTTTTGTAACTTTTATCGCTGGTAATTATTACTGCAGAACACTTCTTTTTTATTACCCTTAGAGCCTCTAAAATTTGCATCGTTCCAATAGTGTTAGTTGAAAAAGTATTAACTGGTTCCTCATAAGACTTTTTTACAAGTGATTGTGCAGCTAAATGAAAAACGAAATCAGGTTGGTATTTTTTAAAAGTTTTTTTTAGATTTACCATATTTCTTATGTCTAAATTTAAATCAATTATTTTTTTTTTTAATTTTAATTTTTCAAAATGTGATGGATTACTAGGTATATTATTTGAAATACCAATTATTTTTGCACCTAAGATATTTAACCATAAAGTCAGCCACGATCCTTTAAAGCCTGTATGACCAGTAATAATTATTTTTTTGTTTTTAAAAAAACTTTCAATTTTCTTCATATTATAGAAATATCTTAATATTCTTTTTTGTTAATTTTGTGAAAAAATTATTTATTTTATATTTCTTTATTTTAGGTTTATTAAAAGACTTATTTAATTTCAAAGGATTATCTAATACTTTGAAATTATTTGATATTTTTAATCTTTTAAAAATAACCTCATCAAAAGGATTTAATTTTGGAATAATACAATATTTTCCTTGAACAACCAGTTCTAGTACTGCTGATGTTGCTCCTGAACAAATGAGGAAATTCGACTCATTTACTGAATCTACAAAATTTTTTTTGGATAAATTAAAATTTTTAGGAATAAAATTGAAATGTTTTTTAATCTCTTCAAACTTTAGTATTGGATGCTCTTTTATTAAAATATTATGCTCTTTTTTATGTACATTTGATTTAATAATCCATTTTAACAAGCTTATATCGTCATCTAAAAATCCACTCAATATAATAAGTATTCTCTTATTATTATTTTTAAGAATATTTGTATTCTTTTTTTTATATAAATATTGATAAGCTAGTGCTGGTGCATTTTCAACTTTGATATTGTTATAAAATTCTTTCTTAGTAGCGTTATAAATTGCCCCGATTGACAAAATTGTTTCCGGAACAACTTTTGATAGACATTCTTCTTTTGTCGGGTTCAGACACATGTATTGAGGAAAATAAGTAACCGCTTGATATCCTAAACTTTTTGAATTTGGATAAAATATTCTTGATCCATAATTCCAACCTTTATCAAGTGGTTGGTTTTCGAACCAATTAATGGTTTTTTTTATTTTAATTTTAGAATTATGTAAATTTTTAAAAAAATAATAGTTTTGTAATCCTAAAATTTGACTTGATAAATTAATATTTGTTTTTATTTCAGAATTAATAATTTTAGAATAATCAACATTGTTAAATTTACGATGCTTTCTTATTAACTTATTTCTTCTATAAATAAATAAGAAAGAATTAATTATATCATAAAAATTTAAATACTGTTCTCGAAATAAATATTTTTTATTTTTTGACCCGTCTTTTATAATTTTAAAAATCTTTGTCAGTCCCATTCCCATAAAAAATGCTGGGATTAAAAGAATATTTTTTTTTGAATTAATTACACTAATAAACTTATTACTATAAAATCTGTTTGTTTCTACTTCTGATGAATTAATAAATGTGTCGACTAATATAAATTTTTTATCCCTATATAATTTTTTTCTGTGTTTTAGCTTGCAAAAAAAATAAATAATTGAATGAAAAAAAAATGTTTTAAATATTATTGAAAAATTATTTAAAAAATTGATGTTCTTTTTTTTTTCAGTATTTCTAGATATATTTAAATTAAAATTTTTATTAATTAATTCCTCTAAATCTTTGTTTTCTACAATAATCTTTTTAATTTTATTATTTTTTTTTAAAATTTTTATGGATTCAACAATACAAATATAATGAAATAATTTACTATAATTAAAATTTCTTGAAGCAGGTGTGGAGATCCACCAATCTAAATTTTTTTTTGATCCTATTCGATCCAACCAAGTGCAAAATTTTTTTCTTAAATATAAATAATTATTAAAATATATTTTTTTAAATGGATCTTCGTAAGCACTGATATGTTTAGTGGTATCAATTATCATTATTTGAACTAATTTTTAGATATACGATCTAATTTTGAAAAAAATATCTTAAGATTACTTACATTAGTAGTAGTTAAATTAAGGAAGTTATCAAATGGTTTTTGATAGTTAAAATTTATTAAAATTTTTTTATTTTTTAAATAGTTACCAATTTTTTTTGCTTCAGATTTGCTTTTTACTTTGAATGTAACTGTATTACCAAATTTTCCAAAAGCTGTGATATTTCTTTTTTTAAATTCTTTATGCGCATAATTTCTCGCTTTAATTATCTGATTTCTAATTTTTTTATTTTTATTTTTATTTTCTAAATATTCTGTTGCAATTTTTATACTGTGAAATGGAAGTTCTATAGCAAGCCTAAAGCTCTCGATTTTTTCAATTATATTTTTTGAAGACATCATGTAACCTACTCTCAATCCTGGCAAACCTAGATTTTTTGAAAAAGAACTAACGATAATTAAATTATTGAATTTTTGTATAAGGTGTTTTGCGCTTTTAGACCCAAGTTCCTGATAAACTTCGTCAATAATTAATATTACATTGTTTCTTTTACAAAATAATAACAAATCTTTTATTTCAACTATAGTCCAGTTTTTTTCAAAGGGATGTGAGGGATTGACTAAAACAAATATTTTGATCTTTTTTTTATAAATAAATTCTTTTAATTTTTTGATATTTAATCCATTGGGATTTTCAGGATTAATACCTAAATTAAATATTCTATAGTTATATAATTTTGAGTATATATTATACATAAAATAGTTGGGCGTTAAAAAGCCAAGATTTTTTTTATTTTCACTAAAATAGTACAAAACATCTTTTATTATGCTCTCTGCTCCTAGCCCTATTAAAAGATTATTTGTTTTAACTTTTAATTTTTTTGCTAGTAAATTAATAAAAATATTTAAATTTGGATAATATCCGAGATTATCTGAAATTTTATTTTTGGAATTAAATGTGTGTCCAAATTCAGCTCTGTTTAGTCTTAGAAATTTATAAAAATTATTATCGGGCTTTCTAATTCTTTTTATAAATTTTTTTTCTTTATCTTTCATTGCTTAAGCAAATTAGTTCTTTTACCCAATTCCTTAAGTTCAAATTTAATTCTTTCCTTTCTATTAAATGATTGTATTTTATCTTTTTTAGCACTTTTAAAAGCTTTTAAACTAGAAATATCATATAATAGAATTCTTCTATTTTTCGAAGATATATTGTGAGAAGATCCATGTATTAATTTACTATGAAAAAACAGGCAACTTCCTGCTTTAGCTTGTATTGGAATTGCTGGCTCTTTTAAATTTAACTTGTCTAATATTTTTGGAGAAACAAAATATTTTTGCAAAGAATTAATGTTTAAAAATTTTTCATGCTTAAACATTTTTTTATGTGTCTTTGGAAAAACCCACAAACCGGCATTATAGTGGCTATGATCGTCAATAAAAATCATACAATTTAACATGTTGCTAGATTTAAAACCCAGTCCTTTCCAATAAATATAGTCTTGATGGTAATACTCTACTGATCCAATCCATCTTTTTTTTAAATTAGACTTTGCGTTCCATGTATAAATATTTTCAGATTTTAATAAAAGACAACTTATTTCATTAAACCAATTTTTATTTTGAATTATTTTTTTTAAAATAATATCATGGTGAATTGAATGTATTAAAGCTTTTTTAGTTCCAGGCTCACTTAGACCTCTCCCATTCTTTTGCATCTTTGACAAATAATCAAGTCTTTTAGATATTAATTTTAAATCTTTTTTATCTATTAAATTTTTAACTAGTACAAAACCATTTTTCTTGAAATTATTATATAAATTTTTTTGCATCTATATTTTATTCACCTCCAGAAATATTTATTACTTGATTAGAAATTAGACTATTATCTTTTGAGGCTAAAAAAACTATATAATTAACAACTTCTTTAATTTCAGCGATTCTTTTTAATGGTATTAGGTCAATTCTTTTTTTCATGTTTTTATTTTTATCTATCCTATTTAATTTTGTATCTGTGAGACCAATTTGTAAGGTATTAATTAAGATATTGTTCTTAGTTAAATTTTTTAATGGTTTAGGAAAAAATTCGTTCATAAATTTAGATAAGGAGTAAACAAATGAGTTATTAGATCCACCAAATTTTGTGCCTATACTAGAAGCGTAAACTATTCTTCCCCAATTATTTTTTTTCATAAAATTTGTGATTTTTTTAGTTATAATAAAGTTAGATAAATAATTTGCATTAAAATGGTCTGTAAAGTCTTTTGCTTTTACGTTTTTCATTGTTCTTAACTTTAAATAACCAGTTAAACTAATAAATATATCTATATTATTAAAAATTTTATTTTTATCAACATTTTTTTCAAAAGAGCTAATATTTTTTAAATCGAATTTAAAAATTTTTAGGTTTTTTTTACTTAATTTTTTTAAATTTTTATCATTCTTGTTACAATGTGCAATAACTTGATAGTTTCTATTAATATAATACTTTGTGAGTTCAAGTCCTATGTCTGAGCTTGCACCTAAAATTAAAATTTTTTTCATAGCAAATTATTTTAAACCTTCCCAAGCTTTAGCGTGTGATGCACCTATTAAACTTCCTTTTACGTCACATACATTACATGGACTAAATTCTCTATCTGCATTAGCTAAATTAAATCTTGATTTTTTTGCATTTTCAGACATCCAAATATTTAAAATCGTATCATTATTTAAATTGCCAAGAATATTTTTTTTTCCCCAGTCGTGTGAACACATTAAAACATCTCCATTATAATCAATAAAAAAATTATAAGATGGATAATAACACGGTTCTTTTATTGATTTTTTAAGTGAGCTAATTGAATGAACTGCATTTTCCATCAAACCACCTCTATTGCTCATTGTGATTCCATAATCTTTCTCAGGAGGCAAATATCTTTTTCTTATAACAAATTGATTTTCATCTAAATTTGCTTCTTTACATAAATTTTGAAACTTATCCATGTCTTCTGGTCCGTCATAAACACTAATCAAAAGAGTTGAGAGACCAGAGCTAAATAATTTTTTTATTCGCGTTAAATTTAAAACATCGCCATTTGTAATTAATTCAATTTTTGCATTTGGTAAATATTTTCTAGTTCGTGCGATATTTTCAAAACATGCTTTGTTTAATAAAGGTTCGTTAAAACCAGAGTAAACAACTATCCCACTATAGTTATATTGAGATAGTTCTTTGCAAATTTTTTCATGAAGCTCTTTTTTTATAAATTCTTTATTATCAAATTCCTTGATCCATGCTGGATCACTTCTTGGACAAAAGACGCAAGATCTATTACATGTTCCTGAGTCACTGATTTCGACAACTGATGGTAGAGGTATTTTACTTCCTTCAATAAATTGTAAAGTATCACTAACAATTTTTGATTTTCTTTTTATATTTTTATCTAAAAATTTCATTAAATTCTAATTTAATCCAAGATTTTTACTAATGATATCTTCAATATTTTTTATTGAATACTTACTTTTAATTTTTTTAGAATAGCCATATTTTGCATGAATGTAGTCAATTTTTGCGTTTTTTGCTGTCAATTTATCTACATTCATGTCGCCAATATATACCATTTGATTTTTTTGAAATTTTCTTTTTTTTGAAAGTTCGTTGATTTGTTTGGGATTCGGTTTTCCAATTAAATTGCGTTGAGGGCATAAAACTAAATTTAATTTAATTTTTAATTTCTTTAATATCTTTTTTGTTCTAATTTTTTCTTTAGAAGTAAGAATTCCAATTATTTTTCCATTTTTTTTTAATATATTTAGAGTTTTTATAACTCCACTTTGTAACTTGATATATTTGATGTTTTTAATTGAATTAAGATTATATTCTTTAGAAATTTTTTCGTAATTAGTTGGCTTAATTTTTAATTTCCTTAGAATTACATAAAAAGGCATGCCTATGAGTTTAAAATAGTCTTTAAACGACACTTTAAGGTCATATTTTCTATTAACAGCTTCCCATGAAACTTGCATATTTTTTTTAGAATTAATTAAAACTCCGTCTAAATCAAATAAATAGATTTTTTTTTTTCTCATTAATATCTTTTTCTAACAGGGTTATTGGGCATCACATCTATTGCTTCTAATAAATCATCATTGACATCAACAGAAAAACTTGTGCTTTTAGAGACAAATGTTCCAATTGTTTGGTTATTTTCCAAAGCTCTTATCAATTCTATTCCTTCTATTCTTTCTAAATTTCCCATTTTAAATTTTGTAAATTGACTTAAAGCTTTTGGTTTAAATGAAACTATTGATAAATCTTTGTAATATAAAATACTTTTATTTTTATAATTAAATGGAATTGATGACCTTGAAAAATATAAAACTTTGCCCTTTCTGTCAAAAATAACTTTTACTATATTTTTTCTCTCAGGTTTTTTTGTTATCATCGATGGTACAATTATATCGAACTGTTTATTTTTTAGATGAAAATTTATAACTTTATCTATATCCTTAGGGTCAACTAATGGTTCGTCCCCTTGAATATCTATAACTAGTTTTGGTTTAAATTTTTTTGCTACTTCTGCTATTCTTTCAGTTCCATTCTTATGTTTCTTAGAAGTTATTATGGCTTCTCCTCCAAAATCTCTCACTACATCATAAATTTTTTTATCATCAGTACAAACTATAACTTTATTAATTTTTTTTGATAGTAAGGCTCTTTTTAAAGTGTGTACAATTATTGGCAAGCCATCTATTTTTAATAAAGGTTTTTCTTTAAGTCTTGATGAATTTAACCTTGAAGGTATTAATCCTAAAATCATGTTGCCTTTGGATCCTTAAGCTTGTCTTTATTTAGGAATCTAAAACCAAGTTCAACATATTTTATGTTTAATAATGACATACAATTTAAATAATCATTAATTAACGAATGGTTGAATTTCAAGTTATTATGATACCCCCCGTCTCGTAAAGTACAATCAAGAACTTTAATGTCACTGCTATTAATCATCTGTTCCATCTTTATTTACTGTGTGTCTTAGTTTCCAATTGCCTTTTTCCTTTTTCCATAAATGAGGAGATCTAAATTTATCTAATATTCTGAAAAAATTTTTTTCTTTTATATTTAAGTAGTCAAGTATATCCTTAAAATATCTTGATGGAAATTCTCCATCATATTTTTGAATTAATTTTTTGCCTTCCTCTTGATTTAAATGATCATTTCTAATCTCTTGAGAGACATCATAAGTAGCACGACCTATGCCAAATTTTGTGAAAAGTGTATAAAAATGTAAATCATCCATTTTATCGTCGATGCTGTTATATTTACTGTAAGTCCCTTGAGTTCTAAAAGGCCTTGGTTTAAATCCACAATTTTCCACTGAATAGTAAAATGTTTCTTGTGGTATCCAATTCATATAATACCCTAAATAATGTACCTCTAAGGGAAAATCCGTTAATTCATTTTCATAAGGAGGAATAAAATCTTTAAGATCTTTAAGTTTAAGTTTATAATTTTCCTCTAAATCTCTCAAATTTAATCCACCAATATAAAGTTTATTTAAATTATTATGTGAAAAATAATATTTTTGTCTTAAGGAAGATGAGTTGTCGCTGATGGGATTTCCATGTTCTGCTTCATTTTCTCCATAAAATATTAATGGAATTTTCATTTTAATCGCCACTCTAATTGGATAAATTTTCTGTCCGAGCATAAAAGGTTGAAAGGGATGCATAAGGTTTATTACAGCTAATTTAGTAACTAATCTCATAATGTTTTCATTTCTTTTTGCAGAAATATTAGTCAATTTACCTACTTTGAGCAGATTTTTAAAATTTTCATATCCATAAGTTGTATAAATATTTGGAGGCCAAGTTACAGTTAATGGATTCATTCCATATTTAAATTTTAATATATGAGCTGCATAACAGCTATCTTTACCTCCACTACTTGGGACAATACAATCAAATTTACCATGTTTACCTCTATGTTTCTCAAGTAATTTTAAAAGTTTTTTTTCTCTGATTTTGAAATTAATCTTTTTTTTTATTCTTGAATACTTCCAGGAATCGGAAATACCATTAGAGTCAATGTTCAATGTTTTTTTTGTCGTTTTTTTTTTATGTAAAAATTCAATTGCAGATATTGGTCTTTGGTTAGAAATTAATGACTTCTTACAAAAAACTACTTTACTAGGTAAACCATATAATGTTTTTGAATTCATAAAAAATTTTTTAGCTTCTTAATAATTTCTAATCCAGATTTTCCACTTTTTTCAGGATGAAATTGTGTCCCAATTATATTTCTTTTAACTAAAGATGAGCAAAAATGTTTTCCAAAATAAGGAGTGTTTGTATGAATAACTTTTTTATCTTTAGGAGAACAAAAGAAAGAGTGAGTAAAGTAATATTTATCTTTTAAAATATTTTCTGGAATAAATCTATGATTAATCTTAATTAAATTGTTCCATCCAACATGGGGTATTTTAAAAAATCGAGAATTTTTTTTAAATCTTTTTACTTTACCTTCAATAAGATTTAATCCTTTTGTATAACCGAACTCCTCACTTGATGAAAATAGAAGTTGCATTCCTAAGCAAATACCAAATAAGATTTTGTTTTCATTTAAGATAAATTTCTTAAGTTGATCATCAAAGCCTAAATATCTTAATCGTTTCATTGCATGTTTAAATGATCCAACACCAGGAATTATAATTATATTTTTTTTTAAAATTTCTTTATAATTTTCAATTACTTTAACATTGTAACCTACATTTTGAGTTGCTTGCATTATACTAAAAAGATTATGAGATTTTAAATCTATCAAGCCAATTTGTATATTTTTTAATTTAGTACCTGACATTAAAGCCTTTTGAATTAAGTTGTTTTTTAATTGATATTAAAATATTTTTTTCTTTCTTTTTTTTTTTATCAAGTGAATTTAAATAATTAAAATTTCCTATCTTTAATAAAGGTTTTTTAAAAAGATGAGCAATATCGTAGTGTAGTAAACCAGACAAAGCTACGCCAGAAACATTAGTTTTTCTAACTAACTCTAAAATATGATCAATAGTTCCTGCTCCACCATGAGCAATCACTGGTATAGTTGCTTTGCTAGTAATTTTTTTTATTATTGGAATATCAAATCCTTTTTTCATACCTTCGTGATTTATTGAGGTTAGAAAAATTTCTCCTGCTCCGTGTTCTTCAACTTTTTTTGCCCAAGATACTGGATCAATATTTATTAAATCCCTTCCAGTAGATTTAGTAATAAAATATTTATTTTTAATCTTAATATATTCAATTATTACAGTTATGTTTGCCGATCCAAAAATTTTTACAATCTTTTTAAGAAAATTTAAATTTTCAATAATTGCTGAATTAAGAGACACTTTATCTCCGCCGGCTTCAAAAATTCTTTCAATATCACTTATGCTTCTAATTCCACCCCCTACAGATATAGGTATGAATATATTTTTAGCGGTATTAGAGATAAAACTACTTAGATTATTTGTTCCATATAAAGTTGCTACGCTATCTATATAACAAATTTCATCAGCTAAATTTGAATAATAATATTGAGCAAAATCAAATGGATTTCCAAGAACTCTTAGCCCCTCCAGGTTAATTCCTTTTATCAATAAACCATTCTTAATATCTAACTTCGGTATAATTCTTATAAAATTTTTATTTTTCATTTTCTAAAAATTTTCCATTTTCAAGTTTATAGATTTTGTCACAATTTTTTAGGAGTTCTTTTTTATGAGTTATAATAATCATTGTTTTTTTATCCTTGATCTTATAAATATTTTTTAAAATTTCTATTTCTGTTTCTTTATCTAAAGCACTTGTTGACTCATCGAAAATTAAAATCTCAGGGTTGTTATAAAGTGCTCTAGCAATACCCACTCTTTGTAGTTGTCCTCCAGATATTCGTTTTCCTCTCTCACCAACTAAAGTATTTATCCCATCTGGTAAACTATTAATAAATTTTTCTAATTCTGATTTCTTTAAACATTCATTTAATTTTTTAAAATTTTCTGATTGGATGTTAAAATCCAAAGATATATTTTTTTTAAAAGTATCATCAATTAAAAAAATATTTTGAGGAACATATCCAATATTTTTTCTCCATAAATAGATATTTGTAAAGATATCAATATTGTTGATAAGAATTTTTCCTTTTTCAGGTTTTAACAATCCAGTTAATAAATTAACAAATGAGCTTTTTCCTGAGCCACTTTCACCAAATATTCCTATTGTGCTGCCAATCTTAATTTCTAAATTTAAGTCTTCAAATAATTTTTTTTTCGAACTGTACGAAAATTTAACATTTTTGATAACAATTTTATCTTTGACTTGAATATTTTCATGATTTTTATTAAATTTCTTGTCATCATTATCATCTTTGATCTTTTCAAAATACTGCAAATTTTTAGAGAAACTGTTTAATATTTTTTGAGTAAATTTTATTCTTTGTAGTGAACTTATAATTCTGTAAGCTGAAGGAGTTAATCTAATAAAAGTTGCTGAGAAAAAACCTAATAGCGTAAGATTATTTATAATTAAATTATTTGATTGCGAAACTACTAACAGAGTTATCACTAATACTATTACCAAAAAAATTTCGATGATGTATCGTGGTAACGAACCTATGATACTGTTTATTTTTTTAGCTGAAGTAAGTTTTGAATTTGATTGTGTAAACTGATTGACAAATTCACCTATCTTATTAAATAATAATATTTCTTTTATTCCACCCAAGCCTTCAATTAAACTTTTTATTCTTAATTGAGTAAATTCATGAACATCTTTTCCAAGCGATAAGTTAATTTTTTTGGTAAAATTTAAAAAAAGAAACCCAACGATAAATAAAATTAATACTATTAATGCAGTTACTTTAAAATGTATTTTTAAAGCTAAAAGAATTAATCCTAACATAATTAATATTTCAATTAAAAAAGTGGTCACAGCGTTAGCAGTAGCTGAAAAATATCCAATATTACTCTGAATGTCCCTGTGAAAATCAGAGCTATTAGTGTTTAAATGAAATAAATAAGGTGCGTTCATTATATTTTTAAATAATTTATTAGATATTGAGTATTCTAACTCGTAAATAAACTTTGCCTTAAACCATTCAGTAAAAATCTGAAAAAAAAACCTTACTAAAAAAATTAATAAGGTAAAAAAACAAATAGAATAAATTATTTTAAGATTATTAGATGATTCGAATGAAAAAAAATTAATTGGAGAAAAATTTAATAAAAAATCATAAATTAAAGGATAAGATTTTAAAAAATTATTGTTCGTAATTAAGCTTAATAAAGGAATTATTGTGCTAATACTAATAACTTCCAAGATCGCAGAAAAAAAACAAATTAAAAAAAAAAAGTAAAAAGTTTTTTTGAAACTTTACATTTTTAATGATTAGATAAAAATCTGAAAAAGACTGCATTTTAAATTAATTATAATTATTAAACTTTATTTTCTTAATACAAGTATTTCCTAATTTATCATTTGCAGCTACTCCTAAAATTGAAATATCATTTACTGGAATAGTGTCACTGTGAAATGCATAATGCCAAATTTTTTTGTTTGAAGAAAAATCAAAGTTGTCATTGATAAATCTTCCTTTTTTTGTTTTTATTGCTAAAAAGGGTTGAGGCCCAAAAACATCTCCTTGGGTTACTTTTACCATTAGTCTCGCAAAATCTTTTTTAGTTTTTTTAAAATATCTGACTGTAAAGTTTAGAGGTTTAATTTTAGTTTTTTCTTTTAATTTTGCTATTTCCGAAAAAGCGGACTTTGACTCACAAAATTTGTAATGCACATTTTTAAATTTTTTATGTGATTTTTTTATTAACTTGTCTAAATATTTTACTTCATGTTCCAAATCTCTGAAATCGTGACTGGCAAAACCTACTAAAGCGTAACCTTTTTTTTGAGCTTGTATAAACGCGCTGTCAACTTCTTTTTGATTAATACTTGCAATTCTGTTAAGTACATTTAAGGCTCTTCCTATCCACCTTCTGCAGTTACCGGGTTTTTGATAATCATCATGACTTGGGTGGTAGATATCCCAGTCTTTTGGGGCTCTTCTCCAGTCACCGGATCTCCCTAGTTTAAAATCTAGAGATGAATCTAAATCTTTATTATTTTTAGTTGACATATTTGTAAAATCAAATGGGATCCATTGCTCCAAAAATAAATTACTATCAGGTCTTTCAGCTTGAAAACCAGCCCTAAAAACAGATGGAAAATAATTTCTTTCAATGATTTTTCTGCACAAAATTTGGTATAATTCTGGTGAAGTTGCATACGAAGTTGCACATCTGTGAGCCTCATTATAAGTGGACATTGGATGAAAATGCCAATGAACATGATCTTTATACTTATTTTTTTTTAGAATTTTCTCATAATAATCAGAGATTTTATGATATCCCAAAGTACGCCTTCTTGGATTAGATTTGTAACCAACATGGTCTAAACAATGCCAGTTAAATACCCATGGATTTCCAAATGAGTCTACGTGATTAAATCGAAATTTTTTACTGAAAATTCTAGAAACCATTTCGTCAATTTTTTTCCAATTATAATTGTAATTTGTTAAATGATCTGACAATACACTTGCAATTTTTTTTTCTTTTCCATTTAGAGGAATTTTTTGTTTTTTTAGCTTTCTTAAATTGCTAATCGAAGGTTTAATATCTATATTAAAAATATCTTTTACTCTTTGAAATTTTGCTTTTAAACTTTCATATAAGGGTCCTTCTGTATCAATACAGTGGCAAAAATATACAATTTTTTCTTTCATTTAGCATTTTCCCGTAAATTTTTCTGAATTTTTAAAAAAATTTTTTCTACTAATTTATATATGGGTAATCTAAAGTTATTCTTTATTATTAAATCCGACTTTTTAGGATACTCAGGTTTAATATCAACTCCAACTACATTTAATTTAGTTTTATATAAATTTTTTTTATTTTTTGTTTTTAAAATTTTGAGATTTGTTTTAATAAAAATTTCAAAATAGTTTTTGATATTTTTTTTATTCCATTTCCTTATAGAATTATTCATTGCTACTACTGCAATTATAATATTAATTTTTTGGTCAGAAATTTTTTTTACAAAGCTTGCATATTTCATTCCAATTAATAATCTTCTTGCTTTGCTAAAACCATTTAATTTAAAAATTTTTCTAAGGTCATCTCCGCTTATAACTAAAGTTGGTCCATACTTTTCTGCTATTTTATTTTTTAGTTTTTTTGCTATTGTTGTTTTTCCTGAACCAGCTAATCCTGTAATCCAAAATACAATTCCTTTATTTTTATTGATTTTTTTCATTTCTGTACGCAAATTATATTTAAAATACAAATTTTAATGTATATTTTATATCAGTTAATATATCATATGTTCAAAAATTGAACAATATGCAAGTTAATATTAAAAAAATTGTGTTTGGAAGTGGCACACCCAGATCTGGTGGTACACTTATTTCTAACTTTATTTCTACCAATAAGGAAATCTGCATTACAACAGACCTAGTCCATTTTTTTAGACATATTTACAAAAAATATGGAAATCTTACCCGCTCAAAAAAAGTAAATATTGCAATAGAATTTTATTTAAGATTAAAATTTAGGCAGAATATTTTAATAAATTTAGACGAATTGATCAAAAATATTGAAAATGCTAAAAACTATAAAGATATTCTAATTATTATTTCAAATTATATTTCAGTGGAAATTAAAAAAAAGAGAGTTGGGGAATACGCTAATAGTGAATGGCATAATATTGATAAATTTTTAAAACTAGATAAAAATTTCAAAGCGTTTCAAATCATAAGAGATCCAAGAGCAATGTTAATTTCTTGGAAAAAAATTACATACGAAAAAAATTATAATTATCTCAATATAATTTTTCATTGGGTAGATGCTATAAATTATTATGAAAAAAATAAAAAAAAATTTTCTGGTAAAAGATTTAAGGGATTTAAATTCGAAGAAATTCATTTATTTCCCAAAAAAACAGCTATAAGTATTTGTAAATTTCTTGAAATATCATTTAATAAAAATATGTTGAAAACTAAAATGTGGTCAAAAATTTTAAATAATAAATTTACTTACATAAATAATTCATCATACAACAACAAAAAAACGTTTGGATTCTCAATTTCTAGAATAAATAATTGGAAAAATAATATTCTAGACTGGGAGTTGGCATTAACTCAATTTTTACTACGTAAATATTTAAAAAAATATAAATATGAAATTTTTGAATATGATAAAAATTTAGTAACAAGAGGTTTAAAAATTATGAAAAAAAATCCTATTTTGAAAAAAAATTTAAAGAAATTTTTGGATTATGGACAAGGAACTCATCAAAAGTTAAGTGATCCTACTAATCCAAGAAATTGGGCTGCAACAGATTTAAGCAAAAATCCTAAATTAAAATTTATTCAAACTAATGATTTTATTTTATATAAATTAGAAAAAAAAAATTACTTAAAAAATATAAAGTAAAAACTTTATTTTAGTTTTTCAAAAATATTTCTACAAATCATTGGATGATCGTTTCCTTTTACAGCAAACTTATTGCTTACCTTATAAAAAACACTTTTATATTTAAGTTTTTTGATTAGTTTGTTTCTGAAATCTTTTGGATCAATCATTCTTCTATAGTGACCATAAAAATGATCACTTGAATTTAATTTTTTCCCTTTTTTGAAAATTGGATCTGCTTTAGATCTATATTCAAAAAATATTAATGTTTTTTTTTTAGATATTCTATCAATCAATTGGAGAAGTTTTTTTTCTGATTTTGAATTAATTGCATGTAAAAAAAATCTAATATAAATTAAATTAAACTTTTTTCTTAAAGAGTGTTTGTTTATATCTTTAACTAAAAAGGAAACCTGATTTTTTTTTTTTTATTTTTTTTGTGTTATTCTTGATTGCGTTTTTGGAGGCATCTATTCCAACTGTTTTAATTTTTTTTTTTGAAAAATAAAAGCTGTCTCTTCCATCTCCACACCCGATATCTAATAATCTTAAATAAGGTTTCTCTTTCATTTTTTTTTCAATAAACTTTTTAAATACGAAAACAGCGAAATTTGAAACTTTTTGCTTGTTTTGTTTATTGTAATAACTATTCCAGTATCGGTTAGTATCGGAACTTTTTATCTTGTTCATCTGCAAAAACTATTTATTTTTGAACAAATATCCCTAATTTGAGTGTCTTTTAAACTATAGTAAATAGGTAGAGATACAGTTTTTTCATAAAAATTTTCTGATTCTTTAAAATCTCCTTTTTTAAACAAATAATTTTTTTTAAAATATTTTTGCAAGTGTACAGGTATATAATGAACTTGTAATTTAATTTTATTTTTAAGCATATATTTAAAAAAATGTTTTTTGGTCTTTTTGAGGTTTTCAAAGATTATTTGAATTGGAAATAAATGAAATGAATGTGAACAAAAATCATTAATGTAAGGTAAAATAATATTTTTATTTTTTTTTAAATAAAAGAAATATTTTTTTGCAATAGACTGTCTTTTTTTTACAAATTTATTAATTTTTTTTAACTGAGATATTCCTAGAGCAGCATTTATGTCAGGGAGTCTATAATTATAACCTAAGTCATGCATGCTATAGTACCAACTACCAAATTTTTTATCTAATTCCCGATTTTTTGTAACACCATGCGATCTTAAATTAATTATTTTGTTAAAAATTTTTGTATTATTTGTGCTTAATGAGCCACCTTCACCCGTTGTTATAATTTTAACAGGATGAAAACTGTGAGTCACGATATCAGCAAACTTTACAGCATATTTTTGATCATTATAGTATCTAGAACCAAGACTATGGCAGTTATCATTAATTGTAAAAAATTTATATTTTTTAGATAAATATTTAATTCTTTTCCAATCACACATTTGCCCAGCATAATCAGTAAAAATTATTACTTTGGGTTTTTTATTTCTTTTTTTTAAAAATCTAAGTTTTATTTCAAGTTTATCTAAATCTATACAATATGTTTTTTTATCGATATCTATAAAAGAAGGTTTAGCTTTTAAAAATAAAGCAGCAGTTATTGAGGAAAGAAAGGTGATTGGAGAACATAATACTAAATCATTTTTTTTTTACCCCTAGAGAAATACAAGCTAAGTGTAATGCGGCAGTTCCACTATTAACAGCCAATGAGTGTTTTGCTCCAAGATATTTACTTAATTTATTCTCGAATATTTTTACTTTCGGTCCTTGAGTAAGCCAATTGCTTTTTAAGGCTACTAAAACTTCCTTCTTGTCTTGATTGTCAATAAAATGTTTCCCATAATTAATCATGAATTTTAATCTAAAGCTCTGATATAATTTTTCTTAAAGTTTTTACACTCAGAAAACTTTTATTATTATCACTAGTGAAACTGAAGTTTTTTTTACAATACTTTGTTTTTTTTAGATTATTATGTTTAATAAAAATTTTTTTCTTCCAAGTTGAAATAGTTTGATGGGGCGTAATTATATAAAAGTTTTTTGTATCAATAGTATTTAATGCATCAATATTTGATATAAGTTCCTCATGCATTTTCTCTCCTGGTCTTTTACCAACAAGCTTAATTTTTGAATTTGGACATATCGCTTTATGTAAATCTAAAATTCTATAAGATGAAATCTTTGGTACAAAAATTTCTCCTCCAATCATTTGTTTTAGTGATAAAAAAGAAAAATTTACACTTTCTTTTAAAGTTAGTGAAAATCTAGTCATGGATTTATCTGTAATAGGAATAGTTTTTTTTTGTTTAAATAATTTTTGAAAAAGGGGTATTACAGAACCTCTGCTAGACATCACATTGCCATATCTTAATACAGAGAATATTGTTCTTCTGCCTCCTGCTATATTATTAGCATTTATAAATAATTTGTCTGACGCTAATTTAGTAGCTCCGTACAAATTAATTGGAGAGCTTGCTTTGTCAGTGCTCAACGCTAAAACTTTCTGAACATTATTTTGTAGACAAGCTAAAATTAGGTTCTCAGCTCCACCTATATTAGTTTTAATAGTTTCAAGAGGATTGTACTCTGCAGTGTCGACTTGTTTTAAAGCTGCAGCATGTACAACCAAATCTACCTCTCTTAAAGCCTGTGAAACTCTTTCTTTGTCTCTAATATCACCTATAAAAAATCTGATATTTTTTAGTTCCCTTCCTGAAAATTTTTTTTTCATTTCAAATTGTTTTAGTTCATCTCTACTAAATACAATTATTTTTTTGGGTTTATAGTTCTTCACCACCTGATAAATGAATTGCTGCCCAAAAGAACCGGTGCCACCTGATATAAATACTGTTTTATTATTTAACATTTATTTATCAATCATTAATCAAAAATAATTAAAATATGCAACTCTTTATCCAAATTATATTAATTATCTTTTATTAAAATAATACGGATTTACTAAATACTCTATTAGTTTCCTTTTAGTTTGATTTTTAATATTAATTTTTTTACTAGTTTCTAAAAATTTCTTTACAATTAAATCATTAAATTCTTTATTTTTTGAATATCTAATCTGATATTTTTTTTCTTGTTTTTTTGGTGTTATCTTAAATAATTTATTATTTTTAATTAGTAATTTTAAACAGTCATGAGAAGACTTGACAGCACTCATTGTATAATTGAAGCAATTTTTTTGTTTGTAGTCAGGTAAACAATGAGAAATAATTTTTCCGCTGTCCAATCCTTTAGATAAATAATGTATTGTTGAGCCAACAAACTCTGGTTTTTTGTCTTTTATAGCCCAAAAATTACATGAAGAACCTCTGTAAAATGGAGATAAACCCATATGAATATTAATAGCTTTTTTTTTTTATTAAAAAGTTTATTAGCCAATTTGTTTTTATAAAGCTTGAGCCAAAAACAATATATATGTCTGAATTTAATGCAAATTTTAAATCTTTTTTTTTTAAATGATTTAAATCCCCATGTTTTAAAATTTTAACATTTACATTTTTTTTTAAGTAAGAGTTTTTTTCAAAATAACGTATTTCAGCATTTCTAACTTTTTGAAAGTACTTTTCTATATTAACGGATTGTTTGAAAAAATCTTTAACATACCCTGGAAATATAGTTTTTGTCTCTACAATCGCATTGCATTGAGTGCTAATTTCAAAAATTTTATTGATTAAATTAAAATGTCTTAAACTATTACTGGTAAAGATTGTAATTTTCATTAAGTCTTTTTTATTAAGTTTGCATGATCTAATCTTCCTAAAGTCAAATTTGAAGGTTTATTTATTTTTTTTGACAAAAAAGCTATTTGAATTTTTAATTTTCTCATAATATTTAGAGTTTCTAGATTGTACCTACCAAAAGGATAAGATGCAGCCACAGGCTTGATATTAAAGTTTTTTTTAAGAAAATTATAATTTTTCATGTAATCTTTTTTTTGTATTGCAGAATTTATCTTACTTATATTAACGAAATGATTATGTGAATGAAGCCCCACAATATTTTTATTTTTAATTAAAGATTTGATTTCTCTTTTGCTCATAAACAGAGATTTAAATTTTTTTTTGTAATTAAATTTTTTTTTTTTCATCATTTTTAAGACAATGGTTTCATATTCTTTTTTACTTAAAACGACATCTCTAACAAATCTATATTTTCGATCATTCAATGAATAAAATTCGTAATCTTTAAGATAATTTTTTTTAAATTTTTTTTTAAATTGTATAAATTTTTTTAAGTTAGTTTTTTTAAATATAAAAAAGAACAGCTTGTAAAAACTATCAATATTTTTGAAACATCTATTGCTAAAATTTCTAAAAACTTCCATTAAGTTAAATTTTTTATCGAAAATACTAGAATATATAAAAAAAAAGGCTTTGATATTCTCTTTTTTTAACACAGGGTATGCTATGTCATACTGGCATTTGAGCCCATCATCAAACGTTAGACAAATATCACTTTTGTTTAATTCTTTTTTATTTGATTTTAATAAAAATTCTTCTGCTGTTAATAAATTATAATTTTTTTTCAAATATCTTATCATTTTAGTTAATTGTATATTGCTTATTGATCCTTGGCTTCTAGCGTGCTTTTCTCCATGAAAATGATGAAACATTATTCCTTGGGACATTAAAAATTTCTAAGTTTAATTGTTAAAAGCGTTTGTGGTTGGATAATGCTCAATCCATTAATCATTAAACGTTTTTTATTGGATTTAATCGTCCAACTTCTGATTGGATCTTTTTGTGGTTTTAAATCAAAAGGCATCTCAAATTTTTTAAATGTAAAGCTCTTAATACAATCATTTTTATTTAAAAAAGTGGATACTGATTTTTGAGAAAATATATTCCATCCACTTTCAAATACTTTGCTTTTATAATTTTTAGATATTTTATATTTGATTAAAACATCCACAGGAAAAGGGTTAAACATATCACAAATATAAATCTCACCTTTAGGTTTTGTCCAGTAAATCAAGTTAGAAAAACATTTTTCAAAATCATCAAAAATAGGGTGAACACCTATTAAAAAGATTTTGTCAAAACTTTTTTGCTTTAATAAATTTTTTTTCAATACAGATCCTCTCAAAAATTTTACACCACTGATATATTTTTTTGCTTTATTTAAAAGGTCTTTTCTTAAATCAATCCCAGTAAAGGATTTTTGTGGATATTCTTTTTTCAAAAAATATAGAAATTCTCCAGCTGCGCATCCAATATCACAAATTAATTCTTTTTTTTTATTAAAATTATTTTTAAAAGCATTTTTTTTTATAAATTTAAACATTTCTTTTGGTTGTTTATATCTATTTTCTTTCAAATAAATATGATCGTGTAGCCTCTTTACCTTCATAGCATTGCTCCTTCTATAAGTATGTTTTAGCTAAATTTAAATCTTTTCTATTATCAATATCCAATAGAAATTTTTTTTCTTTTATAATCATACCTATTGTTGATTTAGTTATAAAACTTTTTTTTTTTTTGATTTCATTAGTTGAAATTAAATACATAGAGCCATTAAAATAATAATTTTTGTTTTTTTTTTGATTTAAAACTTTATTTTTAAATTTTAAATTTTTATTTATCTGAGCTCTATTTTTTAAGGGTGAGACCGATACGTAATTATTTTTTTTATTTTTTATAATCGTAGATAAAGCTTTTTTAAAAAAAATTAAGTTTCTAAAAGGTGTAGTAGGCTGAAGTAGTAAAATAAATTTTTTTTTTTTAATATTTTTTTCGTACCATTTTAATGCGTGCAAAGCTACATCAACACTTTTACTACTATCTTGTGAAAGATTTTTTGGCCTTAACCATGGAACTAAAATTTCATTTTCTTTTCCAATTTCTAAAATTTTTTTGGAATCAGTTGATAAAATAATATTTTTATTTTCAACAAGCTTTTTAGCAAATATAATCGATCTTTCTACTAGTGTTTTCGATCCTAAATACATAAAATTTTTATTTTTTAATCTTTTTGATCCTTTTCTTGCAACAATTATCACTAATAGCTCTCTCACAATCTAAATTTTCTTTTTGAAATTTTTAAATCTTTTGGTTTTGCAAAATCTTGCCAGTTTTCAAATAATGGGAATAAAATAGTTTTTTTATTTTTTTTTATAATTTGGTTAAATAAGTCGGTCATACTTAAAAAAGAATTTTTTTTTATAAATTTTATTACACTTGTATTTAAAACGTAAATTCCAGCATTAATATAAATTTTACTGGTTGGTTTTTCGTCTATTCTCTTAATTTTACGACCATCTGACTCTACAACACCAAATGTATGTTTGCTTTTTACTTCTCTAACAGACATCGTAGCTGTAGAATTATTTTTATAATGATATTTTAATAATTCTGAGTAATTAATATTTGAAATTACGTCTCCATTAGTAACAAGTAAAGGATATTTAAGTGAGCCTATTTTTGATAAAGCTCCTGCAGTTCCTAACGGTTTTCTCTCTTTTATATATTTAATTTTGACACCAAATTTTTTACCATTACCAAAATACTTTGTGATTTTATGTTCTAAGTAATGAGTGGTAATTATAATATTAGTAAATCCGTTATTTTTAAGATTATTTATTATATGTTCGAGGATTGGTTTGCCATGTAAAACAATCATAGGTTTGGGGTTAAAAAGTGTCTTTTGTTTCATTCTTTTTCCAAAACCCCCTGCCATGATAACAACAAGATTTAGTTTTTTTTTAGTAAAAATTTGATGGCTCCAAATATGTAATCCTACAATTTTTTTATCTTTTGATAAAATAGGAATTTGTAAGATAGATTTTGCTCTCATAATATCTTTTGCTTCAGTGTAAGAGATTTTTTGATTTACATTTATAAAATTTTTTTTCATTATTTTTGACACTTTTTCATTTAAAGAATAACCTTTAAGTAAACTTCTTCTTATGTCTCCATCGGTAATGGTTCCAACTAATTTATTTTTTTTGGAAATTAAAACTATTTGTAAATTTGTTTTGTTTAAATTTGTTATTGCATCTTTTATTTGGTGATCTGGACTCAGAATTGATGACTTCCAATTATATTTATCTTTTTTAAACATTTAAATATTCTGAAAATTTTTCTTAAAAAAATTTTTTTTTCTTTTCATAAATTTTTTTTTATAACTGAACCCATTTTAATAAATGTATCGTTTTTAATTTTTACACCTTGTTTTATAACCGACCTACTTCCAATAAAACTTCCTGAGCCAACTTGTACTCCACTATTAATTGTTGCTGAAGTTGCGACATGAACATTATCTTTAATTTTTGTACCATGTTCTATTAATGCGTTACTATTAATAATACAATTATTTCCAATTTTTACGTTTGGTCCAATTATTGCGCCATGCATCACAACTGTTCCTTCTCCAATATTAGAATGTTTAGAAATTATTGAATATTTAGATTTAATAGTTGGAAGTTCAAATCCTAATAATTTAAGTTTTTTAAATAAATTTAATCTATTTTGGTGAGAGTAAATTTGGCCAATCCCTATTAATGCAAACCTAAATTTTTTTGATAATTTTGATAAATCTTGATCTGTATAATTTACTGAAAACTTTTTTAAAATTTTTTTATTTTTTTCCTTAAACTTTCCGCATATACCACCCAAAATAAAAATTTTTTGTTCGTTTAATAAATCTATACATGATTCTGCATGACCCCCTGCACCGAGAAGTAAAAGTTTTTTCATTTATTTAATTTTTTTTTTTTAATTCTGCCTGAATTTCTTCGTATTCTTTATTCAATCTATTTAGATAATTAACCGCAAGTTTTGTTTTTTTAGTAAATCCTTTTGGAGTAAGATAGTAAAAATAATTTATTTTATTTGGATTATTGCGAAAGTTTTTAACTTTAATATAACCTTTCTGTTTAAAAGATTTTAAAATGTAATTTAATTTACCGAGACTAAAGCCTAATGATTTTGCTAAATTTCTTTGATTTTCATTAGGATTCTTTTGAATATTAATTAATACTTCGAGACTCTCTTTATCGTTTTTCATATGTTTATTATGTTCAATAGTTGAACAATACTTAATATTTATATATATTTCAAATGTTTTATAGATCTGCGTGATGGTTTAATTTTATGAAGAGTATAGTTTTTCTTGGAAATTTTGGTTTTTTTGAAAGAGATTTTAATAGGTTTCACATAAAAAAGTTGGCTAAAAGATACAAGGTATTTTTTTTAGACTTTACTAAAATATTCAATAAAAACTTTTTTCAGAGAGAAAAGAAAAAGTTTTTTTATTCAAAAGAATTAGTTTTAATAGATTCTAAAAAAAAATTTACAAAATTTTTAAATGAAAAAAAAATAGAATGTATATTTGATTTAACTAATTCAAAGGAACTTGATATTTTTAGGAATATTATAAATCAAAAAAAAATAAAATTGATAGAGTATCAAATAAGCCTAGTACCAAATTTTAAAAGAAATTTTTTTTTAAAAATAAAATATTTTTTTTTGGTTGTTTTACTTAATAAGGCATTAATAGTTTTTTATTTCAAAAGGTTAATTAATTCATTAACGACTAAGCCCCTTAAGAAAATAAATTTTTATTATAACTATGTTTTTTGTGTTGGACATAAAGGTGAAAAAAAAAGTAAAGCTAAATTAATCTTTTCACATAGCTCAGATTATGATGAATCACAAAAAAATAGAAAAAAAAATAAGATAAGTAAAAAATATTTAGTTTTTATAGATCAATATTTACCTTTTCATAACGGGTATGTAATAAGAGGCATACCTCCGTTTGTCACACCTGAAGATTATTATAATTCAGTAAATAGATTTTTGAACTTATTAAAAACTAAACTAAAATATAATATTATTATAGCTTTACACCCAAGATCAAACTATAAGAAAGATTATTTTAAAAATAAAAAAACTATAGATTATAAAAAAACGGGTGAATATATTTCAAAATCTAGTGGGATAATCAGTTATACAAGTACTACTATGTGCTATGCAGTAATGTATAAAAAACCAATTATTTTTTATACAACAAAAGAAATTAATTCTTCTCACGATGCATATCATGTAAATTTTTTATCCCAAGTTTTAGGTTCAAAATTGATCAATATAGATAAAAAAAATATTGATAGTAAGCTTACAAATAAAAATTTATTTAGGATTGATCATTTCAAATATAAAAAATTCTTCAATGACTACATATGCCATATTAAATCAGACCAAAGAGCAAATTATAAAAAAATAATTGATGTTGTTGAGAATTAATAAAGAATTTAGAAAATGAAAACACTTCCAATTCATCCTTTTCAATATCTTTCTCTTGTTAGATATAAAGGATTAAAATCTGTTTTAAAAAATTACGAAAATATTAAAATCTCAATTATCTTAGATTTAGAAGATAGTGCGCAAGATCTCTTTGATCAAAAAAAAACTTTGGAATTAAAAAAAATAGCTAGAAATGGTTTAATTTTTTTGTCTAAACAAAACTATAAAATTAAAAATAATTTATTTGTTAGAGTCAATAAAATTGGTTCAATTGATTTTGAGCAAGATCTGCTTGCTATAAATAATGCAATCAATAATGGTATAAAATTAAATGGTATTTTTTTACCTAAGGTAGAGACCTTTTTAGAAATAGAAAGTGTTTATAAAAAAATTAATAGTTCGGATTTAAAAGTAGTTCCAATAATTGAGTCGATAAACGGTGTAAAAAATTTAATTACAATTCTTGAAGAAGATAAAAATAAAATTATTTCATATATACATTATGGCCATTTTGATTATTGTTTGAATTCCAATTTATGGCCTTTTCCGGAACCGTATCATTATGAGTTCTGGAATATAGTTGAAAATATTATTAAAATTTGCATTACAAAAAAAATTAATTTTATTCAAACACCTTTTCCACTTACTCAAAATTATGATTTATATTGGTCAATGGTAAAACACTTGATTGATAAATATAATTTTGAAAAGGTTTTCTGTAGTTTGGTTAATTATGATAAGAAATTTATTTTTCCTCCAAAAAGTATAAAAAAGTTAAAACTAAAAAATATTTCTAAAAAAAAATCACATCATACAATTTTTGCAAAAAAAATATATAATGAGTATTTAAAATTTAAATCCCCTAAAAAAAGTTTTTCACTATCAAAGAAAAGATTTATTGCTCCGCATCAATTTTTAATGGCAAAAAAATATCTAGGTAAATAGAGATACGATGAACAAATTATTGATAATCTATCAAATTAGTCCTCTAAATCTTATATTAATAATATTATTTAGAGTAATAGGTTATAGAGTAAATTATTTTAATATTACGAAAATTTTAAAAATAAAATTTGTTATAAATTTTTTACATTTACTGGGTATTCATAGAGTTGATTATAATAAAATAAAAATTAAAAATGGTTTAATTTTTGATGAATTGATAAAAAGTAATTATAAAATTTCAAAATTTATATCAATGTCTCTTTGGTCCAATCACTTAAAAAAAATATTTTTAAGTTTCAATAATTTCAATCTTTGCGTTGTAGATGAATCTTTAAATAGATTAAAAATAACAAATGAGCTTATTAGTTATAAAAATTTTATTTATAAAAAAAAAAAACCTAAATCATTATTAATAGTGGCTGAATTTAATTTGCAAAATTACTCTTATTTTAAAAATTATTCAGAAAAAAATAACTTGAAGGTGATCTATCTTTTGAATTTAGTGAATATTTGTTTTATTTTTTTTAAATTTTTTAAATTTTTTTTTAAATCAATTCTATCAAGTTTAAAAATAACAAATAACTCAAAAATAGAAAATATTAAAAATAATGAAAAATTTTTTGAAAATAAAGTTTTATTTTTTCCAAATCATGGTGTATTCAATACAAGAGTTGATAAAAGATATTATTATTCAAAAAAATATAAGAACTTAAACCCTGAAAAAATTTTACATGTTGAACTTTTAAATTCACACTTAAAGTTTTTAACACCATCAGTATTGAAATTTTATCGTAAAAATTCGATTAAAAATATTTGTTGGGAAAATCTTGAAAAAAAAATATCAAAAGATTTAATTTTAAAAACAATTACTTTATGTTTTAGAAATACAAAAAAATTAAATCTTTTAAATTTTTTATTTTTCTTTATGATTATTTACAAACTAAATTATCACTTAAAAATTTTAAATAGGTTTAAAAAAGTAAAAGTAATTTTAGTTGGTCAAGCCGATTTATTTCCAAATACAATATCCGTAGCATCTAGAATTAATAAGATTAAGACTATATCATTTCAAAATAGGTTAGTTAACCCTACCTTTCTCTTAAAAATGAAATGTATTGATAATTATTTTTGTATAGGAAAAAATTCGATTAAAAATTTATCGCATAGATATGATAAAAAAATGAAATTAGGCAAAATTTTTCCTATCTTAAATCGTGATGAAAAAATTTTACCAAAACAAAGTTTAAAATTAAAAAGATGTCTTATTTTGCCTTATAGCATCAATTCTGATTGGTTTCTTCAAGGAAGAGAAATAGTGTCTAACAGCAACAATATAGAGGAATTTTTAAATAAAATTATTTTAATTATTAAAAAAGAGAAAAAAATTGAATTCATTATAAAATTTAAATCTGATTCTTTTAAATTCAATGGAAAAATTAATAATTTAGTAAAAAAATTAAAAATGTTTAAAAATGCTAAGGTCAAGCATGGTTTTATTTTGCAACATAAAGAATTAGTTAATTTTGATTTAGTAATTGGTCAGCCAACTTCTTTGATTGAGTCTTGCATTTTTTTAAGTATATCCTCATTAATTTATGAAAAAAATGAGTCGTACAAAGAACTTATAATTTGCGATGATGATAAAATTTTTTGCAATTATGAAAATATATTAAGCAAATTTGATCTTCATAAGAAAAATTTAATTTATTATAAAAAAAATATTAATGATGTAAAAAAAAAGTTGTTTTTTAAATACGATCCAGAAAAAATAGAAAAAATTAAAGAACAAATCAATCGAATTGCTAAATAAGGGGATATAAATTATTTATTAATGTAATTTGACTTTAACTCAGCCCCAAGTAATTGTTTAAACTCTGAAGAACTTTTATTGATTATTTTTTTTTTCAATGTTGATAGTTCATTATATTTTGGTTTTATAAAATGAGATAAGTACTGACCTAAAATACCTATTCTAGGCTTGTTTGATAAATTTGATTCCGCGCCGTGCCAACAGAGACCATTAAATAAAATTAGATCACCTCGTTTACCTTCTAGTCGAATTTTTTTTATTTTTTTTAAATCATTGTCAGTTGGAAATTTCTTAAACTTTTGACTTCTTGGTATAAAACGAGTAGCACCATTTAATTTATTGAAATCTGTTAGTAAAATTAATGATACGCAGCAAATTGTATTCGATGCATTTAAGAAACTTACTTTTTCACCAGGCTTTGCAATATTATAGTAAGGATAATCAATATGTGTTTTTTGACCTCTTGCACCAGGTAAAAGTAAATTTCCCTCGAACGCACCGCATATAAACTTTGGACCTAAAATATTTTTTAATATTTGCATTAAAATTTTTGGTTGTGCCATTTCTCTAAAGACTTTTCCTTTATTAAATAGATGGTAAACCCAATTTTGATAAAGTTTTTTGTCTGCTGATTTTTTTCTTTTATTTGCTAAATTTATTTTTGATTTTGATTCTTTGAAAATTATTTTTTCTGCTTCATCAATTTGTTTTTTTGAAAATAAATTTTTTATAATAAAATAACCTTTTCCCGAAACTATTTCTTTTGAAGCAACCTTTACAACTTTTTTTTGATAATTTTTTTTAAAAGATTTTTTTTTTGTATTTTTTTTTAATTCGACTGCACCACATAATTTTGGATTAAATTTTTTTGGCCATTTAGTTTTGTGGTCATATATTGCGTCTCGCAAATTAATATTTTTGAACAAAGTGTTTTTAAAGTCCATACCTCTTAAATCTGTATGACTTAAATTACAATTAACTAATTTTGAAAAATCAAATTTTGCTTTTCTAAGATCAACATCTGAAAATACTGAGTTAGTTATTTGAGACTTAGAAAAATTACAATTTTTTATCTCAGAAAGCCAAAAATCTGAGTCAATTATTGATGAGTTGCTAAAATTAATAGATTTTAATTTTGCCTTCTTAAAATTTGCATCAATTAGTTTTTCGTATGAAAAGTTTTTTTTTTTTATTATTTTAAAGCTATAATTGTTTTTGTTTATCATTTTTTAAACATTTAAAGGATAAATTAGTTTTAATATAGAAATAATGTTATTGCAAATATTAAGATATGTAAATATGTTCAATAATTGAACAAAATGATAAATTCTAAAAATAAAAATTGTATAGCTATAATACCTGCAAGGGGTGGGAGCAAAAGAATACCAAAAAAAAACATAAAACTTTTTAGAGGTAAGCCTATTATTTATTATGCAATAAAAGTTGCAAAAAAATCAAAATGTTTCGATAGAATTATAGTTTCAACAGAAGACAATAAAATTGCTATTATAGCTAAAAAATTAGGTGCTGAAATCTTATTCAAACGTCCAAAAAAATTGAGTACTGATTATTCTAGATCAACAGATGTTATCAAACATGCTATCAAAAAACTTGATGAATTGAACATTAAATTTGATTATATATGTAATATTTATCCAACCAACCCTCTATTAGATTATAAAAATTTAATAAAAGGATTTAATTTTATTAAATCAAATAAATTTAATTATGTTTTTGCAGTTAGTGAATACCCTTATCCAATACAAAGATCATTTAAAATAGAAAAAGGTGTTGGTGTAAAAATGCTTTTTTCAAAATTTAGAAATCAAAATTCAAATAATTTGGAAAAAATATATCATGACGCTGGTCAATTTTATTTTGGTAAAAAGAACTCTTTCCTTAACGACAAACAAATGTTTAATCGAGAAAGTTTTCCGATTATAATTAAAAAAAACCATGCATGGGATATCGATGATATCGATGATTGGAAAATTGCAGAAAATCTTTTTAAAAGTTTATAATAAAAAAAATGCATATAAAAAATTCACTTAATTTTAAAAATATTCTTAAAATAGATTTGAAAAAATTAAAGATTAAAAATATTTCAAATTTATTTGTTACTTCAAATCTCTCAAAATTAAAATACCCTCAATTAAAAAAAGATTTAAAATTAAAGTTGATTTTAGAGTCAATTAAAGAAACTATGGGAAAAAATTATACTATTTTTACCCCTACTTCGACTTTAAATCTAGTAAATACTAATGAAATTTTTGATATTAAAAAAACAAAAAGTTTTAAAATGGGACCATTATCTGAATATATTAGAAATCAAAATTCAGTCAGAAGTTTGCATCCTTATTGGTCTATATCTGCAATTGGAAAAAATAAAAATCTTTTAAATAATGTTTCACCTCATGCTTACGGCCATGGTTCACCATGGACTATAATGTTAAATGAGGATTCTACTCAACTTAATATAGGAATTCATCCGTCAAAAGCTGTAACTTTGATACATCATATAGAAACTATAGCTGGGGTCCCTTATAGATTTACTAGAGAATTTAAACATAAAGTTAAGGTAAAAGGGATTATAAAAATTAAAAACTTTTATATGACAGTTTTTTATAAATCTATTCCTATAAAAAAAAAAATAAAATTAAACGAACATTATTTTAAAGAGTTGAGTAAAAGAAAAAAAATAAATTATGCCAAAAATAAATTTGGATTAGAAATGTGGTCATTTAAGATGAAAGATTTTTTAGAATTGGCAACTGAAATGTTTAAAAAAGATATTTACTGCTATTTAGAAAAAAAACCGAATCTTGAAAAAGTACACAAAAATTAATTTATGTGTGGTATTGGTGGAATAATTAATCTTTCTAAAAATACAAAGAGAATTAATTACAAAGATATTTCCATTATAAAATCTCATTTAAAAAAAAGAGGTCCAGATGCTGATGGGTTATGGGTGTCTAATAATGAAGATGCTGTTTTAACTATTCAAAGATTAGCAACTCAAGATAGTAGAAAATTAGCAAACCAACCTTGTTTTAGTTTTGACAAAAAAATAGTTATTGTGATGAACGGAGAAATTTATAATCATAAAAAAATAAGAAAATTTTTAGAGATTAAGGGTTATAAGTTTGTTTCTAATAACGATGCGGAAGTTGCTGCTAACGCTTATAGATATTGGGGAAAATTTTTTTTAAAAAAAATAGAGGGTCAGTTTTCTTTATGTGTAATAGATACAGAAAAAAACATAGGTATAATTTTTAGAGATGAACATGGAATTTGTCCATTATATTATTCGTTAAATAACAATAGATTAATTTTTTCATCAACACCTACGTCAATTTTCAAACATCTAAATCAAAAATTAAGAATTTCAAAAAAAGGTTTTGCAGATTTCATAATTTCTGGGTGCATGACTGAAAACAATACTTTTTATGATAATATAAAATATCTTAGCCCCGGTCATTACTTCCAATTTCAAATTAATAAGAAATTGTCAAAACCAACTAAATTAATTAAGGATAATATATTTAGTAATGTTCAAATTAAAAGATCAACAATTAAAACAAAAGAACAAAAAATTTATGAAATATTAAAATTTAATGTTAATCAAAGTTTAAATGGAAGTAAAGATGTTGGTATTTTTTTATCAGGTGGGATCGACTCTGTGCTTTTATTAGCAATTTACAGGAAGTTATTTCCCAAAAAAAAAATTGAAACTTTTACTGCAGTATTTTGTGATGAAAAAAATAAAAATCTGATAGGTGAGCACAAACAGGTCACAAAAATATGTAAACATTTTAAATGCAATCATAATCTAGTAAAAATTAATCCTAAAGATTTAATTCACTCTATGGAAAAATCTGATTATCCCACTACTGGTTTTTTAGAATTTTGCTTTGAAAAACTAGCTTCCAGGGCCAAAAAAAAGAAAATTGATGTTGTTTTATCTGGAGAGGGAGCAGATGAAATTTTTTATGGTTATGATCATAATTTAGCATTAATTGGAATTTTTAAAAAAGAATTCAAATTTTTAAGTAAAAAGTACCGTCTAAGGCATAATTATAATAAAAGAAAAAAATTTACAAAATTAAAAATTCAAGATTTGTTTCTTTTAGGAGGAGCAGATATTAATCTTGAAAATAGTAGAAAAAAATTTTTTACAAAAAAAATACAGAGGACAAGATCTCTTAGATCAACTATAAAAAATTCAATTAAAAAAATCAAAATGAAAAATCCTCAAGACGTAGATAAAATAATTATAAATTTAGATTATTTGATAAAAATACCTGAACTACAAATAAGAAGAGCTGAGGAGCCCTCAATGGGAAAGGGTGTGGAAATGAGATTTCCTTACCTAAGCAATCAATTAAAAAACTATGTAAATTCCTTAAGTCTAAAAGATAAAATAGATAAAAATTTAAAGGATAAAATACTATTAAGAAAGGTTGCTCAAAAATTAGTATCTAAAAAATTTCAAACTGAAAAGCTTCCCTTTGGAGTTCCCGCAGTAAGAAAACAATACTTTTCAAATTCTATAGTCAAATTCAAAAAACCTGCTTTAAATGACATTTTTTTTAAAAACTATATTAAACTAAGTAAAATAATTTTAAATGGTCATTATACAAAACTTAAATTTTTAGAAAAACCCTTTTTAAAAATGATTTTAAGTAAACAAAGATCTTATGAAAAAGCGTTTTACGACCCTATACTCTGGAGAATATGGAGCTTTGCTTGCTGGTATGAAAAAAATTTTAAAAAAAATTACAAAAAGAAAACTAGCTAATGCAAAGTTATTTAACTTTAGGAAAAAAAATATTCCCACTTTGTAGAAGTTTAACTGGTAAAGGAACATTATTAACACTAAAAGAAATAAAAAAAAAACTACCGGAATTAAAAATTAAAAAAGTAAGATGTAGGAAGAAAGTTTTCGACTGGAAGGTGCCGGCTGAATGGAACGTGAAAGATGCCTATATTATGGACAAATTTAGTAAAAAAATTATAGATTTTAAGAAAAATAATCTACACCTATTAAATTATTCAATTCCAGTAAAAAAAAAATTAAATAGAAATGAAATATTGAAAAAAATTTACTCAATAAAAAAATTACCAAATGCTATTCCATATGTCACATCTTATTACAAAAAAAACTGGGGATTCTGTGAAACCTTCAAGAAAAAACAGCTTATTAAAAAAAATTATTCAAAAAAAGATTCTTTTAAAGTAAAAATTAACACTTATTTTAATAAAAACGGTTATATGAATTATGGTGAGTATTTTGTTAAGGGAAAAACAAATAAAGAAATATTAATATCAACTTACATATGTCACCCTTCTATGGCTAACAATGAACTATCAGGTCCTTTGGTAGTGACTGCATTAGCAAATTATTTTAAAAAAAAAAAACCATATTATGGAATTAGATTTATTTATATTCCTGAAACGATTGGCTCAATAGCATATATTCAAAAAAATCTGCATAAAATGAAAAGAGATATAATCGGAGGGTATGTTCT
>MDTB01226182.1_pt1 | contig 36112 bp, 36 predicted proteins | sample 811161 | NCBI WGS metagenome assembly MDTB01 (sample SAMN05326650, study PRJNA326480) | marine metagenome | isolation source: seawater | place: Mediterranean Sea | collected 2009 | reverse complement strand
CAGACGCAAGGTATTTCACATTGGGTCAGATCGGAAAGGATCAACTCCAGACCTACTCCGAACTCCGAAATGAGCCCATTGACGAGGGTGCTCGGTGGCTCGCGCCCGTTCTGGGGTGACCGAAAAGGCTAGTGATTGGTCCCCAAAACATCAGACACGTGAATCCGGGTCGCGGCCTCTGGCTGTCCGAAGTAGTCGACCCGTGCATCGAAGACATAGTAGCCCTCGGAGATCATGAACCCAATCAGAAACAGTAATGCTAGTGGTGGAGCCAAGATGGTCCCTATCAGCGCCATACGTTCCCACATCAGGTGCATGAACACTGCCATAATAAAGCCCGCCTTCAAAAGCATAAAGGCAATGATCAGGGTCCAACGAAGCAGTCCCTGAAAATCGTAGTAGTCCACCATATAAGAAGCGATACTGAGCACAAAAAGCAGTGTCCAGACCTTTAGATAAATCCCTATCGGGTGATGATTTTGATCAGCCTCGGAACTCACGTCTCTGTCTCCCTACCAAAGATAAAAGAATGCGAAAATAAATACCCAGACGAGATCAACGAAGTGCCAGTAAAGTCCAGTAATTTCAACGATCTCGTAGTTACCACTTTTATCGTAGTCGCCCTTCCTGATTTTGTTGGCGACGATCAAGAGGTAGAGAACACCGATTGATACATGCACCCCATGGAAGCCCGTCACCATGAAAAAGATTGATCCGAACTGGGGCGCACCGAAAGGATTGGCCCAAGGCCTCACGCCCTCAGAAATGAGCTTAGACCACTCGAATACCTGCATTCCAACAAACATCGCGCCGAACAGAGCGGTAATTACCATGAACCAGAATATCTTCTGTTTATCCCGGAAATGGGCGTACCGAACCGCCAGGGCCATGGTCCCGCTGCTGGTGATCAGGACAAATGTCATTATTGCGATGAGTATTAGAGGAAGATTATGTCCAAATAGCTCTAGAGCAAACACCTCACTTGGATAGGGCCACGGATCAGTAGTTGTTCGCCTGACGTTTAAATAACCCACCAAAAAACAGGTGAAAATAAAAGTGTCGCTGACCAAGAAAAGCCACATCATGGCCTTGCCCCAAGGCACATGGTAGGTCTGCTTGTCGGCGGACCAATCCTCTACAAATTCTGACGTCCCGTCCGGGTTTGCTATATCCGTTGTACTCATCTCTTGGAGTCCCTTCCTAAGTATTCAAAAACAAGGCAAATAGCGCCACCCACAAAAGCAACAGGTAGTGCCAATAGACAGCGCAGAGTCTGACGGTCTCACTAACCTTATTTGGCTCATCACGATCCAAGAACGCAGACATCGTGGCGGAGAGCCAGACCCATAGGCCCCCAATAAGGTGGAGCGCGTGGAGCCCCGTCAATAGATAGAAAAATGATGAGGCAGCGGTACTGTCAATCAGATGGCCATTCTCATGAAGTATTCCCCAGGCCGCGGACTGACCGTACAGAAAAGCCAACGTCAGCAAAGCGCCGGCACTCAATCCGATTTTTGTGGCAAGCAGTCTGTTCGCACGAGATTCTCTTTTGGTGAACTCAATGACACCGCTAGTCAGAACCAAGATCCCAGTATTCAGCCACAATAAATCCGGCTCTTGGAGTACCTCCCAGTAACCGGCACCACAAAAGAACGGACTACTGGTGTCGACCTCCATCCGCATAAAGTAAGCGACCCCGAAGAGTGCAAATAAAACACTCGCAACCGCAAGAAACAGATTCAGCGCCAACTGCTGTGGGGGAGTGGAGACACTCATCATGTCTCCCGCTATGGCACTCGCCGCCTCGCCCTGGTGGTCCCAAGGCTTATTCAGTATTGCCTTAAGAAACCTCAATGCTCCGACTCCTTAAACACGTCCCCTTTTTTCTTCATGACCACATCTCCCGGTGGGACCGATTGCGGCACAAAATCGTCTTTAACGCCGGGGGTAGCATATTCGTAGGCCCAACGATAGACGACGGGCAGGTTCGGTCCCCAGTTACCATGATGAGGCGGCGTGTCAGGGGTCTGCCACTCTAGAGAAGTCGCCTCCCACGGGTTAGGATCCGCCTTTTCGCCCTTCCAGAGGCTCTTGAACACGTTGATGAAGAACACGACCTGAATTGCTGCCACGATAACGGCAGCAATCGTAATAGCGGCGTTTAGCTCGAACGCAGATTCGGGGATGAAATCAGTAGTGCCAAGGGCAAAATAACGCCGTGGCACGCCCAATGCGCCGATGTAGTGCATCGGCAAATAAATTGCGTAGGTGCCAAGAAAAGTCCCCCAGAAATGAATCTTGCCTAACTTCTCATCAAACATTCTGCCGCTGATTTTAGGGAACCAGTGGTAAATCGCTGCAAACAAAACTAGAACCGGTGACACGCCCATCACCATGTGAAAATGAGCGACCACAAAGTAGGTATCAGAGAGTGGAAGATCCACGGTCACGTTCCCAAGGAACAGGCCCGTCAAACCGCCGTGGATGAATGTGAAAATGAAGCCCATCGCAAACAACATCGGGACTGTCATTCGGATATTCCCCTTCCACAGCGTGAGCACCCAGTTGTAAACCTTGATCGCGGTCGGAACCGCAACAATCAGAGTAGTGAACGCGAAGAAAAAGCCAAAGTATGGATTCATCCCACTCACATACATGTGGTGCGCCCAGACGATAAAGCTCAGTGCGCCAATCGCTACAATCGCCCAAACCATCATCCGGTAGCCGAAAATATTTCGACGAGCGTGGGTACTTAGCACATCAGATACCAATCCAAATGCTGGCAGAGCAACGATATAAACCTCAGGATGCCCAAAGAACCAGAACAAATGCTGGAACAATATCGGGCTGCCGCCCGCATGCTCGACAGATTCTCCAAGAGAGATCATAGCCGGCATAAAAAAGCTGGTCCCCAATAGGTGGTCAAATGCCATCATGATCGCGGAGACAAACAGGGCTGGGAATGCAAACAATCCTAAGATTGTTGCCACAAATATCCCCCAAACCGATAGCGGCATCCTCATCAAAGTCATGCCGTGAGTTCTGGCTTGCAAAACTGTTGTCACGTAGTTCAATCCGCCCATCGTAAAAGCAACAACGAAGACAGCCAAAGAGAGAAGCATCAGAAGAATGCCACCCTCCGCACCGGGCGTGCCCTCTGTAATCGCCTGAGGCGGATACAAGGTCCACCCGGCGCCTGTCGGACCGCCCGCCACAAAGAAACTCGCCGCCAAAATAATGACCGATAGCAGATAAAACCAGTAACTCAGCATGTTCAGGAACGGGAACACCATATCCCTGGCACCGATCTGCAGAGGAATGAGATAATTACCAAACCCACCCAAGAACAGCGCCGTGAGGAGATAAACAACCATGATCATGCCGTGCATGGTCACGTACTGGTAATAGTCTGTAGGATCAATAAATGCAAAAGTATCTGGGAAGCCTAATTGCAACCGCATTAACACAGACAATACTAGAGCGACGACACCAATAGCGATCGCGGTTCCGCCGTACTGGATCGCAATTACTTTGTGATCCTGACTCCAGATGTATTTCGTTATAAAGCTCTGCGGATCATGCATCTCATCCGGACGATCCGCTATCGGTACATAAGCCATTCTTGCTTCCTCAATATTCCAATAATTATTTTGTTTTGCTTGCTGCTACATAACTAGGGTCACTATAGCCCAACCCGGATATATACACAGCCACATCGTTTATCGCCTCGTCATCGCCCAAGACTGACACCATCAATTGCATCTGGTGGCCCAGGTCATCCTCAGGATGTGCGCCACGTACTTTATCTCTAAAGTGTCTCAGCTGGCGGGCAAGATACCAATCGTCCATCCCGGCTAGCTTTGGCGCATGCACCGACCACACACCCCGTCCGTTGTCCCCATGACACACGCTACAGTTGTGGTCGTAAAGCTCTTTGCCATTTTTTAAGTTGCCACTCAAGGTCTGTTTCGTTTGTGTGGCCGGAAGGGAATTAATGTAGGCAGACAGGTTCCGTATAGTTTGACTGTCCGGCAACGCGGCGGCGAGACCGATCATTTGCGCGCCATATGTATCTGCAGGATTGCCGCCCCTGATACCCGTCTTGAAGTGCTCCAACTGGGCGGTCACATACCAGTCCTGTAGACCAGCGATTTGTGGAGCATTCAGTGCTGGGTTGCCTTCACCCTGCACACCGTGACAACCCGCACACATCGCATATGTAGCCTGACCATTGGCCCTGTCAACCTTCGCAAGGGCTAGGGCATCCTCATAGGTATTTTGCGAGGCCAGCCATTGGTCAAAATCGGCCTGCTCCTGAACCTTGACCCGACCCCGCATAACGAAGTGGCCCACACCACAGAGTTCCTCACACAGGATGTCGTACGTTCCAGTCTTGGTAGGCGTTAGCCAAAGATAGCTGATCGCGCCCGGCACCATATCCATCTTCACCCGAAACTCCGCCACAGCAAAATCATGGAGCACGTCCTTCGACCGCAGAACAACCTTGACCGGCTTATCGACAGGCAGATGCATAATAGCGCTCTCTACCAAGATGTCATCCCGCCCGGCCGGATCATCCCCCTTCATTCCGAAAGGGTTTGCCTCAGTGATGAGACCAGGATCAGCAGCTCCTAGCTTGCCGTCGGCACCAGGATAGCGATAGGCCCACTGCCACTGCTGCCCGGTAACCTCGACCACGTGTGCGTCTTCTGGCGGATTAACAAAATCGGCCCAAACAAATAGCCCCGGGGCAAGTAAGGCGGCAATACCAACGGATGTGATGACTGTAAGCCAAACCTCCAGTTTCTTGTTTTCAGGATCGTACTCGGCCCTACGTTTCTTCGAATACCTGTATTTGTAGACCGTATAAGCCAAGAAGAGATTAATCACAACGAAAGCGAATCCCGTCACCCAGACAGTGATATCTATCGTTGTATCAATGGAGTCCCAGTTAGAGGCAATTGGGGTGAGCCACCAAGGACTCCATGCGTGGAATATGACCGAGCCTATGACCAGGAGTGCTATTGTAATTGCGAACGCCATGCTTAAGTTATCCTTTACTTTGCGCGTTTTGTTAAGTGCCCCGCCCTGCCGAAATTAGAAAGCCAAGCGATGCTTCGATTTTTAAGTTACGGGAGAGATAACCTCCGCCCGGATCGCTTTATGCGCCCCCTTAATAACCTCCAACGTACTAAACGGGTTCATGAAACGACTATCACTTGCTACCAGATTTGCCTCCGGATGCTTCGACGCCATCATGTCGAAAACATTTTCTAGTTGCGTTTGCTTAGCATAAATCAAAACCAAATATTTACCAGCCTCGATGTCCGGCATGAAGCGTTCGATTTTGCGATTCCGATTCGCCCATCCGTCTAGGCCGCCGACCCAACAACCAAACATCGTATAAAATATAACGATCGCTAGATAAGCTAAAAACGGGAGCTGAATTGGAAAGGGATCAATCAGCTTTATCACCAAAGCGATCACTAAACCTCCCAAGAAACCAAGAAATGTCCCAATAATAACCTCGCGGACAATATCCAAGGTCTCGAGATAATTACTTGAGTGGAGGTGCTCGCGTGCGAGACCTGCCTCATCGTGGCTCACGATGTGAATAAACCAATCACCTACCCCCGCGTCGTGGAGGTCGTCGGATACCTTATGAGTACTCACAAGGTTTGGTGCCAAATAGTAGAGACACTTCATTTAAGACCCATTCCAAATTTATTTTTATCGAACGGCAAGTAACTAAATTCCATTGCGGACTAACCCGCATACCCCTGCTAGTTATGGTCGCTTTTGTGACCCGCTACACTAATTATTGTTGTTTTCAGCAAGACCTAATGCTGTGATCTTTTCCTTGTATACCGAGTTTACTTTTTTGATGCAAGCCGCTTAGACCTTGGTATTAACCTTTATCCTCAGTTTTCCTTGCCCTTTGGAAGCTGATAACAGCTGCGGCAGCGCTTGCTGTTCCAAGGACTATACCCCCAACCAACGCATCTATCGCTTGGATGGTACCCCCCTCTATAATAGTCGAGACAGTTCCCACAAAACACACCAATGAAATGGCTCCCGAGACTATAGAGGTGATTAGATACAAAAGCCGAATCACGATAAAAGCCTGTCGCTACTCTGTTGAGTCATCCACAAGTTCCTCGTCTCACTTTAACCACCTGATAAAGCGATCTTTTAGGCCAGAGCATGCTATAAAAAATACTGCCAAGACAGACAAAGCCATACCAAACCACTGCATCGCATAAGAAAAATGCATGCCAAGGTCTGGGTTTATGACTGGCCAATATCTAACCAGCACTCCAGGCACGTCCTCACCCGCTCGAACTAGATAAGGATAAATCGGACCATCGAATATATCTTTCAAATTTGTTACGCTGATATCCTTCGTTATTAAGGGCCAGTCAACCTCCCCCAACTCTACGCCCACTTCGACATCAGACTCAGGCACGTATATCTGTCCGGTTAAACGAATCTCGCCAATGACAGGGGTAATTTTTTCAACAAGCTGGGTTGGGGATGGCGCGGTTATCCATCCTCGGCTCACCAAAACGACCCCATTGTCCTCCCGGATCCTAAACGGTGTGATTACCTCGTAGCCGATCATGTCCTGATAGTGTTTATAGATGAGAAAGATATTTTTATCGTTTAAGTAATGGCCGTTGACGAAAACACCCTTTCCTTGTAACGAGATCCGATCAGAGACCAGCCCCCCGAAGGAGAGCTCTCTCAAATTAACCGGCTCTTGAGAGGCCAAAACCTCTGACTGTTCCAGCGCCTCTATTTTGGCTTTAGCCTTACCAAACTGCCAAACGCCTAAACTACTGAACGCAAGAAATAAGAGTAACGCAGTGACTGCAGACAGCCAGTGAAACCGAATACGCAATCCGAAGCATTCGAAACAAACCATCACATTACCTGTGCTTCAGACATTATTCGTGACGAACCAGTAGCTCAAACGTAAATTTAGCCTACCGTCCTCCTCGACAGAATGGAATCACAAATCGTATCTGGCCCAAACTAAAACCTCCTCAACGGTAAGTTCTGCCTAAATCAATATAGGTTCCAAGGCAAGGACTTGGAAACGCATATTGGCTACGGGAACTCAACCTCTCGGCAATGGTCTTCAAAAAAGAACAAGGATAATGATATGGGCGAGATGGAGATACGATCGCCTCTACAGGTATTTGCCTCGGCCGAACAGGCTGGTGCGTCCTTTCTGATTAATACTTCTTTTCAAAGAGGGTAGATCTCTGACTCTCTTCGTAAAGGATAAGATTTCCGGGTCTCATCGAATAGCTCAGACTTTTCCATCTCAAACGCACGAAACACTGACTCTCGGAGTGCTCTATCTGTTTCAGTCATTGGGCATGCTCTTAAGATAGCCTCGACATGCGTATCGCATACCGGCCGTGAACCAGCGGCCGACTCTAAGAATACCTCGTCATCAATCTCATTAAGTCCAAACCCGAACAGGGATGCTGCTTGCTCTAAGATTTGTTTTGTACCTCGATACTTTCCTTCGGCAGAATGACCTGCAATATGAGGACTTATTCGCCAGCAGCGGCTAATCAGTGCGTCACCAATCACAGGCTCGTTAGGAAATACATCCAACACCAAATCAAATTGGGTTTGCTCCAGCAGATCATGTTCGTGTAATACCTGACCCCTCGAGGCATTAATCAAAAGCGCTTGTCGCTTCAACCCCGAAAGCACGTCGGCGTTCAGCAGCCGTTCAGTGGTGTAGACTCCCTCCCTTACCCCCGGAACATGCAATGAGATCACGTCAGATTGACGAGCGAGATCTTTCAAAGGAATGTGATCTGACAGGCTATCTGAATCAAATCGAGGTTGATCTGATAGTAGTACTCGGATCCCTAGCTTTTGCGCCCGTTGATTCAACAACGTACCCACGGCGCCGACACCAATCACACCCAATGTCAGTTCGTCGATCCTTCGGCCTCTTGATTTTGCCCAAGTAATGATATGGGAAAGCACATAATCAGTAACAGCAAAGGCATTGCAGCCCGGTGCAGATGCGACTGTAATATTTCGTGCTGCAAGGCTAGTTAGAGGCAGGTGGTCAGTTCCGATTGTTGCGGTTCCAATGAAGCGGATTGAATCAGGTAAATTATAAGCCGAAACCCTTGCGGTTGACCGAACAAGAAGAGCATCAGCTCCTTCTAATAGCGACCTTGAAATATCACGACCGGAATACCAACGGAGTTCGAAATTACTCGGAACCAACTCTCTCAGTCCGAGCAGTCCCTCATCAGCTACAAACACGGTCATCAAAAGTTCCCTGAAGCGAAATCGTTGATTGTCCCCTATACTCGTGTCTCAGACAAAGCAACGACATCACATGCTGACGATAGAACCGCCACTGATCGACTTATTACCGGAGCCCGGAAGTTCAAATAAAACGCTCTCAAAACTACCAAAAAGTGCGATTCCACTAGCAATTGCTGACATTGCCGCCCGCTCGAATTCACTGGTCTTGGTGTTGGTCGAGAAATCACAGGATGCCCAGCAGCTAGTAAACGATCTACATTTTTATTTGGGTCAAGAACATCACCTTGATGATGAGGGTGAGGCAGATGGTCCTGCAGAGATTCCGATCGTACACTTACCGGATTGGGAAACCTTACCCTACGACAGCTTTTCCCCTCACGAAGACATCACATCCCAAAGACTAAAAGCGTTGAGCCAATTGGATGACCTGCATCGTGGTCTTCTAATCCTACCCGTGCAAACACTGGCACACCGACTACCACCGCGAGAACACCTAGATGGTCAGCGATTTGTTCTCAAGGTTGGTGACCACTTCGATATACACACAGAACGTCGGCGACTGGAGGCGAGCGGATATCATGCTGTAGAAACTGTCAGAGAGCATGGTGAATTTGCGATACGTGGGGCGATTCTTGACGTGTTCCCGATGGGATCTGACCAGCCGTTACGTGTCGAACTCTTTGACACAGAGATCGAAAGCCTACGAGCCTTCGATCCGGACACCCAACGGACCATCACCAAGGTCGATTTAGTCACGCTCTTACCGGCACGCGAAATTCCCCTAACAGAGGCTGGAATCGCCCGTTTCAGACAAAACTGGCACGAGACCTTCGAGGGTAACCCGAGGGAGTGCTCAATCTATCAGGACGTATCGTCAGGGCTAGCGCCTCCGGGAGTAGAGTATTACGCCCCTCTGTTCTTCAACCAAATGGCATCACTTTTTGACTATTTACCAGCGGATACACTGACCATCCGCGTGGGGCTACTTCACGGTGCGCTTGAACAATTTTGGGATGATGTATCGACACGCTACGAAAGCCTACGATACGACCGCATGAGACCAATTCTTGAGCCACAAAAACTTTTCTTTCGTACTGAAGAGTTACTCGCTGGCTTGAAAGTCTTTGCCTCGGTTGAGATCAAGGATAGCGATTCCAAGCATCCTCGGATTCGTCCCCTCCCAGATATTGCTTTTGACGCTAAATCAGACGATCCAGTCTCGAAAATCAGAGCATTCATCGACAGCGGCAAAGCAGTTTGCTTCGTCGCTGAGTCAGCCGGCCGATATGAGGCGCTTTTGGAGCTTTTGGCTAGGCACGGCATCCGACCAGAACCAATCCAACGGGTCGGTGATCTTTCATCAGAAACACAAAACTGTGCGATTACACTTGGCCTTCTCGATCAGGGTCTTGTCGTAGATGAAATTGCCATTGTTCCAGAGAGTCAACTGTTTGGTCGTCGCGTACCACAAAGACGCCGACGAAAACAGCATGAGATCGCGGCCGATCTTATTGTGCGCGACCTTTCTGAGATCTCAGAGGGCAATCCAATCGTCCATATCGACCACGGTATCGGGCATTACAAAGGCCTCGAGACTATCACCCTCGGTGAAGACATAAATGAATTTGTAGTCGTTGAGTACCAGGGCGATGCGAAGCTATACATTCCGGTTACCAACCTCGGGGTGTTGAGCCGATACGCAGGTGGTGACCCAGATTCGGTTTCAGCACACAAACTTGGAACCGATCGCTGGACCAAAGCCAAACGGAAAGCGGCCGAAGAGGTTCGAGACAAGGCAGCCGATCTCTTAGACATCTATGCCAGACGTGCGGCCAAAGAAGGCTATGCACATCGGATCGATGAGACCCAATACGACCGTTTCTCTGACGGTTTTCCGTTTGAATTAACACCCGATCAAGAGACGTCTATCGAAGCAGTAGTCACCGATCTTAGAGCGCCCAGACCCATGGATCGCCTTGTGTGTGGCGATGTCGGATTCGGTAAGACAGAGGTCGCAATGAGGGCAGCGTTTGCCTCGGTTTGCAGTGGAACGCAAGTGTGTGTCTTGGTACCAACAACACTTCTCGCTCAGCAGCACTTTGAATCGTTCCGAGACCGTTTTGCCGATTGGCCTGTGGCCATTGAAGTCTTGAGCCGATTCAAATCCGCAAAAGAGACCAAGGCTATAATCGAGCGTGCAAACAATGGCCGGGTTGATATTGTCGTCGGCACCCACAAGCTTTTATCGAGTAACCTGAAACTACCAAACCTTGGTCTTCTGATCATCGATGAGGAGCACCGTTTTGGAGTAGCGCAGAAGGAGCGATTAAAAAAATATCGATCCGATGTGGATGTCCTGACGCTAACGGCAACACCTATTCCACGGACATTAAATTTATCGATGGCTGGTATTCGAGATCTGTCAGTCATCGCAACGCCACCAGCACGTCGTTTATCGATCAAGACATTCATCAAACAAAAGGATCGCGCTCTTGTGAAAGAGGCGATCCTTCGCGAACTGCTCCGAGGTGGTCAGGTGTATTACCTGCATAATGAGGTCAAAAGCATCGAGCGTTCGGCTGACGATATCAGACAGCTCCTGCCCGAGGCCCGAGTCGTCGTGGCCCACGGCCAAATGCGAGAACGTGATCTTGAAGATGTGATGACGGATTTTTATCATAAAAAGTACAACGTCCTTGTGTGCTCGACCATTATCGAAACAGGCATCGATATTCCGTCTGCAAACACCATCTTAATTGAGCGGGCTGATAAGTTCGGTTTGGCCCAATTGCATCAATTAAGGGGACGAGTTGGTCGGTCACATCATCAGGCATATGCCTATCTCTTAACACCAGATCCGCGGTCTATGACTACTGATGCCATGAAGCGTTTAGAGGCGATCGAAGCGGCCAGTGACTTGGGTGCTGGATTCCAATTGGCAACGCATGACCTCGAGATTCGAGGCGCGGGGGAGCTTTTGGGCGAGGATCAGTCGGGTAATATGCAAACCATAGGCTTTTCTCTTTACATGGAAATGCTCGACGAGGCCGTGACAGCGATTCGGGAGGGACGCATACCCGATTTTGACCAGACAGAATCAGCGCAAGCCGAAGTAGATCTTAAGATCCCTGCTTTGATTCCGAATGACTATCTCAACGACGTGCCGTTAAGGCTTCAACTCTACAAACGGATCAGTTCGGCGACGTCGGATGAACTGCTCTCGGAAATCGAGATAGAAATGATCGATCGGTTTGGCTTGCTTCCAACACAGGTAAAAAACCTGTTCGAACAGGCCAAAATCCGTCTAGCTGCTCAGGCTCTCGGTATTCAACAAATCACCCTCGGTCCGCAGTCTGGCAGAATCGAATTTCGTGAAAAGACGAAAGTCGATCCAATGATACTCATCAGTCTGGTACAGTCCCAGCCGGATGAATACAAACTTGATGGTGCTACGGCATTGAAAATTATTCGAAAAACAGTGGGTACAGAAGCACGATTTGGTTTTATTTACGAAGTTCTCGATGTGTTAAAAAGGCCCCCGACCAAATGACGAACTGGATCCTCAGTTTTTTAATCACAACCCTCACGACATCTTTCGCCTATGCCGAAGTGAGACCCTATGCTCTTGAGGTATTGATATTTTCGCGCCCAGAGCCGGTACAGTCCATTACCGAGGTTTTCCCAGTGACAGAGCCCGAAGCACCCCAAAGCTTCGACTTACAAGTGGCTCTGGATTCGGGCTTTAACAACCTAACACCGCTTCCTAACTCAGGTTATATACTCAGAAACTCTGCACTTCGCATCCGGACACAAATCAACGGGCAGGTTCTATTCCACAAGCGCTGGATTCATCCATTGACCAAAAAGCAACAGTCGAACCCTTGGTTCCGGATCTCTGGCATAAGTGAAGATGGTCTCAGTCTGAGGGGTTATCTGCGGTGGTCAATTGACCGATTCATTGAGGTGGATACCGATTTGAGGGTGACACGTGCCGGTATTCGACAGACACCTGACGGAAAAACCATTGACGAAGTATATCTACTGCGAGAGTTCAGAAAGATGTCGTCGAAGGACATTCATTATCTGGACCATCCGGCGTTCGGCGTCATCATTGCTGCTGAACCGATCGAGCCGGCAGAACCTCAGGCTCAACCTGCAGATGTAGCGTCTGAGTTGGAAACGCCACTTCTGCCCCAAGCTCAGTGATCAAATCATACGCCTTCAGCAGCACATCCTCTTTAACCGTATGATATTCAGCCCACACCGTGGTCTTGGTAAAACAGTAGATGAAGAAATCAAGAGAACTCGGCCCGAACTGATTGAAATTCACCATCAGGGTCTGTGAATTGTCAATGTCGGGGTGTTGCTCAAGCATTGATTTCACCTGTTCACCAATCCGACGGATCTGTTCAGCATCGTCATAACGAACACCGATAGTCTCATAAATACGACGGTGCGACATTCGTGAGGGATTCTCAACAGCGATAGATAAGAAGGTTGCGTTTGGGACGTAGAGGGGACGCTTGTCAAACGTCCGGATAGTGGTAATCCTCCAACCCAGTGATTCAACAGTCCCCTCGATATCACGATCCGGTGAACGGATCCAATCGCCGACACCGAAAGGACGGTCAAGAAAAATCATCAGACCACCAAAAAAATTGGATAACAAATCTTTTGCGGCAAAGCCAACAGCGATACCACCCAAACCACCAAAAGCTAATACTCCGGATACCGAAAATCCTAGTGTCTGAAGAATTATCAGGCCACCCGTTATCAGTACGGTGATTCGGATCAGTCGCCCAATAGCTTCTACAGTCGTCAGGTCTAAATCATCGGCCTGAGGATCATGAATCATCCGTCGCTTTACACGGTCGATAAAACGAATCAATCCCCAAGTCAGGGTCGCAATTACCAATGCCGAACGAAGGGGACCAAAGACAGCCTCAATATCTAAACCGATTGATGCGCGCTCGAACGCAAAGGTAAGACCCACAACCCAAACCATTGTCCGTGCGGGGCCTTGGAGCGCAGCAAAAAAAGTATCGTCCCACTTAGATGCAGTTTTCTCAGCCCGCAGTTTCAAGCTACGAACAAATCGACGTATGAAATAAGCGCCAAAAACGGTTATCAAAACGATCACAAACAGTTCGACGCCGCGAAGCACTGCGATCGGAGACATTCCAATTTCAGTCAGTGGGCCCTGAAGGAGCGACAGAACCGATTCAATGAAAAGCTCAAGCATGTCAGGATTCCAAGATCGAAACTAAAGTACCTGGCGTCATCTGATCAGCCAGTTCACAAACATCAGCGGGGCGCAACCGAATACATCCATGGGACATGGGCACACCCATTGGCTCAACCGGCGGCGTGCCATGCAAGTAGATATATCGCCGCTGGCTATCTACCTGCCCACCACGATTGAAACCACTCTCGTTACCACAGAGCCATAATATGCGTCCAAGAATCCAATCGCGGTCTGGATATTTATCATGTAACTCACGAGTCCACACCTTCCCCGTGGATCGTCGACCAACAAAAATCGTATTCTCTCGCTCCCCACGCCCAATTATCGCACGAATCCGGTGCCCACCACGAGGTGTACAACCAGAGCCCTCTCGCTCTCCTGGTCCATTAAGAGCGGTCGAGCAGGGGTAATCGTGAAAACCACCGGCCATGAAAACTCGACAATTTTGCGTTTGGAGATTGATCTCAATTGATTCGATTGCCATAGTCGAAGCTTAACATCTCATAAAAACAAAACTGGATGAAAAACCAATGAAAGTAATGACTATCTCGGGCTTTGGTGGCCCCGAAGTATTTTCTGAGCATGACATGCCTGAACCCCAAGCCGGCGAGGGCCAAGTCGTTATTGATGTGAAAGCGTCAAGCGTTAATCCAATCGACATTAAGATCCGGTCAGGTATGGTACTGCCAGCGACCCCTCCATTTCCCGCCATACTGCACGGCGACGTGGCCGGGATCGTAAGCGAGGTCGGGCAAGGTGTTAGTCATCTTCAGGTTGGCGACGAGGTCTGGGGATGCGCAGGGGGTTTTAACGGCCTACCCTCAGGAGCACTTGCTGAAAGAATGCTAACAGACGCACAACTGATTACAAAAAAGCCAAAAAACCTCTCATTTGTTGAGGCAGCGGCGCTTCCACTGGTTTCATTGACAGCTTGGTTTGCTCTTTCAGATCGGGCACAAGTCCAAGCCGGTGAACATGTCCTAGTGCACGCGGGCGGGGGTGGGGTTGGTCATGTCGGCATTCAAATCGCCAAACATCTGGGTGCCACCGTTCATACCACGGTAAGTAATGAGCAAAAAGCTCATGCTGCGCGAGAACTTGGGGCAAATGAGACGATTTTATACCGAGGCCTTTCGGTTGATGACTACGTCAAAAAGTATACTGATGGCAGGGGCTATGATGTCGTCTTCGATACCGTCGGTGGTGACAACCTAGACGCTAGCTTCCAGGCAGCTCGCTTTGCTGGAACCATTGTCAATATCGCAGCACGGTCAACGCATGATCTGACACCAATGCACTCAAGAGGGCTCACACTTCACGTGGTTTTCTTGGTCGGTCAGGTCGCAAATCCGCTGAACCGTCACAGCATCAAGCCGAGACTTGAGAAATTGAGTGAACTAGCTGAAAACGGTGAGCTTCAACCACTGATAGATCAGCAACATTTCGAAATCGAGGACGTCGCCGATGCTCATGCCTATCTAGAATCAGGTGAACCTATCGGCAAAGTTGTTCTCACTCGGTAGCTTCGTCGACCAACTCGATCCAATGTTTGACCGGGTTATCAGTTCCGGTGGACAGATGAAGTTGGCATCCCACATTGGCGGTGGCAATAATCGGCGCGCCGGTGGCCTCAAGTGATTTGATCTTATTCTTGAGAAGCCGCCGACTTAGATCGGGCTGCAATATCGAGTAAGTCCCCGCAGATCCGCAACATAAGTGCGAATCCACGACAGGCTTTAGTTCGAACCCCAGCCCGCGCAAGATACCTTCGGTGAGACCATTGAGCTTTTGACCATGCTGGAGCGTACAAGGCGAGTGGAAAGCCACGCGTTTGACTTGCCGAATCTTCAGCCCCCGAAGGTCCTCGGTCGACAATACTTCAGAAATATCTCTAGCGAGCGCTGAAACACGCGACGCCTTTTCAGCGTACACAGCATCTCCAGCCAATAAATGCGCATAGTCTTTGACCATGACACCACAACCAGATGCTGTGATTACGATCGCCTCAACACCCTGCTCTACCAAAGGCCACCAGGCATCGATATTCCGCTTTACAGCATCAAGGCTTCGATTATGGTCGCTCAAATGGTGGGCCACAGCGCCACAACACCCTGCTTTGTTTGCCGAGATTAACTGAATACCCAAGCGGTCGAGGACACGAGCGGTCGCCGTATTTACATTTGGGGTCGCGGACGGCTGCGCGCACGCCTCCAGGATCAACATTTTGCGTGAATGTGAGGTTGAAGGCCAAACACCTTGGGCTGACTTCTGGGGGATTTTACGTTGTATGGTTCCCGGCAGGATAGGGCGGAATAGCTGGCCCACGCGCAATAAAGTTGAGAACAAAAGTCGATTCGGGATGACATGTATTAAAATATTACGGATCAGTCTTTCGATCCACGAACGGCCTACCTCATCTTCAACGATTTTACGACCGATATCGGCGAGCCGACCGTAATCGACTCCGGAGGGGCAAGTGGTCTCACATGAACGACATGTCAGACAACGATCAAGGTGTGTCTGCACCGATTCGGTAGGAATTGCCCCCTCAAGAATCTCTTTGATTTGATAAATTCGGCCACGAGGCCCATCAAGTTCATCTCCGAGCAACTGATATGTCGGACAGGTTGCCGTACAGAATCCACAATGGACACACTTCCTCAAAATTGTTTCCGCCTCACGTGCGTAATCTGTATTGGCGTAGCGCTCGACAATATTGGTCTGCATCAGTGGTAACCCTCCAATAATCGACCACGGTTGATTAGCCCGAAAGGATCCATCGCTTCTTTGACTCGTTGGTTCAGACGGAGGATACCCGGCTCGAGTGGTTGCATTCCCGTGCCACCCGTCCTCTCGCGTGCAAAGCAAGTGGCGTGACCACCAAGACTCGCAGCCAGTTGAAACATGGAAAAATCGTCCGGGTCGGTTTTTACCCAACGCAGCCCACCGCCCCAATCGAAGCAGAATGAATCTATCGCGTCACTTGGCGTGGTCGGAGCGACCGATACCCGCCACAACCACTCGTTCTCTTGATCAAACTGCACATGATTCAAGTCACGTAAACTATCCCAAAACTGGTCAGTATCGGCACGGGTTTCACCTCCAATCGATCTGGCGGCAGAGTCGACACCATTGGCGGCTCCTGACAAGCGAATGGATAATGACCCCTCTATCCAAGCCGCCGCTGAAATAGGATACGGCCTACGACCAAAACGAATCAGTGTCTCCATGGCCTCAGCCTGTGAACACTCAACAACCTGTGTCTGCTCTTTATCAGGGATGGGCAAGACCTTCACTGACACTTGGGTTAAGACACCCAATGTCCCATACGCGCCCACTGATAGGCGTGACAGATCATAGCCCGCCACATTCTTCATCACCTCACCCCCAAACTTGAGGTGCTGCCCTAACCCATTAATCAACCGTACACCGAGGACGCAGTCACGGGCGCTACCAAGGTGAATGCGACGGGGTCCAGACAATCCGGACGCCATCACGCCCCCTATCGTGGTTTCTGCGCCAAATTGAGGTGGCTCAAAGGGTAGCATTTGTCGCGCGTCTTTTAGACAGGACTCGATATCTCTCAAGGATGTTCCACTTTTTGCAGTCAAAACCAGCTCAGTCGGCTCATAATTCACGATGCCAGAGTGCTCCAGCATCGAAACTGGCTCATCAAGTAGTCGTCCACCGAGGAAAGATTTGGTATTTCCACCAACCACGGCTACCCTTTCTTTCGCCACCAGCCGCCTACGCAGGTCCTCAACAATTGGGGACATCAGAAACGTTCCAACTCAGGATGAGGCATCTGACCATGATGGATATGCATTTTTCCAAACTCGGCACAACGCTGGAGGGTCGGTACCGCCTTTCCCGGATTTAGGATACCCGTTGGATCAAATGCCGCCTTTATCGAGTGGAACTGGGTCAACTCATCAGACGAAAACTGTACACACATTTCATTGATCTTCTCGATACCGACTCCGTGTTCACCAGTAATCGTTCCACCCACTTCGACAGATAACTCGAGTATTTCTGCCCCAAATTCTTCTGCTCGCTTGACCTCGTCAGGATCATTGGCGTCAAACAGAATCAGTGGATGCAGATTACCGTCGCCCGCATGGAAAACATTTGCGCAACGCAGACCGTATTGTTCTGACATTTCCCGCATACGGCGTAATACAAGAGATAAATGTTTCCTTGGAATGGTTCCATCCATGCAATAGTAATCCGGCGAGATTCGCCCTACCGCAGGGAATGCGCTTTTGCGACCTTTCCAAAAGAGAAGACGGTCTTCTTCACTAGTAGCGACTCGGAGCATGGTTGCACCGGAGTCTTTCAGAATCGACTCAACGCGCGATAGCTCTTCTGCCACCTCTTCCTTTGTACCATCCACCTCACATAACAGAAGTGCTTCTGCATCAAGCGGGTATCCAGCCTTAACAAAATCTTCAACCGCGGCAACCGCAGCCCCGTCCATCATCTCAAGACCCGCTGGAATAATCCCGGCGGCGATGATGCCTCCCACTGAATCCCCAGCCTTGGTCACATCATCAAAAGCAGCCATCACAACACGCATTTCTTCGGGTTTGGGCAACAACCGGACCGTGACTTCCAACACAACCGCTAACAGTCCCTCACTTCCGATAGTCAAAGCCAGCAAGTCGTATCCGGCCGAATCCAATGCATCCGAACCAACCGTGATGATCGAACCATCATCCAACGCGACGGTTATCGATAAAACATTGTGGACGGTCAATCCATATTTGAGGCAGTGGACACCACCCGAATTCTCAGCAATATTCCCGCCGATCGAACACGCTATTTGGGACGATGGATCCGGTGCATAATACAAATTCAGGTGGCTGACGGCCTCAGAAATAGCGAGGTTTCGGACGCCTGGTTCAACACGGGCTATTCTTGAATCAGCATCAACATCCAGAATCCGATTGAATTTCGTCATCACAAGAAGCACACCCTCAGCGTGCGGCAATGCACCCCCAGATAGACCAGTCCCGGCTCCGCGCGCCACGACAGGAACCTCCAGATCCTTGCAAGTCCGAAGTACGTGACAGACCTCTTCTCGTATCTCTGGCAATACCACTACTTGTGGCTTCGTCTTGTACATTGTCAGACCATCGCACTCGTACGGGGCTACGTCTTGTTCGTGGAACAGCACTCGTTCTGCTTGAACACCGGCCGCTAATGCAGCGACTAATTCTCGGGTTTGCATGCAATCGCCCTTTTTTCAGGTTTAGTAGGTTCAGACTTTTATCTTTCATTAGTTTAACACAATCCGGCTCAAGAACCCTGACTAATTGGTCATACCAATTATCAACAATCGGCCACTAGAAATGACCAAACCAAAATAACAAACTCTATAAAACCAAAGTGCCGAAACCCGCTTATTTAAGTATATTCCAAGCCAAACCGCGAGCGGGCATAATGGTGCTAACACAAGTGCGGTCCATAGCACTTTCGAAGAAAATTGGTCTAACCAGTAGTAAGGAAGTACTTTGATAATATTAACGAATGCGAAAAAGATCACCGTTGTTGCGGTGTATATCGCAGGCTCCAATCTCTGGGGAAGTAACGCAACCTGGAGCGGTGGTCCCCCTGCGTGCAGGCTGAAACTAGTAAATCCAGCGACCATGCTCCAAAAACGTGTGTGCCACGCGCCGGGAATTGCCCGGCCAGGGCCCTCAACAATATTCAGATGTTTGATCCACCACTGGACTGCAAATACGAGACCAATAAGACCTATCATAATCTGAAGCGCGTTCTCTGATAGCGCGTGAAAACTAACCGCCCCTAAACAAACACCTAGCCCCGCTGCGGGCAGCAGACGAGTCAATTGACGCCAACACCACGAACCCTTCCAGCCAAAAATCCCAGTAATGTCCATAATGATCAAACAAATCAGCATAACCGCAGCTGCCTGATTAATCGGGATCGCTACCGCTAAAAAGGGAACACCTACAACGCCGAGACTGCCTCCAAAGCCAGCCTTCGAAACGCCAACGATTAAAACCCCTAGAAGCGCCAGAACCCAGCTAATAGGATCCGCTATTAAAAAAGTAGCCACCAACTCAATAACGCATCAGGTCGTCACTCCTCCGGCGGCACCTCTGCTACCTCTTCCGCGGCCTCTGTATTCGCCGTCGCAACGAGCAACCGGTCACGGAGCACTCTTTCGATCTCATCGGCCATCACTCGATTTTCGTCAAAAAACTGGGCAGCGTTCGCTTTTCCCTGTCCGATACGTTGTCCATTGTAGGAGTACCATGCACCTGATTTCTCAATCAGACCTTCCTGTACGCCCAGATCGAGTAGCTCGCCCATGTGATATATACCCTGGCCGTACATTACCTGAAACTCAGCTTGACGGAATGGCGGAGATACCTTGTTTTTTACAACTTTCACTCGAGTTTCATTCCCAATTACTTCATCGCCTTGCTTCACACTTCCAATTCGCCGAATATCCAGTCGAACGGAACTATAGAATTTCAGCGCATTACCCCCGGTAGTTGTCTCGGGGTTTCCAAACATAACGCCTATTTTCATCCGTATCTGGTTAATGAAAATGACCAGGCAATTGGACCGCTTAATATTACCTGTGATTTTGCGGAGCGCTTGACTCATAAGACGAGCCTGAAGTCCGACATGTGTATCACCCATGTCGCCCTCAATCTCTGCCCGAGGAGTCAAGGCCGCAACAGAGTCAATCACCAGGATATCAATGCTCCCGGATCGAACGAGCATGTCAGCGATTTCAAGTGCCTGCTCACCAGTATCCGGCTGGGACACAAGTAAATCATCGACGTTCACTCCTAATTTACCAGCATATACGGGATCAAGTGCATGCTCAGCATCGATGAACGCCGCTGTGCCACCAGCTTTTTGACACTCCGCAATTGTCTGCAACGTCAACGTAGTTTTGCCTGAAGATTCTGGGCCATAGACCTCGACAATTCGTCCTTTTGGAAGACCACCAATCCCCAATGCAATGTCGAGCCCAAGGGATCCTGTAGAAATGGCCGGGATCACCTCACGTGGTGCATCTCCCATGCGCATAACAGCACCTTTGCCAAACTGACGCTCAATTTGACTTAACGCTGCATCAAGCGCTTTTCGACGGTTGTCATCCATTCAAATACCCTTCTCGTGTGTCTGTCATTTCGTATAAGAGTAACCATGTTCGAACGTGCTGTCAGCAGAAAACACTGAAAATAATGTCAGTATTTTACAGCTGTGGAGAAAGAAACCGTTTCAACCAAGGGATCGTTATTTTTCGCTGATCTCTCAAGCTTTCTTGATCAATTAAGTGGACCAAACTCATTAGTCGGGATGGATTTCTTGGAAGACGAGGAGCCAAAAATCGCAATACATCAGACGACAATTCAATATGTAAACTACGCAGATGACATTGAAACAACTCATTTATCCCCTCGTCATTCAGGCCCTCTAATCGCAGGACCATGCTTGCATGTGCGCGGCTTCGCAAATCTGGCAAATTAAATTGGTGGTCAACATGAGGTGAATGCTCCGACACTAAGACCAAAGCGTTACGCTTTCGCTTCCACCAAGAAAATAACGCCGACTCGGCTTCCATGTCATTTAGCCAAAAATCAATTCGGTCGAGAATAAGACCCTTATCGATATCAAGCCACTCAAGTAATTCGCTTGCTTTCGCAGGATCGATATCTCCGCAATCGTAGTAACTGCAATCAAAATACTCAGCGACAAATAATGCGAGATGTGTTTTGCCCACACCCAGCGAGCCGTATATCCAAAGCTCGGCCGACCGTGCAGTCACCGCATCACGCATATAATCAAGAACCATGCGATGCTGGTCTGTCTCTATCCAACAGTCAAAGGAGTAGCCCGCCGGCTTTTCAAACTTGAGTATTTCTTGTAGTGGCAAGGACTTAATCACTTGAGCGAATAAACTAGCGGTGAAATAAATCGAACAGCGGTAAAGTCTGAGACCAAATCATCAGTCACGCCAAGTGACAAATCCGTTTTCAGAACAATCGTTGCGTCATTGGCCCGTATCTCAGTAGCATGAATCGTTACAGAGTCGGACGCCTCAATGTGATCGATCAGCTCCATTAGCCGAATCACGTCTACATATTCTACCCGCACAGTCCATTGTCCGGGGACGTCCTGCATTTGAGGCTGCAATGAAACCGCGGGTTCTGCCGCTCTGGCTACGACTACTGGACTTTTTCCCACGTTATTAGAAATTGATCTCGCATATTGCATGACCACAGCAATTAGCTCATTCGCGCGCTCATCTGCATCGGCACCAGATAACTCTCCTGAAAGATACTCTCCATCCGACTCAAACAACCAATATTTAATCGATTGGCGCCCTGGTCGATCACCAACGACCAAGACATGCTCGACCCCGTAACGGGAAGATGCATTGTTTACCGCTCCGGCAAATTCTCCCCATATCTCGGCTGGAGACAGAGCCAACGTATCTTCGAGATCCATCAATGGCCTTTGCATCGGTACACCAAATCGCTCACTCGCGGCCATTAGACGCTCAACAATTCGGTTGGGCTCCTGACCGACCATTAACCGTTCGAGTCCTCGCTCTTCTGTTGCCCAAATCAGAAACTCAGGACGTTCGGACTCCCATAAATCAATACCAGCTGTCTCAAGCCTCGTTTTCAAACCATCGACGTCAATATCAACGATGAAAACATTGCCATCATAACCATAGGAGTTCACCAGAGCCTCAGACAGACTAAACAGATCAGGAGCCTGACTGATCATATGCGGCTGTGGAACACCCGTCATTTTTTCTGCCGCACCGATAATTACGTTTTCGATTGAATTCTCAACATCGAAGAGAGAGGGCTCCTCCACATCAACGCGGTACTCCAGAGCACTCACTGTGATCGAAAATAAGCACGCGATAATGAGAAGAAATCGGGCAACCATGGGACCTCACATTGGTTCTGTTGTGTCGGCAGATGATACACTTCCCAAACCATTTACGCAGGAAGCCATCAAGTCAATGACTCACAATCATCAGAAAGGTCTCACATACCGAGACGCTGGTGTCGATATCAATGCGAGTAACGCACTCATCGAACGCATCAAACCACACGCAAAAAGAACAGCTCGTAAAGAGTCATTAGGAGCCCTCGGTGGGTTCGGAGCATTTTTTAAAATTCCAGAGGACTATCGTAAACCTGTACTGGTCTCAGGTACTGATGGCGTTGGCACCAAATTGAAGCTCGCAATTCAGCATCATCGTCACGAGCAAATTGGTGAAGATTTGGTCGCGATGTGTGTAAACGATTTGATCGTTTCCAACGCTGAACCTCTTTTTTTTCTCGATTATTACGCAACCGGCCAACTAGACGTTGATATCGCTGAGGCAGTCATAGCCTCAATCGCGAATGGCTGTGAACTCGCTGGATGTGCACTAGCCGGGGGCGAAACAGCTGAAATGCCGGGCATGTACCAAGCAGGTGATTACGATCTGGCGGGCTTCTGTGTCGGCGTCGCCGAAGAATCAAATATTCTCGACGGCAGTCGCGTGAGGGCCGGCGATGCAATCATCGGTCTGCCCTCATCTGGACCACACAGCAATGGCTATTCGCTGATTCGTAAAGTGATTACAAACGCCGGTATCAATCCTATCGCCGAAGAACTCCCGTCTGGTGAACTACTTATTGATGCAGTCATGAAGCCCACCCGAATCTACGTTAAGGCGGTCCTTCAAGCAATGGCAACCGGCCACGTGTCTGGTGCAGTCCATGTCACGGGGGGTGGATTTCAAGAAAATCTACCTCGCTCTTTTGACAGTGATCTCACAGCATCAATTAACCTCAACTCATGGAAACGTCCCGAAATTTTTAAGTGGCTTGAAGCTCAGGGCAATGTTGGAGCAGAGGAAATGCTTCGTACCTTCAATTGCGGTATTGGGTTTATCTTGTTCTGTCCCCCAGAACACGTTACAAGCGTCTCACAGATCCTAACAATAGCCGGCGAACATCCACTCGTTATTGGGGAATTAATCCAACGCACACCGGAACCAGTTGTTTTCTCCGGAGCCTTTACTTAATGCGCATTGTTTGTCTGATATCGGGCGGAGGAACGAATCTAAAGGCGCTCATCGATTGGCAGGCGAACGACTTGCTTGGGGGCGCAAGAATCGTTGCCGTTATCTCTAATACGGCAGCCGCGCCGGGGCTCGAGCGAGCAGATAATGCTGAGATACCCACCAAAGTTCTGTCGCACCATGACTTCCCTAATCGATCCGCCTTCGATCACGCATTAATAGAGTTTATTGATACCTATGAGCCCGACCTCATCGTATTAGCGGGCTTCATGCTTGTCCTTAGCAACGACTTTGTAACTCATTACGATAGACGGCTGATAAACATACACCCCTCGCTGCTGCCTAAATACAAAGGATTGAATACGCATAAGCGTGCTCTGGAAGCCGGCGACAATTATACTGGTGCAACTGTGCACTGGGTCACTTCGGAAGTCGACGCGGGCGACATAATTCGGCAAGTTGAAGTTCCCATAATGGGCGAGGACACGGAGGAAACGCTCAAGGCAAGAGTCCTCGATGCAGAACATACACTGTATCCTTCAGTAATCCGCGATCTCTCTTTAGGGTTGATTGAATGTTGAAAATTTTAATTTTACTGACTTATTTGATTTGTCTGCCTGCCCTTGCACGAGGCTATGAAGCCAAATACGACATGCTTTGGAGCGTGGGCTTGAAGCTTGAGGCAGAGGCAACTGAAACACTAAAAAAAAAATGGCGACCGCTATCAAATTATTCTAGACGCCAAAGCGAGTATTGGTTCTGCTAACGAAACAACCAATCTGCTATATTTTCCACAGAGCGGATGGAGACCGTTGGACTACAGCTACACTCAAAACATCCTCGGTCGCACCAAGGGACGCCACTTCCGATTTAACTGGAATACAGGAATGCTTACCTGGCTGCACCAGCCTGAGCGTAATGGGTTACTTATACCGACAAACGCACTCGATCCTCTCGGGTTTCGGCTACAGTTAGCTTACTTATTGATGAACGAGAAAGATCTGCCGACTACCGTAAATATGCTCGATGGTGACGATGTAAAAGCCCGCACTATTTCAGCGGGTAATCTCGAGATATTAGATACCCCTTACGGAAAAATCGAAGCTCAAAAATTCATGCTCACGGAGGATAATCCTGCGCCAGAGCGTTCCTTTGAGTTTTGGCTGGCTCCGTCGCTGGACTATCAACTAGTGAAACTCCAAAAACGTGACAGAAAGCGGCTTTTTGCACTGACGCTAAAAGCCTTCAAAAAATCAGGGACGCCCTAACGACCGAGGGCAATATGCAAGCAGGACTACATCCGTCTATACACGCCTTTAAGCCAGACGAGTGGGATGCCCTCAATTCGTCTCACTATCCTTGCCTCCTACACGGCTTTCTATCATCCCTAGAGGATTCTAAGAGCGTTGGTGAGGGCTCTGGCTGGCAACCACTTTATGCATCGGTGAAGAGGGGCAGCGACCTCGTCGGTGCCATGGTCTGCTACCTTAAATCTGACTCCTACGGCGAATACGTGTTTGATTGGGCATGGGCTGACGCCTATCATCGGAACGGTATCGACTACTATCCGAAGTGCGTCACTGCTATTCCATTTACGCCAGCCACTGGGCCCCGCATTCTAATAAAGGATGGCGAGGATTACCTTAAAATTACGGGGCAACTTATTGAGGTACTCAAAAACGAACTAGCCGAGCGAGTATCAAGTTGGCATATCTTATTTCCTGACGAGCGAAGCTCACAACTCCTGCGCTCTGACGGATCATGGCTCGAACGCTTCGGCGTGCAGTTTCACTGGTTTAATGATGGATTTAAGAACTTTGATGAGCATCTTGCGACGTTTAATTCAAAACGCAGAAAAGAGGTTCGAAGAGAACGAAGACGTGTTGCTGATCAGGGGATTATGTTCGAGCGACTGAGTGGGTACCAATTGGATAATCAGGCGATCGACACCATTTTCCAGTGTTATCAAATGACCTACCGATTGCGGGGTAGTCTTGGATATCTGAACCGTGCCTTTTTCGAATATGCGGTCGACCGTATCCCTGAGTCGATTCGGGTGGCGTTTGCAATCCACCAAGGTAAACGTATCGCAATGTCTTTTTGCTTAAGAGATAAAAAGAATTTTTACGGCCGCTACTGGGGGGCTTTATACGACGTTGATTGTCTGCACTTTGAGACCTGTTTTCACCAGTGGATAGAGGATGCTATTGAGCTAGGGATTGAACGTTTTGACCCTGGTGCACAAGGCGAGCACAAAATTGCACGAGGATTCAGGCCGGTTAAAACCCGCAGCCTGCACTGGGTAAAACATTCTGAATTTGAGCTAGCCATCAAGCAGTTCCTTAACAGCGAGAGGAATCACATCGATCGATATTTTGAGGCCTGCGACGAGCATACGCCCTTTAAAGCATTAGACGACAATGTCTCACTCTAGGACATCCGCAAACTACATTCTCCAGTCTGCTAAAGTAAATGATCTGTGTCAGGCGAGTGAAACATGTTCCAAACAAAGTAGGTTTGCTTTCCACTCCTGAGGGCTGAAGCCCGTTATACTCAGCTCTTTAAGACTTAGAATAAGTGGATGTGTTATGCGGACCTCCGAAATGCTACTTCCGACACTCAAAGAAGACCCTGTCGATACTGTTTTGGTCAGCCATAAGCTGATGCTACGCGCCGGAATGATCCGGCAGCTTGCCTCGGGGCTTTATACATGGTTACCGCTCGGGCTTCGTGTATTGAAGAAAGTCGAGCGGATCGTACGAGAAGAAATGGACCGAGCGGGCGCCCAAGAAGTTTTAATGTCTGGCGTTCAACCAGCTGAACTGTGGCAAGAGTCCGGTCGTTGGAGCCAATTTGGGCCGGAACTTTTGCGGCTCAAGGACCGACACGAGCGAGATTTTTGTTTGGGACCGACACATGAGGAGGTTATCACCGACATCGTCCGCCGCGAGGTAAGTTCATACAAGCAACTCCCTCTTAACTTGTATCAGGTGCAAACAAAATTCCGGGACGAGGTTCGCCCTCGCTTTGGTGTGATGCGTTCACGCGAGTTCATCATGAAAGATGCCTACTCTTTCGATAGCAATGAGGACGGTATGCAACGAAGCTATCAGGCTATGTATGACGCCTATTGTCGTATCTTCGACCGGTTCGGTTTAGATTATCGCGCCGTTCTAGCTGATTCAGGCGCTATCGGCGGTAGCGGATCACAAGAATTCCATGTGATCGCGGACTCGGGCGAAGATGACATCATCTTTTCGGATGGGTCGGACTACGCCGCTAATATCGAAAAAGCAGAATGTGTCGCCTCAGGAACCCGCCAGAATCCCGACGAGCAAATGCGGAAGGTCGAAACACCGACTCAGAAGACTATCGAAGCGCTGGTGAACGATTTCGGAATCGACATCCAAAAAACCGTCAAAACATTAATCGTGCGCGCTTCGGATTTGTGTGAGGCAGGTTTCATAGCACTCATTCTTCGTGGCGACCATACACTGAATGATGTCAAAGCAGAGAACCATCCGATGGTAGAGAGTCCGCTTACCTTTGCAACAGAACACGAGATTAGAGCCGTAATGGGAGCAGGTCCCGGATCGTTAGGTCCAGTGAATTGTCCAATACCTCTGGTTGCCGACAGACAGGCTGCTATCTGTTCTGACTTCGGAGCCGGTGCCAACGAGGATTGCTGGCATTATTTCGGGATTAACTGGGGCCGAGATTGTGACGACCCAGAAACAGCAGATCTTCGAAATGCTGTTGAAGGAGACCCAGCTCCAGATGGATTGGGTCGATATCTAATCCGTCGTGGCATTGAGGTCGGCCACGTCTTCCAACTCGGTCAAAAATACTCACTCGCAATGGAAGCAAGTGTCCTTGATGAGAATGGAAAACAATCAGCCCTATTCATGGGTTGCTACGGCATTGGCGTGACGAGGATCGTCGCAGCCGCAATCGAGCAACGTCATGATGATCGAGGAATCTGCTGGCCCCGGTCACTATCACCTTTCGACGTCTGTATCGTTCCTATCGGCGGCAATAAGAATCCTGCTGTGGATATGGAAGCAGTCCGAATCCAGGATAGACTGCAAGACCAAGGTCTCGAGGTGTTACTTGATGATCGTAATCTAGGACCAGGCCCACGTTTCGCAGACATGGACCTAATCGGTATCCCAATCCGGATTGTTGTAAGTACAAAGACCCTTGAAGAGTCTGGAGTCGAACTCAAACAAAGAACTCAAGATAGTGCGATCCACGCGCCACTCTCAGAAATTGTAGACCTTGTGATGACAATCCAATGACCCAAATCCTTGTCCTTTTCTACAGCCGTACTGGCCATATTGCTGACCTGGCCGAAGCAATAGCGACCGGTATCGAACTCGGGGATGGCGAGGCAAAGCTCAGGACTGTGCCGAACCTTAGACCGGCTTCTGAGCCAGTGTCCGATGACACATTCGAGAACGAACTCGGATACTTGTTCGTGACCAAAGATGATTTACGAGAGTGCGATGGGCTTGCGCTTGGCTCACCGTCGCGTTTTGGCACCATGGCTGCGCCTCTTAAAGGTTTTCTAGAAACAACATCAGATTTGTGGTTGTCAGGGGCCATGATAGATAAACCTGCTGCTGTGTTTGCGTCCGCATCCTCACTACACGGAGGCCACGAGTCGGTCTTGCAATCGATGATGACGCCTTTGTTGCACCACGGAATGGTAGTTATGGGCTGTCCCTACTCGGATCCGGGATTAGCGGCAACCGAAGGTGGTGGAACGCCCTACGGTCCGACACACCTAGATGCAGAAAAGCTTCGCCCACACGAGAAAGATATGGCCGTGCGCTTGGGCCAACGGCTCGTCAAATGGAGTCGACATGACTGAATTAGAACTTTATCGCCAACGTAAACAGCTATTCTACGCTTGGTTACAGATTTCTTTGATTGGTCTGATTGCGTTACGCGTTTCAGGACTATGGTTACTTTCCCCCCCAGCCACTGCGATAGGTGCAATTGGGGTAACGTTGATCTTAGTTGCCTTTGTGTGGCCGGTTCTGAAAAGGGATATCAAGGCCTCGTTATGGCTGAGCTTTATTTCTTGTCTGTTTTTCACTATTGGGGTACTCAATGCCATGACCGAAGGTAGAGAATTATTTGGGATTGTTGAATCCATCTTAGCGGCTGGGATTTTTTTCTCCGCCATGTTGTTCGCTCGTAACGGCTATCGAGAACTCGAGGCTACAAAAGAAGAGTTAGAGCAATCGACCACATAAGGATACCAATTCCGATATCAAGCACAGTCCAAGCTTTGGGGTTTTCGAATGTCGGTACCAATAAGCGTGCTCCATAGCCCAAGGCGATAAACCACACCCAACTGGCTGAGACGGCGCCTACAGTGAACGAAAGTCGGTCGTCTTCATCGTACTGCGCTCCAATGCCGCCAATAAATACGATTGTATCCAAGTAAACGTGGGGATTTAACAAAGTCACTGCCAAAATCGAGATCAGGGCAGGCCAGAACGAGTCGATCACTTGGCCTTCAGTTCCAAGCGCCCGATTTTTTAAGGCTGATCGAAAACACAACACGCCATAACCAATCAAAAAAATAGCACCACCAATCCGGGTGATCCACTCAAATGGTGGCCAAATTGTTGCTATCGCGCCCATCCCATAGACACCGGAGGCCATAAAGATTGTGTCGCAGATAATGCAAATAGCCACCGTCACAGGAAGCTGACGGCCAGCTATGCCCTGTCTTAATACATGAGCATTCTGTGCTCCGATCGCTGCGATCAAACCGAGAGCGATCCCAAAGCCAGAGCCTGCAACAAGCCAGTTCAAACTCTGCCTTCACTGGTTGACCACGAGCGATTATTAATGCGAGCCATAAGGAACACTATGCCGTTTAAATGATAAGCAACGAACGCACCGCAAACGTTAGCAAGCGGTGAACGACGAAATCTATCCTGTGTTGATATTTCCCTCTCAACCAGCTGTTTTTCGCCTCGATGACAAAACTGACTCGAACAGATCTGCACGACGGATTAGAAGATGCAACCGGTGGTGGCTTCCCGTGGCCCCCCACAACAGCATTCGATCATTCTCCTCTAGTGAAAGGCCTTCCCCCGGGAAAGGCACCAAGTCACCATTAAACCGGACCAATAGCAAGCAAATCAGCGGCATATTCAAATGATCGGCGCCAGGATCCACCAACAAATCACCCACCGTAGGAGCTCCCGCAGTGTTTAGGAATGGCAACACTCCCGGGGCATCCTCTGCGTCTAAGCTGATATCAAAGTGAGCCAATTCAGGGCTTTGATTACCCAATCGCTGGTTCAGTTTTTCGATAATTCCCTGTACCAACGCTTCCGGCATCACCTCCAGCTGACCTATAAATTGGTGTAATAGTGGAGTCGTAATCCGCGCATACATCTCCTGAGCAATTATCCGCCCCTCGCGCAACACGTAGTGAAAGTTACCTTGGCGAAACACAGGTTCGCTCGTTGGTTTATTTCTTCGAGCGACGGTTATCAGGCGTTCATTTTCAGTTTGGGCGGTCAAAAGAATAGAAAGATTATCCCCATCGTCGTTGGTTCCCGCGACGATTCCTACTGCTTCAGTGATCCTTGCTTGCCGAAGCGTATTCGCCTCGGTACCCAGCCCTTGTACCCAAGTGATGGAGTCGGCGACCGTTAACACATCTGGACTCACCAGACAGAACGGTATTTCGGCCCTCAAAAATGCCTCAGTGATATTGTCAGCTAAGCGTTCTCCGGCACAAACGATCCAGTGTCCAGAATCAGGTACATTAAGAATTTCTATCTGGTTAAAGTCTGGGTCCACCAGTTCGTGATACAAAGCAAATGCGCGTGGTTTCCGAATAAGCTGTGTCAGGCTGCGGGCTGCCACTCGAGAAGGATCGATTACTACCTCTGTATTGAAACTCCTTAGGTTACGCGTGTTGGCATCGCTCTCCGAACGAGCATGGACAAGCACCCTCGGTGCCAAAATACGGGTATTGGTCGCAATGGTTAGATTCGTTTGATTGTGATCGGTCAGGGCAAGAACGCCCCGGCACAATGCACTCTGTACCCCAGCATCAACCAGTGTTTGAGGCTCACTGGCATCGCCCACCAAAACATCGAGATCATAAGTCATATCCGATAATTTAGCTGTATCGGCCCGTGTCTGATTCGAATCGATCATCACGCTACGGATACCCGATTGATCCATGAATCGGATCACTTGATTACCCGCACCGCCATATCCACAAACAATCCAAAACGGTTGCTTCTGAGCCTGAATCCGACCGACCGCGCGTTGGTAGGCGCGAAGTCGACGAAAACCAGGATCCGAGATCACAGACAACACAGAACCTATCGCGTAAAGCCAAGCGATTACCGTGGAATACATCACAAAAAGCATCCACAGTTTTTGCTGAGCCGTGAACGGATGTGGAATTTCACCGAAGCCGATAGTCGTCGCGGTGTAACTTACTACAAAAAATGCATCAAGGAATGACAGGTAGTAGACGCCGCCACCGGGTGCCTGTCCTGGAATTAAAACCAACCCTAAAATACTCACAGAGTAGGTGACGATCAAAGCTATAAGTGGCGTCCTGAGCCTCGGAAGAAGTAGCCACATCGCAGCACCACGAATACGTGACCGAGTTCGATGGGTAGATTCCATTAGCGTTTCAACTGGATCGTTTCAGCGATTAATAGAATAACGCTTGTGACGTTGGCCAGCATTGCTCCGCCTGCGAGTGATACGATACTTGCCATTACGCTGCCTGATAGATGGCCAGTCACTTGGGATCCGTAACCCCAAATCACCGCCGCCGCAATTAATTGGAGGTCAGCAACCAAGCTTGTCGCCAACAAGACTGCGCCTAGATGCGAACGATCACCAATCTTTAGGATCGTTGCAATAAGCGACACAATCAGCGCGAAGAAAAACTCATAAAGATTGTGGTGATCAGGGTTATCGATCTCACCAACGAAGAATCCGAAATTCAACGTGAGCGCTAGGACGATAAAAAAAGCGAACCAAACACGCTGGGTATTCATAAGCAACTCCAAACGATGGGGGCTAACGCCCTCTTTTCGTTTATAATCATCGATTATGTGACAGGATGCGAGACCGAGTTGAGCTTCTCTTCAGTTTCCGGAGGCAGCAAATCAGCAATCGCATCACGCTCACCAACAAGTTCATCGTTTGTTGCATCCATCTTTTCACGCGAGAAATCGCTGATACTGATACCCTGAACCACCTTATAGTCACCGCCTTGACAGACGACTGGATATGAGTAAATTACGCCTGGTGCAATTCCATATGAACCATCTGCAGGAACCGCCATCGAAACAATTTTACCATTCGTTCCTAGAATCCAATCACGCATGTGATCAATTGCAGCCTGCGCCGCAGATGCAGCAGAAGAGGCTCCGCGCGCGTCAATGATCGCTGCACCACGCTTCGCAACCGTCGGAATAAAATCATTCTCGTACCAGGCTCGATCAATCCGATCCAGAGCCGGTTGACCTTTCACGGTCGCACGATGCAGGTCTGGATACTGGGTCGGTGAGTGATTACCCCAAATGAACGCATTAGCAACATCTGTCGGCCGAGCGCCCAAGTGATTTGCCAAGATACCCACCGCACGGTTGTGATCAAGGCGGGTCATCGCTGTGAACTGGCGCGGATCCAGACTCGGAGCATTGCGGCTCGCGATCAACGCGTTAGTATTCGCTGGATTACCAACGACCAAAACACGAACATCCTTTGACGCAAATTCGTCTAATGCTTTACCCTGCGAGGAGAAGATCTTTGCATTCTCTTTTAACAGGTCAGCCCGCTCCATACCCGGCCCGCGTGGCCGAGCACCAATCAGAAAAACAATATCAGCATCCGTAAAACCCTCTTCTGGGTTGTCGTTTGTTGAGATACCAGTCACTAGCGGAAAAGCGCAGTCGATCAATTCCATAACAACACCATCAAGCGCTGTCATTGCCGGTGGGATCTCCACCAACTGAAGGATCACCGGTTGATCCTTGCCGAGCAACTCTCCGGCTGCAATTTTGAATAAAATTGTGTAACTAATTGCGCCGGCGGCACCAGTAACAGCAACACGAACAGGTTCTCTCATTCCTTGCTCCTTGATGAGGAATCGGGTTTCAAACGTGACGCCATCCATTGCCCGATGGCCTGAAGTTGTTCAGGCACCACACTGTGCGGCATGGTAAACGCCTGAAACGTAACCGGATAGCCCAGCGCCGACAGTGCGTCACGCGCTCGCTCTCCTAGTACGTAGGGGACCACAGGATCCAAAGTCCCATGATGAATCTCGATAAATAAGCCCTCAGGAGCACGCCCCGGCATCAAGTTGGAATCTTGTGCCCCAACCCAATAAGTCGACAGCGCTAAAACTCCAGCAAGACATTGGCTAGAACGCACACCGGCATAGAGCGCGACTGCTCCGCCTTGGCTAAAACCGACAAGAATGACGCGATTTGCAGGGATGCCCTCATCCATTTGCGTTTGAACGATCGCATCCACTCGATCTGCTGAGCGGGAGATTCCGGAGACATCGATTGTCCGATCGATATCCATGTGCTCAATATCGTACCAGGCGGGCATCGATATCCCACCATTCACAGTCACAGGAATTTCAGGAGCATGCGGGAAAATAAAACGTGTGGTTTGGCTGTCGAGTTCTAACAACGGTAATACAGGTTCAAAGTCATGACCACTTGCACCGAGCCCGTGGAGCCAGATAATGGCACTATCGGCGGTTTGTGATGGTTCTACGACAACTGCGTCAAGCATAAAACTTCCAACGTATTAAGGAACACGAAGCCTAATCGCGCTAATCTATACACGCAACAACACTATGGCTAAATGAATGTTCTCGATTTTACGTCTTTTTTTTCTCGCAGTCGCAACATTTTTAGGCGGATTGTTTATAACCCTCGTATCGCCCCTGAAGTTATTCCCATCAACGCAGACCCTAAGCTATCGACTCGCTGCTCGAATCGCTGGGATTTGGGGTGACTTCATGCGTTGGCTATTAACCACGGTGCCCATGGAATATGTCGTCACTGGTGACAAAATTAATCCCAAGGGTACTTATCTTATCATCGCAAATCACCAGAGTTGGATTGACATCATGATGGTGATGGTAGTCCTCGGCAAAGGCACAACGCTCCCGCGTTTTTTCATGAAATGGGACCTGATTTATGTACCCGTTATCAATATTTGTGCGTGGGCTCTAAACTTCCCAATTATGCGCCGCTACACGCAGGAAGACATAAAGAATCGACCTGCGCTGAAGAATCGTGATTTCGACCATGCACAAGACGTATTGTCACGGAACCCCGACCAGACGTGTGTGTTAGTGAATTATGCTGAGGGCACACGATTCACTCCCGAAAAACACAAGAAAAACCGTTCACCCTATCAGTATTTACTCAAACCTAAGGTTGGCGGTCCACAGCTCGCACTTCAGTGCCTCCATGACCGTCTGGATGGGATATTTGATATCACACTCGCATATCCTGGGGCACAACTCAGTGTCTGGCATTTACTCGCGGGTCATGTCCCTAAAGCCATGATCCATGTCGAACAGATTGAGGTACCGAAGGGGCTTGAAGAAAAACCAGAAACATTGGCTGAACTCAAAGCGTTCCGAGCATGGATGAATTCGATATGGGCAAAAAAAGATGCCCGTCTCGACCGGATGCTTAACGGTACACCGGCAGGCGATCACACATCGCCTTAACTCGATCACGGACTCCCCCCTTGACACCCTCGTCGTCAAGGTTATCAAGCACGTCACAGATCAAGTGAGCGAGCTCAAGGCAGTCGCTTTCGACGAATCCACGGGTGGTGACAGCGGGCGTGCCGATCCGGATCCCCGAAGTCACGAATGGCGACTGCGGGTCGTTCGGCACAGCATTCTTATTCACCGTAATGTGCGACTCACCAAGTGCGGCATCGGCCGCTTTTCCTGTAATTCCTTGAGCAACTAGATCTACGAGCATCAAGTGATTATCTGTGCCACCCGAGACGATTTTGAAGCCGCGTTCGACGAAGACCGATGCCATCACACGAGCATTTTTCACAACTAGCTCTTGGTAGGTCCTAAATTCTGGTTCCATCGCTTCTTTAAATGCCACAGCCTTTGCGGCGATTGCATGCATTAGCGGTCCGCCCTGCATCCCCGGAAACACAGCCGAGTTCAGTTTCTTGTGGAGGATTTCGTCATCCTGACCTGACAAGATCAAGCCCGACCGGGGGCCACGTAATGTCTTATGTGTTGTGGTTGTGACCACATGTGCGTACGGGATGGGTGACGGATAAACACCGGCCGCCACAAGGCCCGCGATGTGGGCCATGTCAACCAAAAAATATGCACCAACATTATCAGCGATTTCCCGCATCTTAGCCCAATCAACCACACGAGAGTACGCCGAGAAACCACCAAGAATTAGCTTGGGCTTATGTTCCTCAGCAAGATCAGACATCTGGCCGTAATCCATGTAACCGTCAGCATCGATACCGTACTGAACCGCGTTATAGACCTTGCCCGAGAAGTTGACAGATGCGCCGTGTGTCAAGTGGCCACCATCCGCCAGTGACATACCAAGAACCGTATCGCCGGCCTGCATCAGCGCGAGATATGCTGCCGCATTGGCTTGCGAACCGGCATGAGGTTGCACATTCGCGTATTCCGCCCCAAAAAGCTGCTTTACGCGATCAATGGCTAACTGCTCGACCACGTCCACATGTTCACAACCCCCGTAGTACCGCTTACCGGGGTAGCCCTCTGCATATTTGTTCGTAAGAACTGAGCCTTGCGCCTCTAGCACCCTAGGACTCGCATAGTTCTCTGAGGCAATCAGCTCAACGTGATCCTCTTGTCGTGTAGATTCATACTTTAACGCCTCACACAAAGCTTCATCGTAGACTGAGATTGATGAATTCATGTCGAACATTTACGCTCACTCCTGTTACCTAATCATTCTGAGAGATCTATCGTTAGGTCACTGCTAACGGCTGCGGTCCTTTCCTGCCCGCTACACGATTGCGTGCTTTGAAGCGGCCCACGATTTTAGTTACGATTTTGTGGATTCGGGTTAACCCCCGACGCCAGTACACTAACAAAAAGTGAACATAAAATGAAAACGTTTGATTCCAAGGTTACGCTCAAGGGCTGGTCGATAGAGATCACACCAAAAGAAACTAAGACTATCAGTTGTTTCTCAGCGTTTCTCGAAGAGGGTACCAAAGTTAACGTTACTAGCCTGCCAAAGACGTCCGTCCGAGACACCCTCGCAGCGGTTGAGAAATTGAAACACGACGGCATGAATCCGATACCACACATCACCGCCCGGACCATAGCCGACGAAGGTGATCTAGCGAGGATCGTGGAAAAATATGCAGACCTTGCGATCTCAGAGGTCTTAATCATCGCTGGCACCAAGGATCAAGCTACT
>MDTB01086498.1_pt1 | contig 36121 bp, 55 predicted proteins | sample 811161 | NCBI WGS metagenome assembly MDTB01 (sample SAMN05326650, study PRJNA326480) | marine metagenome | isolation source: seawater | place: Mediterranean Sea | collected 2009 | reverse complement strand
TTGGGTTAAAGCTAGGCTAAGATTCAAGGGTGTTGATACTTGGGAAAAAAGAACAAGAGATCTAGAAGAAAAGAAAAAAGGAATAGCAGCATCTGAGTTTACTCAAGAGCTATTAGAAAGAAATAACGGACAATTTCAAATTCAATCATACGGTAAAGGTAAGTACGGAAGAGTACTTGCTGACTTGTTTGTTGATGGAGAGGAAAAATCTGTTAATCAATTATTATTAGACAACGGTCACGCTTATGTTTATGAGGGTGGTAAAAAACAATTATTCAAAGGTTAATATGGCAGAAGTTAAAAATTATCAAGAAGTTGTAGATATTGCATCTAAACACTTAGGAAAAGTAGGAGGTGATGGGTATAAAGATACTTACTCACCCGAGTTATTAGTTAAAGTTCCAAGATACTTAAATAGAGAAGGTTATAATCTCACTGATGATAGCTTTGTAGGAGTTGATACATGGAACTGTTATGAAGTTTCAGCTATCACAAGCAAAGGTCAACCAGTAGCAGGTATGCTTAAAATAGTTTGCCCTTCAGATAGTGAATTCCACGTAGAATCAAAATCAATTAAGTTGTATTTAAATTCATTTAATATGACTAGAATTGCTGACAATGCAGCTGATTGTATTGTTGGGATAGAAGCTAGAGTAAAGAGAGATTTAGATGAATTATTAGAAACAAAAACTACGGTTACATTTTATGCTTCTGATTTAGAGACTGAACCTTTATCTTTCGATGGATATGAAGATTTAGGAGAAGTTGTAGATTTAGATCAAATTGATTTTACTGCTTTTGAATCTGATTCTTCTCAACTCGCCGTCGAAGATAGTGAAAAAGATACAAAGTGGGTTAAGTTAACTTCTAATTTATTAAGATCTAATTGTAGAGTTACTAATCAACCTGATTGGGGTGATGTATTTATTAAAATGAAAGGTAATAAACTACCTGCAGCAGATTCTTTAGCTAAATATATTGTATCACATAGAACAGTAAGTCACTTTCATGAAGAGATTTGCGAAATGGTATTTAAGCATTTAACTGACGCTTATGAACCTGAAGAATTAATGGTTGCATGTTTATATACAAGAAGAGGAGGATTAGATATTAATCCAATAAGAGCTACTCACTCTTCATTAATACCGGAATTTTTTACAAACCCAGAATATACTATAAGAAAAACTTTAAGACAGTAATGAGAAAACTACGATTAATAGATTACGTACTACTTTTTGCATTAACTTTATTTATGTTAATGTTTACTACTTCAGCTTTTGGACAAGACACAAAGAGAATAGGATTAGCAACAGTTGGAGAAGATATTTATGGAACTTATAAAAGCTTTGACGGTACACAAGTTTTATATATGAATTTCGAAGAAGATGGTACAGATACCTTTTTGAGACAATCACTTACTCCGACTGGCACAGTATCAACAACAGGTAAGTTTACTATAGAAGAAAAGCATTTATATGTTGAAAAAGTAAATGAAAGTTATAGACTTTTATTCTACTTAAAAGGTATACAGTTAATAGTACACAAACCCGATTCAGTAAAAGGAGCAGGAGATGCTTGGTTATTTACTAAAGTAAGTAGCTACGGATTATATAAATGAAAAAAGTATGCTTAGAACCTGGACCTATAAAATGTAATTTTGAAGTTAATATAGCTGACGGTTTACATAACGGAGGTGGTAAGTTCTTTGTACAGAAATTTTTATCGGATCCTGATATTTTATCAAAATTTTCTGCGAAAGAAAGTATAATGGAGATGTGCTGTGGGTTTGGTGGAATGGGCTACTACCTTGCTCATAAGTTAGGATTAAAAGAAGCAATTTTCGTAGATGTAGACCCGGGGGTAGAAGAAAGTATTTTATTAAATAATCAATTTAATTTTTCTACTCAATTCTTTCTTTCCTCAGCTTTTGAAAGTTACAATGGACCAAAAGTTGAATTAATAGTCTTAAATCCTCCTCATGTAACAAAAGAATCTGAGTTTCTTCAAATACAAGAAGAAGTTCCTGAATGGTTTCCAAAAACAAGAGATGAAAGATCTAGATTAATTTTATTAGATGAAGATTTTAAATTTCATAAAAGTTTTTGTAAGGATGTAACTAAATTCTTGAAGCCGAAAGGTCAAATAGCATTTCTAGAAAATGAAATATACATTCCTCACTCACGTTTAATTAAGTCACTTGGAGATCAATTCGATTATGAGTTTATACAGAAAAATGAAACAGTGGATGAAGGGTACTATTTATTATTAGCTACTAAAAAGCAAGTATTATAAGATATGGCGGAAATACAAATAGAAGAAAACAAAGTACTAATTGCTACAAGAATACCACCAGGAGATAATTGGGAATTAGTAATTGATCAAGGAACAACGATAGAAGGTTTAGTAATGGCATTAACTATGTACATGCGTAAAACCAAATTCAAAGGAGGTTACAATTTAGAACCATTAGACGGTAAACTATATGCTATTGAAAAAAGCGAAATAGAAGTAGTTGAACCAGAACCAATGAAATTCGATCTTTATGGTGAATACTAATGGAAAAATTTATACAAAAGATATCTCACAAGTATGAGTTTTTAAAACTTGAACTTGAAGAGAGGCAAGACCAGTTAGACGGATATTTAGTAAAATGGAATAGCGTCATTGGTAAGTATTTTTTGGATAAACAAAAGGTTATGTATATTAATGAAGAAACTGGTGAAATACGACAAGATATTCCGGAACCAGAACCTAAGGAAGAAGCAGATCCTAAACTAAAAAAACTTTATCGTAAGTTAAGTACCTTTGCACATCCAGATAAAGGAGGATCAACAAAAGATTTTAATACTTTAAAAACAGCATATGAAAATAGAGATTTATTAGCTATAGTTAAATTTGCTGTAAAATACGGAATTACAGTTAAGCTAGAAAAAAAAGATAGTGAATTAATTGAAAAAAGAATTACTGCGTTTAATGATAAACTTCAGACTATTGAAAAAAGTTTAGTATGGACTTATTTTAATGGAGATGAAGGAATTAAGAAACAAGTTATTAGTGAACTTGAATCAGTACATAAAATTAAACTAACTGAAAAAGATATACAAGATTTCTTGTCTATGTGAATTATTTTTCGTATATTGTATTAAATAAAACGGTTATAATGGTACGAATACCCAAAAATTTTAAATATCTTGATTCTTTTGTAATACCCTATATGTTATTAGATAGTAACAGAGCTACTAATGAACATATTACTAAGAATAATAGGTGGAAGTATTTTCTTGAATTAAAAGAAAGAAGAGATAATTTAGACCATATTACTTATAAACCTGAAGATTTTCCTATTATGAGGTTAATTTATATTCTAGTATGGCTAGATAGGAATGGTAATAGACAATTTTTTAAAGTAGGATGTTCACAAAAATGCTACCAAAGGATAGGAAGCAACTATCTAGCTGGTTCAGGAGCCAACACCGGTTGGTTATCTCCAGCAATGTATGCTTTCTTAAAAGAGTATGGAGGAGAATTTGAAATTTACTATAGAGGATTCGACGATAAGCAAGTTAAAATGGATGATGATATAGAAGTAGAATATACTCCCAGATTAGATACAATAGAAAAGTACTATCAAGATACTTTAGATATTAAAGACGGTAAAATAGCCGTTCAAGAATTTTTTAATAAGAATAAATTTTCATATATTATAAAATAATAGGTTACATATGCAATTAGAAAAAAAATACTATACTGTCCAAGATAAAGAGACGTTAAAATTATTACATCACCATATAATAGAATCAGATATATTAGCAGTCGATACAGAGACTACTGGACTTAATCCTAGAAAAGATAAAATAGTAGGATGGTCTGTCTCAGGTGATGAAGGTATAGGTTTTTATTTACCTACTTTAGTATGGAACTTTGATAAAGGAGAACTTGAACTTCAAACTATTGATGGTACCTCTACTGAGACTATTTCTAAAAACCTACTTAAATTACTTAAAGGAAAAAAATTAGTATTTCATAATGCATCGTTCGATGTTCAGTTTATAAAAAATTACTTAGGTATAGATTTATTACCAGATGTTTGGGTAGATACTGGATTATTAGTTCATACTGTATTTGAAGAAGGAGCGTTTGGTTATGGTAATCCTTTTGGATTAAAGTCTATTGCTAAGATGAATCAAGAAGAGTTAGGTTTAGATGTAGAAAAAGCAGCAAACGAAGAGCAAGTAGAATTAAAAGAGAGTATAAAAGGTAATGGAGGATCTGTAACTAAAGAGTTATATGAGATTTATAAAGCTGATTTAGCTATACTATCTAAATATGCATCTGCCGATACCGATTTAACTCTTCGTATATGTAATTTATACTTAAAAAAATTAAAAGATGAAGGACTAGAGAAATTCTTCTTCGAAGACGAAGTAATGCCAATTTATAGAGAAGTTACTGTACCTATGGAATCATACGGTGTAGATCTAGATGTAGATCTTATAGAAAAGATACATAGTGAGATTGTAATAGATCAAAGAGAGAATAAGCAGATAGTAATGAAATCTTTAACTGCTTTACCTGAGGTTAGATTATGGATTGTAGAGACTGCAACAGCAGCCTATCCTCCTAATCATAAAGGAACATGGGCTCAAAGATTAATAGAAAGATACTCTCTTCCTTTACCTAAATCAGAAAAGACCGGTAAGTATTCGATTACTCAAAAGAATATAGAAGAGTTAGATGATTCTCCTATAAAAGAATTTCTACTTACTGGTAATTTAGATCTAATTGAAAAGAAAGAACAGGCTCGTATATCTATGGATTTATGGAGAGAGTCTAATGATGGTGATTATATTAATATACAATCTAAAAAACACTTAGGTGAAATTGTATTTAATTACTTGAAAGAAAAGCCTAAAACTTCAGGAGCTAATACTAAATCTGGAAGAGATAAATTCGATATGAAGATGGTAGAGGAATTAGCTAAGAAGTACCCTTGGGCAGAGAATCTAAGAATTTATAATAAATTATTAAAAATTAAATCTACTTACGTTGATAGATTTAGGGATAGACAAGAAGATGGAAGATATTATTTTTACTTTAAGCAAAATGGTACTGTTAGTGGTCGCTATGGTTCTGATGCTCAGCAATTACCTAAGCCGTTAGAGGAAGGAGAAGATGCTCCTATTATAATGAAGTACGTTAATATAGTTAGAGCTTTCCTTACCGCTGGTAAAGGAAGAAAAGTTATTGACTGTGATTATGAATCTTTGGAACCCCACTGCTTTGCTTCAGTATCAGGGGATAAAAAACTTCAAGAGATATTTGATAATAACTATGATTTCTATTCTTATGTAGCTATACAGACTGAGAAGCTAGAAGGAGTTTCTGCTGATAAAAAAGCTGATAACTATCTTAAGAAATTAGATCCTGTTAAAAGAAATAAAGCTAAGGCTTATTCATTAGGGGTTGCATATGGGATGGAAGCTTTTGCTCTTAAAATGACTTTAGGAGTAGAGCAGAATGTAGCTGAAGAGTTAATAAAAGGTTACTTAGATGGATTCCCAGGCTTAGCTAAATGGAGAGAAAATTCTAGACTCCAAGTTGAAACTCATGGTAGAATTACTAATTATCTTGGTAGAATCCGTCACTTACCTAAAGTACAGAGGATTCAAGAAGAGCATGGTACTTATATAGATAAAAGAACTAATAAAGTAAAATGTAATATACTGAACTGGAGATATAGAAACGAATGGCAAGATACTACTCTAACTCAGAAATGGCATGAAGAGATGTGGAATAAAATATCAGATGGTGATACTTGGGATTTAGAATGTTTCCATGAATTTATTGGAGCTCCTAAAGTAAAAGAAAGTATGACTCCTCAACAGATTAATCAAATGTATACTGATGCTTTTTCTAGATTTGTTAGAGATAAAGCTAAAGCAGAAGCTTTACAAACTTATAGAGATTACCGTAATGGTAGAAATAACTGCTTAAACTTTCAATTACAGTCTTTAGCAGCAGCTGTAGTAAATAGAGCTGCCTTACAGATTAATAGAAAAGCTAAAGAGTTAGGTATAGATGCTAAAGTACAAGCACAGGTACATGATCAACTTGTCGTAAACGTTGATGAAAAAGATGCAGAAATGTTTGCACCAATCGTTCAAGAATTAATGGAAAAGACCACACAACTTCCAGGCGTGACTCTTAAAGCTCCTCCAGAAATAGCTAATAACTGGAAGGATGGCCACTAAGAGAAATATAATTAGATGTTCTCAATGTGATGAAGAATTCCCAGGTGGATATGAATATAGACTGCATTGGGAAGAAAAACATTTCTACCCATATTTAAAAAGCGGCTCCTTCGATAGTGGAAGTGCACTAAGAAAAGATTCTCCTATTTATTAATGTTATGGATAAACGATGCGTTTTAGCTTATACCTCAATATATGTTGACCCTCTTGGACATGTACATCCTTGCTGTGCATCAGATAATTTTGAAAACCCTTTAAAGTTTTCTGATTATGAAACTATTCCGGAACTATTAAATGCAACTCAATTTAAGGAACTTCGTAAATCTATGGAAGACGGAGAACCATTAGCAGTCTGTGATACCTGTTTTAAACAAGGTCATCAGATGAAGGATTATTGGAATAATAAATGGAAACATAAATTAGATTCTCCTGAATTAAGAGATAATGATTTTAATGTTAAATCACTTCAGTACTTAGATGCTCGTTTTTCTAATATTTGTAATTTTAAATGTAGGATGTGTGGGCCTGGTTTATCATCTTCTTGGTATGATGATTATATTGCTATTCATGGTAAAAGAGGACAGGAGTTTTTAGATGAAAGAATTTTTAAACATACTGATCCAATGTCGAAATTTACCCCAGAAGATTTAGATACAGTAGAACATTTAATGATAGGAGGAGGAGAACCTTTTATTACAGAAGATTTTTGGAAATTAATAGATTCATTTTCTAATGAACAAAAAAAGCAAATATCATTTTACGGTAATACTAATGGTTCTGTTACTAAATTTAAAGGTCAGAGTATAATGGAAAAAGTCAGTAAGTTTTCCGATGTAACTATAGGAGTATCAGTTGATGGTTATGGTGATATAGGAGAATATCAACGAACAGGAATGAAGCAAGATAGATTTGATAGGAACGTAAAACATATGATAGATTTTATGAGAGGAAAATCTTGGATGGATTTAATGTTTGAATTTACTATTACTACTATAAATGTATTTCATATATTAGATTTTATAATATGGGCAGATAATAAATTTCCTGGTCACGCAGTTCATTTTCATTGGGCAAGAGCTCCACATGTATGGGCATGCCACAATGCTACAGGAAAATTTCATGATGATATAGTTAAGTATATTAGAAATATACTAACAAACGATACAGTAAAAAAAGCAGAAGTTTCAGTTAAAGGAATAGAAGGATTTTTAAGTTATATGGAAAATACTGAAAAAGAGAGTTATGATAAAGAAGCAGCCTATCGTGAAATTTCTATTTTAGATGAAAGAAGAGGAGATAGTTACAAAGATATAGTTCCTCATTTAGAAAATATGTTAAAACTACCAAAAAAGTTGCTCATTTAAGGAAAGTTTCATATATTTATATTATATAAAGGTCGACTCGAGAGCGATTTTTAATTTTTTTTTAACCCGATGATCTTAGGACATCACAAATTATAATGATATGAGTACATTAAGAAATGTAATATATGAACGTAACCCGTTCGACATCTTAGTCAGGAATTTCCTGCAAACAGCTAACAGGTATCAACCTCTAGCAGAATCCAAATTACCCCACCCAGTAGATATTTACGAAAGAGACGAAGGTCTAGGACTAGACATAGCTTGTACCGGAATCTCAAAAGAAGATATTGAAATTCTTATTGAGGGTAATATAATTAGAGTAAATTACGATAAACAGAAAGAAGATGATCTAGGCGAATATATCCATAGAGGTATTGCAAAAAGATCATTTAATTTAGGTTGGAAGATAGATAGCAAGTTTAATCTATCAAAAGCAACAGCTGAGTTTAAAAACGGCTTGTTGCAAGTTATTATCCCCTTTGCTAAAGGGTCAGAGCCTAAAACTCTGAAAATTAGTTAATTTTTTAATTTTAGTTTAGTTTTTTTCGTTCTCGAGTTTGATCTTAATAAAAATTATCTTATATTAATAATAAATAAAGTTATATAAATGGCAAATACGTTACAACCATCCAATGATCGTATTCTTATTAAACCTATAGATGAAGGTGAACAGACATACGGATCAATTGTGATCCCAGATATGGGAAAAGAAAAGCCTGAAATGGGCAAAGTGTTACAAGTCGGTCCAGGCCGATTATCAGAATACGGTAAAATGATTCCAGTTAGATCTTGTAAGGAAGGAGATACTGTTTTAGTTCCTAAAGTAGGAACTCTACGTATAGATTTTGAAGGAGAAGAATACTACCTTGCTCAGGATAAAGAAGTCTTAGCAATAGTAAAAGAAAAACTTACAAAGGAAGAACAAGAAGATATTAAACAAAGCGCAGATTATGGAATCTAAAATTATTACTTATTCAAAAGAGGCTAGAGAAAAGCTTGCTCAAGGAGTAGACAAATTAGCCGATGCTGTTACAGCTACATTAGGACCATCAGGAAGAAATGTTATTATAGAACAAGATATGGGTAACCCTATATCTACTAAGGATGGAGTTACAGTAGCTAAATCAATTGCATTAAAAAATAAAGTAGAAAATCTTGGAGCACAGATTGTAAAACAGGCTTCGATTAAAACTGCAGAACAAGCAGGTGACGGTACTACAACTTCTACACTATTAGCACAATCAATATTATCAGAAGGTTTACAGAGATTAGACAAAGGTTCTAATGCTGTAGATATTAAAAGAGGAATTGATGGAGCTGTATCAAAAGTTGTAGATATTATTCAAGATTATTCAAAAGACATTACGGATGAGGAACAGCTGAAACAGGTTGCTACTATTTCAGCTAATAATGATAAAGAAGTTGGCGAGTTAATTTCCACAGCTATGGATAAAGTAGGTCAAGACGGTGTTGTTACAATAGAAGAATCAAAAACAGGAGAAACGTACCTTGAAACTGTTGAAGGTATGCAATTCAATCGCGGTTATAAGTCTCCTTACTTTGTAACAGACAATAATACCATGACAGCTGTTCTCTCTAATCCGTTAATACTTTTAGTTGATAAAAGATTAAATAACATAAAAGAATTACTTCCTATCTTAGAAGGAGCATCCCAGCAAAATAAATCATTACTAGTAATAGCTGATGATATTGAAGGAGAGGCGTTGTCTACTATGGTAGTTAATAAGATGAGAGGTATATTACCAATCGTAGCAGTTAAAGCACCTGAGTTTGGAGATAGAAAAAAAGCTATATTAGAAGATATTGCTATTCTAACCGACGCATCAGTTATATCAACAGAAAAAGGTCAGAGGTTAGATAAGTTTGATCCTAAATGGTTAGGTTCAGCAGGTAAGGTCACAGTAACAAAAGATACCTGTACCATTATAGACGCTAAAGGTGACTCAATTACTATTTCTGGTAGAATAGCAGAAATAAAAGACCAAATAGACGATACTAACTCTCCTTATGAAAAAGAAAAGTTACAAGATAGATTAGCTAAGTTTATGGGCGGAGTTGCTTTAGTTCATGTAGGAGGCCATACGGAGGTTGAAATGAAAGAAAAGAAGGATAGAGTTGATGATGCTTTACATGCAACGAAGGCTGCTTTAGAAGAAGGAATTTTACCTGGAGGTGGGATTGCTTTACTAAACGCTGCTATGGCATTAATTCCTTCTATGGAAGAAATAGATAATGCAGACGAAAGAACTGGTTATGAAATTGTAATCAACGCCTGTGAAAGACCTTTCTATAAGATATTAGAAAATGCAGGATATGCTAACCCAGAAATCGGAGATATAGAAGAAAAAATAAAACAATCAGGAGATGATTGGCAAGGTTATAATCCAAGAACAGTTGAGTTCGTTAATATGTTCTCAAATGGAATTATAGATCCTACAAAAGTTGCAAGACTTGCATTAGAGAATGCTTCTAGTGTTGCAGGTACTATGTTAATTACTGAAGCTGTAGTAAGCAAAGGTAAAAACAAAAAAGATAAAGTAATGCCAGGACAAGATCCGAACATGCTTTTAGGTTAATTAATTAATAATAAATATAATATGTCAAAACAAGAATTATTTGAAGCTATTGAAAGTAATTTCAATACCTTAGCAGAGAACAACAGTGGTAGCACTAAAGCTTCTCAACAAAGAGCACGTAAAGCTGCAGGTGAGATTAAGAAATTAATCACAGACTATAGAAAAGCTAGCGTAGCAGAGTCGAAGTAGAGGGGGCGTTTTCCTTCACCGACGAAGTCGCCACGCGCGAATTTAAATAACCCTTCCGGAAACGGTGGGGTTTTTTTATTGGCAAATAGTTCGTATATTAATTTAATATTAAGGGAAGTTCAAGAGAACATTAAGAACTGCCTATTTATTAATATAAATCATTAACATTATGAGAAACCTAAGTAACCTAAGACTTTTCTTAGCAGGTGTTCTTTTAATATTAGGAACATTAGTGACTCAAGCTAAGGAAGTTAATGAAAAATACGAATTCTTAAAAAAAGCAAAGTACTTTGAGATTCGTGCAGAACTCACGGCAGGGGACATAACCCTTGAAGAGGCCCAAAGAAAGTGGCAAAAAGCATTACGTAAATTAAATAAGAAAGAGGGTAAATAACCCTCTTTTTTTTTGCTATTTATAATAAAATTTCTTATATTTGAGTATATGGTTCGAGATGGAAAAGAAACTGGAGAAAATAACGCTAACAAGAGAAGAGTGGCACCATGCGTTGCGCATGCCTACGCCAGTGAAGAACAAGAAGAAATACTCGAGAAAGAAAAAGCATAAAGATGAATCTGAATAGTTATATTAAGGAAGTGCCCGACTTTCCAAAAACAGGGATAATATACAAAGACATTCAACCTCTATTAGCCGACCCTAAAGCATTTAAACATGCTATAGTTGGTATGAAAAATATTACTAATTCTCTTAAAAGAGGAAAAGTAGATTATTGGGTAGGAATTGAGTCACGAGGTTTTATATTTGCATCTGCGCTCGCTAGAGAGACAAATGGAGGATTTAAAATGATACGCAAACCCGGTAAACTACCTAATCAAAATAATTTAATATCTCTCCAGTATGATTTAGAATATGGTTCAGATACTATTGAAATGGAAAAAGGAAAAGGAAAGGTTATAATTGTAGATGATGTTTACGCTACAGGAGGTACAATGCAAGCCGCAAAAGAATTATGCATAGAAGCAGGTTATAAAGTATTAGACACAGTCTGCTTATTAGATATTGGTCTTATGGAAGGTCATGATACAAAAGTTTTATTAAAATAAATGAATAACATACTATTACTATCAGCTACTGATCTAGAACACGGTCAGTCTGAAATACACGGAGTACCTATACACATAACAGGAATAGGTAAAATTAACTCAGCAGTCAACACAACTAGGCTAATTCAAAAATATAATCCAGATATTGTTATAAACTTTGGATCTTGTGGAAGCGTACAAGATTATAAAGTAGGAGAAGTATTAGAAATAGGAACAGCTGTCAATGATTTTGATGGAGCAGGAACAGTAGATTTTGATCCTATAGAGTTTAATAAAGATGCTAAGTTAAGATGTTTTACTACAGATTCATTTTATAATAAGAAAAGTGAACATTATACTCATCAATATTTAAATTTAATTGAGAGTTGTGATGTAGTAGATATGGAAATTTATTCTATAGCTGTAAGTTGTCTATTAGAGAAAAAATCACTATATTGTTATAAATGGGTTAGCGACGACGGCAACTCATCTAATTGGTTAGAGAATGCTGCTTTAGGATTCGATAACTTCAAAAAATTATTTAAAGACAAATTTTTATGATACAAAGAACAGCAGAGGTAGTTTCACCAAAACACCCTGATAAGTTATGTGATAGGATATCTGATGCTATTCTAGACTTATTTTTAGAAAAAGACCCGTTTGTAAGATGTGCAGTTGAAACATGCGGTGGTCACGGTAAATTGTTTATCACAGGAGAAATAACGTATAATGGGCCTCTTATTACACAAGATGATATTAAAGAGGTAGGTAGAGTAATTTCCGGTATAGAACCAGAGAACATTACTGTTAATATCGTTAGTCAATCACCTGAAATAGCAGCAGGAGTTAATATTGGAGGAGCAGGAGATCAAGGTATTATGATAGGATATGCTTGTAATGAGAATGAAGAGTTCTTACCTCAAGAGTATTATTTAGCTAGAAAATTAAATAGGAAAATATATAACGAATATCCTTATGATGGTAAAACTCAAGTTACTTTAAAAGGAAAACAAGTAGATGTAGTTGCTTCATTTCAATTAGCACCTAAAAGTCAATTAGAAAGATTATGTAAATCATTTTTTAAAGAAGAAAAGTATAAGATAAAATCTCTTCATTGTAACCCAGCGGGAGACTGGAAGCAAGGAGGATTTGATGCTGATGCTGGAGTAACAGGAAGAAAACTTGCTGTAGATAATTACGGACCAAGAGTACCTTTGGGAGGAGGAGCTTTTAGCGGTAAGGATGCTACTAAGGTTGATAGATCTGCTGCTTATATGGCTAGGTATATTGCTGTTGATTTATTAGAAAAAAAGACAGCTCAAGAAGTATTTGTTAACTTATCTTATGCTATTGGGTATGATAAACCTATACAAGCTACAGCAACCATAGACGGTAAACAAGTACTTATAGATACTTCAGAATATAATTTAACCCCTAGAGGAATTATAAATTTCCTTAAACTAAGAGAACCAGGTTTCTCAAATACTGCAGCATGGGGTCATATGGGTAGAGGTTTTAATTGGAACTAGTATGATTACAGACGAGGTTATAATTTACCAGTCATTATTATTAGATAAGATGGCTAAACCTAATAAATGCGTCTTAGACGTTGGTTTTGGCTGGGGTATGACTTCTAAGTATATATACGAAAAAGGATGTAAGTCACTAACTATTATCGAACAGAGAAGTGATATAGCTGAAAGAGCAAATGAATGGGCAGCAGATAAACCTAATGTAACTGTTTATCAAGGAGACTGGCAAAAAGTAATCCCAGAATTAAAAGCAGCAGGAGAAAAGTATGACGGTATTTACATGGATACTTTCTGCCCTGAAAATGAAGATTTTACTTTCAATAAAACTGAAGAAGAGTATAAAGAAATGCTTAACTATTTTTACGTTAAGCCTACTAAAGCAGAAGAAAATAAATATGCTTCATTTGAAACCTATGCTGAAACTATAGCAGATGAAAACTGTATCTTATGTTTGTACGAGTACAGTAAATATAGAAGCATAGATGATTTAAATTTTTACTACGCTGATACTCCATGGATGACTTCTGGATTCCCTTCTACTCATAAAATATGTTGGACGTATTTTGTTGCAGGTAAATTTAGAAAAGATAAGTATTTCGATAGAGAAGATAATTTTCTTTCTGATAAACTATGTGATGAACTAATATCAGATAATAAAGAAACTCTAGTATATACAGAACAAGAAGCTGTTATAAATAAAATAAAACATCAAAGAAAATTTTATTTTACTCATATAAAATATAATGCTGAATTAGAATCTATATTAAATAATACTATTTTTAGTAGATTTAAAGAAATAGATATTAATGATTTATGGATAGCATTAGTTAAATATGAACCTGGGCAAGGTTATGATAGACATGTAGAATCATTAAAAGGTATGCCGTTAGACGATAAAGAACAGTATGTAGATACTGTGGAAATATCACTTACTGAAAATGGAGTAACTCAGATATACGATGATTTTAGAAAAGAGAATAGACTTATTTACTCTACTCTTAAATGTAAAAAAGGACAAATGTTGAAATATAAGACCTATCAACATGTTCAATATAATAAATTAGAAGAAGGTGTTAGATACCAACTTCTTATTTATATTAAAAATAATGATTATAATAAATTCTTAATTTAAAATGTTATGAGCGATTCAGTTAAAAAGTACTACGAAATGGTTGAAGACGGTATTATAAAAGATAAAACCTTAGACAGTAGACCAAATATTAATAACTATATTGTTAGTGAAGGACATAAAACACAAGCATATAATATTCTTGTAGAATATCCGGAAGAAGCAATATTAGAAGCAGCACGAATTCTAAAAAGTGGAAAATAAAATACATTATAGGATTGATAATTCTAAGTCATATGATCATGTACAAGGAGTTATCCCTATAACTACAAAGACTTTCTGTTCCTATAAAAATACAATTGAAGATAGTATCAACTCATTTAATAAGAATGTTGAATGGGACGGAATGTGGGACTTAAGTGAAGCTGAAGAAAGATTAAAAATAGGAGATGTTTTATGGATTGGAGTAGATAAAGAAGGACCATTAGCACATGTATGGTTTAAAGACAACTACCTATATAATATGTATGTTGATCCTAGAAGACCTGATAACTACGCAGTTAGGTTCGTTCAGTTTTGCATTCAGTTTATAGACTCTAAAGAAATAATATTATACTGTGATGAATGGAATATAGCAGCACAAAAAATGTTTGAAAAAGTAGGATTTGAAAAGTATACGCCAAATAAATAATTTTTTATCTCAAGATGATGTACAATTCATCATGAATAAACTTTCTACTTTAAATGAAGTTAGGAATGAAGACGATACTTTTAATCGTTCAATTTATGTAGTTGAAAGAGATGACAATAGATTTAAAGAACTCTTTCTTAAATGTGATTTAGTAGCAGAACAAACTTACCAAAAAAAATTAAAAGGACACCAACTCTACTTTATTAAGTATTCAAAAGGAGATTATATTAAAAGACATAATGACAATTGGAATACAGAAAATAGTGCTGGAAGATTATATTCTTTAGTAGCTCAGATGACTCATCCTTCTTTATATGAAGGGGGAAATACAATCGTTTATAACGATAAAGAAACAGTAATTTTATCAAAAAATCAAGGAGATGGAATTATTTTTCCGAGTAAAATGGATCATGAATTAACAGAAGTTACTGAAGGGGAGAGATTTTCTCTTGTTATTATGTTCAAAGAAAACTTGAATAAAGTTGTTATTTAGAACTATTCTTCTTATATTATAGTATGATACAAAGCCTTCCTTTTACCCCCTTAATGGACGAGAAGTGGTTAGTAAAGTTTTTTAAGAAAAACTACTTCAAAAAACCTTATAATAAGTTTATGTGGTGGAGAAGTTATACTCCTAAAAATAAACCTCTTACTAGCAGACATACGTTAAAAGAGAGAGTAGCAAATGGTGACTTTGATATAGCTCCTCAGCACTTTGAAGCTATGTTAGTTGAACATAGAATGAATCAAAAATTTATTGAACTAAAGGGTGAAGAAGATCAGTGGAGAGAACAAACTAGTGTTGATAAAGCTAGACGTAAAAGGCTCTTAGAAGATTACGAAAAAGAAGAAGCAAATAGACTGAGTGACTTAAAAAAGTCATTTGTCTTAAATTTTAAGATGACAAAAGAACAGTACGATAAAGAAGTTGTGTCAACTAGGTCAACCTCACTTATCAAGTTCTATGAGGCCATGGAAAAAAAATATGGGACTTATTGGAAACCGTTGTCTTATAAAGTTAAATCCTAGATATTTATATAAATATATATACGAACAATTGTTAATTTAATCAAATTTTTATGAAAACGTTATTCATTATTATTTTAATTCTTGCAGCAATAGCTGGAGGAGTATGGGTTGCTACAAAGTACTTCGGTCTTTTTAGTGATTCTGACAAAGACGGTATTCCAGACGAAGTGGAAGAAACTGTAGCAAAAGGCAAAGCGGTAGTTAAAGAAACTAAACGTAGAGCTAGAAGAGTAAAAGAAGAACTAGGCGATGTAGTCGATCAAGCAAAAGATGTTGTTGAAGCCGCTAAAGGTAGTACCCGTAGAGGTAGAAAGCCTAAGGCAAAAAAATAGGCATACATGCAACAACAACTAAATGTGGACATCAATCAAACATCTCCGGTCTTATGTGAAGAATGTGGCGGGGTCTATTTTGACCAAACGCTCCTCCTCAGAAAAGCCTCTGGACTCCTTACGGGTCAATCGAAACCCACCTATGTCCCAATCCCAGTCTTTGCATGTAAAGCCTGCGGACACGTTAACGCAGACTTCCTCCCAAAGGAAGTTACCCAGCTGGACAAGGAATAGTTATTCAGGGCTTCATACTTACTATGAAAATGAGTGGGATCAGTAGATCCCATTTTTTTTTGCTATTTATTTACATGGGAACCCTTCTATACAAGTCAGACAGTTGCACTTTGTCTAACTAAAAACAATCATATGGATTTATTAAACAAAGTTGGCTCTTGGGTCAACAAAATCACAGAAGTAGGGGTGTCTATAATCGCCTTAGGTATCGTTTTTGAGGTACTGTTTAAAGGGATGGATATTCCATTCTGGCCAGAAGTATCAGTAGTTGATAACATTATGGCTATTTTGGGCTCATTGAGCGGTGAAGGTCTACTAGGATTAGTAGGTGCTTTTGTACTATATAATATTATGAAAAAGAAATAATATAGTACTAGGCTAACTTGACAGTTGATTGAGGGGCTTCGGCCCCTCTTTCTATATATGATTCTTTGGAAAACTAAACTATTTATTAATAATAACTTAATAAACTTACAATATATGAAACGCCTACTAATACTTGTCATCACTTTAGCTAGTATTAACCCTACTTATTCCCAAAATATCTTTAAAGACTTTTATAATGATTTCTTAAAGTACGGAACCTTTTATGCCGCTGGAGACATTTCCAATGCATATGAGAATCAACGAACAGATTACTTTGTTGAAAGACCTGATGATGGGGATCTTTATGACATACCACGTGTTATAGATGTTACAGAATACTATCCATACGATTATAGACTCGGATTTGGAATTAGAAAATTAGCTAGATTTGATTACGAAGTAAAACCTGGAAACTTCTGGACTGGTAATAATCAGATAGAAAAACAAACAGCATTATCAGCACCTACATCAGCAGTAAAAGGATTTGAATATCTTATTCATTGGGAAAAACAAAGACTAAGAGGAGAATTATTTACTAATCACCGTTATTTTTTAAGACATACTGGTAAATATCATATTGCTAAAATTGAATCTAGAGAAAATGGTAATGTTGGATTTAAATATTCATCTGCAGAATTAAGAGCAAGATTACCAATAGGTAAGAAATTTTCTATATCAGCAGGTGTAATGGCAAGAACTCATGAAAAAGCTTATGGGTATAATCCTATAGAAATTTGGTTAAATGAAACTGAAATAGCTATGGATGATAATAATAATCCAATTATAGACCCTGAAACTGGTCAACCGTATGAATACCCAGCCAATCCTTGGTACTCTTTAGGGTACGATTATGGATACTCAGATCATCTAACAACTTATACAGATGTTGAAACAGGAGAAGAAACACAAGATTGGATTTGGAAAGATGAAGCTGGAAATATCGTAGCTTATTCAGATCTAGATTTTAGAAATGGAGTTTTTGGAGACTTAATGAATAGATATAATAATGAAATATGGGATGAATTAGATCCTTTTATGACAATATCACCAGTCGTAGGAGCAGACTTTTATCATTATAAAAATAATTTCTGGTTACATGCTCATGCTAGTTACTTACCAGGATATCACAGATATATAAAAGGAGATGTAGATTTTTCTTATCTAAATAGAGACAATTGGGGAAAAGGTGGATTAAGACAAGATGCAGAACCGAACCAATGGGAAGATTTTCAATTAGGTATGAATATGGGTTGGAAGATTAGTAAAAACTTCGGAGTATTTGTAGATGGGGAATATACAAAATTTTGGGATACTAGAATATTTAACACTTCATTCGGTATCAATTATACATTTAAATAATAAAAAGTGGCTAAAAAAGTAGACAATGTTGCAGTAGGAGTTGACGTTGACGGAGATGGGAAACCAGACTTCGCTTTAGATCTCAAAACAATCGGAGGGTTATTAGTTTTAATCTCTACCATAATAGGTATGTGGTTTACATTAAAAGCTGATATACAAGAAGCTAAAGAATTACCAGTTCCGCCTATTGAGAGGATGGAATTTGATATGAAGGACGAATTGATCCGTCAAACAATTATGGATACACAAGAAGACGTAGAGGCTATTCTGAAGGAACTAGAAAAGATTGATGAAAGATTATACGAACTTCAAAAAAATAGATAATGAAAAAAATTGTTTTAATACTATTGTTATTATTTAGTACAAATGTTTTTTCACAAGAGTTTATAACTGATGATGATTTCGAATCTTCTATCAATGAAAAACATGCTTTTGGGGATAGTGAAAATAATATAGTAGTAATAGAATTTTGGGCTAAGTTTAACGAAGCCAATGCCTTTCCGGATTGGAAAGAGATAAAAGGTGCTAAATATTTTAGAGTAGATATAGCATCAGCTCCTAATGCAAAAAAGAAGCACAGAATTAGAATGGCTCCAACATTAATTGTTTTTAATAATGGCACCAAAGAGACTACGTTTAAGGCAGGATTAGATTTAGAATGCCCCGTTGATCTTGAAGAGTTACAAGAAGCAATAAAAGAGGTACAAACGGCAAATAAATTTTAAAATGAAAAATATATTATTAACTTTATTAACTTTAACTTTTATCCTTGGATGTTCTAAGGATGAAGAAGTAGTAGAATTACTACCAGTTTTTGAAATTAGTTTAGATGGAGAATCATTTGACCCATATGAAAGATATTCAGTAATATCTTCTTACGGAGGTAGAAAAGAAGTAAATGGTGTTGTGAAAAAGATTTTTATTCTCTATGTTCAAATAGATGATGGAGATCCAAGATTAGATAGACAACACTTTGCAATGTATACATTAGATTCAGATGCAAACGATGATGAGTTTTTATTAGATGTAGGAACTTATACTTGGGAAAATCCTGATAACAAATATGCTGGAGTAGAAATTCCTGGACCAGATGATTATGTAGTTTGGAATAATGTAGAAGTACAAGATGCAGGACAGTTAGGAGGACCACATTCAGGACTTATTTGTTTAACTGCTGAAGGAGAGTTCTTCAATCCTTATATTAATAGGGTAATGTCAATGCAAGTTAAATTAGAAAACTTTCCTATAGGAATAGATATAGATGCTACACCTTATGGATATTTGTTAGATTAATTATTTAAAAAAATGAAATATTTATTAACATTATTAGTATTGCTTTGGAGTTTATGTGTAGCAGGACAGGAAAGAGATAGAAGAAGCTGTATAAAGCAATCAGTACAAAAACAAAAAGATAAAGTTATTGTAACCGTATTAAATAAATGTACGGCTAAAAAAACAACAAAAACTTATACTTTAAAAGAATGGGAAAAGATTCTAGCAGATAGAAAAAAAACTAGAAGACGTCCTAATAGTTAAAAAAATACAACGTTATACAAAATTGTTACAGTAAATGAAAAAATTAAAAAATAAATGGATGGCATTTAAAGATTTGTTTAAAGACAAAAACGACATCAACGAAAAATCAATAGTTGGATTTGCAGCATTTGTAATAATGGTATTATTTGCTATTGCAGATTTAGCACTTGGTCTTGCTGGAAAAGACTTCGTTGTAAACGAAACAATATACAACTCATTTGTTTGGGTAGTATTAGGAGCATTTGGAATCGCTGAAGCAGGAAAAGCTTTCGGCCAAAGAAGTAAATAATGAAAGGAATGTGCAATTGTGGTCATACCACCGACCCAGATGGTTGGTGTGATGGCTGGTCACATAATAAATAATAATATATGAGTTACACAAGAGAGCAAATTGAAGCTGCAGTTACTAATAAAGGGTATGTATACTTCAAGTCACCGAAAGGCTACGACGTAAATATCGTAGGTATTCGAAATTCAGCAACTAAAGGAAGAGTTACTAATGCATTTGATGATAAGATGACTATATCCTATATCAATCAAGAAGGAGAATGGATGTATCATGAATTTGGTTGCACAACAGACCCAGGATCACATTGGGTTGAAAACATAATGCAAGAGAGCGGAGTTGCAATTTTAAAACCTGGTCAGTATAGAGGTTCTCATAAGGTTGGACTACATCAAGGTAAATATGAGGCACTAAGACAGCAGAAACCTTTGCAAGTATATAGAGATAATAATGAGGATAACCATTATGATTTAATAGAAGAAAATATTGAAAAAGGTATTTTTGGAATAAATATTCATAGAGCAACATCTAAAGCGCAGGGAACTTCTACAAGAGTAGATAAATGGTCAGCAGGATGTCAAGTAATTGCATCAAATGCCGATTTTAAATTGTTCATGGAAATATGTAATATAGCTAAAGGAAGATGGGGTAATTCATTTACTTATACCTTAATTGAATCTAAAGACATAATATAGTTGTCTATTTGATTTATTTTTATTATATTATAATATGAGCAAGAACTTACAAGGATATCTTTTATTTGCAATTCTGGGAATGTTTGTAGCCTATATGATTTGGGGACAGCCTAAAATCGATGTAGATATAAAATCTTATGAGTTAAAGATTCAAATGCTGGAGAAAAGGATCGATTCTATAAAAACCCAAAATGGGCTATTAGAATTTAGAGCTGATTCTTTAAACGTTAAACTTGCTGATTACGATAAAGAGATAAATAAATTAAAATCACAAATTTATGTCATTAAAAGAGAAACTAAGAAAAAACTTGATGCTGTCGATACTCTTGGTAATAGTGAGCTTCAAAAGTTTTTCACAGAACGTTACCTCAAAAGATTCGACAGAGATAGTATTAACTAGACCAATAGCTAAGCTAGTGGTTAAAGATCTTATTACAGGAGACCAGCTCCTGAAAGAGTATAATATACTCGAAAATGTGTTAAGTGAGACTAACCTTAAACTTTCTACACAGAAAAACTTGGTAATTAACCTTAATAGTCAGATAGATAACTATAAGACTATACTAGGAGATAAAGACAAACAATTTACTACTCAGAAACAATTACAAGACGATTTAGAGAAGGCATTAAAGCAGGCTAATAGAAGGACGACTATTTATAAGATAGGAACTGCTGTCGGGGCAGCGGCCACTCTATTACTCCTTGTACAATGATAAACAGGATAAAACGTAACATATTTCCTACGATAATAGCTCTGTCTGCTTTATCTGTATCTGCATCTGCTGCTTTTTACTCGGTTAGTGGACTAAGTAAACTATTTGCTGGAGCTACGTTTGAAGTAATAATAATGGCTGGTTCATTAGAAGCAGCTAAGCTAATAATAGCTTCCCTCTTATACCAATATTGGGATACTATAAATAAGTACCTTAGAACCTATCTTACAATTGCTGCAATCATATTAGTACTAATTACTTCTATGGGTATATATGGATTCTTATCAGCAGCATATCAAGAAACATACCAAAAATTAACAGTTAATCAAAATGAAATAGAATTTTTAGAGAATAAATCTCAATTCTATGAAGAAGATATAGTACGTTATGATAAAGAACTTGACCAAATACTTTCAAATATTTCTATACTTAGTAACGCCAAAGCTTCATCGATCCAAGTACGAGACACCTCGGTGGTTGGGGGCGTTAGATCAACCATATCCACGACTGAGCTACGCTTGGCACAGAGTCGTATTAATGTTGAAGAAGAAAATAGGAAATTAGTTAATGAGAAAAGAACCGTCGCTGCAGACAGTCTTCAAAGATATAAGTTACAGATACTTTCATTACAGAACAATGCGGATACAGTAGGAGAATTAGGTCCATTACAGTATCTATCAGGACTTACAGGTACTCCTATGGATAGTATTATTAATATACTACTTTTAATAATTATTTTTGTATTTGATCCATTAGCAATATCAATGGTTGTTGCTGCAAACTTTGCTTTTGATCAAGCTAATAGAAAAAATCTCTACAATGAATTCGAAGACGAAATTAAAGATTCTAATTTAGACTTATATACTGAAGATGATGAAAAGAGAATGGATATAATAGGAAGAAATGGAAATGATGGAGAACATTATGAAGAAGATGAAGACGTTTCCAATATAGAAGTATCCTCTGAAATTATTTCTCCTAAAAAAGAAGAACCAAACCCAGAAGAACTTATAGTAACTGAAAGCACAGAAATACCTCATCCAGTTAAGATAGTACAGAAAGGACCTTCGTTACATAGGGTACTTTTTAGTGATGGAACTGAAAAAAAAGTATCTAAAGATGATAATATAATCAGATATCTGTAGGTATTCTGATATTTTCTTCGTATATTGTATAGATATACAACCTTAAAATAAAGTTATGGCGCAATATAGAGTTATAAAAATGCTCAAGAAGACCTTTGAGGCTCAAAGAGAAAAGGCATTAATGACATTTGATTTATTGATGAAACACCCTGCTGGTATTGGAGATCATTCTACTTCTGATTTCTATGCTAATGCAGAAGACGCAGCTAAAGCACTAGCTGAAGCTGATGACGTATTAGAAACCCTTAAAAGACATTTTACTAAATATGAGTGATAGAGAAATTATGAATGCAAAGAATCCACCTACTGCTATAGAGATATTGAAAGATGAATACCCTACAATATACAATGCGTATAAAGAGATAAGTGAAGAGCAGTTTGAATTATTTGCTAAGAAGCATTTAGATTATGGAATGCACAATGTTAGTGCTGGAACTAATTTAGATACGAATGATGAAATAGAGTTTGCTATGACCGGATTATGGTATAGACTTTCAGATAAGATTAATAGATGGAAGAATATGATCATCTCTGGCCGTAAAGCTCAAAATGAAACACTAATAGATACCTTTCAAGATGTCACTAATTACGGCATAATTGCTCAATTAGTTAAAAGAGGTCTCTGGAAAAACGATTAAATGCCTAAAAAGATTTATCCTGATAGGGTTAAGTTAAAAGCTAATCCCTTAGTGAAAGAGGTTTGGGAGAGTAAAATCAAACAATCACCTTCTAAGAATAAGCATATTTCATATAGCTCATTAAGTACCTATAATAAATGTCCTAAGAAATGGGAATTAATGTACTTGAGAAATGAAGTACCTTTTACTCAAAATATCTACACATGCTTTGGAACCGCAATGCATGAAACTCTACAAGAGTACCTAGAGGTATTATATCACGATAAAGTAAAAACAGCTAATGAATTAAATATCAATCAGATATTATATGATAATATGATTAAAGCATATAAGTCTGGTAAAGCTATAAATGGACATGAGCATTTTTCTTCTGTAGAACAATTAACTGAATTCTGGCTAGATGGAAAACATATTCTAGAATTTATTAAGAAGAAAAGAGCTGCATACTTTAGTACTAAGACTGCTAAGTTGGCTGGTATAGAGACATTATTATACCAACAGATACGACCAGGAGTAGTATTTAAAGGATTAGTAGATTTAGTTTTCTATCACCCTAATACTGATAGATGGACTATTATGGATATAAAAACTTCTACTAGAGGTTGGAATGATACCTATAAGAAGAATCCTAATTTGACTGCCCAAGTTATATTGTATAGAGAGTTTTTTGCTAAACAATTTAATATTGATAAAGATAAGATAGATGTAGAGTTCTTTATAGTCAAAAGAAGAGTACCTGCTGAAGCAGAATTTGCTACTCAACAAAGAAGAGTACAAGAATTTTCTCCAGCATCTGGTCCAAGAAAAACTAAACAAGTTATAGAGTCTATGAATAAGTTTATAGCAGAAGTATTAGATAAAGATAATAATTATATAGATCAAGAATACTCATGTACTAGCCCTTTCGGTAAATGTAGTGAATGTTCTGATTTTGTAAAATAATGCCTATTTATTATATATATACATATACTTATATATTTATATAAAAAACATCAAGTTATGCAAAAAGTAGAAAAACTCACCTCGGTTAAAATCACACAACCTCTGTTTGACGAATTTAAATTAGCAGCTTTACAAAATAACTTTTCTTTTAAAAAGCTTGCAGATCGTGCAATTTTTTTATATCTTACTGATAAGACATTTAAACAGCAAGTACACAATATAAATTCAATAAACATAAAGAAGTAAATGAAAGAACTATTTAAACCTCTTCCAAAAGATAAAAGAAAGAAAATACTACTTTTATCAGATGATATTAGAATGCACTCAGGAGTTGCTACAATGTCTAGGGAAATAGTATTGAAAACTGCTCATCACTTTAATTGGTTCCAATTAGGAGCTGCTCTTAAACATCCAGATATAGGTAAGACATTTGATTTATCTGAGGATATCGGTAAGAAATTAAATATAGATGACTGTAGCATTATGGTACAACCGTGTAATGGTTATGGAGATGCAGTTACAGTACGACAATTAATTAATAGAGAAAGACCAGATGCTATTATGATCTTTACAGATCCTAGATACTGGATATGGTTATTCGAAATAGAAAGAGAGATTAGAAGTCAAATACCTATCTTTTGGTTAAACATATGGGATGAATATCCTGCACCAATGTACAATAAGAATTACTATGATTCAGTAGACTTATTAATGGGTATATCTAAACAGACTGCAAATATTAATAGATTAGTATTAGGACCTCAAGCAAAGAATAAAAATATAGAATTTGTACCTCATGGTATAGATGAAGAGTTATTTTATCCTATAAAATCAGATCATCCTTCTTATGATAATTTTGTTAAATTTAAAAAAGATTTATTTAAAGGTAAGGAAATTGACTTTGTAGTATTTTTTAATTCAAGAAATATAGCTAGAAAACATCCAGGTGATACGATTATAGCATATAATGAATTCTGTAAGAAAATGGGACCAGCTATCTCTAAGAGATGTGCTTTGGTTATGAAGACAGAAATTAGTTCAGAGCATGGTACAGATTTAAAAGCAGTCAAAGATGCTTTAACAGATCCTTCTTATGTTAATATATTCTTTAATGAGGAAAGATTAACTCCAGAACAAATGAATATGTTATATAATGTAGCTGATGTTACTGTGCTAATGTCATCTAATGAAGGATGGGGGTTAGCTTTAACTGAATCTATGATGACTGGTACAATGACCATTTCTAATACTACAGGAGGTATGCAAGATCAATCTAGATTTGAAGATGAAAATGGAGAATGGATAGATTTTAATGCTGAGTTTCCTTCTAATCATAGAGGAACTTATAAGAAGCATGGAGAATGGGTTCTACCAGTATGGCCAACTAATAGAGCATTAATGGGATCACCTTTAACTCCTTATATTTTTGATGATAGAGCTAACTTTGAGGATGTAGCAGCAAGAATTAAAGAAGCTTATGAACTAGGTAGTGAAGAAAGAAATAGAAGAGGATTAAAAGGACGTGAATGGGCTATGTCAGATGAAGCTATGATGACAGCTCAAAATATGGGCAATAGAATTATAGAGTCATGCGATAAAGCTTTTAAAAATTTTACTCCTAGAAGTGAATTCGATATAATCGATTCAAATGATTACAAGAAAGAAAAAGTTACACATAAATTAACCGATTATTAAAATGAGCAAACCGTTATTTATTATAAGTGCACCTGTAGATACTTACTCAGGTTATGGAGCTAGATCCAGAGATATAGTCAAAGCAATTATTGCTACAGATAGATACGATGTTAAATTATTATCTCAAAGATGGGGTAATACTAGGTTTGGATACTTAGGAGATCATAGTGAAGATGATATGATTAGTAGAATTATACCTCACGTTGATCAGAATAAACAACCAGACTATTGGATGCAAATCACTGTACCTAATGAATTTACTAAAGTAGGTAAGTTTAATATAGGGTGTACTGCTGGTATGGAAACTACATTAGTAGCTCCATCTTGGATTGAAGGAGTAAATAGAATGGATTTAGTACTAACTTCATCTAGACATTCTAAACAGGTATTTGAAGCTACGTCATATGAGACTGTTAATAAACAAACTAATCAAAAAGGCTTCTTAAAATGTGAAACACCAGTAGAGATTGTATTTGAAGGAGTAGATATTAAAAAATATTTTATTAAGAACTCAGAATTAGACTTAAGTTTAATAAAAGAATCATTCTGTTACCTTTTAGTAGGTCATTGGATGCAAGGTGACTTTGGAGAAGATAGAAAGAATGTAGGGTATACTATTAAGACATTTTTAGAGACTTTTAAAAATAAAAAGAACCCACCAGCATTAATTCTTAAAACCTCAGTAGTTAATACTTCTGTGTTAGACAGAGATAGAATACTTTCTAGAATTGATAGTATTAAAAATACTGTTAATGGAAGATTACCTAATGTATATTTACTTCATGGAGAGTTGACTGATAAGAATATGAATGAACTTTATAACCATTCTAAAGTTAAAGTAATGGTTAGTCACACAAAAGGAGAAGGATTCGGAAGACCTCTATTAGAGTTTACTACAACAGGTAAACCTATTATAGCTTCAGGATGGTCTGGGCAAGTAGACTTTTTAGATAAAGAAAAGAGTATTTTAATTGGAGGAGACTTAACTAAGGTACATGCTTCTGCTTCTGTAAAAGATATGATATTGACAGATGCTTCCTGGTTTAAGCCTAATGATAATGAAGTTGCTAGAGCATATAAAGAAACTTGGAAGAGCTATAAAAAATATATTAGGCCTGCTAAACAGCAAAAAAATAGAACATTAAAAGAGTTTAAATTAGAAGATATGTTTGTTTTAGTTGATAAATTACTAAAAGATAAACTTCCAGAATTTCCTCAACAGACAGAACTTAAGCTTCCAAAATTAGATTTACCTAAACTATAGTTATGAATAAAGATCAATTAGTACTAGGACCATTTGGTGGAAATGCTTGTTATGAGCAAACTTTTCAACACGAAGGAAATGAAATAAAGACGTGGTTATGTTTTGGTAGTGGCTTTACTACATCAACATTAATGACTAAAGGAAGTCCGACAGTTCAAAATGCTATTGAAACAGCTCCTGAGCTTTATAAAGATTTAATGTTTGAAGATAAAGATAATAGAGTATGGTTGCCTGCGACTATAACTTTACCTAAAAAAGGAATGGTTTTTATAGACGGTAAAACAACCAAAGACTGGAAATGGTCAGCAGTTAAAGCAATTAAACTAACAACTGAGGAATTAGAAAGCGGAAAGTTTCCTAAAGATCAGGAATGGAAGATGGATATGGCTAATGCTAAACTTTACGAACAGAAAGATTTTATGGATGCCTTAGAAACAATTGGCTTCTATGAAGCCTAGAGCATTTATAACAGGAGGAGGATCTAAGTTTGGAAAGTATACTGTTGACTGCCTTATTAAAGATGGTTATAAAGTAGATAATATTTCTAGTAAAAAACATCCTAAAGCCAATACTGCTAAAGTTAATTGGAATGAATTAAATTACGGTATAGCTAAAGATGCTTTGAACCAATTTAAAGAAGGACCAGTTTATGATTATATAATTTTTAATGCTAATAACATTCATCATTTTTGGGAAGAAGAATATGCTAATAGCGATGAAACAGTTCATAGAAAATGGAAACAAAGTTTCTTTACTAATATTGAACTTACTAATATAGTATTAACAGAATTAAAAAATAGGATAAGTAAACACACAATTGTAGTAACTTTATTGTCTGGGATAGTAAGTAGAGAGGGTAACGGAAGGGATTATTTTAAAAGTAAAGCAGGAGCTATGCAAGATAAGTATGCAGGTTATACAGCAATGAAAACCTCAGCATACTTTTTAATGCAAGGCTTTCATGCACATTTAGAAGGTTCTTATATTTGTTTAGATCCAGGACATATGCAGACAGAGCATGACTATAAAATAAAGAGCAATAAATTTTATAAAAAATTAAAAAGATTAAAAAATAAATTTAAAATCTATAATTTTATTCCTTTTGGTTTATTTAATTTAGAACAAGGTGATGCAGTTAAAACTATGACGTGGAAAGAAATAATTAATAAAAAATGAAAGGAATTAAACAACACTTACAAAAGTATATAGGTTGGTACTTCTTAGGAGCATCATTATTACTTATTACAGGAGGAGAATATTTCACAGGATTTCTTATAGGATTAATAACACTCTTAAAAATACCACCATTCGATTGGATAGGTAGAGCTATGGATTGGTCAGCAGGTATAGGTCACAAGTGGGGATTGAAACTTAAAGCCTGGAAAGAACAACAAAACAAACCAGTTAGAGTATTAGTAACAATAGTTGCTGTAATTCTTATATTATTAATATGGTGGTTTATGCCTGAATGTGAATTGTGTTAAAAATAAAATATGAAAATTAGTTACGCAGTAACGGTATGTAATGAGTTTAACGAAATTAGGAAACTAGTTGATATACTCGGCAAATCTAAAAGAGAGCAAGACGAAATAGTCATACTCTTTGATAAAGGAAATGGTACACCAGAGGTATGGTCGTACTTAAATGCTTGTTTAGAATTATATACTAATGTAACAATCAAAGCAAAAACATTTAAACACCACTTTGCAGATTGGAAAAATTATCTTACTAAACTATGTAAAGGTGATTATATATTTCAAATAGATGCTGATGAATATCCAAATGAAGCAGTCTTTTCTCATATACCTGCAATATTAGAATCTAATCCTGATAATGAAGTTTACTTAGTTCCTAGAGTTAATACAGTAAAAGGTTTAACACAAGAACATATTAACAAATGGGGGTGGAGAGTTGATGAAAAAGGATACGTTAACTGGCCTGATTACCAGTGGAGAATTTGGAAAAATAAACCAGATATTAAATGGGTAAATAAAGTTCATGAAGTACTTAATGGACATAAAACATATGCTCCTCTTCCTGCTATGGAAGCATTAGCTTTATATCATCCAAAAGAGATAGATAGACAAGAAAAACAAAATAATTATTACGATACGTTATGATTAAAATAGATGTAAAAGTCGGCGATACTATTATGGTAGGTCGGTTCAAAAATAAAAGAGTTAAAGTAAAGTCTTTAGATTATGATGAGTTTGGAATGCCAATGATTAATGGCAAACCAGGTTGTAATTTTAGGTTGGTTCCCAACCCTAGATAATATTTTTAACCTATTTATTAACATGACATTGATAGAGATATTAGAAAAGAATGAGCACTATGAAGGTAAGTTAGTCTTCCTTGGTTGCTCTAACTATGAAGTAACAGAAGTATTCTATGAAAACATGGTTGATAAAAACCTTGAGCGTAGAGATACAGATTTCTATTTACCAAAGAACCTTAGAGGTTGGCAAAAATGGAATGATGTTAATGTTTCTATTATAAACAATTTTGAAAAAAAATCTACTTTAAATAAAGTTAATAATTTATTAGAAGTAGACTATAAAGGAATAGGTAATGTAGGAATTTTAGTTGTAGAAGCTCCGAATCCTGAAGGAGCAGTACAATTAATTCATAAGATTAAACCTCAGATGAAAAAATCTGGTTTAATTATTATATCTTATAAAAGTAAAAATAAACAAGCCTTTCAAGATAAAATTATTCATGAATTTGATAGTCAAGATCTTGGACATACGGATAAATTTTCGTATATTAAGTTTATACAAGGTAAGACCCCTCTTAATAAATTTAAGAAAGTAGGTCGTACCAGGTCAATAATGACTTAAAATTTCGATTAAAATAGTTATGAAGAAAAAAGTAGGAGTTATAGGAAATGGTTTTGTAGGTGAAGCTATTTCATTTGCATTTTCCCCAACAACAGATTTAAGAGTATATGATATTGATCCATTAAAATCTACTCATACAAAAGAAGAAGTAGATCAATGTGATTATATTTTTGTTTGTGTACCTACTCCGATGACTAAGAATGGAGAGCACGATTTAAGTTTTATTGAAAAAGTATTTGATGATGCTGTTTCCGGTCCTGTATATATAATAAAATCTACGGTTCTACCAGGAACAACTGAAGCCTTATGGAAGAAGTATCCTAGTTTAAGTATTATATTTAATCCTGAATTTCTCACTGAGAGAACCGCTAAGTTAGATATGCTAACTCAAGCAAGAATAGTACTGGGAGGAAGAAAAGACCTAACGATGTCAGTTAAAGAGTTATTTGAAGAGAGATTTATGAATAGACATATTATCGAAATGGATTCTACTACGGCTGAATTAGTTAAGTATATGAATAATACTTTCTTTGCTACTAAGGTTAGTATAATGAATGAATTTAAAAGAGTATGTGATAACATAGGAGGTGATTGGGAGAAAGCTTTATATGGATTTGCATCAGATAGTAGAATAGGTGATAGCCATTTACATGTACCTGGACCAGATGGTAGGCACGGATATGGAGGCACTTGTTTTCCTAAAGACGTAAATGCTTTTACTAGATTTGCAAGGGAGCATCATGCTCCTCTTAATACTGTAGAAGCTGGATGGAAGACTAACCTAGAAGTTAGACCAGAAAAGGATTGGGAAAAGAAAATAGGTAGAGCAATTAGCGAATGATAACAGATAGTTTTAGAGGTGATATAGAATTTTTATTTGATTTACTAAAATCAGGACAGAAATTTAGCTTTAGTAAATATGCAGATGGTGAATTTGCTATATTAGCTAATCAAAATATTACTAATGTTGATAACTGGACATTTGATAATGAAAAGCATAAGCATATTAGAGATGAATTAATAAGGTCTTTTAAATTTTTAGATGACAGGTATTATGTAGGAGTAAGCTGCATCTGTTGTCAACCAGCAGAACATGTTAATTGGATGAGAGAGCAGTCAGGTCAAAAGACTTTAACCTGGGCTAATGTATTTGTTAATAGTAATTATCCATACTTTAAAGAAAATTTTATACCAGAGTTTAAAAATCACGATGTAGTTTTAGTAGCTAGAGAAGATGCTAGGTTTGAAGATTTACCATTTGAACTTGATGATTTTATTCCTATTACTTCTGAAGCTATGATAGACAATTTTGACTTTGTTAATGAATTTCCAATTAAGAACTTTAATAATAAATTATTTTTATTTTGTGCTGGACCGCTAGGTAATATGTTAGCAGCTAAGTTTTGGGAGAAGAATAAGTCTAATACTTATTTAGATATTGGCTCAACATTAAATCCTTACTTAACTGAAACTAATAGGAGCTACTTGACAGGAGGTCCTACTGAACTTAAAACTTGTATATGGTAATGCAAAGCGGCAAAGAATGGGACTGGATGGATAGTGATGCTATTCTTTCTGATAAACTTTCAAAACCTTTATTAATTTGTTTTGGTACTAGACCTGAGTGGTTAAAAGTTAAACCTTTACTTAATGAAATAGATAACTATAAATTATTATTTACCGGCCAGCATGTTGATTTACTAAAAGGTATTGATGTAGACTATAAAATTAATATTGGTAATAAAACTAATAGGTTAGATCAAATTATTAGTGATTGTCTAACTCAATTTCCGGAAGGAGATTTTGATGTACTAGTTCATGGAGATACAGTATCAGCATTTGCTTGTGCATTAGCAGCATTTAGTAGAAAGTTAAAAATAATACATTTAGAAGCTGGGTTAAGGTCTTATGACTTAAAGCAACCTTACCCTGAGGAAGGATATAGACAAATGATATCAAGAATATCAGATGTAAATTTTGCCCCTACTTCAATATCAGCACAGAATTTATTTAATGAAAAGACTGATGGTATGACCTATGTAGTTGGTAATTCAGTATTAGATAATTTATTAGAATATAAAGAGAGATGTGATTATGGAGAAAAAGTATTAGTAACTTTACATAGATGGGAAAATCATCATTGGATGGATGAATGGTTTACAGAATTAAATAATATAGCTAAGAAATATTCTAACTTAGAATTTATTATTCCTCTACATCATAACCCAGCAGTAAGGAAACATAGTCACTTACTTACTAACGTTACAATTGTTCCAGCATTACCCCACGATGAAATGTTAGAATTAATGAGTCAATCTAAATTTATCATATCTGACAGTGGTGGATTACAAGAAGAAGGAGCATTCTTAAACAAAAAAGTTATAGTTTGTAGAGATGTAACTGAAAGACCTGAAGGAATTTATACAGGTCATTTACATTTATGTCATAAACCATCCGACTTACCTGCTTTAGTAGATAAGATTAATAGAGATTATATTATTAAAAAAGATTCTCCTTACGGTAAAGGAGATACAGCAATAAGAGTAAAACAAATATTATATGATAACGGTAATTCTAAATTGTTACAAAAGAGCTAGCTATCTAAAAGAACAGATAGAAGCTATATTAAACCAATCAATACCTCCAGAGGATATAATGATTTGGTCTAATAAACCTGAAGAAGGAGAACAATTTAATTTAGATGAGTTAGGAGTTAAAGTAGCATATAGCAATACTAATTTAAAGTTTCATGCTAGATTTGCTTATGGACTTTTAGCTAAGACAGAATATGTAGCATTTTTTGATGATGATACTATACCCGGTAAAGATTGGTTTAAGAGTTGTTTAGCTTGTATGGATCATGGTAACTATATATTAGGAACTGCAGGAGTTAGATTAGAAGGAGATGGATATGACCCTAATAAGAAAATAGGATGGAATGGATATCAAAGTAATCAATTAGAACTAGTAGATTTAGTTGGTCATGCTTGGTTTATGAAAAGAGATACATTAAAGTACTTATGGCAAGAGGATCCTATATCATGGGAAAACGGAGAAGATATACAATTATCAGCATTTGCTTATATGCACGGTAATATTGAAACAGCAGTACCTCCTCATCCTGGTAGTAGGCCAGAGTTATGGGGTAGTATATCTGGATATGATAAAGGTAATGATCAACAAGCTTCTCATTGGAAGAGTAATCATGCTCCTTTACGTAATGAAATTTGTAATAAATTATCCGATAAAGGATATAAAAGAGTATTAAAAAGAAAATGAAAAAAATATTAGTAACAGGAGGAGCTGGATTTATTGGATCTAATTTAGTAAAACTATTACTGAAAGAGGGTCATAAAGTAACCTCATTAGATAATTACGATTCAGGAACAGAATTAAACCATCATGAAGGAGGAGATTATATTCCTGGTGATATAGACTTAATGGAATTAATGGATAAAGATTATGACATAATATATCATTGTGCAGCTTTATCTAGAATACAACCTTCATTTAATGATCCTGAAGAAACTTATAGAGTAAATACCTTAGGTACTCAAAAGGTTTGTGAATTTGCAAGAAAGAATCAAATAAAAGTAGTTTATGCTGGTTCATCTTCTAGACATCATGATCCTTATCAATCCCCTTATGCTGCTTGCAAGTATATGGGAGAAGAAGTTTGTAAGATGTACAAAAAAACTTACGGTATGGATATAGAGATAGCTAGATTTTATAATGTATATGGTCCTGCTGAAATAGTAGACGGTGATTGGGCAGCAGTAATTGGTATATGGCGAAGACAGATAAGAGATGGAGAAAAAATTACAATAGTAGGAGATGGAGAACAGAGAAGAGATTTTACTCACGTAGAGGATATATGTGATGCATTATGGAGAATAGGAATGAAAGATGAAGTGCATGAAGATGCTTGGGAATTAGGAACAGGAACAAATTATTCTATAAACGAAGTATTTGGAATGTTTAACGCAAAATATAACTGTGAATCAATATACTTACCAGATCAAAATGGTAACTATAGAAAAACTTTAAGAGAGAATAATGATGCTTTAGATAGATTAGGTTGGAAACCTGAAGATAAATTACTATCTTATATTAATAGCATATGAAACTAACAGTATATACAGCTCTTTTTGCAGATCCAGCTTTACCTTTAGAGGAAGTAGGAAGATTCTTTCCTTTTAAACACGATAAAGGAGATGTTGAATATGTAGCTTTTACAAATAGAGAAGATTTAAAATCTGATTATTGGGATGTTAGAGTAGTAGATATACCAAGTGCAATGTCTTGGCGTATGATGTCAAGGTATCATAAATGGAAACCAGAGTTATTAAAACTACCTGAATATACTCATAGTTTATGGATGGACTCTCAATGTTATTTTAAATTTGAACCTAAAGCTATAATAGATCATTATTTAAAAGATAATAAACATACTGCTATTCATCATCATACAGATTTAAGGAGTATTTATGTAGAAGGAATGGTAACTTCATATGTTTATAATAATGATAAACCATCCATAGTTAATAGACAGTTAGAAAGATACTACGAAGAAGGTATGCCTTATCAGTATGATCATTTTGAAACTGGAATATTAATGAGAAAAAATTGTAGGGAATCAATTGAATTCTCTTCTGAGGTTTACAAAGAACTAGAGACTGATAGTATTAGAGATCAAATATCTACTCCGTACGTAGTTTGGAAAAGAAGAGAAGCAGGTGATGAAGGTATATTAACTATTACAGAGTCATTTACAGCTCATAAAGGTCAATTACCTTTTGAAAAATCTAAGATATTTTTTACAGAACCTAAACCTAGCGAAAAACTAAAAGAAGATTTAAATAAAAGATGATACATTACATAGTAGAATTTACTTACACAGACGGAACAAAAGAACAGGTTGAATTTAATACTGATAGAGGGCTTCAATGGACTATAGACCAGTGGAGTAGAAATAGAGCAGTAGTAAAATCAGAATTAATTAATGAATCTGCTGCCAGTAGTAAGAGAATGTTATTAGACTAACTATTTATTAAATATGGAAACATTAGAAAAATTAGTAAGAAAGACATTAAATGAAGCTGCAAAGATAAATTTTGCCGGTCATTCATTTGTGTTAAAAGTTGATACCAACGAAGATCCACAGAAGAAAGGAGTTAAAGTACAATTCCTTCCTACTGAATTTGGTACTATTACTCCAACAGCGCAGAATGATATTGCTATCGAATTAGAATCTAGACTAGAAAAAGGTTTAGCTGAATTTGATTTAAGAGTTGAGAGAGATAGACAATTAAAAGATAAGACAATTATCGGCTTTTTTATCTATATTGAGTATTTTGATAAAATTATCAGAAAAGCTCTTTCAGGAGAGAATCCTACAACGGATGACCCTATCGATGGACCTGCCGAGGTTTAATTAAAAACAACAATATGGTATCACCAGAAAAGAAACTTAGAGAAGTTCTCTTTAGTCTCCACCCACTATCGTACCGTATCAGAATTAAAGGTTTAGATAAAGAAGCTATGAATAAACAATTATTCAAATCGGTCTTAGTCCAGTTAAAAAAAATCGAAGATAGAAGAGATTTCTTAGCAGACGAAATAGGTATGGATATGACAACATACGAAGACCAGTTCTTTAATGTTATAGAAGATTTAATGAAAATGTCATTTAATAAAACTCAACTAGGTTTAATACAAATGTACCTTTATACTTTAGCACCAGATAAGACTTGGGATGGTACAATAGTTGTAGAAGTTGGAGATAAAAAAGAAGAAAAAAAAGTAAACTTTAGAACTCCCGAAGATGTTTGGAAGGTTATAAATGAGTTTGCTGAGTAATTAGTTATGGATATCGAGTTTTATAATGAGCATGGATATCTTCATATCCAGAATGTAATCCCACAACAGTATATAGAAATAGCAAAAGAAAAAGGTATACCTCTAGTCAAATGGTCTAGAGAAAATGTTGGAAAACCTTCTTTAGCTGGTCCTCCTAAATTAAATTTACATGTAGGATGTGCTGGAGCATTCGAAGGAGATTTAATGAATTTGTATACTTCTAAATTTTCATATGATTTAGCAACTACTATATTACAAACAGAAGATATATTTTTGTTTAATGATCAAATGGTTTATAAGTTTCCTAATGATGAATTTACATTCGCAGCACATTACGATAATGAGTATGGAGCTGAGAATAAAGATGGCAAAATGCATACTGTGAATATGAGTTGGATCTTAGATGATATGACAGAAGATAATGGAGCATTAGAATTAAAAAGTTTAAAGACAG
>MDTB01006311.1_pt1 | contig 36137 bp, 24 predicted proteins | sample 811161 | NCBI WGS metagenome assembly MDTB01 (sample SAMN05326650, study PRJNA326480) | marine metagenome | isolation source: seawater | place: Mediterranean Sea | collected 2009 | reverse complement strand
GAAGAGAACAATTTTCTGTTTAATGTTAATGCTTTCTACAGCTGTATTTGCGTACCACCATCATGGACATGATGAATATGAGGTACGATACATAAAAGAGCAAATTAGTACTGATTTAAGTTTGCAGCAAAGCTTAAGAGAGCAAAATGCTTGGCAAAATTTTCTAGCGAAATATCCACATTGGTTTGTGAACTTTAATCAATACAACCTTAAACCTCATAGAGCTTATGGTGCCCCTATTGAGCTTTTAGGCGGTAATACAACAGTAGATAAGGTAATGCATTTTATTACTGATGAGTTAGCTGATTTCAACATTCCGCTTGCTGATATTGCTTTTTTGGATATAAGAGAAAATGAAAAATATAAGTATTTGGATTTTGAGCAAACATATAAAGGTTTGCAAGTTCATGATAGTAGGTTGTATATTAAAACAACAAAGGATGATCAATTGGTGGTTTTCGGATTAGATGTCTTTTCGGATATTGATTTAAGCGTGCTTCCTGCAATTTCTACTACCGATGCTCTAAACAGTGCAGTTTTTGGTATTACAAATGCAATTCGTAATGTGGTGGTAAAAAACGATTTGAAAATACTTCCAATACCAAAGCATAATAAGTATAACTATCATCTTATTTATGAAGTGGAATTTGAAACTACAATAAATGTAGGGCCAGCAAAATATCTTTGTTTTGTAGATGCTCATACAGGAGAGTTGTTGATGAGAAAGAATACCATTGCATATGAGACACATTCTTGTTCTAGTCCGCCGCCACCATCTGCTACTGTACATGTTGAATCAAATTTGTATGCTGTACAACCTTATATTCCAGCTAGTATTGAAGACTTGATTAATTTAAAAGTAAATGTTAACGGAACATCTTATTATACTGATCAAAATGGTGATGTGACAATTTCGGCAAATATAGGTTCTAATGTATATTATGGTTTAGAGGGTAGATGGTCAAAAGTTGAAACTAATGGAAATACTCCTGCTATAAACACAACTTTAGGAGCTACTAATAATATATCATTTGATAATGATGCTACCTTACAAGAACGATCAGCTTATTATCATGTTAATGTAGTGCATGATTATATGAAAACGATTTTCCCAACTTTTACTGGTTTAGACTTTGAGATGACAACTAATGTTGATGTCCAAGGTTCTTGTAATGCCTTTTATAGTGGTGGTACTGTTAATTTCTATGCAGAAGGGAATGATTGCAACTCTTTAGCAAAAGTTGGTGATGTGGTATATCATGAATATGGGCACGGAATCAATGATTACCGATATGGAAGTAATGGTATGTGGAATGGTGGTTTAAATGAGGGTTATGCTGATGTTTGGGGCTTGTCGATTACGCAAAACCCTATTTTAGGACAAGGAATCAGCTTATCTGATCCTACTGAGTTTGTAAGGAGGTATGATATTGATAAGAAAGTGTATCCGCAAGATTTAGTAGGTCAAGTACATGCAGATGGAGAAATTATTGCAGGATGTTTCTGGGATACATATTTAGCTTTTAACAATATGGGACAAATGATGGATCTATTTAAATATACTTATGATGGTGCTCCAGATGGTCCAGCTGGAACCGAAGGAGTTATTTATACTGATATTTTACTAGAGACTCTTATGGCAGACGATAATGATGGTAATATCTATAATGGAACACCTAACGATCAGTTGATTGTGAGTGCGTTTGCAATTCATGGAATCTCACTTTTATCAAATGCCAATATTACACATACACCTGTAATGATGTCAACTGCAAATAATGATATTACTATAAATGCAAGTATTTCTCTTACTTATGCTTGGGCGCTTAATGATGCAAAATTGTTCTATAGAATAAATAATGCAAGTATGTGGAATGATATTCCCCTAACTAGTACTGGTGGCACGACTTATATTGGGCAAATCCCAGCGCAGCCAGAAGGGACACTTATTGCTTATTACATCTTGTTAGAAGATACATATGGTCAACAATCAGGAATAATCCCAATGGCAGCTAATCTTAATCAATATGCTAATGTTCCATATTTTATCTTGAATGGTTTTGAGTTTATGGGTATTGAAGATTTTGATGCTAATGTAGGTTTCTGGCAGTTAGGAGATGCTAATGATAATGCTACTACCGGTTTATGGGAAATTGATGAGCCTGTAGGTTCTTTTTCTGATCCGGCTGATCCCAGCACAATAGCGCAAACAGATGAAGATCATACACAAAATGGGATTGAGTGTGCATTTACAGGAAATGCAGGATTGCTTGATGGAATTGGCGCGAATGATGTAGATGATGGGCATACTACTTTATTTTCTCCTTATTATGATTTAACTAGTTATACAAATCCTGTATTTACTTATTATAGATGGTATACTAATAGCCCACCTTCAGGTGCAAATCCTGATGCAGATTGGTGGCAAGTATTGATAACAGATGATGGAGTGAATTGGCAATATGTAGAAAGTAATAAAACATCTGATAAAAGCTGGAGAAGGTTCGCATTTAGAGTGAAGGATTATGTAAATCTAACAAATCAGGTAAGAGTGAAATTCATTGCTTCTGATAGTACTCGTTTGGGTCAATACTTGGATGGTGGGTCGCTTGTCGAGGCTGCTGTAGATGATTTTTCGCTTTATGAAGAACTAAATGCTTCTGATGTCAATGATATTAGTTCTATAGTGAAAAATAAAAAGCTGATAAGAATTACAGATGTATTAGGCAGGGAAGTAGATTTATCTACAATAAAAGAAGAAACTACCTTGCTTTATATTTATGATGATGGAAGTATAGATAAGAAAATCTATTTAGATTATTAGATATAAGGATTAGGTTATTAAGAAGATTCAATCGGCTTTTTTATTAAGAAATCCTCAGAAACTTACCTTTGTTGTAAATAGCTAGTGCTTTTCCTTTTAGTTTTTCTCCAATAAAAGGTGTATTTGCAGATTTTGATAAAATATCCTTTTTACTAATTCTCCATTCTATTTCAGGGTCAAAAAGTGTAAGATTAGCTGCTATTCCTTCCTCAATTTTTATATCTCCTGTTTTTAATATTTTCCTAGGGTTTATAGCAATTTTTTCTATTATTTCTGTCAAGCTTAAATAATTCCTTAGATGCTTACTTATCAATCCAAATGCAGTTTCTAAACCTATAATACCAAAAGCTGCATTATCAAATTCTGTTTTTTTGTTTTCCTCATCTTCAGGGCTATGATCAGTGCATATTACATCTATCGTTCCATCTTTCAATCCTTTTATTAGCGCAATACAATCTTTTTTGCTTCTTAGAGGGGGAAGAGTTTTGTACCTAGTGTCAAAGTGCATGATTTGTTCGTCAGTCAGTATTAAATTATGTAAACAAACATCTGCAGAAATTTGTAATCCTTTCTTTTTAGCTTTTTTAACCTTAGACACACTATCTTTAGTAGAAAGGTAACACAAGTGTATTTTTCCTCCTGTATAATTACAAAGAGAGATGTCTCTGTCAACCATCATTCCTTCTGCTGTTGCTGGCATTCCGTTCAAGCCTAAGGCAGTACTTATTTTTCCTTCATTTATTTGTCCTCTATTTGAGATGCTTGTATCATTCGGATAATTCATAATCAATCCCTCAAAATCCTTGGCGTAGAGTAGGGCATTTTTCATTACTGCATTGCTTTGTAGTGAGTTTTTATCATCCGTAAATGCAAGGGCACCTGCATTTTTCAAATCGTACATTTCCACCATTTCTTTTCCTTGCATTGATTTACTTAGGCTTGCAGCCACATAGGCAGACACTATATTGTTTTTCGCCTTACTTTGTATGTATTCTACTTGCGCATTATTATCGGTTATCGGCATGGTATTCGGCATAAGTAATACGCTAGTAAATCCTCCACTAGCAGCCGAATCACATCCAGAGTTAATATTTTCCTTATATTCAAATCCTGGATCCCTAAAATTAGCATGCATATCGAACCAACCTAAGGATAGGTGTAAATTTTTAGCTGTAAAGGATTTTGTTTTTCCAGCAGTTATTTTTGCTGCAATCTTTTTGATTTTTCCATTTTCAATAAGAATGTCTCTTGTTTTCTTGTGGTGCTTTCCCTTAGGGTCAATCACTTTTGCTGACTTAATGAGAATATTCATGACTTTAAATATTTAATGAGTAAAGTTTCAATGAGGAAAAAAAGTAAGCTCAATACAATAAAAAGTTTCCAGTAGCTTTTTCCTAAGCTAAGCTGCTGTACAATATCTACTGTCTGCTGATTTACTTTTTTATTTATTGTTATATTATTAATATTTTTTCTATTCAAAATTTCTTCTACCTCATTTATGCTGTATAGGCTTGGGTCCGATTCAGCTTTCTTATAATTAAAAGCAACTACATCTTTGATTTCATTATTTGCAGTGAGCTTGTAATTTCCTGCCTCTTTCAACTGATCGTGCAAGTACAATTTTCTTTTCCCTGTTACATATTTTTCTGTTGGTATAATATCAAACTTTTCTGACTGCAAATGATATATGTGTTCTCTACTTACTTTAGCAGGAGCATCAAAATATTGTTTTTTACCAATTCTATAAAATAAGGCTGATTTTTTAGTGCTCATCAGTGCCATATTGTACATTACAGGCACAAAAAGCGCATGATTGCTAAAATTACTACTCTCTTTATTCAGTGGAGAAGTAAAAAGGTAAATGTTAGCCCCATTATAATTGTAATTGCTTAGAAAATCATTTCCCATCTCAAGAGAGAAGATAGTTTGATTATTGGTATTGTATTTGCTTGAAATTTTATAATGTTTACTTACAATTGGTAGGTTTAATTTATCCTCTTGCTTTTCAAAAACTCCATCAAATATTTTATGCTTGTAGGCAATTTTATTTACCTTTTGGCGAGCAGTATCCATGCTTTGATACTCATCAATTTTCAGCAGATTACATAGTTGTTTGTAATCAGCTTGGCTCATCTCATTATTTGGAAAAATTGCGATACTTCCTCCTTCTTTTACAAATGTTTCAATTGTTTGCAATAGTCCAGAAGAAATATTGCTAAGCCCATCTAAAATTAGAAGCTGCTGATTTTTAATTGCCTCATATTTTATTTGCTCAAAATTTACGGACTCAAAGCTAAATGCATCATCATTTTTATATAATGTTTGTATAGCAAAGTTGGGTTTCTGATTGTAAATGGATAGTACCTTTATTTTGTCTAAAATTTTAAAGGAGAAATAAAAATTATCATCAAATGATATAGGGTAATCCTGTAAAGAAATTTCACATACTTTAAATCCGGAAGTTGAAGGGGTAAACTTGAAAGCAATTTCTATACTTTCATTTGGCAAGATGCTAAAATTACTTATTGCTTTTTGCTGACTGTTCACATGCAAAAATGCAGGAATATTATTTAGCTCAACATCGGATCTATTGGTCAATCTAGCTAAAATTTCAATGGGTTTTCCCTGTTGAATAATTGGGCTATTGGTCCAGCAGCTATCAATGTACAAATTATTGTTAGCTGCACTACTTAAAGGGATAATCAGCGCATTAAAATTGGAGTCCAAAAGCGCTAAATCTTCAATATTAAGGGTGCTTTTTTGCATATCAGTAAGCAGATAAAGTTGAGCCTGCTCATTAGTTAAACTTTGTAAACGACTATAAATGGACGAAAAACTTCTATGGTCAGCTGATATTTTGATGTTTTGCAAAACTTTTGGAAATTCTACTCCACTAAATGCACGATTATGCTTGGCAGAAAAGTCATTTGTTATGAGATAGAAATTACTCTCTTTATTGTGTTGTTGAAAAATTTCCTCTGCTTTGCTTTTAGCTATATCAATGAGCACACCATCTTCTGATACGCTTTCCATACTAAAAGAATTGTCAATGTAAAAGAAAATATTATTAGCAATGGATTTTTGTGTTTTTTGTACAGGTAAATAAGGCTTTGAAAATGCAAAAACTAGAGCTGCAATAGCCAATATTCGGCTTAATAGTATAAGTATGTTTTTTAATCTGGAACGAGAGCGCTTTGCTTTTTTGATTTCCCTCAAAAAACGCACACTACTAAAACGAACAGTTTTGTATTTTCTAAGATTAAAAAGATGGATAATAATGGGGATTGCTATTGCAAAAAGTGCATAAAGCAGTTGTGGGTTTTGATATCTCATCAAAGTACAAAGATACGCTTTTACACAAAGCTGAGTACTTTTTCTAACTATTTAATTTTCCGTCTATAATTTCAACTTTTCTGTTAGCTATATTTGCTAATGCTGCATTATGAGTAACCGCCACTATTGTTTGTCCTTTTTCCTTGTTTAGTTTAACCAGGAGTTCGTGTAATTCTGCCGCATTTTTTGAATCTAAATTTCCAGAAGGCTCATCTGCTAAAATTACAGCAGGACGGTTTATAAGGGCACGAGCTACAGCCACTCTTTGCTGCTCACCACCAGAAAGTTCGTTTGGTTTATGATGAAGGCGGTTATCTAATCGCAACATTTTTAGTAGTTCGGTTGCATATTTTTCTGCACTTTTTTTATTTTTTCCAGCAATGAATGCGGGTAAACAGACATTCTCTAAGGAGGAAAATTCAGCCAATAGATTATGAAACTGAAATACAAATCCTATTTTTTGATTTCTAAAAATAGCCAATTCTTTTTCGCTTAGTTGTTGCACTGATTTTCCTTCAACAACAATATCACCACTATCAGATTTTTCTAGTGTACCAAGCAATTGCAGAAGAGTAGTTTTTCCACTTCCAGAAGCACCCACAATACTAACAAATTCTCCTTTTTCAATTTCTAAATCGAGTCCTTTTAGCACTTGCAGATTTCCGTAAGAAAAATGTATATTTTTAGCTTTTATCATTTAGTGAGGTAAAGATAATCTAAATAATAAACTACTTTTAAGGAAATACTATTTTGTTGCAACAAGCTAAATGATTCCTCTATATTATCTCTCCAATGATTAATTAAAACATTGTCCTCATTTTCTATTGCATTTTTCCAAACCAAAGAAAGCTGAGATCCAGGTGCAAACCACCAATTAAAGGCAATATCTGAAGTCCAAGTGGTGTAATTGATATCTTCATTTCTAGTATAGTCAGTTGTTTGCAAATAACCATCATTTTGTAAATTTTTAAATTCCAAATTCTTTACTTGATCAAGATGATAGCGTAATTTCACAGAAAAATCCATTTTATTATTCAAAATATAAGAAGCGTTAAGTACATTGGTAATCATATATGTGTTTCTTATAGCAAAAACAGGATTGTTCAAGCTATCGGTAGCAGCAAAACCAACATCATTAAATTTATCTTTTACTGAAAGCACATAACTCATTGAAGCTCTATCATTAAATCTAATTCTTGGAGAAATTCTTACTCTATATTCGTTTCCTGAATACAGCGGCTTGAAAGTAGCGCCACATCCAAAATCTACGGCAAATCTATTTCTATAGTCACTTGACATATAGGTGCTAAAACGTATAGCTTTAGATCTTTTTAAAGGACTTTTATAATCATTTGTTCTTGCTTCATAATAATCATACTGTTCATAAGGATTTCCAACAATTTTTGCCATTATGAATAAATAGTTTTTAAGCATATATTTAGCTTCTGCTTCAATTTCTAAGTTGACAAATTTATTGTCCGTAAATAATGTGTTGTGCTTAATAAAAAGATAGTGCTCTGAAAAAATAAATTTTTTATTTGCATTTAATTGCTCATATCCAATATTTAATCCATTAGTTATTTCATTATTTGAATATAAAAATCCTAAATCATTTGGGTTGTATTTATCATCTTCAAAAATTGAATACAATTCATATCTGTAATTTCCACTATTTTTAGCAGCTTTTAACATTCCAGAAAAACCGACATTAGTGCTATTTGTAAAAAACTCTTGACTCATTTTAAGATTTGCGTCATAGACATGTGTATTTTTTTTATTGTTTAATCTTGTAAATATACCTGTCACATTTGCATCTTTTTCGTCATTTGTATTAATTACATTTGTATTCATTAAGCTTACTGAAGAGCTGTTGTCCAAAGCTTTATCTATAATAAATACATTGTAGTTTGTTAATGGGTTATCATTAGTTTTATTTGTTATAGCATTTAATGCAGCAACTCCTAAACCATTTTTAGTTCTTCCTGTAACTTTAGAAGCATTTAATAGATCATCTTGTAATCTTCTACTATAAAACATTTCTCCTCCTTTATTAAATAATTCAATTCCCTCATTAAAAAATTGACGCTTTTCTTCATATTTAACTTCAAAAGGAGATAGGTTTAACACCATTGCATCTGAAGACACTTGACCAAAATCTGGAATTAACGTCATGTCTAATGTAAAACTTTCATTTAAACCATATTTTAAATCCATACCATAGTTATATGGAAAATGAGTCTCGTTATCATAAGAGTCCATATAAATAGAACTATACGGCATAAATGACAATCTGATTGGGCTTTCAACATATTTAACTCCATCTAAAAGTCCAGATTGTAAGGCGTAATTTTCAAACTTTAGATCAATTGGATTCCAAGAATACTCCTCTCTATATCTTCGTATATTTCTGAACATATTTAAAGCCCAAGGTCTGTCTAAATCTGGAAATCTTATTTGAGAAAGAGGTATTGCAATTTCTACTGACCATCCTTTGTCAAAAATATCAACAGCAGATCTCCAAACTGCATTCCATGATTTATCACCACCATTTTTTGACATTTTTTTGTCTATTTGTACTCCTGAAGCAGTGACAGTAAAATTATACTCAACTTGAGTATTATTAAAAGGGTCTAGTACAATTGTAAATCTATCATTGTTTTTGTTATCATCATCTCTTTTACAAAGCTCTTTCAAAATACTATCAGGAGCAATATCATACATTATTGCAGCAAAATATAAGTTTTGATTATCATAGCAAATTTTTACTTTTGTTTTATGCGTAGAGCGCTCTAATAAACCATTATTGGGTTTAAATTGAGTGAAATTATTTGCAACATTAATATTTTTCCATATGGGTTCATTTATCACTCCATCAATTTTTGGTTTATCAGTAGTCTTTGTAATGAAGTAGATTTTTTTTTCTGCAAATTGAGAAAGTGATAGAAAAGGAACTAAGAGTAAGAAAAGTATAATTCTCATGTTTGAAAAAATAATTGCAAAAATAGACAATAGATTGTTGTATTTAAAATCAATCCTATATTTTTACATCTTTAAAATTTACATATGAATTTACACGAATATCAAGGTAAGGAGTTGCTCTCAAGTTTTGGAGTAAGAATACAAAGAGGAATAGTAGCTACTACTGCAGAAGAAGCAGTAGCTGCTGCTGAGAAATTAGCTGCAGAAACAGGAACAAACTGGTGGGTAGTAAAAGCACAAGTGCATGCAGGAGGCAGAGGTAAAGGTGGTGGTGTAAAATTGGCTAAATCCATTGAGGAAGTAAGGTCAATTGCTAACGATATTTTAGGTATGCAGTTGATTACTCCTCAAACTTCAGCAGCCGGAAAAACCGTACATCAAGTACTGATTGCAGAAGATGTTTATTATCAAGGTGAAAGCGAAACTTCTGAATTTTACATGTCTGTATTATTGAATCGTTCAATTGGTAGAAATATGATTATGTATTCTACAGAAGGAGGAATGGATATTGAAGCGGTTGCAGAGGAAACCCCCCACCTTATTTTTACTGAAGAAATTGACCCTAAAGTAGGTTTAACAGGATTTCAGTGCAGAAAAGTAGCATTTAATTTAGACCTAAATGGAACGGCTTTCAAGGAAATGACAAAATTCGTTTATGCGCTATACACAGCATATGAAAAAACAGATTCTTCCCTTTTTGAAATCAATCCAGTTTTGAAAACATCAGACGATAAAATAATGGCGGTAGATGCTAAAGTAACGCTTGATAATAATGCGTTATTTCGCCATAAAGATTATACAGCATTAAGAGACAAAAGAGAGGAAGATTCTACAGAAGTAGAAGCAGGAGAATACGGTTTAAATTTTGTAAAACTGGATGGTAATGTAGGCTGTATGGTAAATGGTGCGGGATTGGCCATGGCTACTATGGATATCATCAAGCAAGCAGGAGGAAACCCAGCAAACTTTTTGGATGTAGGAGGTACAGCAGATGCTAAAAGGGTAGAGCAGGCATTCAGAATTATTTTAAAAGATAAAAATGTTAAAGCACTACTTGTAAATATTTTTGGTGGAATAGTTAGATGTGATAGGGTGGCCCAAGGAATAGTTGATGCTTATAAAAATATTGGTGATATCAATGTACCACTTATTGTTAGATTGCAGGGAACAAATGCTGAGAAAGCTAAAAAACTAATTGATGAAAGCGGGCTTAAAGTAGAGTCTGTTATTTTGTTGCAAGAAGCTGCTGATAGGGTAGCTGAGGTATTGGCTTAATATTGTATAGTTTTTAAAACTTATATCTAATATTATTGATTTCTAAATAACAAACACTTCTACAATGTTTATTTTTAGAAGAATTATGAAAGACAAGAAATTCGTCAAAAACGCGGAATATCCTGGAGGAAGTGAGGCGCTTAAGAAATTTGTAAAGGAGAATCTATGCTATCCTAAGAAAGCGCTTTTACATAGGGTTGAAGGTAAAGTTTTTTTAAAATATCAAGTGAATGATAATGGAGATGTGCATTCAATTGTAGTTGTGAATGGTATTGGTTATGGTTGTGATGAGGAGGCAAAGCGTATTGTAGGGCTTTTGAAATTTCCTGCGCAAATTAATAAAGGAGTAAGAATCAATACCAAGTTCAAAATAGCGATTTATTTTAATCTACCAAAAGCAAAAACAGTAAAAATTAATTATGTCTTAAAATGATCTTGAACAAATAAGATTTTTTAAATAAATAGTACAAACTTTTATATTATTAGGCAAATCAGTTGTAAGTTTGCAAAAAAAAATAATGCGACTAATCTCTTTTCTATTTCTACTAATTGTTTCTTTATCAACTTTTGCGCAAGATCCAAATTCGGAAATCTTATTAAAAGCAGGAGTGTTCACTGCTAATAATGAAATCAATTTAGTTGATATTAAATCAAACGATAATCAAATTTTTAATGGCAAGTATTATCGTTTGATGCAATTCTCTGTTTTGCCAACCGCTAAACACAAACTTAAAATGAATGCCTTAGGGGTTAAATTTTTAGAGTATATTCCGTACAATACTTTTATAGTATCTATTTCTCAGAATATAAGTTCGAGGGATTTCGATACTTACAATGTAAATGCTCTTATTCCAGTTAAGGCTAAACAAAAGATTCATCCAAAATTACAAAATGGAAGTTGTCCTGATTGGGCAAAAGATGGTGAAAATGCATCACTTGAAGTGTTATTATATGAAGATGTAAATATTACTGCTGCTTTTGAAATGTTAAAAATTGATAATTTTACAATAAAAGAGATCAATACATATGCTCATTCTATTATTGTCACTACTAAGATGTCTACTATATTAAAATTAGCTGAATATGCCTTTGTACATTTTATTGCTCCTATAGACCCCCCATCCTTTCCTGAAAATAAAACAGCTAGAACACTTCACAGGTCTAATGTGATTGATGCACAATATACAAATGGTAGACATTACAATGGAGAAGGGATTAATATTATGATGCAAGATGATGGTGCTATAGGGCCGCATATAGATTACCAAGGAAGAATAAATCAAAATGCTGTCAGTAGCAGTAGTGGTAATCATGGCGATCATGTTGCAGGAACTGTTATGGGAGCTGGTAATTTAGACCCCTACGGAAAAGGAATGGCTGATGGCGCAACTTTATATGTTTATGATGCGTCAAATAATAACTATTATAGTGTTCCAAATCTTTACCAAAATAACGATGTATTCATAACCCAAAAGTCTTATTCTAATGGGTGTAATGCTGGATATACTTCTTTAGCAAGAGATTTGGATGAGCAAGTAAGAAATTACCCATCATTAATTCATGTTTTTTCGGCCGGAAATGATGGTACAAGTGATTGTGGTTATGGCGCTGGAAGTAATTGGGGAAATGTAACTGGAGGACATAAACAAGCAAAGAATGTAATTGCTACAGCAAACTTAACCTCATCTAGCGGCTTAGCTAATTCATCTAGCAGAGGGCCAGCGCATGATGGTAGAATAAAGCCAGATATAGGTGCGAAGGGCACAAATGTATATTCAACTGTTGAGAATAATGATTATGATACTTACACGGGAACTTCTATGGCGTCTCCTGGAATTTCAGGTGTTTTAGGACAGTTATATCAAGCGTATAAAGAATTAAATAATGAAGAGAATCCATCATCTAGTTTAATGAAGGCAGTTCTATTAAATTCAGCAGATGATATTGGTAATTCAGGGCCTGACTTTAAACATGGATGGGGAGAAGTTAATGCATTAAGAGCTGTTCAAATTCTAGAAAATCAGCATTATTATGAAGATAGCATCTCTGATTCAGGTAATAATACTCATAATATTATTGTTCCTTCAGGAACAGAGCAAATTAAAGTAATGGTATATTGGCATGATAAAGAAGCTAGTACTAATGCTAGTATCGCTCTTGTCAATGATCTTAATATTCAGTTAACTACACCTAATGGAAATAATTATCAGCCTTGGGTGCTAGACTTTACTCCAAATGCATCAAATTTAAATCAAGTAGCAACAAGAGGAATAGATGATAGAAATAATATGGAACAAGTAACAATCGACAACCCTACAGCAGGTATCTACACACTTAGTGTTAATGGATTTTCTGTTCCTTATGGTCCACAAAAATATCATGTAGTATATGATATTATCTCTGAAGAAATAACACTAACATATCCAAATGGTGGAGAAGGTCTTGTGCCTGGAGAAAATGAAATGATTCGTTGGGACGCTTTTGGAAATCCAGGAGTTTTTACCTTAGAATTTTCATTAAATAATGGCACGAGCTGGGGAACTATTTCTTCCAATGTTAATAGTTCACTGCGTCATTATAATTGGACAGTTCCTAATAACGCAACTGGGGATGCTTTGATAAGAGTAAGTAGAGGAAATTATAATGATCAATCAGATGCAAATTTTAGTATAGTCCGTCTTCCTCAAAATTTTGTAGTTGATTGGACTTGTCCTGATTCAATATTTTTTTACTGGAGCCCAGTAGCTGGTGCAAATGGATATGAGATATCCATGTTGGGACAAAAATATATGGATTCTATTGTAAGCTCTACAGGAACTTCTGCATTTTATCATAATACTAATCCATCAAATATTGACAACTGGTTTGCTATTCGTGCATTGATGAGTCCGAGCAAAAAGGGTAGTAGAACAGTTGCTGTTAATAGGCAGCCAACAAATAACGCATGTTTAGCACCACCATTTGCGATTATTTCAGCTAGCAGTACAAATAGCTGTTCTGGTACAATTAGTTTTTTTGATAATAGTTTGAATATACCAAATAGTTGGTCATGGGATTTTGGTGATGGGAATACCTCCACGCAACAAAATCCTACTCATACTTATCAAAGTCAAGGAGTCTATACGGTTAGTTTAACAGTTACTAATGCATTAGGAACAAATACCGTTATTGAGAATAATTTTATTACTATAGCTTACAATCCTGCTCCAATTGCTTATAATGACACGATTTGTGCAGATTCAAGTTCTTTTAATTTAATTTCTTATTCTACTGGACAGACTAATTGGTACAATGATACTTCATCTGGTATTATTATTCATACTGGAAATACATATACCACACCTGTATTAAATTCATCAACAAATTATTTTTTAACTGAAGATCCTGGCTCTTATTTTGGTGGCGCGATAGATAATACTTTTGGCACAGGTGGTTATTTTAATGGTGATCAACATCAAATTTTTGATGCAACTAAAGCATGTATTATTAAATCTGCGAAAATCTATTCAGAAGCAGCAAATACGATAACATTTGAATTGCGTGATGAAAATGGTAGTGTTATAGATGATACAACGCTAAATGTAGTTTTAGGAGAACAAAGGATTACCCTTAATTTTAATGTTCCAATTGGTAATGATATGCAATTAGGTGTAGCACAGGGTGCATTACAAAATGATGGGCTATACAGAAATAATGCAAGTGCTAATTACCCATATAATATTGGTAATCTAATTAATATTACAAGTTCAAGTGCAAGTAGTGCTCCTTTTGGATATTATTATTTTTATTATGATATCGAAATAGAAGAGAATTGCAAATCAGAATATAAACAAATCACAGCAGTATTAAATTCACCACTTTCTAGTCCAGTTATCTCTCAAAACGGGAGCCAATTATCTACAATAAATAACCCAACATATACTTATCAGTGGTATTTAAATGGAGTATCAATAAATGGTGCAAATGCTGCTACATTAAATATTTCTCAAACAGGCCAATATTCAGTTGATATTGAACAAAATGGCTGCTTTGCATCATCTGCTAATTTTTTGGCTATTTATTCAGGGGTTAATGAGCAAGTTCAGCAAATTTCCGTACACCCTAACCCATTAAAAGATATGTGTAAAATAACCTGTGCAGTACCTATATCTTCTGTATCAGTTTTAGATATAAGTGGGAAAGTATTGTATAAGTTTGAACAGCTAAATAGCTTAAATTTTCTTTTAGATTTAAGTAAGATTAGTAGTGGTATCTATTTTGCAAAAGTGACTACGGAAAATGCTACCTCAAAACATAAGCTTATTGTTCAGAAATAAGTCTCAGCAGAAAAAGATTTTATTATTACTACTTTTTTTAAGTTTTAACTGCATTGTACAAGCACAGGATAAACCTAACATAAAGGAATTTACAATTGTTGGTGAGGACACTATAATCATATCTAAAGTCCCAGAAGTAGAAATTTTAGCATTTAAGGATTATGATGAAAAGTTGCACTATTTTATCCTTAAACGAAAAGTACTCAAGGTCTATCCTTACGCCTTAAAAGCAAAAGCAAAATTAGCTGCAATTCAAATAGGATTGGACAGTATTCCAAAAAGAAGACATAAAAAACGTTACACCAAAGAAGTTGCTAGTTGGGTAAAAGATGAATATGCTCAGCAATTGAAACAACTCACAATGAGTGAAGGGAGAATTTTAGTTAAGCTAATTTATAGAGAGACTCAATTTACTTCATATGAACTTGTAAAATCTTACAGAGGAAGATTTAATGCTTTTTTTTGGCAGACTGTTGCAAAATTGTATGAAAATGATTTGAAAGCAAAATATAACCCAATAAGTAATAGGGTAGATATGTTAATTGAATATATTATTTTACAAGCAAAGCTAGAAGGAAAAATAGATTAATCTTCTATTTAATCCATGAGCTAATGAATATCTTATAAGTCAATCTTTTTTTCATTTTATCAAAAATTGCTGAGCTACTTTTTTGTTCTTTAATCCTTCTGAATAATCATAAAAACCTATTCCGGATTTTACACCTAATTTTCCTTTTTTAACCATCTCAACCAGAAGTGAACAAGGGGCATATTTTTCATCTGAAAAACCTTTATACATAACATCTAAAATAGAAAGACAAACATCCAAACCAATAAAATCGGCCAATTGCAATGGACCCATTGGATGAGACATTCCAAGAATCATCACAGTATCAATTCCTTCTACGGAAGATACATTCTCATTTAAAGTATGGATAGCCTCATTAATCATAGGCATCAATATTCTGTTGGCAACAAATCCTGGGGCATCATTTACCTCAACTGGAATTTTTCCTAAATGTTTGCTCAATTCCATGATGGATTGGGTAACTTCATCTGAAGTTACTTGCCCTCTAATCACCTCTACTAATTTCATTATTGGTACAGGATTCATAAAATGCATACCAATTACTTTATCTTCCCGATTTGTTACATTTGCAATTTGCGTAATAGAAATAGAAGAGGTATTGGAGGCTAATATGGTGTCACTTTTGCATACTTTATCTAATTGTTTGAAAATTTTTAGTTTCAAATCTATATTTTCAGTAGCTGCTTCTACTACCAAATCAGCATTTTTTACTCCTTCAGAAATTTCAGTGAGAGCACAAAGATTTGACAAAGTTCCAACTTTATCTTCTTCAGTGATTTCCTCTTTTTTTAGCATTCTATCTAGGTTCTTCTCAATAGTTGCTAGGGCCTTTTCAAGCGCTTCTGGAGATATATCAATTAAATTAACTTTATATCCTTTTTGGGCAAATATATGGGCAATACCATTACCCATAGTTCCAGCCCCAATAACACTTATGTTTTTCATTTTCTTTTTTATTATTTATTAATACTATTTCCCTCTACCTTGTAAAACAATTAAGATGGTGTAAATCAGAATTTTCAAATCTAAGGTAAAAGATATATTTTCAATATACAAGATATCGTATTTCATTCTTTCTATCATTTCATCAACATTTTCTGCATAACCATACTTTACCATTCCCCATGAAGTAATACCAGGTTTTACCTTATGCAAATGATGATAATGTGGAGCCTTTTCTGTGATTAAGCCAATATAATGTTGCCTTTCTGGTCTTGGCCCTACAATAGACATTTCTCCTATAAGCACATTGTAAAATTGTGGCAATTCATCCAATCTTATTTTTCGCATTATTTTCCCCCATGGGGTAATCCTTTTATCGTTATCGGAAGAGAGTTGTGGACCATTATTTTCTGCATTTTCATACATTGAACGAAACTTAATAATATTAAAATTTCTACCATTTAAGCCAACTCTTTCTTGTTTGAAGAACACACTTCCCTTTGAAGAAAATAGCACCAATATTGCTGTAATTAGATATAATGGAGAGAGTAAAATCAAAACAAACAAAGAAATACTAACATCAAAAAAACGTTTCACAAACCAATGCCAAGTTGGCATTAAATCGTGCTCAATTTCAATAAGAGCTGTTCCGAATATTGTGCTCATCTTCACTTTGCCAGAAATAATATCGCACATATCAGGAAGCATTTTTATATAGACTTTTGTTCCTTCCAAAATATCAATTATTTCTTCAATCTTATGATGTTCTGTGCTCTCAACAGCAATAATCACATCCTCAATATTATGTTCTTTAATGAGTGATTTTAACCTATCTAAACTTCCCATTTTAGGAATATATTCGCTAAGCAAGTATTTAGGCTTTTCCTCCACACAAACAAAACCGACAAAATTATACCCACTTGATAATTGTTCATTCTCAAGCTCTTTATACATTTCTACTGCCTTAATATTACTCCCAACTATAAGTGTATTAAAGCGAATCTTTTTTTGATGCACCTTTCTTGCGATAATGGAGGTTAGAATAAATCTGAAAATAGCAGTTAGTAATAAATGTGCACAAAAAAGAACAACAAACAAACTGTAATAAGTTTTATAATTATCAATATAATCATCTAGTAAAGCTACAAAGAAAATAATAACAGTACCAATTAAAACAATAAAGAAAGTATCAGAAAGCTCTTTCAATCTTGATTTTCTATAAATGTTATTGTAAGTTCCTGTAATCAGATAGAGGAAAATCCAAAACAGAGGAATAACAAAAATACCAACATAAAACTTTGAAGTAAAATCAATAGGCATTTCTTCTATATAAACTTTTCTGTAGCTAAAAAACAAAGTCCAAGAAAGCACTGCTGACAAGAGGTCAAAAAAGAGGTATTTTGCTATTTGAAAGTTTTTTTTCATCTAATAGACCACTTTGAAATTATCTAAGTATAGTGTTGCCATTTCTGTACTATTAACATCTCTCGTCATTGAAATAAAAACTTTATGATTATTGGCTTGCTGGGTATTAATAATTGCAGAAGTTAAGTCTACATATATTTTATTCCACTCATTTTTAGGATTTACTGTAACTATTGAATTAGTACGAATTGTTGGGCTAAAATCAGCATACAAGCCTATTTGAAAGGAGGTGTTGCATTTATAATTCAACTCTACATAAACTGGCGTTCCTAATTTTGGTAGTTGTAATCCTTCTGTTGTAATCTCAAAGGTAAGGTGAGGAGGTGCTAAATGCATACCCCCAGAATTTCCTTCAAATACAGTATCATTGGCAACTAAAAAAGTAGTGTCGCTATCTTGAGAATGATATAATATTTTGCTTCCAGTTTCAAAATCAATGATGTGAAAAGATGTGTTCTCGAAATAACTTACTTCAGGATTGAGAATAGTAATACTATCTTTTTTGAGATATACTTCCTCTTTGTAAAAATCATAAAAGGGATAGTTGGCTCTTGTAGCAGCAATGCCATTGTTTTTTATTCCAGCTTTTATACTGATATTTTGTATTCCTTCTTTTAATACAGGAAATGTGGCTGGAAGCGGATAGATCCCTTGTAAGTCATTATCAAAATACACCCATGCATCTGTAATTTTCTGTGCATCACTGCCCTGAATTGTTGAATCTTCTATCATCAAATCAATAGATGGAATATTTATATAGGAAGGGACACCATCATTTAATTCTGTTTTTTTGCAAGATTGAAAAAAAAGAAGTGAAAGAATAAGAATAAAGGTAAAGTGCTTCATAATGGTTTTGTGGCTTTTCAAACGCATCTTTAGTTTATTTGTTGTGCAATCTGCTCAGCAACATCAAGTGCAGCAGTTGCATCTTGAATACTAACAATAGTTGCTGTATCATTTTTTATTGCAGCATAAAAGGATGTTAGTTCATCTTTAATAGCATTATTTTCCTCTGTTTTTGGGCTTTCAAATTGAATCTGCTTTTTTCGTTTTCCTTTTCCTGGATCTATAATCAAAGCAAAAGGATCATTTGAATCTGCTACATCTTTCATTTTTATGAGTTCTGCTTTTTTCTCTAAGAAATCTATAGCAATGTATGCATCATTTTGAAATACCCTTGTTTTCCGCATATTTTTAAATGAGATTCTACTTGCAGTAAGATTAGCCACACAGCCATTTTCAAATTCAATTCTGGCGTTTGCAATATCAGGCGTATCGCTTATAATTGATACGCCACTTGCATTAATCTGTTTAACTTTCGAGTTGACTATTTTTAGAACGATATCAATATCATGAATCATCAAATCATGCACTACAGGAACATCTGTTCCTCTAGCATTAAATTCAGCCAAACGGTGCGCCTCAATAAACATAGGATTATTGCATTGATCCTTGATTGCAGTAAAAGCAGTATTGAACCTTTCTACATGTCCAACTTGAATCTTACATTGTTTGTTTGCTGAAATTTTTAGCAATTCTTTTGCTTCTTGAATTGTAGCTGTAATGGGCTTTTCAATAAACAAGTGTAGATTATTTTCTAAAGCTAATTTAGCATATTCAAAATGAGATTCAGTAGGAGTCACCACATCAATTGCATCACATTTTGCTATTAATTCGGTTGCAGAACTGAATGCGGTAATATCAAATTCATCTGCAATTTGTTCTGCATTTTTACTGTCATTATCAAAAAAACCAACAAACTCAAATTCTTGGATATCTTTTAACAAACGAATGTGTATTTTTCCTAGATGTCCAGCTCCAATTACGCCTATTTTTATCATTCTTTTGTACTCAAGATTTGTTTGCGAAAATAAAATATTTATAAAGAAAATCAATTAAGGATTTAGAATAAATGCAAGATACATTTAAACACCAAGGTTTAAGAAGAAAATTGATTGAAGAAATAAGACAAAAAGGGATTGTAGATGAAAATGTTTTGTCTGCTATTGGTAAAATCCCCAGACATCTTTTTATGGACAATGCATTTGTAAATTTTGCTTATGTAGATAAGGCTTTTCCTATTGGTTCAGGACAAACCATTTCTCAGCCTTTCACGGTTGCAAAACAAACTGAGCTTTTATCAATAAAACCTTACGAAAAGGTATTAGAGATAGGCACAGGATCTGGCTATCAAGCAGCAGTATTAATTGTTATGGAAGCCAATGTTTACACAATAGAAAGGCAACAAGATTTGTACAAAAAGACGAAAGATTTCTTACCCACAATAGGATGTAAGTGTCATTTCTTTTATGGAGATGGTTATAAGGGTTTACCTAAGTTTGCTCCTTTTCACAAGATAATTATCACCTGTGGTGCTCCAGAAATCCCAGAAGAGTTATTAGAACAGCTAAAAGTAGGTGGAAAAATGGTTGCTCCAATTGGAGGGGGTAATATTCAGCAAATGCAATTGATAGAAAAAATATCAGATACTGAGCACAAAGTGACTACTCATGGCAGCTTCTCATTTGTACCAATGTTAAAACATAAAGATGATAGTGGTTAAATACTCTTATAGCAATTAAAAAGAGATATCTTTATTTTACATCTATCGATTAAAATAATCTCTTATGATTCAATAATAAAATTATTATAGATTCATGAAATACACTTATTTTACTGTAATATATATTATTCTGGATTCTTATAAAATTTCACTTTATACTTAATATTTGTTAATTAATTTAAATAATTTTATTAACATCGCGCTTCAATTTTCAAAGGGAAGCCAAAAACTTTTAGAGTAGGCAATTTTTTTTAAAAATATATATTATGAAAAAAACAATTACATTATTATTTGCTGGAATTCTGACTTTAGGAATGTCTGCACAAAATTTTGGTCTAGGAGTAGATTATATGATGCTTTCTGGAACAATGGTTGAAGAATCTGAAGATCATCATGATCATAATCATGGAGATGAAGATGAGCTAAGCACTTCTTCAGCGGTACTAAATTTAAGTTACGCTTATTCTATTAATGATGACATGTCAGTTATAGGATCTGTAGGTTATGGGATGGGATTTGGTCTCATACCAATGAAAGCAAAGTTTAATTACGGAATCACTGATAAAATTCATGCAAATGTTGGTATAGGAATGTATATGATTACAGATGATCATTATACTCCTGAAGAATCCCCTGAGGGTTCTGAAGACTCTTGGAAAGGGTCAAGTAATGAATTTGGTATGACAATGGGCGTTTCTTATGCAGTTATGAATAATATTGGTGTTTCTTTTGGATATGAAATGATAAAAGGAGGCGATCACTCATCATTAAATGCAATGACCGTAGGATTAACTTATGGATTTGGAGGAAAGTCTTCTTCTGATGATTCTGATGAGTAATTTATTAAAACTAATTTTTGGAATTAAAACTTCACAAAGTCAAAAAAATTAAAAAAGGAACCGTTTGGTTCCTTTTTTTATGTTTCTAATATTCCTTTGATAATCTCACAACCTTTGATAATCTCATCTTCAGTAATCGTAAGAGGAGGTGTAATACGTACAGCTGTTTTACAAAATAAAAAATAAAAGATTATCAAGCCTTTTTCTAAAGCTTGCTCTACCACTTTATTGGCTAAAGTTTGATCATCAAACTCTACAGCTAACATCAAACCACATCCTCTTATTTCCTTAACTTTTGGGTGCGTTAAGTGTTTTCTAAAGAGAGCTTCTTTTTTATCAATTTCCTGCATAAGATCGTTTGTAAGTAGGTGTTCTAGAGTTGCCAAACTTGCGGCACAATTTACGGGGTGTCCTCCAAAAGTGGTAATATGTCCTAATTCAGGAGAAAAGGTAAATAAATTCATCAAATCCCAAGAAGTTATAAAAGCACCTATAGGCATACCACCACCCATTCCTTTGGCAATACATAGAATATCAGGTGTAACATTATATTTCTCAAACCCAAAAAGTGTGCCTAATCTGCCATAGCAAGTTTGTATCTCATCAAAAATGAGTAACGTTCCAGTTGTATTACATCTTTCTCTTACTTTTTGCAAAAAATCATTTTTTGGCGTTATAAAGCCACTTCCCCCTTGTATAGGCTCAATTATTACAGCAGCAGTTTTTACCGTAATATTATCTAATGAATCTTCATTGTTAAATATGATTAGATTGCAGCTGGGTAATAAGGGACGATAATTTGTTTTTTGCTCTTCATTTCCCATGATACTTAGAGCTCCTTGTGTAGAGCCATGATAAGAATCTTTACACGAGATGATTTCCACTCTTCCTGTGGCGCGTTTTGCCAATTTCATAGCACCTTCTATTGCTTCAGCCCCAGAATTGGTAAAATAAGTGGTATATAAATTGTTGGGGAGGTTCTCAGCAAGTAGTTTTGCCAATCTGTATTGAGGAGACTGAACATATTCTCCATAGACCATAACATGTGAATAATGTTTTAATTGTTCAGTTATAGCCTTTGTTATTATAGGGTTGGAATGTCCTAAAGTACATGCAGAAATACCAGCCACAAAATCTAGATATCTTTTTCCTTTGATATCTGTAATATAGCTTCCATTTGCAGATTTAACTTCTAAAGAAGATGGGTTTTTAAAAGTTTGTGCTTGATATTTTTTGAATATTTCCTTTGCATCATTCATATTCTATGCAAATTTAATACTTAGTGGTTGTTGGTTGGAAAAATTTAGAGTAAGAATCATTTTCTTTTCATCACTTTTTCACATGATTCTATAATATTATAAGTTGTAAGTCCATACTTTTCCATTAAACCTCTAGGTGTTCCACTTTCTCCAAATGTATCATTTACACCTACCATCTCTAAAGGAGTTGGTAAAGATCTGCTAAGAAGTTGAGCAACACTATCTCCTAAACCTCCATTTAACATATGCTCTTCGGCTGTAACTACACATCTTGTTTTACTTGCTGATTCTAATATTGCATTCTTATCTAGTGGTTTTATGGTATGGATGTTTATTAATTCTGCAGAAATATATTTCTTTTCTAATTCTTTTACTGCTTCTAGCGCTTCCCAAACAAGATGTCCTGTAGCTATAATTGTAACATCACTACCAATTGTCATATTAATAGCTTCTCCTATTTTGAATTCTTGATTAGGATCTGTAAAGTTAGGTACTTTAGGTCTTCCAAATCTTAAATAGACAGGCCCAGCATGTTGAGCAATTGCTATTGTTGCGGCTTTTGTTTGATTAAAGTCACATGGATTAATTACTGTCATATGTGGAAGCATCTTCATCATTCCGATATCTTCTAAAACTTGGTGTGTTGCCCCATCTTCACCTAATGTTACGCCTGCATGTGATGCGCAAATTTTTACATTTTTACCAGAATAAGCTATTGATTGTCTGATTTGATCATATACTCTAGATGTAGAAAAATTGGCAAAAGTTCCTGTGAAAGGAATTTTGCCACCAATTGTCATTCCAGCTGCAATACTCATCATATTTGACTCTGCAATACCCACTTGAAAGAATCGTTCAGGATTCTCATTTTTAAATTCATTCATTTTTAATGAACCGGTAAGGTCGGCACAAAGCGCTACTACATTTGGGTTTCTTCTTCCTAATTCTGTGAGCCCTGCTCCAAAACCTGATCGTGTGTCTTTTATTTCCATCTTAATATAATTTTATTAATGCTGATTTTCCTGATTGTATTTTAAATTCTTTCTCTCTTGTATATGCATATTGTTTAGCAGATTTAGATCGAAAAACAATTTTATAATTTCCTGGAAGTAAATAGAGTTTTACTTTTTGCGTATTGTCATCAATAGGAAATACCTGCTGCCAAAGATTGTCTTTAAACCTATAAATACCCCCATAGCCTTTTGAAGGAAGCAAAATGTTTGCTGTACCTGTATTTGGCATGTTTATAGTAGTTGTTTCTGACTGTTTTATTATTACTCCCTCAATACTAAATCTGGGTGTAGTTAAAACTTCAATATCATATGCTCCAGTCAAATATTTTTGTTTAGTATTTGTTGTTTGAAGATGTAAAGTTTGATGTTGGTCCTTTAACCGAACAATGAATGGGTAATCCTGTTTGCTTTGCATCTTTATTTCTAATTCTCCTTGAGGAGTTGAAAGGGGAATTATGGTGTGTTTTCCAGGGGTAAGAGATATTATTTCTGATTCTACAGCAGGAATTGTGTGTGCTACTACTTTGTATTTCAAAATAGGGTCAATACTCATGGTATCAGGATTACCCTTGTGGTTCATGGTGTGAATGAAGTTGTATTTAGCCTGCCCTGAAAACTCATCATAAAAGGTAAGATTAACATTGGTTTCTGTTGGATTTCCACTTTCATCCAAAAGATTAACTTGAGCAGTAGTAGAGTTTAATACATGAGAAATAACCACCTCTAATACATTCTCAAAGTCCTTTTCTTTTGAAGCATCATAATAGGTTCCTACACAATCAAAAGTTTTTTTGTATGATTCATCTAACCCAATACCAATTACAAATGGCTTTAATATAACCCCCTCTCTTTGTAATAGGCGAGAAACCGAACAAGGATCCATATCACACTCTTCAATACCATCTGTAATAAGAATAATGATGTTTCTACTGTTTGTGTTTTTTGGAAAATCATAAGCTCCCTTTTCCAGTGAACTTGCAATTGGAGTAGTGCCTCTAGCTCTAAGCATTTTTAGTTTAGCTTTTATTCTATCAGCAACCAAATCACTAGCAGTAAAGTCGACCTCCAATTTTGTATCATCACAATATTGTGGTGGATAACTTTTTTGATGCCCATACACCCGCAAACCAATTTCTAAGTTATCCATATGCTTCAAACTATCTAACATATTGTTAAGGAGTTTTCTTGCAATATCAATTTTTCTGCCGGACTGCCATCTACTAAGCATAGATTGAGAGGCGTCAAAAATAAAAAGAATTCTATTTACTTGCTCTTGCTTTTTTTGAGAAAAAGCCGAAAAATCACACCCTAAAAGAAAGGCTACTAACAATAGTATTTTCAGATTTTTAATAATCACCTAAAGTTTCTGCATTTTGAGCAAGTGCTGACTCTAGTTGCTCATCATTAGGAGCAGAACCGTGCCACTTGTGTGTACCCATCATATAATCAACTCCATTACCCATTTCAGTATGTAATAGAATTGCTATCGGTTTATTATTTCCGGAAAGACTTTTTGCTTTTTCCAAAATCCTGATCACAGCTTCTATATTATTCCCTTCTTTTTCTTCTAACACATGCCAGTCAAAAGCTTCTATCTTTGCCTTTAAATCGCCTAGTTTTAGCACATCATCCAAGCTACCATCAATTTGTTGTTTATTGTAATCTATCGTAGCAATCAGGTTATCAATATTATTAGCTGAAGCATACATCAATGCTTCCCATATTTGCCCTTCTTGCAGTTCTCCATCTCCATGCAAAGAATAAATAAGCTTATCATCATTGTTGAGTTTTTTAGTGAGTGCAGCCCCAATAGCTACTGAAAGTCCTTGGCCTAGAGAGCCAGAAGCTACACGAATACCCTCTAAATGATCGTGAGTAGTAGGGTGACCTTGCAAGCGAGAATTAATTTTTCGAAATGTAGCGAGTTCAGCAACTTCAAAATAGCCAGATCTAGCTAATGTTGCATACCAAACAGGGGAGATATGTCCATTTGAAAGAAAGAAAATATCTTCATCTTTTCCATCCATATTAAAATTGGAATTATGTTGCATGATTTTAAAATAAAGTGCAACAAAAAACTCTGTGCATCCTAATGATCCGCCAGGGTGTCCTGAATTGTTTGCATGCACCATACGTACAATGTCTCTTCTAATTTGGGTGCAAATATCTTTTAGTTCAGCTGTTGTCGGCATGTTTTGTAATTTAATTCTTGCAAAAATAAGAATAGTTGTTAGGCGCTCTTTTCAAATTTAGTTAAAAAACAAACTTTTATTAACGCATTATTGACAATCGTAAAATTTCCTAAATGCATTCAAACAAATTTCTATATTTGCGCTCAATTTTTTATAAATAATATGGCATTAAAATGTGGAATAGTTGGACTTCCAAATGTGGGTAAATCAACCTTATTTAATTGTTTGTCCAAAGCAAAAGCGCAATCGGCTAATTTCCCCTTTTGTACTATTGAGCCAAATGTAGGCGTAATAAATGTTCCTGATGAACGCTTAGAAAAATTGGCTGAATTGGTAAATCCCGAAAAAGTCCAAGCTACCACAATAGAAATTGTAGATATAGCAGGCTTAGTAAAAGGCGCAAGTAAAGGAGAGGGGCTTGGCAATAAATTTTTAGCCAACATTAGAGAGTGTAATGCTATTATACATGTACTAAGGTGTTTTGACGATGACAATATTGTACATGTAGAGGCGAGTGTTAATCCTATAAGAGATAAAGAAACAATTGATTTTGAATTGCAATTAAAAGATTTAGAAGCACTTGAAAAAAAGCGCGAAAAAAAACAGAAAATTGCAAATTCAGGTGATAAGGATGCTATAAAATCAGTTGAAATACTAGATAAATACATTACAAATATTCAAGAAGGAAGATCTGTTCGTTCTTTAACTGCAACTGATACTGAAAAAGAAGTAATCCAGGATTTGCATTTACTTACTCAAAAGCCTGTTCTTTATGTTTGTAATGTTGATGAAAGTGCTGCAAAAAGCGGAAATAAATATGTAGCACAGCTTAAAGAAGTTGTAGAAAATGAGAATGCAGAGATTCTACTAATCGCTACAGCCATAGAGGCAGAAATTGCTGAGTTGGAGACTATTAATGAGCAGCAACTATTTTTAGAAGAAATGGGCTTACAAAAACCTGGGTCACATCATTTGATTCAAGCCACTTATCGTTTATTGAATTTACAAACTTACTTCACGGCTGGAAAAAAAGAAGTTCGAGCTTGGACCATTAAAAAAGGAATGAAAGCGCCACAAGCTGCTGGCGTAATCCATTCTGATTTTGAAAAAGGATTTATTCGTGCTGAGGTAATTGCTTACAATGATTTTGTAACCCTAGAGTCTGAACAGGCTTGTAAAGATGCTGGAAAACTATCAGTAGAGGGTAAAGAGTATATTGTGAAAGATGGAGATGTGATGCATTTCAGATTCAATGTTTAGATTTTATATGTTTACATCTTGTTGTAAGTTGAAAAGATTGTTAAAAACCTAATCAGATATTCTTCTGATAATTTCTTTTTCTTTTAATTTTGCTTTCATTCTTTAAAAATCAGAATTAATACTTTTTGTTATAAATGCCAAAACAAAATTACACAGAGGATAGTATTCGTTCACTCGATTGGAAAGAGCACATTCGCTTAAGACCTGGGATGTATATAGGAAAAATGGGGAATGGCTCATCTCCAGATGATGGTGTTTATGTTTTGATAAAAGAGGTTATAGATAATTGCATTGATGAATATGTGATGGGGTATGGGAAAACCATAGAAGTCTCAATCAAAAACAGCAAAGTTGCTGTTCGTGATTATGGAAGGGGTATCCCTCTTGGAAAGGTAATTGATTGTGTGTCAAAGATAAATACAGGTGCAAAGTATGATTCTAAAGTTTTTAAAAAATCAGTAGGACTAAATGGAGTAGGAACAAAAGCCGTAAATGCCCTTTCTTCTTATTTTAAAATAAAGTCAGTTAGGGAAGGAAAAAGTAAATTGGTAGAATTCGATCAGGGGACTATCATCAATGACGAGCCTATTCAGGAAAATACATCTAGGAAAGGAACAAAAGTCACATTTGTTCCTGACGAGGAGCTGTTTGGTAAATACCGTTTTATCAATGAGTATGTGGAGAAAATGCTTTGGAATTATTGTTTTCTTAATCCAGGATTAACCATACTTTATAATAGCCAAAAGTTTATTTCTGAAAACGGCCTATATGATTTGTTGCAGCAAGATATAGATACTGAATTACTATACCCGATAATTCATTTAAAAGCAGATGATATTGAAGTAGCACTTACACATTGTAAGAATCAATATTCCGAGCAATATTATTCTTTTGTAAACGGACAACATACTGTACAGGGTGGCACACATCAAGCAGCTTTTAGAGAAGCAATAGCAAAAACAATTCGTGAATTTTATGGTAAAAATTATGATGCAGTTGATATCAGGCAAGCTGTACATGCTGCCATAAGTATTAAAATAATTGAACCTGTCTTTGAATCACAAACCAAAACCAAATTAGGTTCAAATGATATGGAGCCAGATGGAGTAACCATCAGGACCTTTGTAAATGATTTTATTAAAACACAACTCGATAATTATTTACATAAAAATCCAGAAACTGCTATTATCTTACAAAAGAAAATACAACAGGCCGAACATGAAAGGAAGGCAATGGCTGGAGTGAAAAAATTGGCAAGAGAAAGGGCAAAAAAAGCCAATTTGCACAATAAAAAATTAAGAGATTGTCGAATCCACTATAACGATTTGAAAAAAGAAAACAGAGCTGATACTACCATTTTTATTACTGAGGGAGATTCAGCTTCTGGCTCCATTACCAAAACAAGAGATGTAAAAACACAGGCTGTCTTTAGCTTAAGAGGAAAGCCTTTGAACTCTTTTGGACTCACGAAGAAAGTGGTGTATGAGAATGAAGAATTTAACCTTTTGCAAGCTGCATTGAATATTGAAGAAGGAATTGAAGGGTTGCGTTATAACAAAATTGTTTTAGCTACAGATGCTGATGTAGATGGGATGCACATTCGCCTATTGCTTATTACTTTCTTTTTACAGTTCTTTCCAGAACTGATAAAAGAAGGGCATGTACATGTTTTGGAAACACCTCTTTTTAGGGTTAGGAACAAAAAAGAAACCATATATTGTTATAATGAATATGAACGATTGCAAGCTATAGAAAAAATTGGAAAAAATGCAGAGATTACTAGGTTTAAAGGTTTGGGAGAGATTTCTCCTTCTGAATTTAAGTATTTTATTGGCAAAAATATTCGATTAGATCCTGTAATCATAGGAAAAGAAGCTGGAATAAATGAAATACTTAACTTTTATATGGGGAAAAACACTCCTGAGAGGCAGCAATTTATTATTGAAAATTTGAAAGTAGAAAAGGATTTAAATTAAAAGATGGGAATAAACACTAAAATATCTAATAAAGAAAACGCGTACAAAGCAACTTTTCTGCTCATAATTATAATTATAGTTAGTATAATATTACCTATTTTCTTTTTGCAGATATTTCCGACTAGTACTATAACTAAAACATTATTTTCATCACCATGGTGCTTTCTAATTCTTTTTGGTCTTATTGTCTCGATATATTTTATCTTTACAGGAGTTTATTACTTTGTCTTTGAGGCAAATAACTATATTATTGAAATCGGATCAAAAAGAACTGTCTCCTCTTATTTTTCTTCTAAATCAAATTATATTGAAATGCCTATTTCATCTATTGAGAAATTCGGCTTTTTCAACAGGCCATTTACATTTAACACTATTTTAATGGTGAAGTTTAAAGTATCTCGCAGAAAATCAATTGCCAAAAGATTTAATTTTGCTTTTTTAAGTAAAAAACAAAAAGATGAGATGATAAGTGTATTACAAAAGATCATTCAGAATAATCAATTAAATGGATAATATACAAAACCATAATAATGATGAAAATCTACACGATGTAATACACATTTCTGGTATGTATAAAGAGTGGTTTTTGGATTATGCATCCTATGTAATTTTAGAGCGCTCAGTGCCTTATATTGAAGATGGATTAAAACCAGTTCAAAGAAGAATTTTGCATGCGCTTAAAGAATTGGATGATGGTAGATATCATAAGGTTGCAAATGTAATAGGGCACACCATGAAATACCATCCTCATGGAGATGCTTCTATTGGAGATGCGCTTGTGCAAATAGGGCAAAAGAACCTTTTGCTGGACATGCAAGGAAATTGGGGGAACACCCATACAGGAGATAAAGCAGCTGCTCCAAGATATATAGAAGTGCGATTGAGTAAATTTGGATTGGAAGTGTTGTACAATTCCAAAATCACAAAATGGATATCCTCTTATGATGGCAGGAGCAAAGAACCCGTAATGTTACCAGTAAAATTCCCTTTACTATTAGCTCATGGTGTTGAAGGAATTGCAGTTGGACTTTCTACCAAAATAATGCCTCATAATTTTAACGAACTTATTGATGCTTCTATAAAGGTTTTGAAAGGGGTTAAGCCAAGAATTTTTCCTGATTTTTTTAGTGGAGGAATGGCAGATTTTTCCAATTATAATGACGGGAAAAGAGGTGGCAGAATCAGGTTGAGGGCTAAAATAACACAACAAGATAAAAGCACTCTTATTATTTCAGAGATTCCTTACTCAACTACAACAACTTCTTTAATTTCATCAATAATAAAAGCCAATGATAAGGGAAAAATAAAAATCAAAAGGATAGAGGACAATACGGCAGAAAATGTTGAAATTGCCATAACACTTCCTGCAAAAGTATCGCCAGATAAAACCATTGATGCCCTTTATAGTTTTACTGATTCTGAAATTTCTATTTCGCCACTTTCATGTGTTATAGAGAATGATATGCCAAAATTTTTGGGAGTTTCCGAAATTCTTCAAATTTCTACTCAAAGAACACTTGACTTATTAAAAAAAGAGCTGGAAGTAATCTTGAACGATTTACAAGAAAAATGGCATTTTGCATCTTTAGAAAGAATTTTTATTGAAAATAGAATTTATCATCAAATTGAAGAATTAGAAAATTGGGATGAAGTAATCAGCACTATTCATAAAGGGCTCAAGCCTCATATCAAAAACCTTTTAAGAGAAGTAGCAGATGAGGATGTAACAAAGCTAACTGAGATTAAAATAAAACGCATCACCAAGTTCGATTTGGACAAGGCTAAAAATGACATTCTCAAGCTAGAAGATAAAATAAAAGAAGTAAAAAATAATCTAGCGAATTTGACAGATTATGCAATCAACTATTTCAAAGAACTAAAGAAGAATTACGGCAAAAATTTGAAGCGAAAAACTGAAATTAAAACTTTTGAAAACATTAATGCCAAGAAGGTGGTTATCGCTAATAAAAAGCTATATGTAAACAGAAGTGAGGGTTTTGTTGGAACTGCTCTAAGAAAAGATGAATATATCTGTGATTGCTCTGATATTGATGATATTATTGCTTTCAAAAAGGATGGAAGTATGATAGTTACAAAAATAGATGATAAAACTTTTGTTGGTAAAAATATTATTCATTGTGCTGTATTCAAAAAAGGGGATTCGCGTACTATCTACAATATGATTTATAAAGATGGAAAATCTGCAAATACCATGATAAAACGATTTGCTGTAACGGGGGTTACCAGAAATAAATCTTATTCCATTGTAAAATCGGAAAAAGGAAGTAAAGTGCTTTATTTTACTGCAAACCCTAATGGGGAAGCAGAACAAGTAAGTGTACATTTGCGTGCACTTCAACGTTTAAAAAAATTAAGAATAGATATAGATTTTGCTGAAATTAGTATAAAAGGAAGAGGTGCAAATGGCAATATTATCACTAAAAATACAGTGAAGAAAGTCGAGTTAAAATCAGCAGGAGTTTCAACACTTGCTGCTAGGAAAATTTGGTTTGATGATGCAGTACAAAAACTAAATGTTGATGAAAGAGGGAAGTACTTGGGTGCATTTGAAGCAGATGACAAAATATTATGCATCAATCAAGCAGGAGAATTGGAACTCAAAGGCTTTGAACTTTCTACTCATTTTGATGAAGATATGATTGTTATTGAAAAATTCTATCCAAAAAAACCCATCTCTGCCATCTATTTTGATGGCAGTAAAAAATGCTATTTTGTTAAACGATTTATGATTGACGAAAAAAGTAAAAAACGCTCTTTTATAAGTGAGCATAAAGATTCCATTTTAGAGATTGTATCAACTGATTTTCGTCCACAAGCAGAGGTTATATTTGTAAAAGAAAAGGGTAAAGAAAGAAAACAAAATGTTGTTAATCTAGAAGAATTTATAGCAGTAAAAGGAATCAATGCAATAGGGAATAAGCTCTCAATTAATAAAGTAAAAGAAGTTAACTTATTAGAACCGCTTCCCTTTGAAGAAGTAGTAGAGGTTGACACTGAGCTTAATCAAATAGAAAAAGACATATCTGATGAAAAAGAGGAAAATGGTAGTCCACAAATTAAATTAGATTTATAAAAATTCTGCTTGAACGAATAAGATTAATTTTACTCTTAGCTAATTATTTCTTACATGAGAATGAATTAATATTAAATTTGCAAACAAAAAAGTAAAAGAATGAGGAAAATAATTACAATTTTAATGATGTTACCATTATTTGTGGTATCACAAAGCAGTATGAATTTATTGTTAATGGGAACTTATGAATGGAACAATACAGAAGGAAGTGATATATGGGGTTGGGTTGACCCTAATGGTAATGAATATGCTCTTGTAGGTCTTAATGATGGTTTTTCAGTTGTAGATGTGACAAATGGTACTAATCCATTAGAGATGTTTTATATACCTGATCTAAATTCAACATGGAGAGATGTTAAGACTTGGAACAATTTTGCATATGTTACAACTGAAGCAGATGCAGGTTTACTTATTGTTGATCTAAACGATATGACAGGTAATACGTATTATCATGTTACTCAATTTTCAAATCCAACAAATGGAAATTCAATTGAATTCACTGCTGCACATAATATTTATATTGATGAAAATGGCATAGCCTATATTTTTGGCGCATCTTCAAATACTGGAAGCTCTCCAGCAGATGGTGTTATTTTTCTTGATGTTAATTCAAATCCAACAAATCCAATTTATTTAGGAGAATGGGATGATGAATATATACACGATGGAATGGCTAGAGGCGACACTTTATATGCTGGCTGTATTTATGCCGGAGAATTATATGTAATTAATGTAAGTGATAAATCTAACCCTCAAACATTAGGAACAACTCCTACACCTAATTCGTTTACGCATAATGCATGGGTCTCAGATAACGGTCAATTTGTTTTTACGACAGACGAACAAGCTGATTCTTATCTTGCTGCATATGATATAACTAATATTAACAACATACAAGAGGTAGATAGAATACAGTCTAATCCTGGCTCAAATGTAGTCCCTCATAATACACATGTTGATGGTAACTTCTTAATTACATCTTACTACAGGGATGGAACAACTGTTCATGACATTACACATCCAAACAATATTATAGAAGTTGCGTACTATGATTCTTATGCTGGCAGCGGAAGTGGCTTTGATGGATGTTGGGGCACGTATCCTTTTTTACCATCAGGGAATATAATATCTTCTGATGTAAATTCAAGTTCAAGCGGTATGGGTAGGCTATTAGTTTATGAAAGACAATTTCAACAAGCTTGTTACATTGATGGAACTGTTACTGATGCAACAACTTCAAATCCAATTAATTCAGCAAATATAGATATATTAAGTACTTTGATTACATCTACAACTAATGTGAATGGATCTTATAGCTCTGGTATTGTAAACTCTGGTATTTATGACATCTTATTTTCAAAAGGTGGCTATGAAAATGATACAATATCAGCAACACTCACTAATGGAAATATTACTACAATAAATGTACAATTAGTACCACTTACGTCATTTACTGGCAATGGAATAGTAACAGATATAAACGGTAATGGAATTGCAAATGCTCAAGTGTTAATTTACAACAATGATTTCAGCTTTTCTATTTCAACTGACCAAAATGGCAATTTTAGTATAGGAAATATGTATGATGGCAATTATGAAGTAATTGCAGGGCAATGGGGATACAATACGGTTTGTACTAATGAGAATATTACCACAACAAATAACAATCTTACAATTGTACTTCCAGCAGGCTATTATGATGACTTTACTTTTGATTTTGGTTGGAGTATATCTGGAGGAATTACGATATCTGATCCGGGAAGATGGGAGAGAGGTAAGCCTGAAGGAACCTCAAGTCAAGGTTTAGATTACAACCCTGATAGTGATATTACTTCAGACTGTTTTGAGCATGCGTATGTAACCGGATTAATTGCAGGTGGGCAAACGGGGAGTAATGATGTTGATGACTTTAACACTATTTTAACGTCTCCTTTATTTGATTTAAGTTCAAATCAACCACATATTTTAAATTATTATTCCTGGTTCTCAAATGGAGGAGGAGGATGGGGAGGTGGAAGTACTCCAAATGATACACTCACTGTTAGTATCAGTAATGGTTCTACAACTGCACTTCTCGAGACTATGACAGTAAATTCTCCCGACATGGGACAATGGAACTTTCGAACTTTTGACTTATCACAATATATAACCTTAACATCAAATATGCAATTAATTATTGAGACAGCAGATTGGGATGCATTAGGGGGTCATTGGGTTGAAGGTGGTTTTGATATGTTCAGTATTACTTCAACTCCCCAAACAACTGTAGAAGAATTATCAATGCAAGATTCAAAAATCATCAGAATTGTAGATATACTAGGAAGAGAAACGATTCCAAGTAAAAACACACCTTTGTTTTACATTTATGAAAACGGCAGGGTAGAGAAGAAGATTCTGATAAAATAAATCAACAAAAGATAAAAAGATTTAAGAGTATTTGCGGGGGTACCCCCTTGTCCTTTTTTTTTTTTCCAAAAAGCTAAAAAATCAATGAAATAATTTTCTAATAGTTCATTTTTGATGTCTCAATTTAAAATTATCACCTTCTTTTTAGCAATATTGCAAAATAGTTTTATTTTTATTTTATTGTAATAGTCAAATAATGAACAACTTATGGCATTATTACCTGACTCCTAAAAATAATTAAAAAACAAGTTAAAAGTTTTGCTTGGTATTGATAAGCAGTTATATTTGCAGCCGCTTTTGAAAACCCAAATAATATTTGGTATAAAAAGTTTTGAGGGTTTAGCATTTTAAGTTAAATTTGCTACCCTTTTTTGTTCTTTGAATTAATGAAGATTTAAAATCAGATTAAACACATTCTGTAAGTCAATCAAATTACAAACTTTTTTTACAACGGAGAGTTTGATCCTGGCTCAGGATGAACGCTAGCGGCAGGCCTAACACATGCAAGTCGAACGGTAACAGATCTCGCTTGCGAGATGCTGACGAGTGGCGCACGGGTGCGTAACGCGTATGCAATCTGCCTTTAACTGAGGAATAGCCCAGAGAAATTTGGATTAATACCTCATAATATTATTTATAGGCATCTATTTATAATTAAAACTTCGGTGGTTAAAGATGAGCATGCGTCCTATTAGCTAGTTGGTAAGGTAAAGGCTTACCAAGGCAACGATAGGTAGGGGGCCTGAGAGGGTGATCCCCCACACTGGTACTGAGACACGGACCAGACTCCTACGGGAGGCAGCAGTGAGGAATATTGGGCAATGGAGGCAACTCTGACCCAGCCATGCCGCGTGCAGGAAGAATGCCCTATGGGTTGTAAACTGCTTTTATTTAGGAATAAACCCTTCTACGTGTAGAAGGCTGAATGTACTAAACGAATAAGCACCGGCTAACTCCGTGCCAGCAGCCGCGGTAATACGGAGGGTGCAAGCGTTATCCGGAATCATTGGGTTTAAAGGGTCCGCAGGCGGACGTATAAGTCAGTGGTGAAATCCTGCAGCTTAACTGCAGAACTGCCATTGATACTGTACGTCTTGAATTCGGTCGAAGTGGGCGGAATGTGTAGTGTAGCGGTGAAATGCATAGATATTACACAGAACACCGATAGCGAAGGCAGCTCACTAGGCCTGGATTGACGCTCAGGGACGAAAGCGTGGGGATCAAACAGGATTAGATACCCTGGTAGTCCACGCTGTAAACGATGATTACTCGTTTTCGGCGATATACAGTCGGAGACTAAGCGAAAGTGATAAGTAATCCACCTGGGGAGTACGATCGCAAGGTTGAAACTCAAAGGAATTGACGGGGGCCCGCACAAGCGGTGGAGCATGTGGTTTAATTCGATGATACGCGAGGAACCTTACCAGGTCTTAAATGCATAACGAACAGTTGGGAAACCAACCTTTCTTCGGACGGAATGCAAGGTGCTGCATGGTTGTCGTCAGCTCGTGCCGTGAGGTGTCAGGTTAAGTCCTATAACGAGCGCAACCCCTATTCTTAGTTGCCAGCGGTTCGGCCGGGGACTCTAAGAAAACTGCCAGTGCAAGCTGTGAGGAAGGTGGGGATGACGTCAAATCATCACGGCCCTTACGACCTGGGCCACACACGTGCTACAATGGTAGGTACAAAGGGCAGCCACTTGGCGACAAGGAGCTAATCTCTAAAACTTATCTCAGTTCGGATTGGAGTCTGAAACTCGACTCTATGAAGCTGGAATCGCTAGTAATCGCGCATCAGCCATGGCGCGGTGAATACGTTCCCGGGCCTTGTACACACCGCCCGTCAAGCCATG
>MDTB01003172.1_pt1 | contig 36141 bp, 38 predicted proteins | sample 811161 | NCBI WGS metagenome assembly MDTB01 (sample SAMN05326650, study PRJNA326480) | marine metagenome | isolation source: seawater | place: Mediterranean Sea | collected 2009 | reverse complement strand
GTAGAAAGTCATTTAGGTGATTTAGTAAAAGATACAGATCTTTCAAAGTTTATCTTATAGTTATCTCAATTTTATTATTAAAGCTCCATCACCTCCATCTTTAATATCAGCTTGATCTATTTTTATGATTTTCTTTTTTAATTCGATATCAGAGTTTAAAAATTCTGGAATTGAGTATTTAAGTTTACTTAAGTTTTTTGAGACATAAATATCTTGCTCCGTGTTAGAGTGCAGACCTTTCCCAGTTATAAGCAATATTTCTTTATAATTTTTTTCGTAACAATCGTTAATAATACTTCTTACTTTTTGATTTGCTTCTAGAAGAGTGTAACCATGTAGGTCAAATTTAAATTGTTTTTTTTCTAAATTTTTTTTTTTTGGATATATCTTTGTCAAAAACATCTTTGGGATCTTTAATATATTCCTTCCAAATTTTTAAATCTGAATTAGAAATTTCCTCTTTTTTTTTCACTTACTTATAATTTCAGATAAAGCCCAATTGGGATTTTTACTATGAATATTTTTAGAAAACTTCCAATGATCTATTACTATTTTAATTTGATTTGGATTGCCATCTATAATTTTATTTTCTTTATCTTTTTTTACGGAAATAATTTCTGAAACAAATTTTACTGTTGCTAAATAATTATTATTATTTTTTTCAAATTTTTCTAATTTACAGTCTTTAAATCCAATGAAGGTTAGGTCTGATTTAATTCCTTCTTTATTTCTTTGATTTATAGCTTCATCAAAACTGCTATTCATCTCCTTACTAAGTAAGTTTTTAAATTTATCTTTATCTCCTTTTGCGAAAGCAACAATTATTGTTTCATATGCAAGCTCTGCTCCTCGAAGAAATTCTTTACGCTCCTCTCCTACTGGTCCTGTATCAGCTATAGGTTTAGATTTTACTTGTGGTTTAAATTTTTCAAATTTTTTTTCCTCAAAAACACCAGAAACTTTACCTTCATGTCCAGTTTTTCTTCCTAGTATATTTCTAAGCCTCAATATAATAAAGCCAGCAATCATTGCTAACAAAATAATGTCTATAAAACCAAAATTATTACTCATAATTTGATAAATATACATTAATAATATAATTTTGTAATAGGCAAATGAACTCAATATTATTAATAATACTAGGTATACCTATCGTAGAAATCACCGTTATGATTAAGGTTGGGCAGAAAATTGGCGCATTAAACACTGTTTCCATAATTTTTTTAACTGCAATTATTGGGATTTATTTCGCAAGAATTGAAGGTCTTAATACTATCAGGGCAGGTATTTTAAATATTTACCAGAACAAAACTCCAATTTATGAAATGATTTCTGGTGCATCAATTGCTTTTGCAGCACTATTATTAATTATCCCAGGTTTTATAACAGATGCAATTGGATTTGTAATTTTAATACCTTTTACGAGAAAACTCATAATTAATTTTTGGATCAAAAATAAAATAAAACCAAAAAAAGATAACGAAGAAATTATTGATGCTGAAATAGTTGAAGATAAAAAAATAGATAAAGATGAATTATAAAATTGTTGCGAAATACATTAAACATATAAAATTTGAGATACCAAATCCTAAAATCTTTTTTTTATTAGAAAAAAATATTGCTAATTATAAGATTAATATTGATATAAAAAGTAGCCAATTTAAAGATAAGATTGTTGAAGTTGATACTTCTTTAACATTGACCCCAACTAATAATGATTTTGATAAAATAGAAACAAAAATTATATTTTCCACAATTATAGAATTAGATGGAGAAATGAAAGACAAGAAGTCACTAGAAGAAATAATTTTAATTAAAGTTCCATCAGAGATTTATTCTGAATTGAGAAGTATTTTTATTTTTTTATTTCAACAATCTGGTTATAAAAAGATAAAAATTGACGAAAAAGTTAATTTTAAAGACTTATATGAAAAAAAAATTATTCAATAATAGTTTTTTTTAATTTCATTTTTTAAAAATAAACTATGCTTTTTTAATTCTTCTGAAGAAGGCTTTATAATCTTTTTACAATAAATTTCTACTTTTTGATCTGTATATTTTCTATCATTACTCTCGTTATTTAAAAAATCTAACTTTGGTTCTTTCGCATCTAATAGGTTTATATAAACTTCTCTTAATAATTCGCAGTCAAGTAAAGCATTATGTTTTGACCTTCGAGATAAGTCGATACCAAACCTTCTGCATAGTGCGTCTAAGGAATTAGAGCTTCCAGGATATTTTGATCTGGCAATCTCTAAACTGTCTATTACGTTATCTTTTTTAATTTCATCTTTTTTAATTAATCTAAGTTCATAGTTTAAAAAACCCAGATCAAAAGAAGCATTATGAATTATAATTTTTTTATCTTTAATAAATTCACTGAATTGATTGGCAATTTCTTTGAACAACTCTTTATCCTTTAATAAAGAGATTGAGAAGCCGTGAATTTTTACTGCCTCCTCAGGAACGTCTCTTTCAGGATTAATTAACTTATGAAAGATGTTTTTAGTTGGAATTAAATTTTCTGTTTCTATACATGCAATTTCGACTATTCTATGATTATCTTTATAAGATAGCCCTGTGGTTTCTGTATCCAAAAATATTTCACTCATATTTATTAATTATATTAAAAATTTTTTTGTTTAGAAATATAAAAGATTTGTTGTTAACAATTATATGATCGCAATATTTTTTTTTAACATCTTCTTTAATTTGCCTTTTATCTAAAGCTAAAAAAATACTTTTCTTCCCACCGTTTTTTAAATATCTCTTTAAACGATTTCTTTTACTTGCTGAAATAAAAATAACAACATCGAAATATTTCATTAATTTACTTTCAACAAGAAGAGGTATTTCAAGAATTATAATTTTTTTATTTTTATTTTTTTGAATAAATTTTTTCATTTCAAGTCGAACTAGAGGATGTGTAATTTTTTCTAATAATTTTAAATTATTTTTTTTATCTAAAACAATTTTTTTTATTTGATCTTTAATATTTGAAGGTCGATTAATTTTAAATTTCTTTTGAAGCATTTTTAAGTAAAATTTTTTTTTATATAAATTTTTTACGATTAAATCGGCGCTAAAAATAGGATATTTTTTCTTTAAGTATTTTGTTACTGTTGATTTGCCCGAAGCTAGAGAACCCGTAATTCCTATTCTAATCATTTTATTTTCGACTCTAACAATTCTATTAAATCATTATCTATTTCAGGGTTAATTTTATGCCAAAAATAAAAAGATTTTTGACCTTGATAAATGAACATATCTAATCCGTTATATGTTTTTATATTTTTTGACTTTAAATGTTTAATCATTTTTGTTTCTTTTGGATTGTAAATTGTATCAATAAAAATCAAATCTTTTTTATAGTTTTCAAATAAAAAATTAAAATCTTGAGAGTTTTTTAATCCTAAACTCGTAGCATTAACTATAATATCAAAATCACCAGTTTTTGATTCTAATTCTGGCCATTTTATAATTTGCAAAAATGGAAATTGTTTTTTTAAAAATAAAGATTTTTCATATGTTCTATTAGATAAATAAATACGATCTATTTTTGATTTTTTTAAAGACACTATTACTGAAGGCGCAACTCCACCCGCACCTAAAACTAAAGCTTTTTTGCCTCTTTTTTCATTGTCTACTATTTTATTTAAATACCCAGCCTGTAAACCATATACATCACTGTTTTCACCTATTAAATTATTTTCTTCATCTTTGAAAATTGTATTCACTGACCCCGTTAATTTCGCATCATTTACTATTTTATGTAAAAAGGGTATTACTTTTTTTTTGTAGGGAAGAGTTATATTAATCCCAGAAATTTCATCATTTTTTATTTTATCTAATACGACACCGATCTCACTTTCTTTGATTTCTGATAATAAATATTCTGCTTTTATATTATACTTTCTAAACCAGTACTCATGTAAAACTGGAGATAAGGAATGGTTTAAGGGATTGCCAATTATCAAGAATTTTTTTTTACTCATTTATAATTTCTAATATAGTTTAATATTTGTTTGATTGGCAAACCCATAATTGAGTCTTTATTTCCTGTAATTTTCTCAAAGAGCTCTAAACCTCCTGCTTCTATTTGATAAACTCCATATGAAAGTAGAGTTTTCGTTTTAATTTTTTTTAAGTAAGTTTTTAGTTGATTTTCACTAAGATTTTTCATTTTCAATTCAGATTTGTCAGTGTAATTCCAAGTCATTGCACCATTTTTAGAGATACATACCGAACTAATTAAATAATGTGTTGAATTATTCAGTTTTTTTAATATTTCCAACGCTTCTTCTCTAGTTTTTGGTTTATTTATTAGCTCATTATTTAACGAGATAACGCTGTCAGCCCCTAATACAAGAAAATCTGGCTTTTTTAAACTTACTTTTATTGATTTTACTTCTGCTAAATTTTTAGAGATTAATTCAGGATTTGCGCCTGACTCCAAAAGCGAATCTTTAACTTCATCTTCATCAACATTAGAAGGAATAACATCGTTTAAAACTTTATACTTATCTAAAATTTGTTTTCTTACTCCACTTTTTGAGGCTAAAATTATTTTCATTTACTTTTTCTAATATCAAAAATTTTTATTATTGATGCAGCTGTTTCCTCAACTGATTTTCTTGAGACGTCAATTGTTGGCCACATATATTTTTTAAAAAGTTTTTTAGAATCTTCTACTTCTTTTTTTATAAATTCTAAATCAGTGTATGTGGGCAAATCAGTATCTTTCATTATAGCTACTCTATTTCTTCTAATGTCAGATAGTCTTTCAGCGCTTGCATATAAACCAATAACACACGGTTCAATTTTTTTTGATTTTAATTTTTCTGGTATCTCTTGATTTAATACAAGAGGTATATTTATAGTTTTATAACCTCTATTAGCTAGGTATATTGATGTTGGAGTTTTACTAGTCCTACTTACTCCTAGAAGTACTATATCAGAATTGTTTATATCTTCGGTTTTTCTTCCATCGTCGTGTGCCATCGTAAATTGAATAGCTTCAATTCTTTTATAGTAATTTTCGTCAAGAACGTGTTGAGCGCTTGGTTCATGTGATGCTTTCTGATTAAGTAATTTTGAAAAACTTAAAATTAAATTACCAAGAATTCCAAAGCAAGGGATGTTTTTTTTTGCGCTAAGAGCAGAAATATATTTGGCAAGTTTTGTTTCTACGATTGTATATAAAATTATCGCATTTTTTGAATCTACACATTCTTTAATAATTTTATCTATTTGTTGTTCTGTTCTAACAAATACAAACTCTTTTTTATCATAGGTAAAATTTTTAAATTGAGACTTAAGTGAAAGAAAAATTCTATCAAGCGTTTCTCCGGTTGAATCCGAAATAAGATAAACTTGGTATTTTTGTCCCATAAGTAACTATGTTGATATTTCTATTATAACTTTAAGTTATACATATTATTAATATTATTAAATAAATAACCCACATTAATTAACATCTTTTAAAGCATTTATTCATTGTTAATATTTTTTCTCAATATTTATCAGTTTTTCAATAACTTTTTTAATTTATTGAATTATCTTGGTTTTTTATAGCCTTGATGTGGAATAAACTGTTAAAAAACATGTATAAATAGTTATATGGTTAATTAACATGTCCTATATCAACTAATATACTTTCAAATATATTATTATATTAATGAATAAATTAATTAACTGTTTAAATAAAAAAGAATCTTGCTTACCTATTTGGTTTATGAGACAAGCGGGTAGATATCTCCCTGAATTTCGTAGTATTAGATCTAAAAATTTAAATTTTATAAAACTTTGTTTAAATAGCAACCTTAGTTCTCAAATAACTTTGCAGCCGTTAAAAAGATTTGATTTGGACGCAGCAATAATATTTTCAGATATACTTATTGTTCCATTCGGGTTGGGTCAAAAAGTTGAATTTCTAAAAAACCAAGGACCAATATTATCATCAATGAATTTAGATGATTTTTTAAACACAAAAGAAGAAAACTTTATAAATAAAGTTAATCCTGTTTATGAAGCTATTAGAATTACTAGAAAAAAACTAGAAGTCAGCAAATCTTTGATAGGTTTCGTAGGCGCTCCTTGGACATTGTTAATTTATATGATGGGTTTAAAACAAAATAATAATAAACTTAATTCCAAAATTTTAAATTTAAAAAAAAAGGAAATAAGTTTAATTATGGAGAAATTAATTTATTTTTTAAAAATTCATATTAAAAAACAAGTTGAGGCAGGTGTAAATGTAATTCAAATATTTGATTCTTGGGCCGGCTTGATACCTATTAAAGATATGAATAAGTACTGTTATGAACCAAATCTAAAATTAGTAGAATATTGTAAAAATTTAAAGATACCCACGATATGTTTTCCAAAAGGGATAAACAAAAAATACGAAGAATTTAACAAAATTGTCAGTCCCAATGCTTTAAGTATCGATTATGAAATAGATCCTATCTGGGCTGAAGAAAATTTAAGCAGTGTAATAATTCAAGGGGGTCTAGACCCAAATATTTTGTTAAAAGAGGATCAAAAAATATTTTTGGCCGCAGAAAAATATTTAAAGACATTTTATAATAAACCATATATTTTTAATTTAGGACATGGTTTGCTTCCAGAAACAAATCCAGATAAAGTTTCTAAACTTATTAAATTCGTAAGAGAATATGATTGAAATAAAAAATAATAATCACCCAAAAGTTCATTTTGGAAAAACAGGTGTCCTTCTTGTTAATCTAGGAACACCAGACTCGACAAGTTGGCTCGATATTAGAAAATATTTGAAAGAATTTTTGTCTGACAGAAGAGTAATTGAGGTTAATCCACTTATCTGGCAAGTTATATTAAATTTGTTTATTTTAACCTTTAGACCCTCCAAAACAGCACATGCTTATAAAAAAATTTGGATGAAAAGCACAAACGAGTCTCCGCTCAGATTTTATACAAAAGAGCAAACAAAGAAACTCAATAACAAACTAGGATCTAAAGATATTATAATTGATTACGCTATGAGATATGGAAGCCCAAGCATAAAAAATAAATTAGAACTTTTACAAAAACAAGGATGCGAGAAAATCATAATTTTTCCACTTTACCCGCAATACGCAGGAGCCACTACAGCCACAGTATGCGATGAAGTTTATAGAAGTTTAATGAAAATGAGGTGGCAGCCAAGTTTACAAATTATACCTCATTATGAGAGCGAGCCCTTATATATAGATGCTTTGGTAAAAAGTATTAGACTTAAAATATCTAAAATAAAATGGCGTCCAGATTTAATTTTAGCGTCTTACCACGGTATTCCAAAATCTTATTTTGATAAAGGTGATCCATATCAATGCTATTGCCAGAAGACAACTCGATTGATCAAAGAAAAATTTAGTGAAATTTCAATAGAAACTAGTTTTCAATCTCGTTTTGGTCCCCAAGAATGGTTAACACCTTATACAGATAAAACAATTGAGTCTCTTCCAAGCAAAGGTAAGAAAAATATTTTAGTAATATGTCCTGGTTTTTCATCGGATTGTGTTGAAACCTTAGAAGAAATTAACATACAGGGAAAAGAAAGCTTCATGAAACACGGTGGTGAAAATTTTGATTTAATACCTTGTTTAAATGATAATGAAGATCACATTTGCCTATTCGAAACTGTAGTAAAGAGATATTTAAGATAAAATGAATTTATATTTATTATTCAAATCACTTCATTTGATAGCAGTTATTTCCTGGATGGCTGGTTTACTCTATCTTCCAAGAATTTTCGTTTATCATTCTGAGACAAAAGGAAATGAAAGTCAAAATGAGACTTTTAAAGTTATGGAAAGAAAGCTCTATAATTACATCATGATGCCAGCGATGCTTCTCTCCTGGATATTTGGCATTCTATTAATTCATAGTTTAGGTTTTTCCATATTTTCACAAATTTGGATGCAGATTAAGCTAGCATTAGTGTTAATATTAACTCATTATCATTTTTATCTTGGTAAACGCATGAGGCTGTTTCAAAGTGATCAAAACGATAAATCTCCTAAATTTTATAGAATTATCAATGAAGTCCCTACTGTTTTGCTCATAATCATTATTTTTATTGTTGTTTTTAAACCTTTATAGGGGTTGAAATATTAATTAAAAAGCATATATTTAACTCACTTACCTACTAATCAAACAATCAAATATGAACCTACAAGAACTTAAGAGAAAAAACCCTGCAGAGCTAATTTCGGAAGCTGAAAAGCTTGGCATAGAAAACCCAAGCACTCTCCGAAAGCAAGAAATTTTATTTGCTATATTAAAAAAATTGGCTGATAAAAATGAACAGATTACTGGAGCAGGAGTACTAGAGGTGTTACAGGATGGATTCGGTTTTTTAAGAGCAATAGAGTCAAATTATTTACCGGGGCCAGACGATATATATGTAAGTCCTAGTCAAATTAGAAGATTCGGATTAAGAACCGGAGACTCGGTTGAAGGTGAAATTAGAGCCCCTAAAGATGCTGAAAGATATTTTGCTCTTTTAAAAGTAAATCAAATAAATTTTGAAGAACCTGAAAAGGGAAGAAATAAAATTGCTTTTGACAATTTGACTCCTTTATATCCAAACGAAAGAATTAAGTTAGAGGTAGAAACAGAAAAAGTAGAAAAAAAACCAGATAACACTGCAAGGTTAATAGACTTAGTAAGTCCAATTGGTAAAGGCCAAAGATCATTAATAGTTTCCCCACCAAGAGCTGGAAAAACCATAATTTTACAAAATATAGCCCAATCAATAACAACAAATCATCCCGAATGCTTTCTGATGGTATTATTAATTGATGAAAGACCTGAGGAAGTGACAGACATGCAAAGATCTGTAAAAGGTGAGGTGGTAAGTTCTACTTTTGATGAACCAGCATCAAGACACGTGGCTGTTGCAGAAATGGTAATTGAAAAAGCAAAAAGACTAGTAGAGCATAAAAAAGATGTAGTCATTTTATTAGACTCAATAACAAGGTTGGGGCGAGCATACAATGCTGTGATACCCAGCTCGGGAAAGGTGCTAACAGGTGGTGTAGATGCAAATGCTCTGCAAAGACCTAAGAGATTTTTTGGAGCTGCAAGAAACGTAGAAGAGGGAGGCTCACTCACAATTATTTCTACAGCCTTGGTAGATACCGGCAGTAGAATGGACGAGGTAATTTTCGAGGAATTTAAAGGCACTGGAAACTCTGAATTAATTCTAGACAGAAAGGTTGCTGATAAAAGAATTTATCCTGCGCTTGATATAACTAGATCAGGTACTAGAAGAGAGGAATTACTTTTTGAAAAAGACGATTTATCAAAAATGAATGTTCTAAGAAGAATAATAAGCCCAATGGGAACAATGGATGGAATAGAATTTTTAATATCAAAATTAAAAAATACAAAAAATAATGCTGATTTTTTCGACTCCATGAATAAAAGTAGTTAATTATTTCAAAATTTCTTTTAAATTTATCTTTTAGCCTTATATGATATTTGAAAAATAGAAATGAATATTTATGCACTCTCTTCAGGCAAAGGTCCTTCAGGAATAGCTATAATCAGACTATCAGGAAAAAAAACCCTAGAAATATCTAAATTAATTACTAAAAATAAAATAATAAACACAAATAAGATAAATTTTTGTAAATTTTATAATCCCAAAGATAATTCTTTGATAGATGAAGGGATACTTTTAAGTTTTTTAGAGCCCAATAGTTTTACAGGCGAAGATTTAGCCGAATTTCATGTTCATGGTAGCAATGCAGTTATAAGTAATTTTTTGCAGGTACTTTCAGAGCAAGAAGGGTGTAGATTAGCTGAACCTGGTGAGTTTACAAAAATTGCATTTAGAAATAATAAAATAGATCTAATAAAAGCAGAAAGTATAGGAGATTTAATACATTCTGAAACCGAACTTCAAAGACAACAAGCGATAAAACTAATTCAAGGCAGTGCATCTAATCACTACAATGATTTAAGAGAAAAACTGATTAAATCTCTGGCTTTTATTGAGGCTAAAATAGATTTTGCAGAGGAAGATTTACCAGAAAAAATTTTACAAGAAGTACAAAAATCTATTAAACAAATACACAATGAAATAAAAAAAATTATAGAAGATAATAAAATAGGTGAAAAAATAAGAGATGGATTTAGAGTATCTATTATAGGCGAAGTAAACGCAGGGAAATCTTCATTATTAAATTTACTTTCAAAAAGAGAGATCGCCATTGTTTCTGAAGAAAAGGGAACAACTAGGGATGTTATAGAAACTTATCTAAATTTAGATGGGTATCCTGTTATTTTAGCAGATACAGCTGGTATAAGAGAAGCAAAGAACGAAGTAGAAAAAAAAGGGGTTCGCTTAGCATTAGATAAATCGCGAGAAGCTGATTTAAAGATTATAATGATAGATAATACATCAAAAAAAATAGATCAAAAAATAAAAAACTTGATAAGCAAAAACTCTATAGTAGTTTTAAACAAATCAGACGTTAACAATACTAAAAATCATAATTTCAACGAAGATACTATTTTAGTGTCAGTAAAAAATAATAAAAATATAGAAAAACTTATAAAAAAAATAAAAGAGAAGTTAAGTAAGAAATTATTAATAAATAAAAACGTATTGATAACAAGAGAAAGACATAGAGTAAAATTAATAGAGTGTTTAAAAGAAATAGATAATTTTTTTAAAAAAGATCAAGGTAAAGATATAGAACTGGCAGCTGAGGACCTAAGAATGGCAACTAGACATCTTGGAGGCATAGTTGGAAAAGTTGATGTAGAAGAAGTACTAGGTTCTATTTTCAAAGATTTTTGCATAGGTAAGTAAAATACAGCTTGTAAAATCAATTTAGACAGATACATTAATGCAATGAGCAAATTAAGCTATGAAATCGTAGTTATTGGTGGAGGGCACGCTGGATGTGAAGCTGCTGCTGCATCTGCTAGAATGGGCGTAAATACTGCTCTTTTTACTCATAAAATAGAAACAATAGGTGAAATGTCGTGTAATCCTGCGATTGGAGGGCTGGGAAAAGGCCATCTTGTCAGAGAAATCGATGCACTAGATGGAGTTATGGGTATTGTGGCAGATAAATCGGGTATACAATTTAGGTTACTTAATAGAAGCAGAGGACCAGCAGTTCAAGGACCAAGAACACAATCTGATAGATCTTTGTATAAAGAGCATATGCAAAAGATTCTGTTAAATTACAAAAATTTAACAGTTATAGCGGATCCAGTAATTAAATTCTTATTTGATGACAACAAAAATAAAATTATTGGTTTTATTTGTCAAAGTGGAAAAGAAATAAGATGCAGAGAACTGATATTAACAACTGGAACTTTTTTAAACGGATTAATACACATTGGTGAAACGCAAATACCTGCCGGGCGATATGATGAAAAACCATCTACAGGATTGAGCGAACAATTAAGCAAGTATAAAATGAAAATTGGAAGACTTAAAACTGGTACACCACCTAGGTTGGATGGCAACACTATTAATTACGATGAATTAGAGATGCAGCCCGCAGATGATGATCCTTATTATTTTTCTTTTTTGACCAGCAAACTTCATAATAAGCAAATCAAATGTGGAATGACTTACACTAATAATGAAGTACATAAAATTATCAGTGATAATATTTCTAAAAGCGCAATGTATTCTGGAAATATTAAAGGAGTAGGTCCAAGATATTGTCCGGCTATAGAGGATAAGATTGTTAAATTTAAGGAAAAGCAAAGACATCAAATTTTTCTAGAACCAGAGGGATTAAAGGACAGTACTGTTTACCCAAATGGAATTTCAACCTCTTTGCCAGAAGATGTACAGCTTCAAATATTGGCTAAAATAAAGGGTTTAGAGGCGGTTAGAATGATAAGAGCTGGGTATGCTATAGAGTATGATTATGTTGATCCGAGAGAATTAAAATCTACCTTAGAGACGAAAAAAATCGATTCACTTTTCCTTGCTGGCCAAATCAATGGAACCACTGGATATGAGGAGGCAGCGGCACAAGGTTTAATAGCAGGTTTGAATGCTGCTTTAAAGGTACAAAAAAAAGATATTTTTATTTTAGATAGATCCCAATCATATATAGGAGTTATGATTGATGACTTAATTACAAAAGGTGTTGCTGAACCATATCGAATGTTTACTTCTAGAGCTGAATATAGACTCAGTTTAAGAGCAGATAATGCTGATCTGCGATTGACCCCTCTTGGTATAAAAATTAATTGTGTTAAAAAAAATAGAAAAGAAACTTTTTTAAATAAGGAAAGAAAAATAAATCGAATATTAAAAGTTTTAAAATCAAAATCCTTAACACCAAATGCTGCATCAAAATATTCTATTAAAATTTCCATGGATGGTGTTAAAAGAAATGGTCTTCAAATACTTTCTCAAAAAAAAGTAGATTTTAAGAAAATTAGATCTATTTGGGCCGATGTGCCTCAGTATGAACACTACATTGATAAACAGGTTGAAATAGAAGCTCATTATAACGGATATTTGATAAGACAGAGAAATGACGTTGATTCTTTTAAAAAAGATGAAAAAATTATTATTCCAAGCGATATTGACTATAACTCTTTTAGCGGCCTATCTAATGAAATTAAGTCTAAACTTAGTACAGTGAGACCTAGGACCTTAGGACAGGCTATAAGAATAGACGGAGTCACTCCTGCTGCTGTTATTATACTCTTGAGTCATATCAAGAAGTCAAAGTATAAGAAAATCGCTTGATAGTTCCTGACCAAATTCGAGATACCTTAATTAAAAAGCTTAATTTTAACGCTGAAAATATTGAGAAATTAAAAATATATCATGAGTTAATTCTAAAAGGTAATCAAAAGTACAATTTTATATCTAAATCAACAGAAAAGGACATTTGGCATCGGCATATTCTAGATTCTGCTCAGATAGTTAGATTTATCGACTTCAGCAAACGATCTAATTTAGTCGATTTAGGCAGTGGTGCAGGTTTTCCAGGCATCGTCATTTCAGTATTCAATCAAAATGAGAATTTTCACGTGAAATTATATGAAAAATCATCAGTAAAATCGGATTTTCTTGAAGATGTTATTAATAAACTGAAATTAAATGCAATTTGCTGTGGTTCTATCCAAGATGATGAAATTATCGATGCAGATTATTTAGTTTCAAGAGCTTATAAAAAACTACCTAAAATAATGGATATTTCACGTGAAAATATCAATAAAAGCCATAAAATTATAATTTTAAAAGGAAAGAGTGCACAAGAAGAAATTAATAAGCTTCCTGAGATGGAAAAACACAGATATAGTTTGCATAGTAGTATGACTGAAGAAAAATCAAAAATAATTGTCGTTGAAGTCGACAAAAATATTGGGAATGAGTAAATCTATAGTATCAATTATAAATCAAAAAGGTGGAGTGGGCAAAACTACTACTGTTGTGAACTTAGCAACTGCTCTTGCTGAAATGGGAAAGAGAATATTAGTCATAGATTTAGATCCGCAAGGAAATGCCACGACCGGTTTGGGTAGATCTAATAGCGAAGAACAAAAAAATATATACAATTTATTAATAGGTCGATCCGACCCAAAAAGTACTATTCAAAAAAGTTGTGTAGAGAATTTAGATATAATCGGATCTAACGTTAACTTATCTGGTTTAGAAGTGGAGACAGCAAACGATCCTAAGAGAGCTTTTTTGTTAAAAAAAATTCTTGAAGAGAACAATGATGTTTTTTCAATATATGAGAATATTTTTATTGATTGTCCTCCATCATTAAGTTTATTAACAGTAATTTCATTAGTGGTCGCGGACGAATTACTTGTTCCATTACAAACAGAATTTTTTGCCTTAGAAGGAATCTCTCAACTGGTAAAAACTATAGATAGAATAAAAATAAATTTAAATCCACAACTTAGTATTAGAGGAATCTTGTTAACAATGTTTGATAAGAGAAATAAATTATCGTCACAAGTAGACGAAGAAGCTAGGAAGTATTTTAAAGAAAAAGTTTATAGAACTGTAATACCTAGAAATGTGAGATTGTCAGAAGCACCGTCACACGGTTTACCATGCCTGATATACGATAAATCCTGTTTAGGAAGTAAATCTTATTTAAATTTAGCTAAAGAATTTATAGAACAAAATGACAATATTTAAGGAATTTGATGTCTAAAGATAAGCAAAAAAAGGGATTAGGAAGAGGGCTTATGTCACTTTTTGGTGATGAGCCAGAACAAATTGCCTCTTCAAAAAAAGGCAATATTTTGCAAGTTTCTATTAGCAATTTAGTGAGGAATCAATTCCAGCCAAGAATTAATTTTGATGAGGAGAAATTAATAGAGCTATCAAAGTCAATAAAAAATAATGGATTAGTACAACCAATAGCAGTTAGAATTTATAAAGATGATCCTAACAAATATGAAATTGTAGCAGGTGAGCGAAGATGGTTAGCAGCTCAAAAAGCAGGACTTCATGATATTCCAGTAGTAGTATTAGATATTAGTGATAATAAATCTTTAGAAATAGCAATTGTTGAAAATATCCAAAGAGAAAATTTAAACATTGTAGAAGAAGCAAAAGCATATCAGCGACTTGTAAGTGAATTTAGCTACGATAATGATCAGATAGCTAAGATGATGTCTAAAAGTCGTAGTCATATAATTAATACTTTAAGATTACTTACTTTGCCAAAAGATGTTGTTTCGATGTTAGAGGAAGGAGAAATAACCGCAGGCCAAGCAAGACCTTTGATTGGTTTACCAAACCCATCAGAAATAGCAGAGGAAATAATTAGAAAAAAAATAAGTTCGAGAGGCGTAGAAAGTCTTGCAAAAAAAATTAAGAAACCTTTCAGTAACCAAAAAATTATGGATCCAAATATTAAAGTCGCTCAACAAAATATTGAAGAGTCGTTAGGTTTATCGGTTGAAGTTGTTAATAGCAAAAAAAATAAAGGAAAAATAATAATAAAGTACGATAATATAGAGCAGTTTGAGCTAATAGAAAATCTGCTCAAGAGGCGTTAGTTATCTGAGAGCTTAGAGTTATTAATAGCTGTTTCATTAATATATCACCTCTTATATGCGAATTTTTTTTAATGCTTAATTCTGTTTCAGCTATTTTATTTAATGCTATTTTTAAATCTTTTAATTTCCATTTCTTTAGCTGATTAATATATGTAGGTTTATCTTTCCAAAATATTTTTGGTTTTATTGACTCAACCGCAGTTTCATAATCGCTTGTATTAAAATTTTTAATTTCTATAAGCTTTGAAACTCTGTAACTTAAACTATTAATGTAATAGAAATTTTTTTCAGTAACAAATTCTATTTCATTCATCAATTTGTTAGTTTTAATTTTTTCACCCATTAAAACAGCGTCTCTTATTTGATCAAATTCACTGTTTGACTTAATATTTAATAATTCTTCAAGTTGATTTTTAATAATTACTTTATCAGAAAAAAATATTATAATTTTTTTTACTTCATTTTTGATTAATTTTCTGTCTAAATTCGAGTTAGATATAATCAAATTAACAGTTTCTTGGCTTAATCCTTTATAATTAATCAACAAATTTCTTACATAATTGTTTAAAGTTCTTTCATTATCTTTATAACATGCAAAAGTTGCTAACTCCTTTTTCGTTTCAAACATTTTTCTTATTTTTGATTTTTTATCCAGAATTCCTGCAATTAATAAAAATCTTATACTTTTATTTTTGCAATTTATAATATCATTAATTTCGTTATAAATTTTATCAGAAACTTCATGAATAATTACTAATTTATTATCATTAAATAACGAAGTATTAAATATATGGTCGTATAAAACATTTTTATTTTTTAAAATATCTTCTTGAAAAAGTACTATTTTTTCGACTTTATTTGTTCTTTTTAAATAATTTTCTTTAATGTCATCTTTAATGCCTTCATTTTCACCATGCATTAAAGTACAAAAATATTGTTCTAAGCAATCTAAATTATTTTCGACTATATAGCTTTTTAAAATCACTGATTTTTATAATACAAAATTAGATATGTGCTCATATCTTGACCTAATTTAACCATTCCATTTTTTGTAGCTTTCTTCTCTGCATTAATTGTATCCGAATGATTTTTAGATACAGTAAAATCAACAGAAGATGAGAAACTTTTTTTATTTTTTAAATTGTTTCTTAAATCCAAAATAGATAGTTGTGCGTTAAAATTTATTTCATATCTAGAAACTTTACCAGTCACATCTTTTATTTTAGCTTTTTTATTTTTATTAATATCCAAAATAACTTTTATCTTATTTTCTCCATCTTTTTTTGAGTTTAAAAGAAGTTCATTTTTTAAATAATAACCAAGTCTTTTTTCCCCATTTATTTGAATATCCTCAATTTCAATTAAATTATCATTTTTACTATTTATTGCTTTAAATCCGCATGAAAATAAAAAAAATAGCAAAAATATCAATGTGCAATTTTTAATTTTATGTTTCATAGCTTTATTTTATAAGATAGTTGATTATTTTATTTTTCACAAATATTGTTTTAATAATCTTTTTACCAGAAAGGAACTTATTTATTTTATCACTCTTTTTACATTGGTTAATAATTTCTTTTTCAACTAAATCCTTTTTAACCTCAATTATTTCCCTTGTTTTACCATTTATTTGGATGGCGATTTTAATCTTTTGTTTTTTGATCTGTTTTTCATCTATTTTTGGCCATTTTTCTATATTCTTTTCACCTAATTTTTCTAAGCATTCATGGGCAAGGTGTGGAGTAAATGGTATTAAAATTTTTAAAAAATTAGAAAAATTTTTCTTTATACATTTATTGCTTATTTCTTTTTCTAGATTAGAGTTCATTAAATTAAATATTTCATAAACATTAGCAACCACTACATTTAAACTAAAATCGTTAATGAGATTAGTAACTTTTATTATATATGTGTTTATAATTGACTCAAAATCAATCTCCATTTCTTTATTAGGTTTACAATCTTTTCTTGAAATTATTTTTGAATTTAAGTTATAAATTTTTTGTAAAAATTTATACGCAGCGTTAACCCCTTGATTGGACCATTGAACATCTTTATCTGGTGGACTGTCAGATAAGATAAACCATCTAACAGAGTCAGCGCCGTATAGTTTAATCATACTTTCAGGGTCTACAACGTTCTTCTTGGATTTTGACATAGCTTCTATTGGACCTACTGTTACCTTAGATCCATCTTTTTTTTTAACAAAATATTGATTGTCTTTTTTTTCTAATTCCTCTGGACTTAGCCATTTTCCATTTTTATCTTTATAAGTTTCATGACAAACCATTCCTTGTGTAAACAAACCTTTAAAAGGTTCCTCAAATTTAATTTTAGTTTTATTTTTCTTTACAGCTTTCATAAAAAACCTAGAGTAAAGAAGATGTAAAATAGCATGCTCAACTCCCCCAATATATTGGTCCACTGGCATCCAATAGTTAAGTTTATCGACATTAAATGGCGCGCTTTTTTCTTTTGGTGAGCAAAATCTCATAAAATACCAAGAAGAGTCCACAAATGTATCTAAAGTGTCAGTTTCTCTTATGGCATTTTTTCCAGTGCTCTTTTGCTTAGTTTTTTTCCAAGTAGGGTGGTTTTCAAGTGGATTTCCACTTTTATTTAAATCAATATTTTTTGGTAAAGTAATTGGCAGTTCACTTTTATCAACTGGCACAATATCACCATTTTCTAGGTAAAGCATGGGAATTGGGCAACCCCAGTATCTTTGTCTTGATATTCCCCAGTCCTTCAATCTAAAAGTAATTTTTCTACTACCAATTTTTCTTTTTTCAATTTCTTTTATAATTTTTTCTTTTCCATTTTCTATATTAAGACCATTTAAAAAATCTGAGTTAATAATTGTACCATTTCCGGTGTAAGCTTCTGGTATTTTATTAAAATCCTTACTCATAGATTTATTTTCAGAAACAACTTCTATGACATCCAAACTATATTTTTTTGCAAAATCTAAATCCCTTTGATCATGAGCTGGACAACCAAATATTGCACCAGTCCCGTAATCCATCAATACAAAATTAGCAACAAAAATTGGAATTTTTTTATTTACAATAAAAGGATGTTTACAGTACATATTTGTTTTAAATCCAATTTTTTCTGCGTTAGCAAGAGCCTCTTCTGTAGTTCCTACTTTTAAACAATCATTTTTAAAATTTAAAAATTCTTTGTTATTTTCAAACTTTTTACAAATTGGGTGATCAGCTGAAATTGCTATGAAAGTGGAACCAAATATGGTGTCAGGTCTAGTTGTAAAAATTTTCAACTTTTCTGCGCTTTCTATAATCTCAAAATCTATTTCGCACCCAACAGACCTGCCAATCCAATTTTTTTGCATCAACTTAACTTTTTCTGGCCAATCTTTTAATGTTTCTAAGCCATCTAAAAGTTCTTCTGAAAATTTTGTTATATTAAAAAACCATTGAGATAGTTTTTTTCTTTCAACTATAGCGCCAGATCGCCACCCCCTCCCATTTATTACTTGTTCATTAGCAAGCACCGTTTGTTCTTTCGGGTCCCAGTTGACGTAGTTTTCTTTCCTTGAAACGAGTCCTTTATTATAAAAATCTATAAAAAGTTCTTGTTGATGTTTGTAGTAAAGCTCGTCACAAGTTGAAACTTCAAGGTCCCAATCTATAGACAAACCAAGCATTTTAAGTTGTCTCTTCATCTCAGAAATATTTTGTTCTGTCCATTCTTTGGGATGTAAATTATTTTCTCTAGCTGCATTTTCTGCAGGTAACCCAAATGAGTCCCACCCCATTGGATGAAGAACATTAAAATTATTTAAATATTTAAATCGAGCTATAACGTCACCAATAGTATAATTTCTAACGTGACCCATGTGTATTTTTCCTGATGGGTAAGGAAACATTTCAAGGCAATAAAATTTTTTACTTGAATTTGATCTATAAGATTTTTTATTAATAAATATTGATTGCCATTTTTTTTCAATCAATTGAAAGTTAACTCTTTCCATTTTTAAAGATTATTTTTTTTTACTCTTATCAGATTTTTTTAAATCTAAAGCTTTCGATAAAATAGATTTTGTTAACGCCTGTTCTATTCTAGAGTCTATCTTGAGAACTTGGCAATTACTATCTGTCATACAATTTTTTCTATGAACTACAATTTTAATACTATTAGATTGTATTTCATTTGATAAAAACCTTACAGTTATTTTAATAGACTCTTTTAAATTTGATGAGTCATTATACCAGTCTGTAATTATTACTCCTCCAGAGTAATCAACATTTGAGAGAGGTAAAAAATCTAAAACTTCTAAGGAAGCTCTCCACATCGGATTAGACGTACTAAATTCAAAAGTATTGTCCTTTTTTAACATCCCACCTAATGAAACTCCTCTTCCTTCTTCTACATTTTTTTTTGCTCGTTCTTGTGCATTTGATGAGACCTTACGGGCGTCAGTTTTTTTATAAATACCGCAGCTAGTAATAAAGGTTGCTAAAAGAATGCAAACTAAACTTAACTTAATTGTTGAAACTGAGTGTTTTTTGAGAAAAACCATAATTATCTATGATTTAGTGTATATGTAATATTTAGTAAACAAAGTAATTTGATTAGAATTTCACATGTATGCTCAAAAAGCCAATATAATAGTTATATTACGGTATGTTGCAATAATGCAACATAAAGTAAAAAATAAGCTAAAAATATGAATTTACCAAGTATTTCTGAGCAAAACGATTTAAAAAAGCAACGTTAATTAAGTTAATTTAAATAACAAATAAATAACAAAGGAAAATATGAAAAACATAATGAAAATGGCGTTTGTACTAATTGCCTCTTTATCATTAGTTAGTTCTGCAAGTGCTGGTGAAGTTTCAGTAACTGGTACAGCGGAAGCTACTTATATGATATCTTCATCTGATTCAGCGACAGGACAATCAGAGCAAGGTAAGTCAATTGGTATTGCAAACGAAATTGCATTCACTGGAACAGGAGAACTTGATAACGGTTGGTCATGGAAATGGCAAACTGAGATGGATCCTGATGCAGCTGGTGCAACACAATCAGATGACTCACGATTAGAAATAACTACTGGTTATGGAACAATCGGAATCTATAATACTGAAGGTAACCTGAACACGCATCTTAAGCATTCTGCAGCAGCTTATGCTCCAGGACAAGACTTTGGATCAACAGGAAGATACCAAGGTGGTGTAGGTATGAATAGTTATAACAACATTCAGTACCATACTCCTTCTGGTTTATTACCATACGGTATAATGTTCAAAGCAGGTGTATCTCCTTCAGCTGATAAAATTGAAGCGAACGATGCAGCAAATGCTGGTACATCAACTCATAACTTAGACAGTGTAGAGTCTTACCAAATAACGGCTGCGCCGATAGATGGTTTGGCAGTTGGTGCTTCTTACCTTGATAGAAAAGGTGACAACACTGATTCACTAACTAGACCATCATACGAAACAGGTGGTGTATTTGCTAAGTATGCAACTGGACCAGTAACTGTAGGTTTCGGAAGAAACTGGATTGAACCAGGTACTGACGGTGCAAACGGTACATTAGCTACAACAACAGAAGCAGTTTCTTCAACAGGTGTAGTAGATGCTAACGTTAAACATTTTGAAAATACTCAAATGTCTATTGCTTTCAACTTAAACGACGATTTATCGATTTCTTACGATAAAATGGAGTCTACTGCTGAAGCAAGAACTGTTGTGGCTAACACAAGAGCAGACACTGATACATCAAGAGATCTAACTATTGACACTATCCAATTAGCTTATTCTATGGGTGGAATGACAGTAGCTGTATCACAAAAAGATGTTGATGGTATTAATTACATAAAAGCAAAAGCTTCGAAAGAAACTATGCTTTCTGTAAAAATGGCGTTTTAATTAATATTTAAAACTTTAAAAAAGCCGGCTAATTATTTTAGTCGGCTTTTTTTTTATCTCCGATAAAATTGCTAGACTTTTAGAGTGAACTATCTTTAATTTATTTAAGTTATTTTTTCTTATTCCACCAAGTGGAACAAACTCTATACTAAAAAGTCTTGCTATTAAATTAAACTTGATAACTCCAAAGAAATCGATCTTATTTTTGTAATTCGTTTTAAATAGTCTAGAAAATATTATACTTGAACAACCTTGTTTTATTTTTTCTTTAATTTCTGCAAAATTATGTGCAGACCCTATTAGGTCAAGTCTGCTATTGTTAATGTATTTTTTATTAAAGGAGGACAGGTATAATCCATCTGCTTTAATTCTAATCGCCAAATTAAGGTCGTTTGCTACATAAAATGCTATAGATTTAATTCTACAATTATCTCTGTATTTTTTTAGAAGATTTATATCCTCTGCTAAGTTATTATTTCTATATATAATTATATATTTATTTTTTTGTTTTATTAAATTTAGATTAAGCAAATTTATACTTTCAAGAAATAAATAGCACTTTTTTTTATGAGCAAACATTTATGAATACAATAGTTGAAAACTTTAAAAAAATAAAATCTAATATTAATAATAATAATGTTAATATCATTGCAGTAAGTAAAACTTTTAGTTTTGAACATATAAAACCTCTTGTTGATTTTGGTCATTCTCACTTTGGAGAAAATAAAGTTCAAGAGGCTGATACTAAGTGGTCATCTGTAAAAAAAAATAACCCAAATTTAAAATTACATATGATAGGTAGACTTCAGTCTAATAAAGCTAAGAAAGCTGTTGAATTATTTGATTACGTACATTCCTTAGACTCGGAAAAACTTGCTACCGCTTTAGCTAAACATGAAAATAATTTAAATAAGAAATTATCTTACTTTATTCAAGTTAATGTTGGAAATGAGGAGCAAAAATCTGGTATCTCAGCAAATCTAGTGGATGATTTTTATACATACTGTAAATCTAATTTAAAATTGAATATTATTGGTCTAATGGCAATACCACCAAATGATGGTAACGAAGAAATTCACTTTAAATATTTATACGAAACTAACACTTCTCTAGGTTTAAAAAATCTTAGCATGGGAATGTCCGGAGATTATTTAAAAGCTATAAAGTATAAATCAACATTTTTAAGAATAGGTAGTAAAATATTTGGCAATAGAGATTAATATATAATAATTTCACTTTTTTTATTTATGTATTTTAAAAGCACTCTCATATTCATTTTAGATATTGCTAGGCATCCTTTTGTTGGTTTATAATTTTTTGAAGCAATATGAATAAAGATAGCGCTTCCTTTATTTTTTCTAATTGGATTTGTATTATAATCAAGCGTTAAGACGATATCGTAAATATTTCTTTTTAAATATAATTTTTCTGCTTTTGCATTAAACGGTAATTTAATTAATTTATTGTAAAATTTTGAATTAGTATCATCACACCAACCCATATTTTTTTTTATAATATTTTTTTTAAATCGCGTCTTTAAGTTTAATACCCTGTCTTTTCTATAATATAATGACTTAATTTTAAATTTACCTTTCGGAGTGGCATTATCCCCTTCTTTCTTTCTTCTCAAAATTCCTCTTTTACCTATTGCGCATTTTACTTTATACTTACCAAAGACTAATTTTTTATTTATTAATTTTATATGCATAACAATATTAAAAATGATGTACTTTGCTTAACTACAGCTGAACTTAACAATTCATTAAGAGAAGTTAAAGATTATTTGGACTTTAATATGATATTTTCACATGATTTTAAAAAAGATTTAACATTATCTAAGTTTAATGCGGTGATAGTAGATCAAAATATATTAGATCAAGATGTCAAAAAACTTCTTGATACTAGAGAAGACGTTGTTAAAGTTTTGTTAGCTGGCAATGAACAAAAAAGTGACTGTTTTTTTAATAAAATAATTAATCGGCCATTTGAAATAGTTGAATTAAATAAAATTGTCCTAGGTTTAATTATTGGACATAAGTTTAATAAAAATTCATCTGTTAAAATTAAAAATTATATCTTAGATAAAAATGAAAAAAAATTAAAAAAAAATGGTCTATTTATTTTTGTTACAGAAAAAGAAATTAAACTTCTTGAACTGTTATTAGTTTCAAACGAACCTATATCTAAAAAAAATATTTTGGAAAAGGTGTGGTTGTACTCTGCTGAGGCTGATACTCATACTGTAGAAACACACATCTATAGATTAAGAAAAAAAATATACGAAAAATTTAATGATGATAATTTAATAGCTAACATTAAAGAAGGTTATTTAATTTGAAAAAAAGAAATAAAATTGCAGTAGATCTTTTTTCAAGAAAATATCGCAAGCGAGTTGTTAAACCTAAAAAAGGCAAAGGAAGTTTCAAAAGAAAAAAAGCTTAATTAAAATTACCTTTGTAAAATCTAATTATCAATTAAGTCTTGCGCCTATTTTTTGAATAATCTTTGAGGACATTTCAGTGCCTTTTTCCAAATTTTCTCCTAATGTTTTACCATTAATATATCCGTGAAGAAAACCTCCGGCAAATAGGTCACCTGCTCCAGTTAAATCTATGATTTTAAGATTTTTTTTGGCTGCGCATTCTTTTACTTCATTATCTTTAATTGCTAAAGCACCCTTTTCTCCACGAGTTATAACTATGAGCTTATTAATTTTTTTTGAAAACTCAACAACATCTTCAAATTTTTTTGCATTAATTAGAGACATTATTTCTTGTTCATTTGCAAAGGTAATATCTAAGCTATTTTTTACTAAATCTAAAAAATTATTTTTATGTCTTTCTACACAAAACAAATCTGATAGTGACATTGCAACTTTATTAGAGTTGTTAATTGCCTTATCAAACGCTTTTTTAGGTTCTCCTTCATCCCAAAGATAACCTTCTAGAAATAGAATTTCACTTTGTTTGACTGCTTCAGCATTAATATCATTTTGATTAATCTTTCCCGCAGTTCCAAGAAAAGTACACATAGTTCTCTCAGAGTCTGGAGTAATTAATATTAAACAGGTCCCAGTAGGTAACGCTTCCTTTTTTTTAGAATAAATATATTCAACATTTTCTTTTCTTAAACCCTCTTCATATTTGATGCCTAATTCATCGTTCGACACTTTTCCTATAAAACCTACTTTATTTCCAAGCTGTGATAGTCCAACAATTGAATTTGCTACAGAGCCCCCTGACACAGTTTCTTGAACTTTTAATTTTGACAATAATTTTTTGAATTCACTTTCATCTACGAGTTTCATTGTACTTTTTGTTAAGCTGTTATTAAGCAAAAAGTCATCATTTACTTTACAAATTACATCTACGATAGCATTGCCTATACCTATTATTTTCATTTAAGCCTTTTTGGTTTTTATTGGTTTTTTTCTATTTGGATAACAACTTTTACAAATTTTACAAGTTATTCCGTAACATTCTCTCGCTTTACAGAATTCTCTTCCATACCAGATAATTTGTAAATGTAGCTTATTCCAATGTTTTTTTGGAAAAATAAATTTTAAATCTCTCTCAGTTTGAACTACGTTATTGCCACTTGTTAGTCCCCATCTTTGAGACAATCGATGAATGTGAGTATCGACAGGAAAAGCTGGAAATCCAAACCCTTGAGACATTACAACACTAGCTGTCTTATGACCAACTCCAGGCAATTGTTCTAATTCTTCATAAGTTTTTGGAACTTTACCTTTATAATTTTTAACTAAAGTTTTTGATAAATAAAATATATTTTTTGCTTTGATTCTAAATATACCAATTCTTTTTATTAATCGCTCTATTTTCTTCCTGCCAAGTTTTACAAAATGTTTAGGTTCATTGTATTTTGGATAAATATCTTTTGTAACATTATTAACGTTTACATCAGTACATTGAGCCGAAAGTAAAACAGAGATCAAAAGTGTAAACGTATTTTTATAATTGAGAGGTATTGGAACTTTAGGGTAAGTTTTATTTAAAATTTTTAAAATAATTTTCGATTTTTCTTTTTTATTCACTTAAAATTTAAGAGATTTCTCATTGAGTATAAACCAGGTTTTTTACTCATTAACCATTTTGAAGCGATTAACGCTCCTTCGGAATATAAAGCTCTGTCAAAAGATTCGTGATTTAAGGTTACTATTTCTTTACCACTAGAGAATGCAACTTCATGCTCTCCAATAACTTCACCTTTTCTTATTGAATTAAAATTTATTTTTTTACTGTAAGGAAAATTCTTTTTATTTAAATATTTTTTTCCAATTAAATTATTAAAATTTTTATTTCTACCAATCGATATACCTTTACCAAGCATTAAAGCTGTACCAGATGGGTAATCTTTTTTATGTCTATGATGAACTTCGTAAACTTTACTAAGAAAATTATTTCCTAATGATTTAGATGCTATTTCAGTTAAATACATTAATAAATTTACACCTAAACTCATATTACCTGCTTTCAATATTGGAATTTTTCTTGAGTAGCTTTTTATTATTTTTTCTTGTTTATTTGAGAAACCTGTGGTGCCTATTACAACTCTCTTTTTCAACTTTGCTGCTATTTTTAAGATATCTAAGGTGCATCTTGGGACTGAAAAATCAATAATAATATTAGCTTTTTTAAAAGCATTGACCGTATTTAGTTCTGGAACAATTCCAGATATTTTTTTGTTGATTTTTTTATTTTCAGTTAATGACACTAATCTAAATTTTTTATTAGTTTTAGAAGATCGAATGAGCTGTTGGCCCATTCTTCCCATACATCCAGTAATTGCTAAATTTATTTTTTTCATTATTTAAATTAAGTAAATAATTACAATAATAACGATCACAATTACAGCCCAAATAGATAAATTACCTAGAAATTGTTTGAGTTTAGTATTTGTTGATAAAAAATTAGGCAAGATTAAAGCCAACACTGCAATAAGAAAAATCGCAGACATTATTTGATGAGTTTCCATCTAAATTAAGATTTATTCCAAAATTTCTTAGCTTTTTCAAAAAAACTTTTAATTACAGGATTAGGTTTAGTTTCCTCTAATTTTTTAAATTCCTCTAAAATTTCTTTTTGTCTTTTTGACAATGATACAGGAACCTCAGTTATAATTCTAATATATAAATCACCACTTGTACTTCTTCTTAATATGGGCATACCTTTCCCTTTTAATCTAAATTGTTTTCCATGTTGCGTACCTGCTGGTATTTTAATTTTTGATTTTCCTCCGTCTATAGAAGGAACTTCTACAGTAGTACCGAGAGCAGCATCTGAGAAGGTAATTGGTAGTTCATAATAAATATTTTCTTCAGATCTTTTGAAAATGTTATGATTATTTATAGAGATAAATAAGTAAAGATCACCACTATTCCCACCTTTTGTTCCAGCTTCTCCTTTACCAGAAACTCTAATTCTTGTTCCATCATCTACTCCTTTAGGAATTTTGACTGTAACATTCTCATTGCTTTGAACTTTTCCGTTACCACTGCATACCCCACAAGGTTTACTAATTACTTCTCCATATCCACTACAATGAGGACAAGTTTGTTGGATAGTAAAAAATCCTTGATTACTTCTTACTTTACCCTTACCTCCACAATAATTACAGCTTATCGGCTTAGACCCTTTTGCTGCACCACTTCCTGTGCAATCCGAACACTTTTTATATGTAGTGTATTTTATACTTTTTTCTATTCCTGAATATGCTTCTTCTAAATTAATATTAACATCATATCTTAAATCATTACCTCTGTTATTAGATCTTCTAGTAGATCTTCCTTCATTGAAATCTCCAAAAAAATCTTCGAAAATATCTGAAAAGGATGAAGTATCAAAACCTCCAAATCCTTGACCACCACCACCTTCAAAAGCTGCATGACCAAATTGATCATAGTTAGCTTTTCTCTTATCATCAGAAAGTATGTGATAAGCTTCGCTAGCTTCTTTAAATTTATCTTCGGAATTTTTATCACCCTTATTTTTGTCCGGATGATATTTCAATGCTAATTTACGATATGCTTTTTTTATTTCATCTTTTGAAGATGACTTAGTAATACCTAAGACATCATAACAGTCTCTCTTAGCCACAGGACGTCTCCTTTTTTATAAAATCTTAGGCGCTTTTTTCTTTATCTTCTTTTACATCTTCAAAATCTGCATCGACTACATTTTCTTTTTCATCAGATTTTTTATCTTTATCGTCATTTTTAGGTTGATCTTTTTGCTGACTTTTGTAAACCGCTTCACCAAGCTTCATGGACACCTGAATTAAATTTTGTGTTTTCTTTTTAATATCTTCAGAGTCTGTGCCTTTTAAGGACTCTTTTAGCGCTGAAATAGCATCTTCAATAGCTTTTTTTTCTTCAGCACTCACTTTGTCACCATGCTCTTTTAGACTTTTTTCTGTAGAAAAAACTAAACTATCAGCTTGATTTCTAGCATCTACTGAGTCTTTTTTCTTTTTATCAGCTTCTTTATTAGCCTCCGCCTCTTTTACCATTTTTTTAATCTCTTCTTCAGAAAGACCACCAGAAGCTTGAATCTGTATTTTCTGCTCCTTACCAGTCCCTTTATCTTTGGCAGAGACACTTACAATTCCGTTAGCGTCTATATCAAACGTAACTTCAATTTGTGGAGTTCCCCTTGGAGCAGGAGGGATTCCTACTAACTCAAAGTTTCCTAATATTTTGTTATCAGCTGCCATCTCTCTTTCGCCCTGCATCACTCTTATTGAAACTGCAGGCTGGTTATCCTCTGCAGTTGAAAAAACTTGACTTTTTTTAGTTGGTATTGTCGTATTTTTTTCAATCAATTTTGTTGAAACACCCCCTAAAGTTTCTATACCTAAAGATAAAGGAGTTACGTCAAGCAATAAAACATCTTTTACATCTCCTTGTAAAACTCCACCCTGTATTGCTGCACCCATTGCTACAACTTCATCAGGATTAACACTTTTGTTAGGCTCTTTTCCAAAAAAATTTTTTACTGTTTCAACTATCTTTGGCATTCTAGTCATTCCTCCGACTAAGACCACTTCGTTAATTTCTGCTGCACTGAAACCTGAATCCTTTAAGGCAACCTTACAAGGCTCCAAAGTTCTTTCAACTAAACTTGATACTAACGCCTCAAGTTTAGCTCTTGTAAACTTTAAGTTAACATGCTTAGGACCTGTTTTATCGGCTGTGATAAAAGGAAGATTGATTTCAGTTTCAGCTGCTGATGAAAGCTCAATCTTAGCTTTTTCTGCAGCCTCCTTCAATCTTTGTAATGCTAGTTTATCATTTCTTAAATCAATTCCATTATCTTTTTTAAATTCATCTATTAAATAACTAACTATGGCATCATCAAAATCCTCACCACCTAAAAAAGTATCTCCATTAGTTGATTTAACTTCGAAAACACCATCACCAATTTCTAGAATAGATACATCAAATGTACCTCCACCTAGATCATAAACAGCAATTTTTTGTCCATTTTTTTTATCCAATCCATAGGCCAATGCAGCTGCAGTTGGTTCATTAATAATTCTTAAAACTTCGAGCCCAGCTATTTTTCCAGCATCTTTAGTTGCTTGTCTTTGAGCATCATTAAAATAAGCTGGTACAGTTATTACAGCTTTAGTAACTGCCTGACCTAAATATTTTTCAGCTGTTTCTTTCATTTTTTGTAAAACGAAAGCTGAGATTTGTGAAGGAGAATATTTTTTTCCTTTACCTTCCACCCAAGCTTCACCATTGTCAGATTTAATAATTGAAAAAGGTACTTTACCTATATCTTTTTTGACTGTTTGATCTTCGAAGCCTCTTCCAATTAATCTTTTTGAAGCAAAAATAGTATCTTTAGGATTTGTTACTGCTTGTCTTTTTGCAGGTTGACCTACTAATTTTTCATCGTTATCTAAAAAAGCGACAACTGACGGAGTTGTTCTAGCACCTTCAGCATTTTCTAAAACTTTCGCTTGAGAACCCTCCATGATTGATACACATGAATTTGTAGTTCCAAGATCTATACCTATTACTCTACTCATAATTTTTTTCCTTTGTTAACTTTTATATGGGGTCTTTTTTTGTTTCTGCAAGAGGTCTCTCCCTATTTATATTACTTTTTTTCCTCTTTATTCGTCGTTTTTGCCTTTGAAACACCCACAAAAGCCGGCCTAAGAAGTCTGTCGTTAAACATATATCCTGCCTGTATCTCTTGAACAACTGTACCTGGTTCAACTTTTTCATCATCAAGTTCAAGCATTGCTTGATGGATATTTGGGTTAAATTTTTCATTCAAACAATTGATCTTTTTAATATTATTTTTTTCAAATATTGAAATTATATCTTTTTCAATTATTTTAATGTTTTCAATGAACCTGTCTAAATCTTTACTATCTTTTAAGTTTTGATCATTTTTAATAGACATTTGTGCACGCTGTAGATTATCTAAAAGAGATAAAGTTTCTTTAGCAAAGTTAAAACCTCCAAATTCAAATGCATCTTTTGTTTCTTTTTCAAACCTTCTTCTTTGGTTTTCTACCTCAGCTAAAGTTCTTAAAAGCTTGTCTTCGGTCTCTTTTAACTTATCTTCAATTGATAATTCTTTAATTTCCTCAGTTTTATCTTCGGATTTTTGTAAGCCATCATTATCTTCTTTTTTAACTTTTTCCATGATTGCTATATAAGTACTAAAAGATTAATTACTAGAGAAAAATGAAAAAAATTTACAAAATTTTGATTGGTACTCATAATAAAGGAAAATTTAAAGAACTTAGCTTTTTATTATCAAAAAAAATAAAAAAATTATCTCCAAACAAATTAGGTATCAAAAGCCCGAAGGAAGACGGAAAAACTTTTAAAGAAAATTCAGAAATTAAAGCAAAATATTTTTTTTCTAAAAGTAAATTAAATTCTATCTCAGACGACTCTGGAATTTGTATTAATTATTTAAAAGGAAAACCGGGAATTTACTCTGCAAGATGGGCCAAAAAAAAATGGTGGTTTTAATAAAGCTATGAAAAAAATTATTTCTTTAATCTTTAATAAAAGAAACAAATATAAAAATACAAAAGCAAAATTTATCTGTAGCTTAACACTTCAATTAAAACATAATAAAAAAGTTACTACCCAAGGAGTCGTATACGGAAATATTTCTCAATCAATAAAAGGAAAAAATGGTTTTGGATATGATCCAATTTTTGTTCCAAAAAAATATAAATTAACTTTTGCTCAGATGAATAAAAGAAAAAAAATGTTAATGGATCACAGGTATTTAGCTTTCAAAAAATTGAAAAAAAAAATTAAAATTCTATAAATTTTTTATTTTCAGTTTTATATATTTTTAACTCTTGATAAACTTTTTGATCCTTGAATTGAAAAGTTCCTATTTTTCCTTTAATTTTTTCTTTTATAAAAAAATCTTTGACAGAGTTAATTGATTTATTTTTGTTCCATATATAGTAAATGAGGCCAAGAGCATCGTAAGCTAAAATTGTAACCTCGTTTGGCACCTCATTGAAATTTGAAATAAATTTTTTATTATATTTTTTAAAGTTTTGAAGATTGACAGATGGATAATATAAATTTTTTACTGAATTTTCATAAAAAATACTTTCATCAAACCATTGGTTAACTGTTGTAAATAAAACTTCTTTATCATCAACATCTGCAAATACTAAGGAGGCTAAAACACTTTTTAAATTACTCCCGAAATCAATAATTATTAATGAATCAAAGTTTACTCGACCCAAAGTATAAAGTTGTTCCATTTTTTCTAATTCCTTAATAGATTTTTCATCTTCTTTATTTTTTAGTAAATTTATTCTATTTTCTAAATTTCTTTTTCTTTGTGAGTAATTTGTTAATTTTTCAATCTCTCCAGTGATTAATTTAGGATCTGTATTATATTTAAAAACTTTATAGTTTTTTAATTTTAATAATTTAATTTTTTTATCTACAAGTCCCTCGTATTTATTTTTAGGGTACATGATAATTGTTTTTTTCTTTTTTTGTTCAATAATAAATTTTTCTATAGCGTTTAATTGTGAATCTAAACTTATGCCTATATTAATTACATTCTTTGATATTTTGGGACTAATATTAGATAGAGATATAAAAATTGTATCATTATATTTTTCAAGTTCTTCTGCTAAAGATGAGTCCATTGGACCAATTATAATTTTTGCTCCTGTATTTCTTATTTCTTCTATAGCTATGTTCAATTTTTCTTTATTATCTGAACCACTATCTCGAGGTATGATTATTATATTTTTATCTCCTATTTCTTCCAATGCTAATTGTGTAGACAACAATAAAGAGTCCCCAAGTTTTTTGTAATCGCCAGAAAAAGGCGCAAGTAATCCTATTCTAAGTTTACTATTTTTTACTTCAGCTAATAAATTAGTGTTAAATAAAATAAGTAAATAAGATAAAAATGTAATAATAATTTTAATCATTTATGAATAAATTTAACCCTGGTTTATATATTGTATCAACTCCTATAGGTAATTTAGATGATATAACATTAAGATGTTTAGAGGTATTAAAAAAATCAGACATTATTTTGTGTGAAGATACAAGAAGGTCATTAAAGCTATTAAATTATTTTAAAATTAAAAAAAAACTAGTTTCATATCATAAATTTAATGAAAAAAAGAAACTAAGCTATATCATAGAACATTTAAATCAGGGCAAAATTTTGTCCTTAATATCTGATGCTGGCACTCCAACTTTATCAGATCCAGGACTCATTTTGGTAAAAGAATGTATAAAAAAAAATATCGACATATTTCCAGTTCCAGGAGCATCTTCGATTACTGCTGCTATGAGTGTTTCAGGTTTTGAAGATAAATTTTTATTTATCGGTTTTTTACCTAAAACAAAAAATGAATTAGTTAAATTTCTCTCAAAATTTCAAGATTTAGATTTAGCAATTATTTTTTTTATACCAGGTGTAAAAATAAATTTTTACTTAGAAAATTTTAAAAATTTTTTTTTGGGAAGAGATATTTTAATTGCTAGAGAAATAACAAAGATTCACGAAACTTTTTATCGAGGTTCGATTGACACTATAAAATTTTTTAAAACAGAATTAAAAGGAGAGCTTACTGTTATAATTTCAAAAAAAAACCTTAAAAACGAACCTGTTGTAAAGTCTGAAATAAAAAATCAAGCTATTAAATATCTTCAAAAATATAGTTTAAAAGATGTAGTTGAATTAATCTCAAAAAAAGAGAATATGTCTAAAAAAGAAGTTTATCAAATTTGTTTAAGTATAAAAAATAAAAAATAATGAAAAAAATAATTACCTCAATATTAATAATTATACTTTTAACATCTTGCAACAAGGGTTTTGGAACTTTTGGGAAGGGAGTTAGCATCACTTTTGATCCCAGGACTGTTGGGATGCAGATTGATGATATCATTATGCAAAAAAGTTTAGTTACAAGATTATCTTTGACTGAAAAGAAATATTTTTTAAGTATTCAGGTCGAAGTTCTTGATGGAAATATATTTATAACAGGAAAAGTAGATGAACCTGAAGAAAAGATTAAAATGACTAAATTAGCCTGGGAAACTAAAGGTGTTAGATCAGTTAAAAATGCTATTGAAATAAAAGGTCAATCAAATTTTAAAAGTTCTGCCGCAGATATTTTAATTACCTCTCAGTTAAGAACAGCTTTAATTATTAATAAAAAAATAAAATCTAGTAATTACACTTTAGAGACAATCAATAAAAATATTTATATTTTTGGTATAGCTTTTGATGAAGAGGAAAGAAAAGAAGTAATTAATGAAGCTGATAAAATTTATAATGTAAAAAAAACTATACCTACAATCTATCTAGTTACTGACTTAAGTCGAAATAAAATTTAATTTTCGTAATCTATTACATCTGAGGAGAATGCAGCTATAGATGCAAGATTTAGTATTTCAGAAGTCGAAGATCTAAGAGGTGCTACTTCTATAGGTAGTCCAAGACCAATTAAAAGTGGACCAATTAATTTTGCTCCTCCAAATGACTTCATAAGTTTAGTAGAAATTGCTGCACTATGCAAAGCGGGCATCATTAAAATATTTGCATTTCCAACAATCTTTGAAAAAGGATAAATTTCTTTATAAATAGGATTTAAAGCTACATCTGGCTGCATCTCACCGTCAAAATCAAAATTTACATTTTTTGTTTTTAATATTTCGATGGCATCCCTAACATGTTTTGTATTTTTTGATACTGGTTTACCAAAAGTAGAATGAGATAAGAAAGCAACTTTTGGTTCAAATCCAAATAGTCTTGCAACTCTTACGCATGAAATAGAAACTTTAACTAATCTTTCTGGGCTAGGAAAATCCTGTACATTTGTATCAGCTACTAGGATTGTTTTTCCTTTTGAAACCATCATAGTCATACCAAATATTTCTTCTCCTGATCTAGGTTCTACGACTTTTTTTAATTTTTCTATAGACGCTGCATAGTGCCTAATATTGCCAGTTACCATTGCATCAGCATCTTTACAGGCTATCATCGAAGAGCCCCAGGCTATTCGGTCATTTCTAACCAATCTATCTACATCTCTTTCTAATTGACCATCTCTTTGTAATTTTTTATACAAATATTTTACATACTTCTCTCTTTTAGATTTATCTGTTGAATTTATTATTTCTATTTTATGATTTCTATTTAAACCAATTTTTTCTAATTGCTCTCTAACTCTTTTTTCATTTCCTATCAAAATAGGGAGGCCTAACTTATTTTTACTAAACTCAATTGCGGCTTTAAGCATATTTATGTCCTCTCCTTCTGCAAATATTACTCTTTTAGGATTTTTTCTAACCTTAGCGTTAATTCCTTGCATTAGTGACATAGAAGGGTCTAGACGATTTATTAATTCATCACGATAAATTTCAAAATCTTTTATTTTTTTTCTAGCTACACCTGATTGTATAGCTGCTTTAGCTACTGCTACTGGTATAACGCTTATTAACCTAGGATCAAAAGTTGAAGGAATTATATATTCTTTTCCATATTTAGGTCTATCCCCTCCATATGCAGAAACAACTTCATCTGGGACATCATCCCTCGCTAATAAAGCTATAGCTTTTGCAGCAGCTACTTTCATCTCTTCATTGATTTCTCTTGCTCTTACATCTAGTGCACCTCGGAAGATATATGGAAATCCAATTAAATTATTTACTTGATTTGGATAATCCGATCTTCCCGTAGCAATAATTGCATCTGATCTTACTTCTTGAATTATTTCAGGTTTTATTTCTGGGTCGGGGTTGGCACAAACAAAAATAATTGGGTTTTTAGACATAGATTTTATCATTTTTTTTGTAACCGTATCTTTTGCTGATAAACCTAAAAATACGTCTGCATTTTTAAAAGCTTCTTCTAAGGTCCTTAATTTTGTGTCGACAGCGTGTTGAGATTTAAACTGATCAATATTATTTCTACCCTTATATATTATTCCTTTTCTATCACACATAATAATATTTTTAGCTTTTGCTCCTGAACTTTTAAATAAGTTTACGCAGGCTTGTGCTGAAGCACCTGCTCCATTAACTACAATCTTTACTTTATCTATTTTCTTTTTAGAAATATCTAGTGCATTTATAAGAGCAGCAGTTGTTATAATGGCGGTTCCATGTTGGTCATCATGAAAAATAGGTATGTTAAGTTTTTCTTTTAATTGCTTTTCAATTAGAAAACAGTTTGGAGCTGCAATATCCTCTAAATTAATTCCTCCAAAAGTATTACCAATATTTTTTATAGTATTTACGATTTCATCAGCATCATTACTTTCTACTTCAATATCTATAGAGTCAATGTCAGCAAATCTTTTAAATAAAACTGCTTTACCTTCCATAACGGGTTTAGAAGCAAGAGCGCCTAAATCTCCAAGTCCTAATATGGCAGAACCATTACTTATAACTGCTACGAGGTTACCTTTACTCGTATAGTCATATGCAGCATCAGGATTTTTAGCAATTTCCTTAACCGGCGCTGCTACTCCTGGCGAGTAAGCTAAAGACAAGTCTCTTTTTGTTGTAAGTGGTTTAGACGAAATTACCTCAATTTTGCCTGACTTTCCTTTATTATGGAAATCTAGAGCTTCTTTATCTGAATAATGATCTATCTTAGATTTTTTTTTCATTTAAAATTTAAGTATGTAATATAATTTAGAATATAACACTATTAATTTGTGGCTCAATTGAGAATATTATGAATTTATTGTCTTCAACTTCTGTTTTTAGTTTCTATACTTTGATTAGCAGATTATTAGGATATATTAGAGATATACTTATAGCAATATTTTTAGGGGCCTCAATATATGCCGATGCTTTTTTTGTTGCTTTTCGATTACCTAATACCTTTAGAAGACTTTTTGCTGAAGGGACGTTTAATTCAGCCTTTATACCTAGCTATACTTCCGAAATAATTAAAAATAAAAAAAAAGGGAAAAAGTTTGCCGATGACGTTCTTGGCTTAATAACTATAATAATTTTACTGATAATTTTATTAGTTGAAATATTTACTCCTTATTTGGTCTATATAATTGCTCCAGGATTTTTTGATAATAGTGAAAAATTTAATATTGCTGTTGAATTAACAAGAATTACATTTCCATTTTTATTATTTGTAAGTTTATCATCTTTTTTTTCAGGTATTTTAAACTCAAATAATAAGTTTGCTGCAGCTGCTGCAGCACCTATTATTTTAAATATTTTAATGATTTTTAGTCTTGTAGCCTCCTACTTGCTTAATTTAGACTATTCAAAAATACTTTCATATAGCGTTACTATCTCTGGTCTTATTCAATTATTATTTTTAATTTTTTTTACAAAAAAATATTATAAACCATCAATTCAACTTAAAATAAAACTTTCATCAAAAGTAAAATTTTTTTTTAAAAAACTTTTACCAAGCATATTTTCATCAGGTGTTACCCAAATAAATATATTAATTGGAACCATAATTGCATCTTTTGAAGCAAGTGCAGTTTCTTATCTTTATTATGCAGATAGAATTTATCAAATTAATCTAGCCATAGCTGGTATCGCAGTTGGAACTGTTTCTTTACCTGTTTTAGCAAGCGCTATAAAGAAAAGAAATATTTTAAAAATTTATAATATTCAAAATAAATCTATTGAATTATCTTTGTTGTTATCTATACCGGCTAGTTTTGGATTAAT
>MDTB01107548.1_pt1 | contig 36161 bp, 32 predicted proteins | sample 811161 | NCBI WGS metagenome assembly MDTB01 (sample SAMN05326650, study PRJNA326480) | marine metagenome | isolation source: seawater | place: Mediterranean Sea | collected 2009 | reverse complement strand
GTAACTGAAACTGATAAAAATTTAGCGCTTACTAAATTGAAATGATCGCCGTGCTTTTGGCTTTCCATATTTTTTTCGTTCCACAACACGGCTATCACGTGTCAAAAAACCAGCCGCTTTTAATGGAGCTCTTAAACTGGGCTCAAATAGTGTAAGTGCCTTAGAAATACCATGCTTTACCGCACCGGCTTGTCCAGACAATCCTCCGCCTTTTACAGTGGCCATCACATCAAATTCACCCTCAACACCCGCAACAGCAAAAGCTTGACCTATCACCATCTGCAAAACTGGCCTAGCAAAGTACTTTGTGATCTCTTTACCATTGACCGTTATCTTTCCAGAGCCTGGCTTGATCCATACCCTCGCAATAGCATCTTTTCTTTTTCCAGTGGCATAAGAGCGACCTAACTTATCTTTAACCGGTTCCCGGATAGCTGTATCCTCAATCAAATCATCTACTACAGCTGACGAAGCAGTGGATTGCAATTTATCTAACGACTTTAATTCTTCCGCCATTAATGCTTACCTCTGCTATTTTTATCATTTAAAACTTTAAGATCGATTATCTCAGGATTCTGAGCTTCATGAGGATGCTCAGAGTCTGCATAAACCCGTAAATTAGTCAGCTGCTGCCTCGATAATACTCCACCTGGTAACATTCTTTTAACAGCTTTAGCAACAACTCGTTCAGGAAATTTTCCTTCTAAAATTTGCTCGGCAGTGCGAAATTTTATTCCTCCAGGATAGCCAGTATGCCAAAAATATTTCTTGTCAGTACGCTTTCTACCTGTCAGTTGTATTCTTTTAGCGTTAATAACAATCACGTTATCTCCCATATCCATATGGGGAGTAAAAGTTGCCTTATGCTTACCTCTCAGACGCATGGCTACTATCGATGCCAGCCTACCAAGCACAATGCCATTTGCATCAATCAAAATCCATTTCTTCTCAATATCTGACGGCTTAGCCGAATACGTTTTCATAACATGTTCCATCTAATTAATGTATCGAAACAATAAAACAAATGTAGTTTGTAGCACATTTTTCTTTGTCGTCAATGTTTTATTTCGAAAAATAATCATTAAAAACAATATTATATATATAAGGTACTCAGATACCTCTTTTGTAATTAAAAATATAGTAAGCTTTATTGAGTGGAGAAAAACCTTAGTCGAGGCCTACTTTTCAAGGTCAGTATATTTTTTTTGAAAGAACATACATTTTTTTCCTAAGCCACTAACGCGGTGAGAGACAATTGTAAAACTTCTACAAAAATCAGAGTTTTTCCTTTTTTCAATAATAATGTCATAGCTCTAATGATCATAGAGCGAGGCTTAACTAAAAAATTAATTGAACAATTTATTATAAAAAGTGATGACTTTCTCTCAAGCAAAGCTAGTGCAGAAACATAGAACGGCATAGCCTACCAGGCCAAACATTGGTGAGCTCGAAATAGTCTCACCTGGTCTCAGCTCATCACTTTAAGTCACCATTTTCAAACGAACAAAATCTACTTCGACCATCATAACATTAAATTAATCATTTACTTACATAAAAACTTCGTTCAAATACGTGTAGTGTTTATATTTTGAAAATTTATGCCCTAAACCAATTTTTATACTACTTTGTTTGTAATTTGGCGTGAAGAATCTGAAAAGAGAGAGCGATGACTAATATCTTATTGTTTGAAAAAAGTACTAATATTGTAATCTTGACTTTAAATAATCCTGCAAAGCTTAACCCCCTGTCAGAAGAAATGTTATATCAGCTCACTAAAAAATTTGAAGAAATTGGTAATGATAAAAATATAAAAGCTGTTATTTTGAAATCTACTGGAAAAGCTTTTTGTGCAGGCCACGATTTAAAACAAATGCAGTTAAATAGAAACGGTAAAGATGGTGGCAAAGAATACTTTCAATTACTTTTCAACAAATGTGGGTACCTAATGCAGACAATCAGGCAACTTCCACAACCAGTAATTGCAAGTGTGAATGGTTTAGCGACAGCCGCAGGTTGTCAACTTGTAGCGACTTGTGACCTAGCAATAGCTTCAGAAAATGCCAGGTTTGGAGTAAATGGAGTAAATATTGGTCTATTTTGTTCAACCCCAATGGTTGCACTCACAAGAAATATAGGGAAAAAAAAGACGTTTGAAATGCTCGTGACTGGCGATTTTATTGACGCTGAGACAGCAAAAATACAAGGTTTGGTTAATAAAGTTGTATCAGAGCCTAATCTGAGTCTGGAGACAATGGCATTGGCAACAAAAATCTCTTCAAAATTAGGCTCCGCTGTCAAAATCGGGAAAGAAGCTTTTTACAAGCAGTCAGAAATGAATATACAAGATGCCTACGCTTACACTGCGAATGTTATGGCTGAGAATATGCTTAATGCCGACACCAATGAAGGAATAAATGCATTTGTTGAAAAAAGATCTCCAGAATGGAAACGTGACTGAATTAACTTTTAATTTTCTCATAAGTTGGATACAATAGTTCAAACCTAAAACGTAGAGTGACTACAAACAGTATCACAGCTAATATCTGATGAAATATCGCAATTTTTAAAGGAGCGGAATAAAGTACTGTCACAATACCCAAACCTATTTGTAAAAGCATAACTGTAAGCATCTGATTTGATTTTTTTCTCAAAAATTCTCGAGATTTATTCCGGCTCCTAAGCCAAGCAAATATGGCTAGAAAGAAGACTAAATAGCCAAGTATTCTATGGTTAAACTGCACAAGTCCTGAATTTTCAAAAATATTTCTAATAAAGGGTTTATAAGAAAAAGCATCAGGCGGAAAAAGAAGGCCGGCCATTAGGGGCCAGTCATTAAAGCTGCGTCCAGCGTCAATACCAGCTACAAGTGCCCCAAGTAGTATCTGGATAAAAAGAACTACTACTAAAAATGTAGACATTCTTGCCATGCTATAATCTCTAGCACGCCTTGCTAAAATGAGGTCTTGTTTTCTGAGCTTAATTTTTAAAAGAAACCAGGTAATTAATCCTAAAATTAAGAAGGCCATGCCAAGATGTATTGCTAATCTATATGAGGCTACATCCAGCATAGTCTCTTCTAATCCTGATGAAACCATCCACCAACCTAAAAAGCCTTGTAATCCCCCAAGTAAACCTAGTAAAGCGAAACGCATTAACCAGCCATTGGAAATGCTCTTAAAAAATAAAAGCCAAAGAAAACCTATCGCCCAGACGATACCTATTACTCGACCTAATTGACGATGCCCCCACTCCCACCAGTAAATAAATTTGAAATCATCAAGTGTCATGTTAAAATTAACATACTTATATTCGTCGGTAATCTGATACTTTTTGAATTCTATAATCCAATCGGCGACAGTTATCGGAGGAATGGCTCCTAAAAGCGGTTTCCATTCAACAATAGACAATCCAGAGTCGGTTAACCTCGTTAGGCCACCAACTACAATCATCAAAAAAACAAGACCGAACATAGAAACTAACCAAAGAAAAATAAAGGTGTTGAGGTCTTTTCCTCCGTCTTCAGGACTACTTTTTTTTAAACCTGTCTGTAAGCCTCTAAACGATTTATCAGAGTCTTCAAAAATCACTCTTCCCTTGGCCAAAAAAACCTCCTGTTATCGATCAGAGAACATGTTCGTATCACTGTATGAAGTAGTATCTTTTACTCATAATTGTAGTATCTCAACCAATTTTTTTTACTAATGCCTTTATGACACCATGGATAGTTTTTACATCAGCATCAGTTAACGCACCATTATTCAATAAATTGTATAAATTTTCCTCCATACTACGTTTTTTACCATCAGGCCAAAAGTAATTTACGTTAGACAATTGCTTATGTAAGTTTTCCCATAATTTTTCAATTTCATCTTTTGAAGCAATTTTACTTTTGTTTTTCATATTCTTAACCGATAAATTCCTTTTTTTCAATTTAAACCATTCATATAAAATTATGCCAGCACTCTGAGAGAGGTTTACAGACGAGTAATCAGCATCTACTGGCAAAGTGATAATTGCATTTGAAAGTGCAATATCTAAATTTTCTAACCCCGCTCTCTCCGAGCCAAATAAAATTCCCACTTTATTTCCTGAGCTCATTAATTTTAACGCCTTAACCATTGCCAGCTTTGGCTCAAAAACTGTCTTTGTCAAATTTCTTTGCCGAACAGTTGTCGCAAAAATGAAGTTTAAATCTGCACAAGCTGCTGCGGTGGAATCATATACTCTTGCAGAGTCCAGAATGTTACCGGACCTAGACGCAACTGCAACTGCCTGTTGATTTGGCCACCCATCTCTAGGTTCAACAACACGAAGTAACTTTGAACTAAAATTACCCATTGCCCTAGCTACGCCTCCAATATTTTGACCTAGTTGTGGTCGAACCAAAACCACAACTGGTCCGTTAGAAAGATCAACTTTTCCAAATAAAACCTTTTTATTTCTCATTATTTTTTTGGCCCTTGAACAAACATTAAATTTGTATGCGATTAATTTTAAAACTGCAATTCAAAAAAAAATGTACTAGCAATGGGTCTTTTCTTTTTTTTTAAATTAATTTAATTAGTAAATAAAAGAGTTAAACTTTTATATTTGGAAATCGAACACAAATGAGCGTAAAGGCATTATGATGAAAAAGATATACGTTGAGAACCCCGTTGTAGAACTTGATGGTGACGAAATGACCCGAATTATCTGGGACTTTATAAAAAAACAACTTATATTACCTAATCTAGAAATTGATTTAAAATACTACGATTTGGGTATTGAGGAAAGAGATAGGACCAGAGATCAAATAACAGTTGATTCTGCGCTTGCGATAAAAAAGTATGGTGTTGGAGTAAAATGTGCGACGATTACGCCGGACGAAGCGCGAGTAGAAGAATTTAAACTTAAGGAAATGTGGAAGTCACCAAATGGCACAATTAGAAATATTTTGGGTGGTGTAGTTTTTCGGGCGCCCATAATTTGCGAAAATGTACCTCGCTTGGTTCCAGGTTGGTCTCAACCGATTGTTATAGGCAGACATGCATATGGTGATCAATATAGAGCAACCGACTTTCGGTTTCCGGGTAAAGGCAAATTGTCAATGAAGTTTGTTGGCGAGGATGGAACAATAATAGAAAGAGAAGTCTTTGACGCACCAGATTCCGGGATTGCCCTGGGTATGTATAATTTAGATCAGTCAATTTACGATTTTGCTAGAGCTTCAATGAACTACGGACTAGATCTTGGATGGCCTGTTTATTTATCAACAAAGAATACCATTTTAAAAACTTATGATGGTAGATTTAAAGATATTTTTCAAGAAGTTTACGAAACCGAATTTAAGAATAAATTTGAAGCACTCGGAGTACATTATGAACATAGACTAATAGACGATATGGTTGCCGCTGCTATGAAGTGGTCAGGAGGTTTTGTTTGGGCCTGCAAAAATTATGACGGTGACGTTCAATCGGATACAGTGGCACAAGGTTTTGGTTCTCTCGGACTGATGTCCAGCCAATTAATGACACCAGACGGAAAAATTGTTGAGTCTGAAGCGGCTCATGGTACCGTCACCCGACATTTTAGGCAGTATCAAGCAGGTAAAGAAACTTCAACAAACTCTATAGCATCTATCTTTGCTTGGACTGGGGGCCTAAAACATAGAGCAAAACTTGATAATAATGTTGCTCTTAAAGAATTTTGTGTTGCACTCGAAGATACAGTTGTTAGTACAGTTGAAAATGGCGTAATGACTAAAGATTTAGCACTATTAGTTGGACCAGACCAAAGATGGGTTGATACAATCGGTTTCCTAGAAAAGGTAAATTCAAATTTACAAATGAGGCTCTCTAATTAACTTGATAAGAATTTAGGGAATATTTTTCAAATAAGTTCGCACGCTAGATATAGCCTTCTTAACTTTTGCTGGCTCGCTTCCACCAGCCTGAGCCATATCTGGCCTTCCGCCTCCTCCCTTACCCCCAGTTTCTTGAGACATTATTTGTACAATATCTACAGAAGAAATATAAGCCGTAAGACTATCAGAAACGCCCGCAATAATTGATAATTTATTATCCTTTACGCCTATCAAAAGAATTAGGGCTTCTCCTAATTCTTTTTTATATCTATCGAGTAATGGTCGTAACTCTTTACCACTAACCTCATCAAAAACCTTCGAAAACAGCAAAAACTTTCCAACAGATTCAATATCGGACTTTTTTATCGCAAAAGCGTCCGTTCCAATTGAATTATCACCTCGTTTCAGCTTGTCGAGTTTGAGCGTCAAGTTTTTTACTTCTTCTAATAGGAAACTCACTCTACTATAAACCGATTCATGTTTAGATTTCAGAAGTCTACTACAACGTAAAAGTTCCTTTTCACATGAAGCTAGATAACCAAAAGCGCTAACTCCAGTAAGCGCTTCTATTCTACGAACTCCAGAGGCAGACGCGCTCTCGCTGACAACTTTAAAAATAGCAATTTCGCCTGTCATTTTTACATGGGTGCCACCGCAGAGTTCTACAGAATACTCAGCTCCGTCCATACCGATTTCTGAATTCTTTGCGATGCCCATCGATACAACCCTGACCTCTTTCCCATATTTTTCAGAAAAAAGTGCCCTAGCACCATACTTTATTGCTTCCTCAGCTTCCATTATTCTTGTATGAACTTTAGAGTTCTGTCTGATATATTTGTTCACTTCCTCTTCTACTTTTAAAAGTTCGCTTTCAGACACTGGTCTCGGATGATTAAAATCGAAGCGAAGACGATCAGAATCATTCAAAGATCCTTTTTGGGCAATATGGTCCCCAAGAACTTGTCGAAGAGCCTCATGCATTAGATGAGTAGCAGAATGATTTGCACAGATTATTTTTCTTTTTGACCTATCAACTTGCAATTGGCACTCATCGTGAATAGAAAAGAAACCCTCAACAATTTTACAAGAATGAAGAAAAATATTTTCAGTCTTAGTTACTTTTGTAACTACAGCTTTCCCTGTTTTCGAAATTATTAGCCCTTCGTCGGATACCTGGCCACCTGATAAAGCATAAAAAGGAGTCTGATTGAAAATTAGGAATGCTTCTGCGCCTTTTTTAATGCGTTCAACCTTCTCAACCGTATTCACTATCACCAACAGCTTTGCTTGCAACTCTTGGCTCTCATATCCGAGAAATTCTGTTCCTCCAAACTCATCGTACAGATCATAACAAAGTTGAGAATTATCTGTGAATCCAGCACCTACCCAAGCTGCCCGGGCTTTCTGCTTCTGTTCACTCATAGCTTCATTGAACCCGTTTACATCAACACTAAGTCCTTTTTCACGTAATGCGTCTTGCGTAAGATCTAAAGGAAAACCAAAAGTGTCGTATAATTCGAAAGCAACGCTACCCTGCAAGGTTCCTCTGTCTGGCAGGTTCCGTACTTTATTGTCGAGCAGCTTCATCCCTCGATCGAGCGTAACTTTGAATTTGCTTTCTTCCAAAAATAATGTGTCTTCAATATTTTTCTGAGACACTTGAAGTTCTGGAAAAGCCTGGCCCATTTCCTTTATTAGGGTCGGAACCAATAAATGCATTAAGTTGTGGTCTACGCCAAGAAGATGTACATGTCGCATTGCTCTACGCATTATTCGTCTCAAAACATAGCCGCGCCCTTCATTAGATGGGGACACCCCGTCTGCTATTAAAAAAGCACTTGACCTCAAATGATCAGCAATAACTCGATGATGGGCATTCGATTTTCCAAATGCTTCCACCGACGTAGCCTCCGCAGATGCTTCTATCAAAACGCGCATCGTATTGGTCTCATAATTATCATGCTTTCCCTGTAGAACAGCACCAAGTCTCTCCAAACCCATCCCAGTATCTATAGAAGGTCTAGGCAAATCTTTTCTCTCTCCATTTTCAAACTGTTCGAATTGCATAAACACTAGGTTCCATATTTCAATAAAACGATCTCCATCCTCATCTCTTGAACCTGGGGGACCGCCTTTAACCTGAGATCCATGATCATAGAATATTTCTGAACAGGGGCCGCAGGGGCCAGTAGCGCCCATTGACCAAAAATTATCTGAAGAATTTATTCTTATTATTCGATTATCGCTTATCCCGGTATACTTCTTCCATATAGAAGCAGCCGCATCATCATCATGAAAAATAGTAACCACCAATTTTTGTGAATCTAAACCAAACTCTTTTGTTAAAAGATCCCAGGCAAAAGGAATAGCTTCCTCCTTAAAATAGTCTCCAAATGAAAAATTACCGAGCATTTCAAAAAACGTGTGATGCCGAGCTGTATAGCCGACGTTATCAAGGTCATTATGCTTGCCACCCGCACGAACACATTTTTGGCTTGTTACAGCACGCTTATAATCTGTTGATTCTATTCCTGTGAAAAGATTCTTAAACTGTACCATTCCGGCGTTAGTAAACATCAATGTAGGATCGTTTCTAGGAACTAATGGCGAACTTTTAATAGCCCGGTGTCCTAGTTTCTCAAAATATTGAATGAACGTCTGTCGGATACTATTTAAGCTTTCCATACCTTATCTCATTATTAAAATACTAAAGTTCGGGATTTTAATTGTACCGATCTAAACAAAATATGTCCAGCAGCACAAAAAAAAGACCGCTGTATATCAGCGATCTCAATAAGTTTATATAAAATTGTTACTTGATATTTACTTCATACCTTTCAACTTTCATTATTATCTCTTTTCTATTGCTGGACTAATCTTTTCCTTCACAAGTTTTTCATTTTTTTCCACATCTAAACCATTTGCCTTCCTTATTTTTTCTCTTAGCTCGACTGCTACTTCTTCATTTTCAATTATATAGTTTTTAGCATTTTCTCTACCCTGCCCAATTCTTTCCTCTCCATAAGAGAACCAAGAACCTGCTTTCTCTATCAACCCCAGTTTTACTCCAAGATCGATTAATTCACCCGATTTTGATATCCCCTCACCATACATTATATCAAATTCTACCTGCTTAAAAGGCGGTGCGACTTTATTTTTAACGACTTTGACACGCGTTGCGTTACCTATAACCTCATCTCTATCTTTAAGTGCACCAATTCTTCTAATGTCTAACCTAACTGAAGAATAAAATTTAAGTGCGTTCCCACCCGTTGTCGTCTCTGGACTACCAAACATTACACCAATCTTCATTCTTATTTGATTTATGAAAATAACCATACAGTTCGATCTACTGATTGATCCAGTTAACTTTCTCATTGCCTGGCTCATAAGACGCGCTTGAGCTCCTACCTGGGCATCGCCCATATCACCTTCTAATTCAGACCTTGGTGTCAACGCTGCCACAGAGTCTACTACAACAACTGAAACAGCTCCTGATCTCACTAAAGTTTCTGTGATTTCTAATGCTTGCTCTCCTGCGTCAGGTTGTGAAATTAAAAGGTCATCTAATTTAACTCCTAATTTAGCTGCATAACTGGGATCTAATGCATGTTCAGCATCAACAAAAGCACAAACCCCCCCGTTTTTCTGTTCTTCTGCAATAACGTGTAGGGCTAAAGTAGTTTTCCCAGAACTTTCTGGACCATAAATTTCTACTATTCTCCCTTTTGGTAATCCACCGATTCCTAAAGCAATATCTAAACCTATTGAACCGGTAGATACAGATTCTACATCTAAAACTGCATTATCCTGGCCAAGCTTCATGATAGAACCTTTACCAAAACTGCGCTCTATTTGTGTCAACGCTGACTCAAGCGCTTTTTCCTTATCCATATGATCTCTTTCTGAAAACTTTAAAACAGCTACCATCTGATTATTCCTTATTTCATATTTAAAAAAAAGTCGCAATGATTGCTTAATAAATATTCGTAAAATCAAGCACTCTAATGTTGCCCTTCTGTTCTTATATGTTTTTTAGAATAAAACAAGAACAAAAGTGACTTTTACGAGTAAAATTTACTTTTCTTTAAGACTGCAACATAAAATCCATCTCCTTCGTTAACCGAAGAAAATACTTTATCTCTTTCAAAACAATAACTTTTATTTAGACAAAGAAAATTTTCAATCTGCCCAAAATTTTCTTTATTTAATATAGAGCAAGTCATGTATACTAGAGTTCCTCCATTTTTTACTAAATTACTAGCCTCATCGAGAATATTTTTTTGGATCTCCAGAAACGAAGTTAACTTCTCCGGCGTAATATTCCACTTACTACTTGGATTTCGTCTCCAAACACCTGAACCAGTGCAAGGTGCATCAACTAAAACAAAATCAAACATGTGATTCTCTGGCGCCAGAAACTCATGCCGAATTATACTTGCATAAAATCCTGCGCGCTTCAGCCGACGAGGAAAATCTTCCATCCTTTTATAATTTTTGTCAGACAAATAATATTTACCCTGGCCCCCCATAATACTCGCAAGAGCTAGGGTTTTTCCTCCTCCACCTGCGCAATAATCAAGAACAGTAGTTCCCCGTGGTGGACAGCAGAATTGTACTGCCAACTGGCTGGATAAATCCTGTATTTCTACCTTTCCAGTCTGATAAGCTTCTGAATTTTTTACTTTCCTTAGATTTACAATAACTTCCAAGCAATCCTTTGACATTCGATGCCGTCTGGTAATAATCCTCTCAGCATTCAAACAATGCTCAGCATCATCAACGGCTGCTTTTATTTTGTTAACGCGAAGATAAAATGGGGCTCTAAATTTCATTGCTTCTAAATAAACTTCAAAATGAGTTCCTAAGGAATTTTTTAGATCACTGAGCAAAAATTCAGGTACATCGAGTCTAACAGCGTCCGGAGCCAAAGTTAAGCTTCGTTTTCTATTTGTTAAGATATACAATTCATCATTATTAACTTTAGCGGCACCATAACCAATACCGGTAAAGAAATTGTTCAAGTCTTCACCTTCTTCGAAAAGAGCTACCAGCACAAGAGCACGACCGCCAACTGTCGATTTTTGTCCTTTAAACAACCACAACGAAGACATCTTTCTCCTGTAGCCATTATATACGATATCTTGAATATGTGCCCTATCTTTTGAACCAGCAAATCTATTTTTTCTGAACCAATTGAGTAATACTTTTTTTAATGGATATCCCTGCAGAATTAGATCTAAAATTTCTATTGCAGCCGCAGCTTTTGCATCAGCTTTCATTATAAAAAACCAGAATTAGCGAATACGATAATTAGGAGCCTCACGCGTAATACTCACATCATGAACATGGCTCTCATTTAACCCCGCATTGGTAATTCGGACAAAATTTGTGCTTGTTTTCATCTCAAGAATATTATTTTTACCTGTATAGCCCATAGCTGCCCGGAGCCCTCCAACTAGTTGATGTAAAACGTTCACAACGGGTCCTTTATAAGCTACTTGCCCTTCTATACCTTCAGGTATTAGCTTCTCACTTTCAACTTCTTTTTGAAAATATCGATCTGCCGACCCCCTAGCCATTGCTCCCAATGAGCCCATTCCTCGATATACTTTGTAGCTTCGGCCCTGGTAAAGCACAATTTCGCCAGGAGCCTCATCTGTTCCAGCCAACATAGATCCTATCATTGCACAACTGGCTCCCGCTGCAATAGCTTTGGCAAAATCACCAGAAAACTTAATTCCTCCGTCAGCAATAATTGGCACATCATAATTTGAAGCCGCCTTGGCACAATTGATTATGGCAGTTAGTTGGGGTACTCCTACTCCCGCAACAATTCTCGTTGTGCAAATCGAACCCGGACCGATGCCTACTTTTATTGCGTCAGCACCAGCTTTTATTAATGCGTCAGTAGCTTCTCCAGTTGCTACATTACCAGCAATAATCTGAACTTCCGGAAACCCTTCTTTCAGTAGCTTAACTGCTTCAACGACATCACTAGAGTGACCGTGCGCCGTATCAATTACAATAACGTCTGCCCCAGCTTTAATAAGAGCTAGAGATCTTTGATAACCTTGTTGGCCTACAGTAGATGCAGCTGCCACCCGCAATCTGCCAGAATTATCTTTACAAGCATTTGGATTTAGAACAGCTTGCTCTAGATCCTTTATCGTCATTAGGCCAGTGAGCTGATCTTGATTGTTAACAACGAGGAGTTTTTCGATTCGACGCTCAGCCATTAATTTTCTTGCATCTGAAACTTCGAAAGGCTCACGAAGAACAGCTAAGTTTTTATGCGTCATCATTGCTTCAATTGGAGTATCATCAGCATCAGCAAATCGCATATCTCTGTTCGTAACAATTCCGATGAGACTATTATTATCTCCAACTACTGGAAAACCAGTAATATTGTATCGTTTTTGCAATTCTTTTGCGCTAGCTAATGTTTGACCTTGTTTAAGAGTAATAGGGCTATCAATAACTGCGCTTTCGAAACGCTTTACGCTAGCCACCGCAAGCGCTTGCCTTTCAACAGATAAATTTCGATGAATTACACCTATACCACCCGCTTGAGCCATAGAAATCGCCATTTTTTCTTCCGTGACTGTATCCATTGCGGACGACATTAACGGAATATTCAAAGAGATCTTTTTGGTCAGCTTTGTTCGAGTATCTGTATCCGCAGGAGCAACATCAGACGCAGCAGGAACCAATAGCACGTCATCAAATGTCAGCGCCTCAACAAAATCCATAGTAAAATCTCCTTTCATAAACAGTGAGAACCAAAGCCTGTAAACTATATGTCTAAACAGACTCCTTTCTTTTAAAACCTATCGCAACTACAAATTTTTCTGAACTATCAGATCTACTTGACATTGGTTTAAAATGATACACCCGGTTAAAATATTTTTTTAAATCTGTTTGCAAGTTGCTTTCAGCTCCACCAGCCAAAACTTTTGCAACGAAAGTTCCGCCATTATTAAGAATTTCATAAGAAAACCGAGCTGCAGACTCGCAAAGCGCTACAATACGCAAGTGATCAGTTTTTTTGTGACCGCAGGAGGGTGAAGCCATATCTGACATTACAACATCAACTTTATCGCAAAAAAACTTCTTAATGACTGTTGCAGAGTCATTATGTAAAAAATCCAAAACCATCAAATCGACACCCGATATAGGCTCCACAAATCGCAAGTCTAAGCCAAGAACTATCCCTTTAGGTTTTCTCTCTTTTTTGTTGGCAGAGTTCGTTCTGATAGCAGCTATTTGAGACCATCCGCCAGGAGCACAACCGAGATCTATAACTTTTGCACCAGCTCTAAGAAACTTGAACTTATCGTCCAACTCAATAAGTTTAAATGCGGAGCGAGATCGATAGCCCTGTAATTTTGCTTGGGTAACATATGGGTCATTGAGCTGACGATGAAGCCAACGCGTCGAGGATACTTTCCTACCCCTAGCAGACTTCACATTTACCTTTAAAGACCTCGGAGATCCAGCTAACTTATTTGTTGCTTTTTTCAAGAAGCCCTCCGATAAATTTATTATCTTTCACCATTAGAGAATACAGAATTCCTTCCCTGAGGCCTCTGTCAGCAACTCTCATACTATTCGCAGGCCATATTCTCAATAAAGTTTGGATGATAGCTGAACCTGACATAATTAAATCGGCTCTGTCCCGCCCAATGCCTGGTTCCGCTTGACGGCCCTGTAATCCAAGCTTTAAAAACCGATCAATTACGGATTCAATTTCTTGCGAAGTTAATTTCAATCCATCTACCTTAAGTCGGTCATAGCGCCTCAATCCCAGATGTACTGCGCCTAGCGTGGTAACAGTACCAGATGTCCCAATAATCTGTAGATGATCAAGCATCTTCTGCGAGTAGTTTTTATTGTATGGCTTAAACTCTGAAATCTGATCTTCAAAAAAACATGACATTAGAGCAAAGCGAGCAGCATCATCATCAACATCAAAATATTTCTGATGAAGAGTAGCAACCCCAAGCGGAACCGAGATCCAATCCACAATTCTTGCTTTAGAGTTTAGCTCGGAAATTACTCTGAGACCATTGGTTGTGTCTACTTTGCTATTTAGTTTTAAATCAATCATTGCTTTAACACGCTCCGTTTCTCTCACAGAACTCAAATCAATCCATATTAGCTCGGTAGAACCACCTCCAATATCTACTACAAGAACTTGAGAAAATTTTTTTTCTAATAATGGTGCGCAACTTATTACAGCTAGTCTAGCTTCCTCCGACGGTAATATTATCTCAAGTCTCAATCCAGTTTCACGATAAACACGAGCTAAAAATTCTTTCCCATTTTTTGCACGTCTACATGCCTCTGTAGCTACTAACCTAAGTCTTTTTACCTTATATTTTTTTAACTTTTTTGCGCACACATGGAGTGCCAATAATGTTCTTGATATTCCTGCCTCAGAAAGAACACCAGTTCTTTCTAAATCTAAACCTAAGCGAACCGATTTTGAAAAAGCATCTACGATAACAAACCTGTAGCCCTCAGGCTTTGCTATCAGCATTCTACAACTGTTCGTTCCAAGGTCTAGTGCAGCATACAGCGAACTATGTTTGCGTCCCGCAGCCGTGCTTGTAAGTTGAGCTCTCAAGTTCTTTGAGAGGCTCGTAACCGATCTTTTCTGTGTCATTTACTTGCCAAATTCTTTTTCGCAACAATACGAAATTTAACTTGAGTATAAAATAATTGTATGAAATTACAAGAACAGTATAACGAGCCTTTTATATCAAACAAAAAGCTTAACAGACGTTCTTGCTCTCTAATTCAAAACTATATTAGTATGGACAAAACCCTTCTGATATGTCGTAATTAATAGAATGAAAGTCGCCTTAACACTTAAAAAACTCAAAAAAATATTTATGGTAAAAAAAAAGTGATTGATAAAGATGACAGAATTTCAAATATTATCTTGGCGAGATATTCCAGCCCAAATAATTGTTGGAAAAGGACGAAATGCGGTAAAGGTGCAACTATCCGAACGGTTTGAAAAAGCGATTGACAAGTGTGCCATGAAAATTGGCGCAACAGACTCAGAGTCGTATATGGAAGATTGGAGAAAATCTAACCCCATGCAATCGATAGTTACTTCAGAACTTGTCGCATCTTTCGAGGCTCAACAAATTGAGAATATTTTTACGAATGAGAAACTCACAGAACTGATAGAGAACAATGGCTGGAAAATCTAACTTAAATCCCTAAAAAAAGGTAGAGAACGTTGATAAATAGTTACAAAAATGGTTCAAATGTAAATACTCATGCGATAAATCAGGAAATACTTTTAAAAAGTTTCTCTATCGAAGTAATGCCTAGAACTGCTAAAAAATTAGATAACTTGGAAAACCTAATTCCACCCAAAACCACAATTTATATTGCTCACTTGGATGGAGTCGAAATAGAGGAAATGAGGAAAACTGCGCATCGCTTAGCTACAGCGGGATATACTGTTGTTCCTCATTTTCCAGCGAGGATAATTCAAAGCGCCCAAATATTGGATGATTGGGTAAAGCGATATGCAGATTTAGGAGTATACCAGGGCTTAGTAATTGCTGGGGGACTATCATCACCAATAGGTGACTTTTCTAACTCAATGCAACTTCTAGAAACAGAAACTTTTGACAAATATGGCTTCAAGAAGATTTATGTTGCCGGTCACCCGGAAGGAAACAAAGACATCGAAATAAAAGGCTCAGATCAAAATATAATGGACGCACTAAGATGGAAGCAAGACTTCTCTGAACGTACCGATGCTGAAATTTCAATAACTACGCAATTCTGTTTTGAAAGCCCTCCTATAATTCAGTGGGCGGAAAAATTATCTGAATCCGGAATAAACTTTCCTATTAATATTGGCATTGCAGGTCCTGCTAAACTTCAAACAATGATAAAATTTGCGTTTGAATGTGGTGTTGGTGCCTCTATCAGAGTTCTTGAGCGGCGCGCAAAAGATTTATCAAAACTATTGTTGCCTTACACCCCTGAGAAAGTACTCAGAGAATTGTCAGAATATAAATGTATCAACCCAACTTCGAATATTGTGTCAGCTCACTTTTTTCCGCTGGGAGGGATAAAAAAGACCATAGAGTTTGTAAATAATTATCGAAACGTTAGTTAAAGGGAAAAAGAAAAATGGCAATAACGACAGTTGAGTCGAAATCAAAAACAGTTTTAATAGGTTTTGACGAACCCTTCTGCGTTATTGGCGAGAGAATAAATCCAACGGGGAGGAAAAAGCTAGCTGCAGAGCTCGAAAATGATGACTTCGCAACTGTTGAAAAGGATGCAAGAGAGCAGGAAAGATCAGGAGCTAACGTGTTAGATATTAATGCCGGCGTTGTTTATAACAAAAATCCTGATCCAAACCTTACCGAACCACCCTTAATGACGAAATTAATTACATTGGTTCAGAATATTGTTGAAATACCCTTGTGTATTGATAGCTCAGTTCCAGCAGCACTTGAAGCAGGACTTAAAGCTGCATGTGGCAGGCCGCTTTTAAATTCTGTAACAGGTGAAGAGGATCGGCTTGAAATAATACTTCCATTGGTAAAGAAATATAATGTTCCTGTAGTTGCCATATCAAATGACGATACTGGTATTTCAGAAAATCCAGAGGTTAGATTTAATGTTGCAAAAAAAATTGTGCATCGGGCATCGGACTTCGGAATTCCTCCAAGCGACATAGTTGTTGACCCACTGGTAATGCCGATAGGAGCAATGGCAACAGCAGGAATACAAGTTTTTGAACTAATCCGAAAACTTAGATGTGAACTTGGAGTAAATACAACTTGCGGTGCATCAAATATATCTTTTGGTCTACCTAACAGGCATGGAATAAACACGGCATTTATCCCAATGGCAATATCAGCGGGAATGACAAGCGCTATAATGAATCCGGTTAGTGCACAAGAAATGAATGCCGTAAGAGCTGCTAATTTACTAATGAACAATGATACTAATGGCAGCAAATGGATACTTAACAATCGTCCGGTAGATAACAAAGGAACTTCACCGCGGAACAGGAGGTTTAGAGGTCGGCGTCTTACTAATAACATTTCTTAAAACACGCTAACCGAAAAACGTTAGAGGCAAATCAGAGGTAACTCAAAATGAAAGAAGTACGCGTCATATTTACACCGGCTGGAAAGCGCGGAAATGTTGTAGCTGGAACTACAATCTTATCCGCAGCCCGCCAGCTAGGCGTAGACCTTGACAGCGTTTGCGGAGGAAGAGGAATTTGCTCTAAGTGTAAAATTAGGGCGTCATTTGGATCTTTTCCAAATTATGGCATAACTATGGACGAAACAAGTATATCAAAGTTGAATGATACTGAACTACACTACAAAAAAAAACGTGGGCTTGAGAGTAACTTTAGATTAGGCTGCCAAACAAAAATATTCCGGGATGCAATTTTTGATATACCCCCAGAAAGTCAACTTCATAAGCAGATAATTCGTAAGTCTTCACAAAAAAAGTTAATAAGTTTAGCGCCTGCAGTTAAACTTTTTTATGTAGATGTTGAAAAACCTGATATTAACAAACCGAATGGTGATTTTGAACGACTTGTAAAAGCTCTTGAGACCCAACGAGGAGTTTATAACGTCAAATCAAATTTACATATTCATCAAAAACTACAAAAAATACTCAGAAAAGAAAACTGGGCAGTAACTTGTGCTCTTCACCGAGTAAATGGTAGATCAGAATATACGCTCCTTGAGATTTGGCCAGGTTATTTCGATGAACCAATTTATGGTGTTGCATTAGACTTAGGATCAACAACAATCGCTGCCCACCTGTGCAATCTTATCAACGGTAAAGTGATTGCAACTGACGGGCAAATGAATCCACAAATTAGATTTGGGGAAGATTTGATGAGTAGAGTAAGCTATGCAATGATGAACAAGAGCGGAACTTCCGAAATGAAAAGTGCTGTTAGTGGTGCGATAAACCAACTTATTAAAAAAATAGCTAAGAGCGCATGCATTAATACAGATCAAATATTTGATTTTGTCATTGTTGCCAACCCGATAATGCATCACATTTTACTTGGCTTAGAGCCAACTGAACTGGGACAAGCGCCCTTTGCATTAAGCGTGGACGGTGCCCTGAACTTTACTGCGAGAGATATAGATATTACGTTACATACAAATGCCATGGCCTATATTTTACCCTGCATTGCAGGACATGTTGGTGCGGATGCCGCCGCCGTAACTCTATCGGAAAGGCCACACAAATCTGATGAGACAACTCTAATTGTAGATGTTGGAACGAACGCAGAAATTATTCTTGGAAACAAAGATAAAGTCCTTGCATGCTCTTCACCAACCGGCCCTGCTTTTGAAGGCGCTCAAATTACCTGTGGACAACGAGCAACAGCAGGCGCAATTGAACGAGTGAAAATTGATAAACATTCAAAAGAACCAAAATTTAAGATTATTGGTTGCGATTTATGGTCTGATAGCCAAGAATTTCAAAAAAAAATTAAAGGTGTTGGTATAACTGGTATCTGTGGCTCGGGAATCATTGAGGCTATAGCAGAAATGCGGCTAGCAGCAATATTAGATCAAACGGGGTTGATTGGCTCATCCGATCAGACAAAAACTTCAAGATGTGTTTCCGAAGGAAGAACCCAATCCTATGTAATTTTTGATGATAATTCTAATGGAACACAAATAAGAATAACAAATTCAGATGTAAGAGCAATCCAACTTGCTAAGGCTGCTCTGTATGCAGGGACAAAACTACTAATGGATAAAATGGGTATTGAAAAGATTGATAAAATTGTTCTTGCCGGAGCTTTTGGGTCAAATATCTCTGCAAAACATGCTATGGTCCTTGGAATGATACCAGATTGCAAACTTAGCAAAGTTTCTTCGTCCGGTAATGCGGCAGGCACTGGGGCAAGAATTGCCTTGTTAAATAATCAGTCAAGATCGGAAATAGAAAGCCTAGTAAGAAATATAACAAAAATTGAAACAGCGACCTCGCCTAAATTCCAGGATTATTTTGTTGCAGCATCGAATATTCCGAATGCCAAAGATGAATTTGTCGAATTAAATAAAGTAGTTGTACTTCCCCAAGCAAACTACAATTTAAGATCTCAAGCAAAAAAAAGATTTCGGCGAAATTCTCTAAAGTAGATTAATCATATATGTCAGCAAAAAGAATATTTTTAACGCTCTCGTTCTTTACAGTATGTGAGATAAATGAGCAACCAATGTCTGTTGCTAAGATGAAAGTTAATTGACCATTCTTAACTTTTTTATCTTGATGCATTACTTTAATAATCTGCTCAATGCTAGGTTTAAAGTCCAAAATCTCACGAATAGAAGTTTTCATTCCCATTTTTTTATAAAACTTGATTACCCGTGTCACATTTTCAGCACTACAAAACCCAAGCGAGCTGCTTAGCTTTAGAGCTAGCACACAACCTATTGACACTCCTTCTCCATGTAACAACCTCTCAGAGTAGTTTGTTAATGCTTCCAGGGCATGACCAAAGGTATGTCCAAAGTTAAGCAACGCTCTCTTACCTGACTCTTTTTCATCGGCTTGAACAATTTTTGCCTTTATCTCACATGATTTTTTTACAAGTTCGCCTAAAACTGTTTCCTCCCCACTTATTATGTGGTTAGCGTTTTCTTCAAGCCAAAAGTAAAACCTTTTGTCTGCAATTAATCCATATTTTATTACCTCCGAAAAGCCTGACAAAAGCTGTCGTCTGGGTAAAGTTTTTAAAACATTTATATCTGAAAGTACCATTGATGGCTGGAAAAAAGTTCCAACTAAATTTTTTCCTTTCTCAGAATTAATTGCCGTTTTCCCTCCTACTGAGCTATCAACCTGAGCCAAGAGAGAGGTTGGCATTTGAATTACTCCTACACCCCGGCGCAAGATAGACGCACTAAAACCAACTAAATCTCCAATCACACCGCCGCCAAGCGCAATTAAACAATCATCTCTTTCTACTTCTTGCTCTATTAGCCACTCAACAACTTTCTGCAAAGTCGTCCAACTTTTTGTTTGTTCCCCCGGTTCGAGAGAAAGAGAATTCACAGAAATATTTACTTTTTTTAATGCTAAAGTTAAAGAGTTAAGGTAGACATTTCCAACGTTATTATCTGTGATCACACAAATCACTTCTTTTTTACAGAATGGAAGAATAAAGTCTCCACAACTTTTCATTAAATCAGTTGAAATCAAAATATCATAGCTGCGTACCCCTAGAGCTACGCTTACTTTACTATTGAAGTCAGCCATCAAGTGCCCTCAAAATATCTATTTTTTTTAAGGCCTGAATAATTTCCATGACCATTGCAATGTGGGCAACGCTTTTGGGACTCTCAATAGTTATATCTGCTTTTTCGTATATAGGATACCTTTTATCAATCAATTTTTTTAACTCTAATTTAGGTTCCTTGACCATCAGCAAAGGACGAGACGGTTTCCCTTGCACCCGAGTCCAGAGTGTCTCAAGATCGGCCTTTATCCAAATTGAAACGGCTGATTCTTTTATTAAACGTTGTATCTCTTCGGACATAAATGCTCCTCCCCCAGTAGCAATTACGCTCGACTCATTAGACAAGAGTCTTTCAATTACCCTCTCTTCACCCGCACGAAAATATCTCTCGCCAAATTTTAAAAATATTTCGCTAATACTCATACCAGCCGCTATCTCAATTTCATTGTCAGAATCAAAGAATGAACTACTTAACCTCTGGGCTAAACGACGACCAACAGAGGTTTTACCTGCTCCCATTAAACCCACAAGAACGACATTTTTTTTTAATTTATAATTCAAATTCAAATGCCCAACGACTTTTAATTTTTCTCCATTGTTAGTTGCCGATATTAGATATTATCGTTATCATACAAATATTGAGACTATGCAATAGTTTACTACGTCAAGTTAATTTTTGTAAATCATATAACTTTTTTATTTTTTTATAAAACAAGGAATGATAGAATGCGTAGAATAAAATACATATTTTATTTGTTTGCAATATGTTGTATAATAATCTTAATTTATACTAAAATAAGCACGTTACCCGCTCCACTAAAATATACGGAAAAAATTATCATTCTTGAAAATGATGGCTAAAAACGAAAAACTTATTTTTTTACTTGCAATGTTTTTTAATATTGTGGCTTCGACTTCAATTATGGCAAACGATCCGCTTAGCGCCATAGATTGGTTAAGCAATTCGGATGAAAATGTTCCAGATACTCAAACAGATAAATTAATTTTACAAAAAGAACAATCCGGCTCAAAACTAATCCAAGAAAGCGATATCCTATCCATAAGTATAAACGGCTTTGGAATTATACCGGCTGAGCGAAGCAATTTGTCCAATGCGCTGTGGGAGAGTAGTGACGAAACTACATTGGCAAAGTATATCAAAGAATTCAAAGAACCGCAGCTGTATCAAGCAAAGAAATTCTTTAAACAAATTCTATTGACTGAAGCTAATCCTCCCATAGTTGATTTATCATCAGAAACCAGTGGAAAAAGCTTTTTGATAGCTAGAATTGATAAGCTCATAGAGATTGGAGCCCTAGACGAGGCAGAGGCGATTCTTTTCGACGTGATGCCGTCTACACAAGCAATGTTCAAAAGATGGATTGATGTTGCTCTACTTACAAATAGGTTAGAGAAAATGTGCAAATTGCTCGAAAAAAAACCACTATTGTCAAATAATTTATCTGTGAAAGTCATTTGTTTTGCACACCTCGGACATTGGAATATTGCAGCCCTCACCCTTTCAAATGCTGCCGCATTAAACAGGATAGATAAAAAAAGAGAGGCTCATTTAATAGCATATCTTGATCCAAAAACCAAAACACCATCAGTATTTGAAAATGTAACACAACCAGATACTATTGAATTTTTTTTAATGGATAAAATAGGATATCAAAAATTATTCAGCGATATTCCAGATGCATATCAACATTTTTATATAACAAATGCATTGTCAGGCGACCAAAAATTGAAAATAGTTGAGGACCTAACAAGGAGCATTTCTATCTCACCTTCCCTACTATTTAGCATTTACAAATCGAATGATCAGATCAATGAAAAAGAGATGCGACTACGAAAAGAAACATTAAAAACGCTAAGCATTGCAATTCAAAAAAAGAATATTGAGCTAATTTCGACTACGCTCTCGAACGCAATCAAAGCAATGAGTGATCAGGATTTACTTTATCAATTGGCAGACGAATACGCCAGCCAGCTGGCTGAAATTGGTCCAATTAAAGACTCACCCATGGTAAATGAAGAAATTGCCAAATTAATAGCATTAACCGGGAATATTCCTACAAACTGGAAGGAATATAAACCGATAAGTCATGAGCTAGCCTTTAGTTTCTCGATAATTTCTGACAAGTTTTTAGCTAAACCTTTTATTAATACTAGCCTGCAAAGTACTATAATCAAAGGGTTTAAAGTTGACGAAGTGTCAAACATTCCAAAGCAACCAAACACTAGCCAAGAACTATATTCGCAAGGCGTTAAGCTCCTTAGTGCGATTGAATTATTACAAGACGGCCTCAAAACCCCAAAACACAAAATTGAAAAATCCATCGCTTTACTCAATAACTTGGGCCAAAACAAAATTGCAAAAATGTTGGTAATAGAGTTACTTGTAAAGAATTTGCAAAATGATGAGAAAGAAAACTATGCAAAATAATTTAGTTTCGCTTTTTTTAGAATCCTTGCTTGCAGAGAAAGACTTAGCTATTAATACTATTATTTCTTATAAGGCTGATCTCAATTCATTTGAAAAACATTTACTAAAACATCAGACTAATATCTTGAATTGCTCAAATTCACATATTCAAAGTTTTCTATCAAATGAGAAAGCACTTGGACGTTCAAGGAAAACCCGAGCTAGACGACTTTCTTGCATTCGGCAGTATTTTAAGTTTGTTCATGAAGAAGGACATCGACAAGACAACCCAGCAAATCTTATAAGTATTCCTAAACAATCAAAGAAACTGCCAAAGTACTTAAGCCCTGGAGAGGTTAAATCTCTACTTGCAGCAGCGAGAAACTATGGTAAAAATGAAGTTGAAAAGTCGAAAAATTCAGCACTTATTGAACTGCTTTATGCTACTGGCATGCGAGTAACAGAGTTAGTTTCGCTATCAAAAATGTCTGTAAGTGGAAACCCTGGAATGATACTAGTAAAAGGAAAAGGTGGCTACGAAAGAATGGTTCCATTGTCAGATTCAGCAAGAAAGGCAATCATTTGCTGGTTACAAGAAAGTAAGAAGAATCTGAAGTTTAAAGACTCTAAGTTTCTGTTTCCCTCTCGTTCCAAATATGGTCACTTAAACCGAGAAGTTTTTTTTGTTACGCTTAAAAAAATTGCTGACCTAGCTAAAATTGATAGGAAGAGAATTTCACCTCATGTCATTAGACATTCATTTGCCACACACCTTCTCTCAAATGGAGCTGACCTTAGGGTTATTCAAGTGCTACTGGGTCACTCCGATATTTCAACAACAGAAATATATACACACGTAGCTGATGAACAATTGAAAAAGCTGGTACTTACTCATCATCCATTAGTAGACAAAAATAAATAACTTTACTAACACACACCGAAATAAACAACAACTTCAAACAAACTAAAGGCACCTTTATATGGCACTAAACAACTTTAATCTAATTTTTTTTGATTTGACTTTCTACTTGACTTGCATAGCCATAGTATTTTTGTTGCTGCTGTCTGCGTTTTTTTCGGGATCTGAAACTGCATTAACAGGAGCGAGCCGAGCAAAGCTTAGAGGCATGATGGATAGAGGCTCAAAAGGTGCAAAAAATGCATTAGAGATTACAGAAAATAAAGAAAAACTTATAGGCGCACTGCTTCTGGGAAATAACTTCGTTAATATACTCGCTGGTTCCTTAGCGACAAGTCTATTGACTTTATATTTCAAAGATACTGCTGTGCTTCTGGCTACATTAATTATGACGTTTTTAATTTTAATTTTTGCTGAACTATTACCTAAGACTTATGCGATTACAAATTCAGAGAAAGCAGCAAGCAAAGTTGCAAAAACTGTGAAATATGTTGTAGTTATATTCACGCCACTCGTAGCGACCCTTCGAAAAATAGTAAGAGCAATTTTGTGGCTTTTTGGTATGAATATAGATCCTAACCAACAAGTATTAGCAACCGAGGAAATCGCTGGAGCAATAGCATTACATCACTCTGAAGGAACTGTCGAAAAAGATGCTCGTGACATTTTGTTAGGAGCTTTAGATTTGGGCGATAGGGCTGTTGATGAAATAATGCTTCATCGAAGCCAAATTGAAATGATTGACTCTGATCACCCTCCAGAAGAAATTCTCTCGCAATGTCTTAATTCTTCGTTCACTCGTATTCCAGTTTTTAAAGAAAACCCCGAAAACGTAATTGGAATTATCCATGCTAAAGACTTACTTCGTGCAGTAGACAAACTTGTAAGAGGAACCGATGGAGGGTTAGAGAATCTTGACGAGCTCGATATAACAGCTGTAGCAATGACACCCTATTTCGTACCAGAAACTACTACTCTTGACGAACAGATGAGGCAGTTCTTAAAAAGAAAGTCTCATTTTGCCCTAGTTGTTGATGAATATGGCGCTTTAAAAGGTTTGATAACTCTTGAAGACATTCTAGAGGAAATAGTTGGTCAAATTGCAGATGAACACGATGCGCCAAGTGAGCAACCGAAAAGTACTGCTGATGGCTCTCTGGTCGTAAATGGAGATATGACAATCCGAGACCTAAATAGGGCTACGGATTGGCTACTCCCCGATGATGAGGCAAACACTATCGCTGGTTTAATAATACATGAATCTCAAACTATCCCAACAATTGGTCAGGTTTTTGTTTTCAACGGGTTTAGATATGAAGTACTAAGTAAAGAAAAAAATAGACTGACACGAATTAAAATTAAAAAAGTAAAACCAAGTTAGGCAGAAAAATAAGGTGCAAAATGCTAACTAGCTCCAAAACTTCTACTACAATATTCTGTGCTTTTTCACTATTTTTAGTATTTTTTAATCCATCATACGGAAACGAAGTACTCAATACAGAAACTATAACTGACAAAATTGGTGCCTGGATAAAAGTTTGTAATGAAGACCCAGAAGAATGCGCTTGGGTGCAATTGGCTCTTAATTCCGAGGGTAAACAAGTTGCAAGGTTTGTAATTAAAAAGCCATCTCCAATAGATAATAAAATTGACTCAATTGTTGACATTATGGTTCCATTTACAACAGGTATAGTAAATCTGAGAAATGGAATAGCCCTACAAGTTGACAGAAGCGAACCATTCTCTGAACAATTCACTTTCTGCGATCAAACAGGCTGCACGGCGCGAGTCCTTCTTACCGTATCAGGCACTAGGCTGTTGAGTTCAGCCGCTACTTTAAAAATACAGTATAACGACCTTTCAAAAGAAAACTCTGTGGAATATCTTTACGTATCACTTGTAGATCTAAGTAAAGTACTGTTGACTTTTTCTAAAAACTAACAAAATTTTTTCAAAACTAATACGGCGTTCATTCCACCAAAAGCAAACGAATTTGACAACGCAAAATTAACTCGTCTCTCCACAGATTGGTTTGCTACCAGATTAATTTGACAACTTGAGTCTACTTCTTGATAATTTATTGTCGGAGTCACAACTCCTTGGTTGACCGCCATTAAACAAGATAGTAATTCAATCGCACCGGTACCCCCTATCAAATGGCCATGCATTGATTTACTTGATGAAATCAATAGGTTCTCTGTATGATCTGCGAATGTCTCACGAATTGCCATACCTTCAATTCTATCGTTTAGTAATGTTCCGGTACCGTGGGCATTTATATAACCTATTTCTTCTTCATTAATCTCCGCATCTTTTAATGCAGACAGCATTGTGTTTTTTGCTCCAAACCGACTTGGCTTAATGATGTCAGAGGCATCAGAGGTCATTGCGAAGCCTGCTACCTCTGCCAGGATATTGGCTCCACGCATTTTTGCTTGCTCATACTCTTCAAACACGAAAATAGCTGCACCTTCTCCTTGAACCATACCATTACGATTTGCTGAAAATGGCCTACAAACATCTGGACTCATAACACGCAAGCCCTCCCAAGCTTTTATACCACCAAAAGATAACATACTTTCGCTACCTCCGGTCAGAGCCATTGAGAGCGAACCAGAGCGAATTAAGTGGAAGGCCTGGCCCATCGCATGATTAGATGAAGCGCATGCTGAAGATACAGTATAACTTGCGCCTTTAGCGTTGAATTTTATCGAAAGTTGGCTTGATGCAGCGCTATTCATAAGCTTTGGAACAATGAAAGGGTGCACTCGATTTTTTTTTAGCTCATATACATTTCTGAAATTCTCGTCTTGAGTGCGTAAACCGCCACCTGCATTACCTAAAATCACTCCAAACCTTTCCGAAACTTCCTCGGAGATATCAATTCCCGAACTTTCTAATGCCTCTTCAGCCGCCAAAAGTGCAAACTGAGTAAATTTATCATAATAGGAAAGCTCTTGCCTGTTGAAATAGTCCTCTTGCCGATAGTTTTTGATCTCAGCTCCGACTCTAACAGATAGCCTCTCTAAATCCCTTAAAGATAGCTCAGAAATACCGCAGACCCCCTCTTGTAAAGAGTTACAGTTTTCTTCGGCATTCATTCCGAGTGCGCTTACAGCACCCTGGCCAGTTATAACAACACGTCTTTTCAAAGAGTTTAGCTCTCCATAGAGTTTAGAATAATTTCTGGTAAGCAAGAATATTAAAAAAGTTATAAGATTACTCTTTATTCTTTTTTTCTTGCCATCACGTCCAAATCCAACCAAAAAAATATGTAATCTAATACTAAAAGAAATTCAACTACTCACAGATAAGCAAATTATTGTACCATATTAAAAAATACGTTCAAGGTTGCATCAAGACAATTTCTGAACCGCCAATTTTCGAACCATACTGAATGACCAAAATAATAAAAAAATCAAAATTACTCAATAATATATTGGTATTATCAGATTTTATTTTTTAAATCCTTTATATATCTTGGCAACCGACGGAAAGCCTTGTAGGAAGCAATACTGAGTGTCATTTTCATTGCTGGATTTCCCATCATAAACTGGTTTGGTAAAACATTAGATGAAACTCCTGATTTTCCAGCTACAATTGTATCATGGCCTATTTTAATATGATCAGCAACACCCACCTGCCCCCCAAGCACGACCCGATCTTCTATATTACTGCTTCCCGCAACACCAACTTGACCACAAAGCAGACAATTTTCGCCGATAGTTACGTTGTGTGCTATATGCACAGCATTATCAAGTTTAGAACCGTTTCCAATTACTGTATCCGATATTGTTCCTCTATCTATACAACAGTTTGCACCTATCTCGACATCCTGACCTATGTATACCGCTCCCAAAGAAGCGATACGCTCATATTTTTTTACTTTACGTGCTTTGCCATGTTTCTCCATTTTTCGCATTTCTTCTGCACCTCCACCATCTGATGAAACAAAAGAAAAACCGTCTGAACCAATGACCGAATTAAAATGACAAATAAAGCGATCTCCAATTTTTGTGTTTGCACCTATTCTAACACCAGATGATATCCAGCAATCTTGATTAACCAGCGTATTTTCTCCTATTGTCACATGGCTGTAAATTTTGCTCCCATCTTTTATTACCACACCTCTACCTATGACACAGAAGGGTCCAATAGCTACGTCAGCTGAAATAATAGCATCTTCATGGACTATGGCAGTAGGATGAATACCTGAATTTAGCTCCAAAGGCGAGGCAAAGAAATTGTTTATACTAGAAAGTGCGTACCGTGGCCTCACAGCAAACAATGCACCCTTTAGGCCTAAATCTCTCCAATTCTCACCTTCACTCAAAAAAGCAACTTTTGCCCTACCTTTTCCCAAATGTGCTAAAAATTTTTTATCCATCGCCAAAGCAAGTTGTTTTTCCGTAGCTACACTTGGTTCTGCGGGACCAGAAATTTGGAAGTTTCCATCTCCTTCAAAAGGAACATTTATTGCCTTAGATATTTGAGATAAAGTAGGCATTTTACATTTAATCCAATCGAACACTATATATCAAAGTCTATTCCCGCATCTAATAGATACATATAAACTAATGCATCACGACCGTAAATATCTGATCTATACTGAGGCTGATTATAGTCATCAAAAAAAACTGTTCTATAAGTAAGAGTGACTGGAACATGCGCATTTAAATTAATCTGCGTTTCAACTTTAGATGACAAAATTTTCTGAAAAGTTTTCTCAGGTCGATTATCTTGATAACTTAACAACTGAAAGGCGAACTCAAACGGATCTTGAAGCCTGACACATCCATGGCTAAACGTCCGTTGATCTTTAAAAAAAAGCTCTTTCATGGGAGTATCATGCATATATATATTATGTTTATTTGGAAACATAAATTTTACTACTCCCAAGGCATTAATATTACTTGGGTTTTGCTTTATTAAAAAAGGAAAATTATTTGGTTCAAATGCATCCATATCAATTAAAGCTGGGTCAATTTCTTTGTCTGTTCCCCTAACAAGTAATTTCATATCATTCTCGATCAAAAAATTTGGATCTTCTTGAATAAGTGGTAAATACTCATCTACTGCAATACTTTTAGGAACATGCCAGGTCGGATTTACAATAACATGTGTAATCTCATCCTGAAACTCGGCAGTAGGATGATCTGGAAGACCAATAACAACCCTTGACTGCCAAACAATTTCCTCACGGTCATACATTGTTGCTTTAAAATTTGGTTGGTTAACTAGAATATATCTTTTACCTTGGGGTGAATTATTCCAACGAGCCCTCTCGAGATTTACTAACACCTGCACGAGCCTCATTTCAGAAGAAACATTCACGGCTTTAAGTGTAAATTTTCCAGCTACCCCATCATCATTCAAACCAAAATCACTCTGAAATAATTGAACCGCTGATCTTAACTCAGAGTCAAATAGCTCTGAACCGTTATTAAAAGGTATATATCCCATCCTATGAAGTCGTGATCTTAAATATAAAACATTTGGATGTGAAAGGTTAAACCCCAGCGTTATATCCTCAGGAACTCTATTTCCCCATGACTTACTTTTGCTAATACTTCGTAGCCTTTGATATTCTGATAATAAATTCTTATAATCTATAGTTTGTGGGGCTAAATTTAGGATAAAAGAATACAGGTTGTCCTCGGCATGAATTTTCTGCAAAATCATTCTCTCGTCAAAAAAAGGCTTCTCAAAACTCATCTGTTTAGATATTTTGTGCGGATCTAATACACCAATATTTATATCTTTAGCTAATTCTAAGAACAGTCGCATAGCAGTAATCTCAATCGAATGTAAATCGTCTGAAAGATTATTCATTATTCTCAGTTTATCAGCTGAATATTTTAAACTGGGAAGACCATGAGATTTTGCTTCAGAAATCGCATCTATTAGCTGTTGCTTTATCTCAGGGTTCGTAGACCAGAATGCTGCGAAATTTCTTTTTGCGTAAAAGTCAAAGAGAGGCTCAGATATATCAGGACTTTGTAATAAAAATCTATTAAATTCAACGGAACTAAATTTCTTAGACGCCAGCCCCTTTGTTTCTTGATCAGCAAAAGAATTTGTGATTGCAAGAAGGTAAAATACTATGACACTGAACAATAAAAATAACTTTTGACGAATAAGGCAGCCTTTCTTTTGCGCTAAAATATGATTAAACGCATAACTATAACTGATAAAATTTTTACTAAATCCTCTACTCATTCTATAGAATCCACAATTATAAAACCCATAATATAAAAACTCTTTCCTAACTAAATCGAGCTGTAATTAAATCAAAAAGTACAGCAGTCTTTAATTAAAAAATACAGGAAAAAAGTCGTTTATACAATAAATACTTGTAAAAGTCAGTTTTTGTTTATAAAAAGAAAGCGAAACTTAATCCTGTTTTTAATGCCAAGTTTTTTGATTTAAGCGACAATGGTAATGTTATGACATCAAGAAGAACCATTTTAAAAGGAATAATAGGCTCAGCTGGCCTTACGCTACTACCAGCTAACGTTTACGCATTCAATATTTTCCGAAATACTGGTGATATTCGTAGAATTCGCCTAGAAAACTCCAATACTGGCGAACGTGTAAATACTATATACTGGATTGAAGGGAATTATGAAGAAGAAGCCCTAAACCAAATAAATTATTTTATGCGAGATTGGCGTCAAAATAAAATTATAAATTATGATACAAAAAATCTAGATATAATATCTGCAACTCAAGCCCTATTGGACACTGATGAGCCGTTCGAGTTGCTATCAGGCTACAGGACAAAAAAAACAAATAAAATGCTCTCTCGACATACGGTAGGGGTAGCAAGGAATTCTTATCATACAAAAGGAATGGCGGCAGACTTGAGGATGAAACGGCGCTCCGTAAAACAAATTGCGAGGGCAGCGGAGTCTTTTAAAGTTGGTGGTGTAGGAACTTACTACAGATCGCACTTTGTGCATATTGATAGCGGAAGAAGAAGAGTATGGTCACAATAAGACTTATTTGCGTATCGTGCCCGAGCCTTCAACCAAATACTTAAAAGTAGTCAATTGCTCACAACCGATTGGTCCACGGGCGTGTAACTTTCCAGTAGCGATACCTATTTCTGCCCCAAACCCGAACTCACCGCCGTCAGCAAATTGGGTTGAAGCATTCCGCATTACTATTGAGCTATCAAGTCTAGAAAAAAATTGATCTGCTTTTTCATCGTTGTTTGTGATTATACAGTCAGTATGATTTGAGCCAAAATTTTGTATATGGGAAATGGCCTCATCGATACCATTGACGGGTTTTGCGGAAATAATTTTATCAAGATATTCTCTACCCCAATCACCGAATTTGGCATCAACCGTTCCCTTCACTTTCCTAAGACAGCCTTCAGCCCGGACCTCGACGCCAAGATCAATTAAATCTTTCAGGAAGGGCGCCCCATACTTTTGAAAAAACCTTTGATCTATTAGCAAACATTCTACTGCACCACATATGCCTGGGCGCCTAGTTTTTGAATTAATAATAACTTTTGATGTCATTTCTAGATCTGCATCTTCGTCAACAAAAATATGTACTATACCTTCCAAATGAGCAAAAACAGGTACTCTTGCCTTTTTTTGTATCAACTCGACAAGGCTTTTCCCACCACGTGGAATTATCACATCTACAAAACCTAACATGGTTATCAAATAATCTACTGCCTTTCTGTCTCGTGTTGGAACAAGTTGTACCGAATACTCGGGAAACCCACATTTTTGTAAACCATCATTAAAACACTTCTTAAGTGCCATTGAAGTATTTAAGCTCTCTGAACCGCATCGCAGAATTGATGCATTACCAGACTTCAGACATAGAGCCCCAGCATCTGCAAAAACATTCGGCCGACTTTCAAAAATAACACCTACAACACCTATTGGAGTGGTTATTCGTTTTATTCGTAAACCAGACTTTCTTTCAGTCTCTTTTAAAACTTTACCAACAGGATCCTCAAACTCAGCTATTGAGTTCAAACATTCAATAATCTGTGAAAGCCGCCCTTCATTTAATAAAAGGCGATCAATCATTGGGTCAGAAAGCTTTTTTTGAGCAGAAAACTCCATATCAATTTCATTTTTTAAAATAATATCTTTTTTATTTTTCCACAAATAGTCTGCTATCGTTTTTATTGCTAATTCCTTATCTTTTGAACTCGACGTAGCTAAAAACATAGACGCTGATTTTGCTTTTTTTCCAATGTCTTCCATAGTAGTTTTAATGTTCATCATCTATACTTTCTAATAGTTAAATTATTTTGTCATATCATTCCGATGAACCAGTGCCGACCTACCTGCATGGCCAAGTAAATCTTTTATTTCCCGAGAATGACAACCTTTTATCAAAGATAGTTCTGGCTCATTATATGCAACTAGCCCTTTAGCAAGACTTCGTCCATCAAATGACAATATTTCTACTGTGTCTCCTCTTTGAAAATCTCCGTCATAATTTATTAATCCGACCGGTAACAATGATTTACCATTTTCTAATGCCTTTTCAGCACCTGAATCGATATATAGTCTTCCCTTAACTTTCATTGCAGATATCCACTTTTTTCGAGCAGTAATTGCATCTCCCTCTGGAATAAACCAGGTAGCGGACGCACCAACTTGAAGCCGATTTATTGGCCTCAAACTCTTGCCCTTAGTAATAATCAATATACAACCGGCAGCCATCGCAACTCTGGCAGCGTCGATTTTTGTTATCATACCACCTTTAGAGTCTTGAGAAGTAGAGTTACCTGCATAGCTTACAATTTCAGGAGTAATCAAAGAAACTATCGGTATGTGCTTTGCACTTTTGTCAGAAAGCGGATTCGAGGTATATAAGCCATCTACGTCAGACAAGATAATAAGAATATCTGCGTCACAAAGAGATGCTACTTGAGCCGCCAACCTATCGTTATCCCCGAATCTGATATCATCGGTAGCTACTGTATCATTCTCATTAACTATTGGAACAACATCCATTCGTAGCAGAGTAGCTAAAGTCGCCCTACTATTTAAATAACGTCGTCGATTTTGACTATCCTCAGCCGTGACAAGCACTTGCCCCGTAGTAATACCGTATTTTGACAATGACTTCTGGTATGCTTGAGCGAGTTGAATTTGTCCTACTGAGGCTGCAGCTTGACTTTGATCCAACTCGAGAATCTGTGTTGGTAATTCAAGTATTCTCCGCCCCAAAGCAATTGATCCCGACGAGACTAAAACTACTTCCTTTCCCATTTTTTTTAGATCATAAACATCCTGAGCCAAAGACTCTAACCACTGAAGACGTAGGGTTCCGGTATTTTCGTCAACCAACAAAGAAGACCCAATCTTAATAACAATACACTTCGCATTTTCAAATTTTTTCAAAAAATTACTTTCACCAATACTTCTCACGGTGCCCACTCTCCGTTATTGAACTTTTTTGCATGACTACCTTCAAGTTTTTTATCAGAAATCACCGTCAACAATTTACGTAGAACCTTTTTTGTTCCCTCACCACTTATAGAGGAAATCGCATAAACATTTTTTTCAACACTCTCCAGAATGGAAATACGATCTTGCAACGTTTTAGAGTCCAATGCATCAATTTTGTTTAATACCGTAACTCTAAGCTTCTCATTTAACTTAGCTCCGTAAAGCTCGAGCTCTCGTAAAACGGTTCGGTAATCCTCTATAAGTGTTTCGGAAGTCGCATCAAGCAAATGAATAAGAACCGAACAACGTTCAACATGGCCAAGAAAACGGACGCCAAGACCTTTTCCCTGACTCGCCCCTTTAATTAGTCCAGGAATATCTGCAATCACCATCTCCACTCCGTCAGAGTTCACAACACCCAAATTTGGATATAGCGTTGTAAAAGGATAATCGGCTATTTTCGGTTTAGCATTAGAGTTAACTGACAAAAATGTTGATTTTCCAGCATTAGGAAGACCAATTAGGCCAGCATCAGCGATTAGTTTTAAGCGAAGCCATATTGTCTTAGTTTCACCTTTTTGGCCTGAATTTGCACGTCTTGGGGCTCGGTTTACCGACGATTTAAACTGAACATTACCCCACCCACCATTTCCACCCTCAATAAGAGTAACGCAAGACTCAGGCTCTTTAATTTCAGCTAAGAGATTAAGCTGATCTTCACATAAAATTTCAGTTCCAATGGGAACTTTTAAAATAATGTTCTCACCACTTTTTCCACTCCTCTGTTTTCCCTTACCTGACTCACCGTTCTGAGCATAAAAATGTTGTTTATATCTGAAATCAATCAAAGTATTTAATCCAGACACTGCTTCAACTAGAACATCACCACCTGAACCTCCATCACCTCCATCGGGGCCACCGTGTTCAAGGTATTTTTCACGACGAAAACTCACGCAACCTGAACCGCCACTACCCGATCGAATATAAATTTTTACCAAATCAAGGAACTTCATTATTTAACCGTCCGGAAGCAAAAGATAAAAAGCGTTATAATTCATAGCAGTTTTAACTCGTTTTAAAATTTACAGATAGATTTTAAAAAATTAACCAGCGTAGATCATCAATAAATAAGACCCACAGTATGCTACCAAGGGCACTAACTGCAAGTGTAATAAAAAACGGACGTTCATATCGCGAACCAGCGATATATGAACTAATCAAGCTCCCGCAAAAACACCACAAAGAGTGGAAAAAACTTTGAACTATTAAGAATAGAAGCGCAAAAAATAAAGTATTATAAACCGGGTTAGTATTGAGGTTCGAAAAGCTTGAAAAACTGACTAAGATCATAGCCCAGGCTTTAGGGTTTAAGGGATGAATTATTAAACCTGAAATAAACCCAGGAGCTCGAGGATTATCCTCAATTTTTTCAAACGTTTTTCGCCAAACTTTTACAGTCAGCCAAAATATATAAACTGCAGCACTTATCTTTAATAAGAACAAAGAAAAAGGGAAAATTTCGATTATTCCAGCAAAACCAAGCCCGATCGGCCAGATTATGAGCTGCTTTGACAACACTACCCCAACCACAAATCCTATGCAATTCTTGAAGCGGTATTTTGCTCCAACAGCCAGTAGAATCATTGACGCAGGCCCAGGACTACCGACCATTGCAACTGAAAAAATTAGTATAGCAAAAAAATTTTCAAACATTGCTATAGGTATCGGAAACCGAGTCTGAAGTGATTACTCGGCTGCCTCTAAATTTACTACAGAAATAAATGTTCTACCTTTCAAACCCTTATGAAACTTCACGTTTCCAACTTCAGTAGCATAGATAGTATGGTCTTTTCCCATTCCGACATTTTCAGAAGGCCACCATTTTGTCCCTCTTTGACGTACAATAATATTTCCCGGGATAACAGCCTCACCCCCGAATTTTTTAACACCGAGCCTACGGCCCGCCGAATCTCTCCCGTTTCTAGAAGAACCACCAGCCTTTTTGTGAGCCATTATTTCTAATCCTTGTTTTTTGTTATCTTCGGTTTTTGTTCAGAAGTTTTTTTCTTAACGACCATGTTACTCTTGGCCTTTACGGATTTATCAGTTACCGCTTTCTCAACCTTTTTTTTGGACGGTACCTCGGCAACATCGGCCTTTTTTTCTTTACTGACTTTCTTAACTGCTGCTGTCTTTTTTACGCCATCATCTTTTGCCACCTTCGTCACCTTCTTCGATGACTCAGCTGTGACAACAGCAGCACTTATCTCTTTGGGAGATGCAGACCGCATATCCTTAGCTACACCTGTGGTCTTTGCCTTTTTGGTACTCGCCGTACCGACTTCAGTAGAAACGTTGTCGATTAGCAAGCTACTAGAATGCTCTAAAACATCACGAACACCACTTTTTTCGGCACCTTTTTCCAAAATTTTCAAAATTTTCATGAGTGTCTTGTTCTGTCGATGACCTCTAGTCCTCTGAGACGAGTGTTTTCGCCTGCGTTTAACAAAAGAGATAACTTTTTTTTCTTTTATTTGATCAATTACTCTTGCTTGTACACCAGCACCCTCAATATTAGGTTGTCCAAGAACATTGTGATCACCACCTAACATTAACACCTCGTTAAACTGTATGACCTCTCCAGCAGAGGCAGATATCTTCTCAATCATCAAAATCTGATCTTCTTCTACCTTATATTGTTTGCCACCAGTCTTTAACACTGCAAACATAATCGAATCCCTTTATTTTCGTATTCTGCGCTTTTCATTTTCGTATTCTGCGCTTTTCGTTTTCGTATTCTGCGCTTTTCGAAGATTTACTTGTAAAGAAAACAATCTCAGACTACATTTTAAACAATCTTAATTTATATACATTTGACTTTCGGTTTTGTGCTAACCGAACAAATTTGTCAAGACACTTCAGTAGAAATATTTTACCCGAATAGACAAAAGAAATGTATAAATATAAGATTTCTATGTTAAATAGGCCAAATACAGACTATCAAAATAATTTTTTTTGTATTTTTCTTCATCGGAGAGGTGCCAGAGTGGTCGAATGGGGCGGTCTCGAAAACCGTTGTGGGGGCAACCCTACCCAGGGTTCGAATCCCTGTCTCTCCGCCACCACCTGTAATCAGCTAACACTCTGATATCATTGATAGCACTATAGCCTAGTTCATGACAATACGGCGCATAATGGTCCGTAATTTGGTCAGTAATGGCTGGGGGGCGAGTGCCGCAGGGGGTATAGGGGTTATCGTATAT
>MDTB01198001.1_pt1 | contig 36183 bp, 30 predicted proteins | sample 811161 | NCBI WGS metagenome assembly MDTB01 (sample SAMN05326650, study PRJNA326480) | marine metagenome | isolation source: seawater | place: Mediterranean Sea | collected 2009 | reverse complement strand
GGTTTCTATGATTATGGCACAAGTTCTATCTGAAGCAAATCACTGATTTTCTCAGCAATTTCTTCTAAGCCATCTAATTCGGATTTTGCACGAATGGAAAGGCTTGTTTTTGCTTCTGTGCCAGAGTTACGAATTCCAAATGATGTCTCGATACCATCGATATCTCCTCGGAGAAGAAAGAGTCCGGGTTCTCCTTCGACACCTCTGCGCTCGAGGTTCACAGTTCGGCCCTTCAAGGCGGTCTGGATTATTTCTTCAATTCTATCTGTAATCGGACCAACCCCAGTCCATCGAGATCGATCCGTTCCACGGATGGATACACGGCGTTTCCATCCTGATGTGAATGCTGGAACAACATCTGTGGTATTGAGAGCAGCACGTGCCATCAACTGTGAGATTAGCGTGGCAGCCCCATCACCCACTAGGCTCCATTCATCATCATTGACTGGATGAGGCGAGGCGAGAACTAGGTGCCCAGAATCTTCTGCTCCAATGATTTTTGGCCACGATGCCCCGCTCAAATCCTCTGAGCCCAATGCTTCGGTCAACCAACGATCGCCGACAGCGCATTCGTGAATAATCACCTTACTTCGGAGACGATTGATTGATGCAGTCAATGCAAGGTCGGTTTCAATTGAGAATGCAGCAGTCATTTGTTCGGTTCCACTTGCAGACCATGCCCGCATCAAATCATCAGCCATTTGGTCTCCATCGACTACCTTCGCACCACCGTTTATGGCTTCGATTAGGAGGCAACGATCTCCATCTCCGTCTAATGCGGCTCCGATGAGGCTTCCAGAAACAGGGGGTTTGGTTCCATGCAATTCACCTAGTTTTCTGAGCAATCTATGTTGATTGGTTTGCATTTCATCCCATGTCCAAGAATCAGTAGGAGATAGATCACCAGCCCCACAGTTCTCGTTGAGGGGGGAATTCACATCGGAGACCTCCCGAAATGGTATACCACGTCGAGCGAGCCCTGTGGCGAACCATTCTGCTGCTGCCCCCCCCGAAGAATCGAGGAGGAGTTCGGAAGTGCCAAGCGTTTCTGACCAATTGATTGATGTGTAATCAAGGGAAAAATCATCAGCAATTCCATCAAATCGTTTTGCAAGTGTGTTTCGATGCCCTCGTTCTGCATTGACCATCTTATCTGGAAGGCATAACTCCGGATCTGGTTCTCTGTTTTCTTCAAGATGAGCGATCCTCCACACTGTATCAGCAACACGCCGCTCAAAGATAGGCATGGATTTCCGCCCTGCTGCATCGAAGAACTTCACTCCGGAATCGGAGGATGGATTGTGACTTGCTGTTACCATGAGTCCGGCATCAGCTCGAGTGCCGATAACTGAATTGTGTAGACCAGGAGTTGCAACGAGCCCACCATGGATGACCTCTGCCCCAACTTGGTGGAGGCCATCAGTCAATCCTGAGACCAGCATTGCATTGCCTGGGCGCCTATCCCAACCAATCACAATTTTTGGTTGACGGCCGAGGTCTTCGTTGAGTACCTCTGCGAAAGCCATCCCGAGAAGCATGAATGCCCGACCATTTACTTCACGATACTCGACAATTGCCTTCAGAGCCTCAACATCGTTTGTAGGGGCGGCTTCGACGGCCCCCCGGATTCCATCCGTTCCATGCAACAGAGGGTGTTCCATGCCATTCATTCCTTGACCGTCTGACCGGGTTTGATCAGACCGCTCACGGTTACGTTCGGCCATGCACCGGATTCCATACCCATGATGGTACCGGGGTTCGTTACGACATTGCATCCGAGTTGCACCCCTTCACCAAGGATTGCTCCGAACTTTCTCAACCCTGAATCTTCGAGTAATTCTCCTGTATCAGCATCACGAATGAGGATGTTACGCCCATCGTTCCGGAGATTGGATAGTTTGCAACCTGCACCGAGATTGACTCCACTTCCAAGAATGGAGTCCCCAACATAGTTGAAGTGTGGAGCTTTTGCATCTGGAAGCAGCACAGAGTGCTTTGTTTCGGTGCAGTGGCCGACGACAGCACGACTACAAATCCACGATCCCTTCCGGACATAGGCACCTTGCCGAATCTCGGCATTTTCGCCGATGTACGCTGGCCCCTCAATTAGTACACCGGGGCCGATCTTGGCATTAGAATGGACATGGATGATACCGTTTGAATCATCGAAAACGGTTCCAGGTTGAGGTTCAGGCATAGCCGAACCGAGAGAAGCCAGCATTTTCTCAAGTTGGGCCATGAGCCCCTCGGTAGAATTAGGGTCAAGAACTCCCCAAATATCTCCACTCATCGCGGGCCAGTCGCCGTTACCGCTTAGCGACGGGAACAAATCCTGAACGGTGGTTCCGACCGGTGGCATGGGGGGTCATCCCCGCCGTCCATTCATGAGTCGTCCGGCTGTTCGACCATTGATTGTGGTCCTGCGGCCATCACACTCGTTGTGGCATCCTCTTCGTAACGTTCGAAATTGTCCTTGAATAGTTGAACCAAATTCTCCGCAGCCTCATCATATTCTTCTGGTTTTTTCCATGTGCTTCGCACATCGAGAATCTCTGAAGGAACACCTTCACACTTGACAGGGACTTCAAATCCAAATCGTGGATCAACCCTCATCTCAACATCGTTGAGGGATCCATCTAGTGCTGCATTCAGCAGCGCTCGTGTCCATCGGATACGGATCCGATCACTCTTACCGTAGCCTTCTGCAATCCATCCGGTGTTTAACATCCAGCAGGTGGCTTCATGTTCGTCGATTTTCTCAGTTAAGATATCACCATAGACACTTGGATGCATGGGCATGAAAGGTGCTCCAAAGCATGCACTAAACGTCGCTTTCGGCTCTTTGACACCCATCTCGGTGCCCGCTACTTTTGCGGTATATCCGGAGATGAAGTGGTAAGCGGCCTGAGTCGGATTTAGACGTGAGATTGGCGGTAGTACACCGAAGGCATCGCAAGTCAGGAAAACTACGTTATGGGCATGACCCGCCATGCTTTTTGGAATGCGATTTTCAATGAAGTCAATGGGGTAAGATCCTCTTGTGTTTTCTGTCAGGCTACCATCATCAAAATTCGGGATACCTTCTGCATCGAGAATTACGTTTTCAAGGATTGATCCCGGCATCCGCGTAGTTGCAAAAATTGCAGGCTCATCATCTTCACTTAACCGAATCATCTTCGCATAGCAGCCTCCTTCGAAGTTGAATACGCCTTCGTCTGACCAACCGTGTTCATCATCCCCGATTAGAGGCCGGAGTGGGTCGGCTGAGAGCGTTGTTTTTCCTGTTCCAGAAAGGCCGAAGAATACTGCAGTATCACCGGTCTCTCCGACATTGGCAGAACAGTGCATGGGCAGGTGTCCTTTACTCGGAAGAATGTGATTCATGATTGAGAAGATGGATTTCTTGATTTCACCGGCATAGCGCGTTCCACCAATCAAGACAATTCCCTCGGCGAAGGAAATGATGACGAAGACCTGTGAATTCAATCCAGGAGTATTCTTCGGTGCCTCAAAATCTGGTGCGTGTAGGATGGTAAATTCAGAAGCACGCGTTTGAATTTCTTCAGGTGCCAGCCGGAGAAACATGTTTCGTGCAAAGGATGCATGCCATGCACTGTTGGTAACAAGGCGGAGTGGTAGTCGTAGATTTGGGTCAGCTCCACAGGCAAGGTCCTGTACATGTAATTGGCTGGAAGAAGAGAGATGCGCGATAACCTTCGCTTTTAGATCAAGATAGGAATCTCGTTCAATTGGTCGGTTGACATCACCCCACCACACTGCATCTGTGAAAGGTGTCTCGTCGACGATGAATCGGTCGTTAGGTGATCGCCCAGTCCTTTCACCGGTTTCAGCGAGAAATACACCGTGTGCAGTCAAACGTCCTTCATCTCGTTGTAGAGCGTGCTGAATCAGGCCGGTAGATTCGAGATTCCAGTGTACATCGCCTTCAGGTTCAATGCCGATAGCCTGTAGACGTGGCTCAGTCACGACCCCTGCTGTGCCCATTAGGGGCAGAACCATGGCCTAACCGGTCCACCGTCCATCCTTCAATGATTGGGCGGAATGGCGGGGGAGTTCGGTCCTTTCCTTCTCCTACCGATGATACCTTCAATTCAGTCGAATGGTAGGATGGGGCATGGAAACACCTCCTGATGAGGAGGACCGCTTTCTGCAGGAGCGGCAATTCGGCATCGGTACGGGCATTGATGTCTCTGATCTTTTGGAAGAGGTCGCAGACTCCTTCAAAGAAGCGCCTAAGCCGAAACCGCTCGATGAGGAGCCAGAGGAAGACGCTGCAATTGGAGAGATACTCGACCCCTTTGCAGAGGATGACGGAGTTGGCCCAGGTCGTGTCATGCAGGACGGCAGTGTCCCTATTGCTCCGGAACGGGATTTGATTGAGGATATCGCCGTCCAAGGTGAGATTCGTCTCAATTGGGCATTAATGGGTGCGATGATTACAGTTTACTCCGCAATTTCAATTCTAATAGGTACCGTCGTCGAAAATCCCCTCTTTGCTCTTCTTGGTTTGTTAGCTCTTGCTGGATTTGGATTTACTCTTGGAGAGCGTTGGGTTCCACGTCCAGCGATGCGACAACTCGGGATTGTCTGGCTCATTATTGCGATGAAGATCCTCTATGGTTTAGCGATTGAACTCGGGTCTTGGGAATTGTTTGGGATTTTCCCTCTCAGCGAGAATTACGTGGGTGTTCTTCTTCTGGCATTGGTAGGAGTCAATGTTGGCGTTGCTTATCGTTATGATGAGGATGCAATAGCTGCACAAGCAGTCCTAGTTCTACTTGCGATTTCTTCCACCGTGGGCTCATTGTTGGGAGAAATTGGCGTAGCTGGCATGATTTTTGGTGCTTCAGTTCTGTTTCAACTTCTTGCATTACATCGGAGAAGTGGAAATCTCGCTTCGCTCGGAATCGCCTCCTCAAATCTATGGATTGGTATGCATGCATTGACAAATGGTTTCGAAATTGGTTCGCTAACAGTCGTCCCTATTGAGACACCAATGGTCCTCTTTCTCCTATTGATCTTCACAAACGCCATCAATGCAGCTATGGCTTCCCGATTTTCGGCCTCAGAAAATTGGTTCTCAACAGGGCTAAACGTCGTCGGTCTAGGCCGCCCTGGCCTTTGGTCAGTTTCCGTTGGTTTAGGTCTAATAGGGGCGTTGATGGCCATCGGTGCAAATCGTGAAGATTCATCCTTTGCTCTTGCAATGGTCACAGGTTTGTTGACAGTGTTCAGTGGGTCTTACCTTACGGTTCGTGGGGTTCCGCCTTCTAGGATTATTACCCTTAATGGAGGAGGATTATGCGTACTCACCTTCCTCCTCATCATTCTCGATGCGGGCTTGATGGAACTCCCATCGTTCATCGATGCGTATGGAACGTTCACTGTGGGTGCGGTGATTATCGCTGCATGGCTGATTTTGTCGAATCAAGATAATGTCACAGATAGAGTACTTTGGACGGGCGCAGTCAGTATCGTTGTTCTTTTGACAGTCCTAATCCCATCTCAACCATCTACAGAAGGAGGGGACGGAGGGCTTCTCCTTCTCAGTTCAGTAATTTTGATGATGGTGGCAACGACTTATCTCGCAGTAAAGAGGACCTCTCCAAGCCTCTCTGGAGTTACAGCCCTACTTCCATGGACTTGGGTGTTGTTCATGGGGGCCCTCACTTCAATCGTACAGACCTTCTCGGTTACGAATGATTTTTCGGGACTTCCCACGGTTCAATTTGACGGAACTCCTCTTACTTTCTTCCTAGGTATAAGTGCCATATTGCAACTTATTGTGAATCTGAATTACCCTGATGGTGGAGTGAATCTTGCTGAGCGCTTCCTTGGGACACAAGAGGTCTCAGCTCGTCTCCGCGATTCAGGTTTGATGAAGGTCTGGAATCTTGGTTTCATCCTTGGTTTAATCGCATTGTTATCAGTTACAGTTGAGGATGGTATGACTGGAAGCCATCTACTCGTTTTATTTTCTATATTTCTTGGAATTCACATCGGAGCAGATGCTTTCGATCGTCATCAGGAAAACCCTCGTCTTCTGTTGGTGCTGAGTGCTCTCACGATTTATGTTCTGATTTGGCGTCATGAGATGGCCGCTTACTGGATGGTCCTCCTCTTAATCGGTACCAATGCTCTGACCTGGACTCATCGGGATCGAAGTGAGGAGAGTAATCTACACATATTGAATCTCTCAACAATAGGATTCGGCATCCTTGTTTGGGGAACCAGCATGGACAGAGTTGCAGCATATCCGATGACGGCTCCTTTCCTACTCGATGATGCTGGTACTGCTTGGATCATGCTCATTTGTACTACGATACCTATCCTCGCGTTCCTTCCTAGGATATCCCATCTGAATGAAATCATTCGCTCATCTTTTGCTGCGCTTTTCCTAATGTCAAGCATCACGGTTTCCTTCCTTCTCACTGGGCACTCAGCCTTGCATTTGTATGCGGCTCTTTTCCTGTTTGCCATATCCAGCCTAATGATCTCAGTGAACGGGGAACTGCGTTCAGAGATTAGACAGGTATCTACGCGCGATAAACAACTTTCTTCGTTAATTCAGGCGCAGGAAGTAATCCAGAAACTCTCTTCGGAGGGCGAGATTAGCGAGTCCACTTCTCAGAACCTCCTGATGTTCAGCAGTGAGGCATCTGCTGAGGCCGCCTTAGAACTCTCAGCGGAGGATCGTGCTAAGACTGCAGTTGCAAAGAGCGGTTCAGGCATGCGTATCATCGATCCAAGGATGGTTGAACTTCTTCAGAAACAGAAGAAGCGAGCAAAGGTATCGGATGCCTCTGGGATTCGAGATCTGATGGTTGGCGACATTCATCATCGCCCAGTTGTGGTAACCTCATTCCTTGGAGTAATGCTCGTCGCTGGCCTTGCTATCGCCTTCCTATTCCCGTCGGTCCTTCTGTTAGCATTAATTGGAATTGGATTGCAGAGCATTCTACTGACAATGGTATCTAGATGGAGGGCCAGTGAAAGTGATTTGACCTTGCCGGATATCGCTGGAATCGAATCACCGATTGCTATCACGATGGCCGGTCTTGCCGTAATCGTCGGTTTGGGTTCTAGTGTTGTTGGCGCATCAATGAGCGATCAGCGTCTTCTTCTCATCTTGGCTGCGATAAACTTGGTTCTCATCGCGGTTTCACTCTTTGGCAGGAAGGATGTTCTGAAACGAATCCCTTCTGCGTTGGAATGGATGCTCGGTACACTTTTCATTGCACGTGTCCTTGGTATACCTCTTGGAGGCACACCCTCTTTTGGTAGCGTAAACGTGCTGTCTGAAGCTCACCCACTAATCGGTTGGGCGATGATATGGATGACTCTCGAAATCGTGCTTATTGGCATGGCCTTACTTTGGGATTGGATTGAAGGCAGACGTCGTGAAGCCGGTCTTGAAGACCATCGAAGTGCAGGTGGACGGGTTGTTTGGACCTTTGGAATCGCACTCCTTTCTGTAGGTCCCGCAGGACTAATCGCCTCAATCCTAGGTCTTCGTCGAGGGATTCAGTGGACCCAATCTGCAGTTCTGATGGGCACCGTGCTTAGTATCGCCATCTCTATCTCCGCTTTTTCCGCCTCGATACCAATCCTTCAGGATAATCTTGGGCATATTCTGTTGGTTATGGGTTCAACCTCATTTATCGCGACGTTGTTCACCATTCAGGAATCTCGTCGCATTTGGACTTCAGCCCATCTTATTGATGCGCATATTTTGTTGGTTCTTGGGGTCCTAATCTCACCGTTGCCAACCATCGCTTTCCTCTCGACTTTACTTGTACTTTCGACGCTCACTTGGCTTACAGGCATCCTCCAATTACGCAAGATGCTACGGTTTTGGGGGGCAACAGATCTTGTATTTGCAGGCCTCATGGCAATTCTCACCATGGGGTCTGAACTCCTCGAACCAACGAACGCTTTCATTGCCCTGATTGTTCTCGCAATTGAACTTGGATTAGTGGTCTGGCTCGCGCAGAGTCGACAGGCAGCTATGATGGCTCAGGAGTAGCCCCCATAATCCCATTTCGTGGATAGGTTGATTCGCGGTGGAAGGAAGCCGAACTCCATGACAGGCCCATGGATTGCCGATGCTTCTGAGGAGGAGGAGCACCCGACAGTGCCTATTGGCATCAATGAGATGACGATACCACGTGTCGCACTCATCATGTCCGTCGTTACACTGGTGGCCATTCTCCTCATGGGAGGCGTCATTGGTTACTCATTCGTATCATTCCTCAATAGTATGGATGAATCGCTGGCCGCGGGCAACGATGATGTTCTCATGGAAGATGGTCGTTGGGTTTGGGAGATTCATCTCCTGTTCGATACCTGTGTTCCCCGAGATGATGCATGGACTATGCCAGAGGTGTTAGCAGATCAAGACGACGAGTACCTATATCCTGGAGAGCTTGAATGTGATTGGATACATCAGGGCGATGGCGATCGCGCAGTCGTTGTGATTCATAATCGTGGACCTAGCACGATTGATCTTATGTTGACTTCAGATCTCGATTCCATAGTATTTGGAGAGAGTGATGACACAAGTCTATTGGTACCAAGTATTGATGGAAATTCATCTTACTTTGCTATGCTTGATTTGAAGGAGGACCTCGATGAGACCACGTTTACAATCAACGCATCTCATGTGACTGTGATGGACGCGGTTGTGGGTCTGGACATCAATTTGATGCGTGGTTCAAATACAGAACCAGTCCACACAGATCCAGGAGACAGGCTCCAAGTCAACTACAAAGTATGGGATGCAGATACCGAAGTACTCCTTGATGACGGGGATCTTCCTGCAACTGCAGGTCCTGATCCAATGTGCGAGACTGGGGCACCTTGGGTCTGTTACATCGATGGATTCCCTTGGTCAATCCTTGGATTAGATATTGGTCAAGATCGAGGTGTACTTGGACCTGGGACAACACATACCACTCTATTGCCACCTCCAATTGCTTATGGTGGAAGTGAAGGACATGAACTTGAGAACTCATGGCTTAGGTTTGAACTGGAACTCACCCTTCTTGCAGCCATATGACTCGACCCGAAATGCCCATACCGTGGTACCCTGAATCGAATCCATGGGCGAAGGGCATGAGGCGGTCAATTGTGATGGCCGCGCACAAGCTTGGGCCACACGACGTTTGAAGCCCAACTCACCGCGTAGAGGCGAGCCAGCGGTCCACATGAATGACCAGATGCGACGCCTTTCGACGCCTTGGTCAATTGCTGTTGAGCGCTCAATCCGCATCTCGAATTCAGAATTCCTACCTGGAGTTCTACTCGATCCTGCTTGTGGTTCAGGTATTCATCTAGCAGCGATGTGTCTTGAGACAGGGCGTGTTGGACTCGGGATTGAATTAGATGAGGAAGCGGGAAAGTTTGCGGCTGCGAATATGAACCGCCTCTTGGAGAAAGGGGAGGGTCCCGGCCGCCTTTCAAATCGTATTCTAATCGGGGATGGCGTGGATGCAGAGGGAGCCCTCGAAACGTACCATAACTCATTGGAAGATTCTGGTATTTCTTCGACCCCTCCTGTCTCCTTGCTTCACGTCGACCCAGCTCGCCCTTTAGATGCACAGAATCACACCTTGGATGAGATGGCTCCATCCATTGGAGATCTCCTCAGATCTTGGGTTCCTTGTATGAATCAGGATGATCGTGGGCCTGCCCTTTTACTCGACCTTTCTCCACGCCTTTCAAGGAAGCAGAGAGGGGAGATTGATACAATTCTCAATGAAGTAGCCCCCGGAGCAGCGAGGACTTGGGAGTGGCTTTCCCAAGGAGGAGGTCGGATTGACCGTCTCTCTGTGTGGGTCGGACCTTTAGCGAGCGAATCGTCCCATAGAGCAATTCGGATGGGTCAAAAAACACCCCTTCGAACTGTTGAAGCTGGGAGCACGTCACCCTTTATCTCTGAGAAGCGTGGCATGCCCCCTTCTTTCGACCAATGGATTGTAATCGTAGATCCCGCTGTTGTTGAGGCACGCCTTCATGGTGCATGGCTCACTTCTTTCGATGCACCTGAGTATAATCCAATTTGGCAACGCGCATCTCTTCGCCGTCCTATCCTTGTTAGTGATACACCTCCACCGGATTCACTTCGTGAGGACCCCTTCACGGTCGCTGTGGGGCGAGTATGTGGTCATCGATTGAGTTCACCGGACATGGAAAATGCTCCCACGGTCGCGAGAGCAGCTGAGAGGTCAGGTATTGGACACCTAGTCCTTCGTTGCGAGGTCGATCCAGAATTACATCCGAAGATTCAGAAACGGTTGAACAAGGCTCTGAAGGGCGTTGAAGGAGAGCGTGGATTCATTGTTGACGTGCCAGTGAGTCGAGGTGACAACTGGCACGTAGTCCATGTAACGTGCATCGAATCCTGATCTTCTAAATCGGCGGTCCGCATCGTTCTATTCATATATGGGGGGAGAGTCGGTGGGCTGCTCGTAAGGGCCATCGGGTGACCGATGAACACGGGGGAACCGTAGAAATGAGTACCGAGAACGACTTCGGAGAAGATTTCCTGTACATCCTGCGAATCGCAGATGCTGACATTGACGGCGTGCGACCGATTGGGATGGGATTGACGAATGTAAAGGGCATTGGTCGCCGCACTGCGCGTCGTCTCTGTCAACTTGCAGAGATTGATCCTAGCAAGTTGGGTGGTCATCTAGATGATGCAGAACAAGATCGTCTCCGGAATACGATTGATACTTACCCTTCTCTTGTTCCTGGCTGGCTTGTCAATAGGGAGCGCGATCTAGAGACCAATGAGGATGCACACCTGTTTTCCCTTGAAGTCAAACTAACACGGGACGATGACATCGCCCGCCTCGCTGAGATGAAGGCATACCGTGGCCTTCGCCACCGAAGTGGTCACAAGGTTCGCGGGCAACGTCTCCGAAGCAATGGCCGCAGTGGTCTTACACTCGGTGTTGAGAGGAAGAAGATTTGAGGAGGGGATTGAATGGGCCAACCAAAGTTTTCACGTCCTAAGACACAGACTCCCACTCACCCTTGGAAGGCTGAGCGAATCGAAGAAGAGCATGCTCTCAAGGAGCAATACGGCCTCAAGCGTATTGGTGGAATGAAGGAGATTTGGCGTGCTAAGAGTGCACTTCGTCGCCATCGACAACTTGCCATGAAACTCATTGGGCGAGTTGATACTACAGAAGGTCACTTCATGCGAGAAAAGGGAGATTTTCTTTCCTCAATGCACCGTAAAGGTCTCATTTCGGAGGAAGCCGGATTAGATGACGTTCTACAGATCAACGTCGAGAATATGCTTGATCGCCGTCTACAGTCCCAGGTTTACTACAAGGGATTCGCACCGTCTATGCGTGCTGCACGAAATATCATCGTCCACGGCCACATTGTTCTGGGTAACCAGAGGATGAATGTGCCCGGTTACCACGTCCTACGTCAGGAAGAGGCGGAAATCGCTTACCATCCGACTTCGAAGTTCAATAATCCGGACCATTCGATGCGACAGGAGATGGAACGTCGCAGGCAGACTGTTGGCAGTGAGGAGGAGGATCCAGAAGCAATCCCTGAGACACGCGAGTGGACTGAGACCGATGTTGAGCAGATTAAGCAGGATGCTGCAGAGGCTGATGCAGTAGTTGATGCAGTAGTTGAGGAAGGGGGCGATGAATGATGGGTCATAAGGCAATAGTTCACATCTTCAGTTCTCACAACAATATCTTGCTTACAGCCACCGATTTGACCGGCGCTGAGACAATTTGCAAGGTTTCTGGTGGCATTGTCGTAGGCAAGGGTTCCGCGAAGAGTGGACAATTCTCCTCAACTCGAGCTGCTGAGCAAATTGCTGAGATGCTTACTGAGAAGGATTTCGATCAACTCATTGTGAAGTACCGTGGTGCTGGGGGAAATCGTTCACCTTCCGCACCTGGTGCAACTTCAGCTATCCGCGCTTTAACTCGTGCAGGTATGACTATCACACGCATCGAAGATGTTACTCCTATCCCGACGGATGGGACGAAGAAGAAGGGCGGACGCCGAGGACGCCGAGTCTGAGGGGGAATAGAAATGGATTGTGAAATCATTGAAGAAGAGGATAACCGGATTCGGATTCTGCTTAAGGATACGGATCACGCAGCTGTGAACGCCCTCCGCCGAACTATGATTGCGGACACCCCTAAGATGGCGATTCATCAGGTTCGCTTCACACAGTCAACCGAAGTCACCGATGATATGATTTGGGAAACTATTGGGCCAATTCCGGATGAAGTAATTGCTCACCGACTAGCAATGACTCCCATTCCATCCGATACTCAGGATTTTTCGTTTGAAGATGAGTGTATCAATTGCAAGGATATGGTCGAGTCACAGCGTGGCTGCCCAATGTGCAACATTGTCTACACTTGTAATGTCAAAGGAACCCCTGAGGGACGTGCCGTCAAGGCGAGCGATCTCGAGGTCTTTGGTGATCTATCGCTTTCTATCCCAGAGGAATTTGGCGATATCACCATCACCAAGCTCTACACTGGACAGATGATTTCACTCACGGCTAAGGCCAAGAAGGGCTATGGCCGAGACCATGTAAAGTGGCAACCTGTATGCGGCATAACCTTTGAAGTTCGTCAGCATGCAGTCCTTAGCGACAAGAAAGCAGCTAAGTCTCTATGGGGACTTGGACTAACAGTTACCGAGAAGGACTTCGGAAAGAATGGGCGCATCGAGGATATCCAAATGGTAGACAAGGTCCGCGCTGACCTCCATCATGTAGGTCCAAGCACCGACTTAGGCCGAGATTTCGCTGATGCCATCACTATGGAAGATATCGATGGTGAATTCATCCTGAGCTACGAGACGGACGGTTCAATGAAGGCCCGCACCGTCTTTGAACTCGCAACTGCATCACTCGGAGAGCGCTTTGCGTCCCTCTCTGGTGATTTGGATATCGTCCTTTGATTGAGCGTGGCCTCATGGCCGTCGTGACAACTACCGCAAAATGTGGCGGCCACATTACCTTGGCATTCACGGTTCATTCCGATTCCGAAGAACTCTATGAACAGGGGTCCATGGGAATCGGGCTTTGTATCGAGGCCGGTATTTCCACTTCTTGTCGTTCGGATCCATCACGGTCAACAGGCCTCCTGGTGATTTCAAATGGGCTACCAATCGATTCCAATCTCCATCGATTAGTGCTTGAGGAATGCGCACGATTCGACCCCTCTCTTTCCTCGATGCACCACACATTCGATTTGATTAGTGAACTCCCCTTTTCACAGGGTTTTGGATTGTCTGCCGCGGGGTCAATTACCGCTGCACGTTGCTTGATTGCTCACTCAGATATCCCCTCACAATTACACGAACCTCTGGTATGGGCGATTGCTCATCGGGTTGAACGCAGACACAGCGGTGGATTGGGGGACGTTACAGCCCTACACGCAGGAGGCGTAGTCCGCCGAACCACACCAGGTGCAACACATCAGATTGAACAGATTGAACCAATTGTAGTTGGCACCGGACCGGGCAGTTCCGACGGTTGGTCGTCTCTGATTCCATTGCTCTTAGCTTGGCGGCCTAGTGGATCAAAGCACACTTCTACGTACATCGATTCTGAGGGTTGGAGTCAGCGAATTCGAGTCGCAGGTGAGGAGGTCATGGAGACACTATCTAACAATCCGTGGGATGCGACTCGCTGGCCGGAGATAATCGATGCTGCACATTGTTTTGCTAAACAATCCGAATTAATCAAGGATTCAGAACGCGCTTCTCTTCTTGATGAGGTTCGGTGGGCATTGAAGCCCATAGAGCAAGATATCGAGGTGATGCTTTGTATGCTTGGAGAAAGTGTTGTTGTGGTCCCTCGTGAATTAGGTTCTGTAAATCGAATGGATGAGGCGGAGAACCTTCTTGGAAATCTCACATCTCTTCACTGCGCTCAAACAGTATTGGGTCCCATTTCATGAACGAGATTCGTTATGCTCAATTAATCGAGACAAATCTACGGGCATCGCATCGAGTTTCTGCGCTCCTCTCAGATGTAGTCCATCGCAGAATCCATGCCGATAGATAATCGCTCCTTGGCCGTAAACTTCCGTGTAACGATTTACTTGCTTCTGTGTCTTCTTACGTGGGAAACTAAGTGCAGAACCGAAGAAGTGCTTGGCATCAATCCATGCACACGGGATTCCATTAATCCGGAGATCATCAAGAAAGAGGAGATCTGGTGTTCGAATTGGTCGTCCTTCTGAGAGTATCTGCTCCTTCGATAGTTCCCCTTGTCGCCGGAATCGGACACCCAAGGATTCGAAGTGATCACACAGGATATCCTCGAAGAGGTCAGCGGCTAGATGTGTCTCAGATTGGTCAACGTTAGCCACGCGGTCTGCCTCTTCAGCAATTCGAAATTGCTCCTGATCTCGTTCGTTCATACGGCCAGGCTCCTTTAGCATCATCTTAATCCGATTCTTGGAATGATTCCTTGCCGTCAGAATTGCCCTGAAGACATTAACAGGGGGGCCATCTACTAATTTCGCGAGTTCAAGAATTCCAGTTCCGTTTTCGTATCTACGTCGAAGGTCCTTCTTTCGGTCCATGATTCGGCGATGCGAGTAGACAGATTTCTCTTGATTAATTGCAGCCCGGAGTGATAGCGACTGTTCTAGACCAATGGGATATTCCTCAATGATTCGAGCGATTTCATCAACTCGTTCTGTTTCTAGAAATCCAAATTCTCCACGTTTTACAATTAGCTTACCGACTGCCTTCTGGACATTAAGAGGGACTGGGTCGATAGGCCACTCAATTTCGATAGTTTGTGGTTCCGGATCGATGTGTTCAGGGATTCCCATTGCTCGATTCTTGGTTTTAAATCGCTGGATTGCCCTAAGGCATGTCTGCTCATCTTTCCCCCAAACAGAGCCCTCTCCAGTTTCATTCATGGGTATCTCTCTCTCTCATTGGCCCTCTATGAACACCTTGGATAGATTCAGAGGAAGGCGAGACCAGGTTGGAGTGGAGCTGCAAATCGTGCTTTTCCAGAGACGTCTTCTCCTTCTCCTGCCACATAGACTTCGATACTTTCGATATCTATGGCTTCGGAGATGAACAATGCGGCCGTCTTTATGCTCGCAGTTTCATCATGCTTTGAACGAATCAGGCTTTTCTCAGCATCTCGTAGAGTAAATACTCGGCCACGTGTCTTCTTACTACCAATTGTTAGAGCACGCCAGTATTGCATTACTTCACCACGCTTCGTTTCATCTGCAAACGTAGCGTGTTGCTGAATGAACGCAGTTCCTTCGCGCATAAAGTCGAATTCTGTATCAGCAAGATCCAGCGCCTCGATAAGGAGATCTCGCTTCCAATCAGGGGTTGTTTGAATCACCAAGCGAGTGACTGGTTTCTCCGAGTGTCGTTCTGCAAGTCCCTTCACGTTACGAGCTGAATCGATGAGGTCCTTGAGAGCACTTTCTTCTGAGAGGATTAAGACGTCGCCATGATTGACACTCGGCTCATCGATTGTTGTCTCTGCCAGAGTTGCTTTATTTCCAAGTCGAGAATTCCATTCTTCCGCCATATGCGGTGTCGCTGGATACAGCATCGTGCCCCAAACTGTGAGATGTTTCTTCAGTTCCTTTGAACCGACTCCACCCCGACGCATTGCCCACTGAAGGTCAGTTAGCATGTCGAAATGACTGATCATAACTCCCTCTCGAATACGAACATCATCCATCGCATCCCACCATGTCTGTAGGTTTGATCGCCGTTTCGCAGCTAGCCATTCATCCATCGGTCCGAACTCATCGGAAACCTCGTCGAGGAGGTTAAGCACAGAGAAAATCTGGTGCATTTGACGGTGATTCGCTTCTACAGCAGAATCTGACCAGTCCATGCCTGCCTCGGGATTGGAACCAAAGAGGATGAATAGACGGACAGTATCAGCACCGAATTGCTCGATCATTATTTCTGGACTCACCGTGTTACCGAGACTCTTACTCATTTTCGCTGAACGTGAACCAAGCAGTTCTCCGCATTGTGGGCAATCCCCTCCCGTTAGATCCACATGATGCTCCACATTGCAGGAGGTGCAGTAAGGCGTTGGTGCGTTTACCATGCCTTGACAGACAAGACGGGAGAATGGTTCGGACACCTTGTTCATTCCAAAGTCCCTTAGTGCCTTTGTGAAAAATCGAGCGTATAGGAGATGCATGATTGCGTGCTCGATTCCTCCAATGTATAGGTCCACGCCACCTTCCATCCAGTAGTCAATTGTCTCGCGATCATAGGGTGCATTCTCATTCATCGCATCGCAAAAACGGAGGAAGTACCATGAGGAATCATAGAAGGTATCCATGGTATCGGTTTCCCGTCTTGCCTCTCCTCCACAGGTCGGACAAGTCGTTTGGACAAATTCCGTATGTGACCCAAGCGGGTTCCCGCTGTCTTCCTCAGAGAATACCACATCGAGAGGAAGCTTCACTGGAAGGTCTTCTTTTGGAACAGGAATGACACCACATTTTGTGCAGTGGACAAATGGAATAGGTGTCCCCCAGAATCGCTGGCGTGAAAGTAACCAGTCCTTGAGTCTGAACTGTGTACTTCCTTTGCCAGCTCCCTCTGCTTCAAGAGCCTGAATCACAGCCTGTTTCGCATCGTCACCATACAGGCCATCGAAACCTTCTCTTGATGACCCAATCATCCAACCTAGTCCTTCGAAGGCCTTGCCTTCCGTCTTCGGTTCCTCTCCTTCACTTTCGCTGAGTACACGCCGAATCTGGATGTCATACTTCTCGGCGAAGTCGTGATCACGTTGGTCGTGAGCGGGCACTGCCATGACTGCTCCAGTACCATAGGATGCGACCACGAAGTTCCCTGCGTAGATTGGAATTTCCTCGCCCGACAGAGGATTACGAGCCATGCGCCCGAGAAAGACCCCTTTCTTCTCGCGGAGCATATTGATCCGTTCAAATTCGGTTAATTTTGCACATTCATCTGCAAGCGCCCGGAATTCCTCCTCTTGTTCAGTACCAGCAACGAGTTCTTCGCAGAGTGGGTGTTCGGGTGAGAGTGTAACGAAGGTGACTCCGAAGATGGTATCAGGTCGAGTAGTAAAAGCCGCGATTGTATGGTCTGAATCCACTACAGGGAAATGGATTTCTGCACCATGTGAGCGGCCAATCCAGTTTCGCTGCATTGCCTTAACGTGTTCTGGAAACCCAATATCATCAAGACCATCGAGTAATTCGTCTGCGTAGGCAGTCATCCTCAGGAACCATTGAGCCATCTCCTTCTGGACGACTTCGGAGGAGCATCTCCAGCACCGGTTGTTTTTGACCTGTTCATTGGCAAGAACTGTCTCGCAATCGTTGCACCAATTAACAGGAGCAGTCCTTCGTTCAACGAGTCCGGTTTCGTAGAATTTGAGGAAAATCCATTGGTTCCAGTGATAGTATTCTGCATTGCTGGTTGCTAATTCGCGGCGCCAATCGTAACTAAATCCCATACGTTGGAGATCCGCACGGATGGATTCGATATTGCCCCATGTTACATCGTGAGGGTGCCCTCCCTTACTACGTGCTGCATTTTCAGCAGGCATGCCGAATGAATCGTAGCCCATTGGGTACAGGACATTGAATCCACGCAAGCGTCGATAGCGAGCAATACTGTCACCTATGCTATAGTTGCGTACATGCCCCATATGCATATGTCCAGAAGGATATGGAAACATCTCGAGGCAGTAGAACTTCGGTTTGGATTGATCTACATTGGAATCGAAGGACGCAGCATCCTTCCAGGCCAATTGCCACTTCGGTTCGATGGTATTCGGCTCATACTCTACCATCGCGCACCGCTCCTCGGATTCGGTATGAACCATCGGCCTTCCGTTCTTGAATCCGGTGGACAGGTTATGCTCTACCGCCCCATCATGCATCTAGGTCGGCGCTTTCGAGTAGGAAGAGTGCTTCACGTGTGAGCCGGTATCTGAAACGCATCCCCACCCTATCGCGTTCAATCAGACCATAGGCTTCGAGGGTCTTCAGATGGTGGCTGATGAGTTGCTGACTACTTTCTAGCCGCACAGCGAGTTCTTTCTGACTTAGGTTAACGATATCGTTACCAGTTGCATCTAGAAGATCAAGAATACGCCCCTGGAGGGAGTTAGGGTCAGGAGATAGGAGAGGGACTGGGAGGTCATTTTCATCCAATTTCGAGTCAATTGTGGAGGGATAATATCGCATCATACGTCCATCTCTTCGTCGCCAAATCATCTCGGTTTCCTCGAGAACTTTCAGGTGGTGGGCTAATTGACCGTTACTCATGTCCAGTGCAGCTAGCAGAGCTCGGAAGTGGACCCCCGGGTTTGCAACGAGGTAGCCGACGACACGTCCGCGTTGGAAGTCACCATCGTAGTCTCGCCGACGCACCATACCAATCAGAGCGAGACCACCGTTGAGCAAGCCAATTCGAATCCATTCTGTATTTACAATGAAAAGCAATACTATCGAGAGAAGTGATGTGGTGACAACCACAGTCGTTGCTGGCGCTGTAATCTGTTGAATAAACGGTGCAGACTCGCTATCCTCACTTTCCATATCCGTGGAGGTAGATTTGTCTGCAGGGGCCCATTGGTTGAGGACTTCCTCAATTACGAAACCAGGCCCCCATGCTATGCAGTGTGATTGGGTTGTGAGTGCTGCTTCGACGGTTCGATAGACGCCCTGTTCGCCATCGATAGCAGCGAAGGATGCATCGTTACTCATCTCGAGTGCTCTTTCTTCACCTGCAGGTGAGGTAAGTATCCAACATCCACCGTCGTCAGTGCGGACCCTACTCCAGGTTCCTTCAATGACATCCACAGTCAAAATGGTCTCCTCTTCTACAACTATGATTTCTCCATCGTCATCCAATTCCGCGTTTTCCTCTCCCGCTTCTTCAGGATCTTCGATTGTGAATGTCATACTTGTTTGGATTTCAGGAACGGATTGTACTGTGAAGAGAATCGTGTGTTGCCCTGATACGCCATTTGAGAGTGTATGAGATAATCCTTCGAAGATGAAGGTGTCACCTTCTGACAGACGAATCATTGAATCGTCAAGTTCGCAGGCGAGCGCACTTGAACGAGGACTCTGATCATCTCCCTGTAGAGATGATTCCGACCGGATAGCACAATCGCTTGACAAGATGAAATCTACAGGTAATTCTCCGTTGTTTGTGAGGGCGAGGTCAAACCTCACTAAATCCTCGACAACTTCGAACTCTTCGACAGAGAATACGATGTCATCGATTGGTTGATTGGATGCTCTACATTCCTGTGCCCCGCTTCCGTCCAATAGCTCGAAGTACCGTATCGATGATTGACCAATTTGGGGGAGATTAGCCTGTATTACCATGTTTGAACCAATCCAACCGCAGCCATTCGTGTCTACTGTAGACACTTGATCTGCCCACAGAATAGTTTCCTCTCCAGGCAGAAGGTTGAGTGTAGTAAGTGGCGAATCACAATTCGCGGCTTCGTATTGATCATGCATCCAAAGTCCACGTTCATCAAGGACAGAGAGTGGTGCTGCGCAATCGGCGGAGTATTCCAAGATGATTTTCGCAGGACCCATATTCTTCGCGACAACACGTACATCGATATCTGAGGCTGTAGGGGCAATCGAATCGCTGAGTGAGTGGGATTCGATACTAATCTCAACATCGGTGAGTGTTGACTCACTCACAGTATGGGCCCAGTTGAATATCTGTGCTGAAAGGTCATTTCCGATAATCCACACACTTGCTGACCTTGGCCCTGAAACAACCGCATCATTGAGCGGCTGCTCAATCCATCCAAGGTGGTGTGAATCGCCTGCATTGATTGTGATACCTTCACCACATCCGATTCCGGCCTCCATTGGTGTGTCACCATCGAGTGACCATAGAATGTCACAGTCATCGTAACCTTCGATGCTAACTGCCTCCGTTCCATCATTATGGATAATTGCACTGATTACGAGATGATCGGATGATTCAGAGACATCTCCAGATGTAAATGGAAGGACAATCGCTTCCATGCGGACATCGGTTGGTAGTTGGGTTTTCTGTTGAATATCGATTATTTGTCGAGCCACCTCTACATCTTCACCGAATTGTGCTAAGATTTCATAGGTCCCAGTAGCTAAATCATCACCATTTGAGGTGAAGTCATATCTGACCGTGCCTACTTCCAGAATCTCACCAGAGTCTAAGGTTTCACCACGCTTTTGAACGGGGCAGAGTCGCTCTGCCTCCAAATCATAGACGACAGATCCCATTGAATCAACGATTTGGAAGGTGTAGGGGCATGTCGGATTATACTCGATACTGTGGGCTATGGAATCCGAGTTTACGGCTTGAATCTTGAACTCAACTGCTTCACCTGCGATGAAGTGAATTCCATTCATCGGTTCTAGCTCTTCGATAGAGGTGTGCGGTCCAGTTCCATTCTGTGCAGAGGCTACTCCGATGCTCGATAGCAGGAGGGCGAGAACCAGAAGGATGCCTCGCTGCCGCTGGCTCATGTAGATTCAATGTCCTCCTCCTCGTATGAACTGATTGGTGCAGTTGAATTGTGACCTCCGTGGCATCCATACGTCAAACGGGTCTGGGTTGCACATGATGCAACCTGGAGAGTTCGATCGGCGTACCCATGACGATGGCGTCGAAGTTTGGGTGACGCAAATGGGAGCGTTCATGAATATGAACACGGCTTTTATCGATCGTCAGAATGGCATTGTGGCCATCATTGACCCATTCGATTCCAATCGTTGGGTGGAGGCTTTGGATGAAGAGGGCCTCAAACCAACACATCTTCTGTACACTCATACTCATCGGGATCACACAGCAGGCTTCCAGAAAATGATTCGCAATGATTTCGGACACACCCTCGAGGTTTGGGCGCATCGCGAAGCAGTGGACCCAGCTTGGTTGCGGTTCGATGTCTTTCGCCCCGTCCATGCAACCCATCTTTGGGAGCATGCTACTTGTACAGATGTTGGATGGTCTGCAGGTTCTATTCAGTTAACCATCACACATACGCCTGGACATGCACCTGGGCATGTCACGATTCATGGTCACGGAGTATACCATGCGGGAGATCTTCTGTTTACTTCTGCATGTGGTCGAGATGACCTTCCAGGAGGGGATCCTCTAACTCTTTGGAGGAGCATTGCGCATGCTAAGAATCAGTTGATTGGAATACCTAGTGATTGGCGTTTGATTCCAGGGCATCGGTATGACTGGATAGATGGGACAACGCCCGATTGGGTTTCTATCGGTGAGTGCCTTGAGCACAACTATGCCCTGAATTCACCAACATTGGATGCCATAAGTTCGATGGACTAATCAGAGATCATCCAAACTAGGAATGGATGCAAGAGCTTGCGCAGCTTCTTGTTCTTGGTGACGCTGCCATTCAGGCTTCTCAACCCAACCGAGTTCCTTCGCCTTTTCGAGCTCACCAATTTTGACATAATGGTCTATCCATGCTGCCTTCCGTTCATCTTCTTCAGCGAAAGCATCCTCCTGAACTTGCAATCGACGTTGTTCAGCGGAGAATCGTCGTTTTGCTGCTTGGCGTGAAATCATTGCCATGAGGATTGCAGCTAGTAGGAATATGACTAGGAATATCCCTCCGCCCAAAACATAAGTCATGAAATCCGTGCCACCTTGACCTTCAGTGCCTTCGTTCAAGGCAGGATCTATGATGGCACATGTCGCCCCAAATTCAGAGGCATCCGGATCGAATGGGCAAGAATCTCCTTGATCAGATACTCCGTCTGAATCACTGTCCAAACAACCGACCCTATCAATGTACGATGTGCCTGGCTGGGATTTGCAATCATCGGGCTCAAACGCATCTTTGGTTCCGTTGTCACCATATCCATCTCTATCTAGGTCCTCATTCTGCGATGGGAGGAGTGGGAAGGCATCAGGTTCGTATCCAGTGTTGTTATCGCCGTATCCGTCTCCATCCATATCAGACCACTGTGTAGAGTCGTCAGGGAAGGCATCTCCATACTGGACTCGGTTGACGACGTTAATCGATTGTCCTCCATGACTGCTGTTTACCGTGACGGTAACGTTGGTGTATCCGTAGTTGTCACCATAGCCATCAAGGTCGTCATCTTTCCACTGGAGAGGGTCATCAGGGAAGGGGTCAATGCCGTCAGAATATCCGTCCCCATCGGTATCAGTACAACCGAGCATTCCGCCCATTGAGGAGTTGCCTGCAAGAGTTGGGCAATCGTCCATATCTGGTCCAATCTGGTCGGGATATCCATCTCCATCTCCATCAGACCAAGCGAATCCGTCAGTAGGGAATGGATCCTCTATGTCTGCAGTCCCATCATTATCGGAGTCGGGGCAACCTCGAACTCCTTCTTCAGTCATTGTTCCGTATTCCAGTGGGCAGATATCAGCTTCAGTACCGTCTTGGTTGTCACCGAAACCATCGGAGTCGGTATCATGCCATTGGGTTGAATCGTTGGGGAACCAATCACCATTATCTCCACTGGGTACGTCGCCATATCCATCTCCATCTGAATCAGTACACTGGACACTGTCATCAATGAAGAGATCTGGATTGTTACCATTCGGGTTCTCGCCGCAACCATCTCCATCTCGATCGGCCCATTGGGTAGAGTCATCAGGAAATGCATCGAAGACATCTGCATAGGTGTCCCCATCACGATCAGGGCATCCAAAGTGTTCCAGATCTTCCATTTCTTGACTGGTAGTATTGTACACTGCAGCCCAGAGACTAGTGCCCGCTTGTCCACATCGATCACCTTGGAATCCTGTTGCATTGTCTCCGTAACCATCTCCGTCTTGATCAGACCATTGACTTGCTTCGTTTGGAAAAGCATCCGCCTCACCATTCGGGGATGCGAGGCTGTTCTGGTCTGGGTCGGAATAGCCGTCTCCATCAGAATCAGGACAGCCTAACCGGTCCCAGATGGAACGTCCAGGGGTGCCAATACAGGCGTCTGAATTCGGCGAGAATTGTTGATCACCCACCCAATCTCCATCGTCATCACTCCAATGATCGGGATCTAGAGGAAAGATATCTACCTCTGAGATTTGAATTGGAGTCATCGTGGTGATGAGTTCGCCGGGCCAACTTGTTGGACGGGAGTTGTATGCAGCACCATGATTCGGATTGTTGTAATTATCACCGTAACCGTCACCATCAGTATCGTTCCATTGGGTGGGGTTATTCGGCAGGTAATCCAATGCACCGTAGGGGGAAGGTGAACGTCCATCGTTCACATTGTCTGGGTACCCATCTCCATCAGCATCAGCCCATTGGTAGTAGTCCGCTGGATAATCGTCACCAGAGTCAGACCATCCATCTCCATCGGAGTCGACACATCCGTAGACATCTTGATTGGAGGTTCCGGGAGTATTAGGGCAGGAATCAGGCTCGTTTCCGTTCACGTTGTCGCCGTAACCATCTCCATCTAAATCATCCCATTGCGTTCCATCTTCTGGGAAGGCGTCGTCCGGATTTAGTACTCCATCTCCGTCAATATCTGGATCTACAATCCAGTGGTATATCCCCTCATCATTTCTTCCCTGTGCTGAGATAATGTAATCTCCATCAGGGTGCCAATCAATTCCGTAGATAGTTCCGCAATTATTTCCATTGCCGCCACTAGTGCAACCACCCGGTCGCGGAGCTGTCAAGGTATCAACTAGGGTGCCAGTTTGTGAATCAAAAATCCGAATCGATGCTCCATCTGAACGATAGTATGAGTGGCTATAGGCCACTTGTGTTGAGTCGGGAGACCATGCAGTATCCATGCATGATGTAGATGTGGTATACGAGAAAATCTGAGTACCATTCAGCGCATGGTAAACTCTGGCTCTAGCATTACTACCTCCCCATCCTTCGCAAATTGAAATCATGTTTCCATCGGGCGACCATGAAACCGCATTCATGTAACTGAAATTAGGAGTTACAGTTCTGAAAAGGGTCTGATTATTGACATAGTAGATGTAGAAATTATTGTATCCACCGATTAACAGGAATTCACCGTCTGGACTAAAATCTACAGAATAGAAATAGTCTGAAGATCCTGGACTAAATTCAGCAATTTCGGCACCAGTGGTTGAATTAAAAATCTGAACTTGACCATTTCCATTATTCCCATCTTGATACCCTACGGCTACAATCATTGTTCCATCTGGTGAGAATTCAACTTCTCCAGCGTCTTCACCATCTGTGTCAACGGAGAAGTCCAGACTCCCATCGTAGGTGTTGTAGACTCGAACCTTTTCATCATCAGTGTGTATAGCAAATCGTTCACCATCAGGTGACCATGCAATATCTGCAGTCAGCACGCCATTCAATGACACAGTTCTCACGGTATTTCGGGTAGATGTATCCATTACCCGGACAATCGTACTGTCTTGCCCCCCCCAACTATCATCATTCAATGCTCTGAGGTAGTAAGTTCCGTTCCCTGGCATGAAGAGTACAGCCGCTAAATCGTCACTAGCTGTAATTCGTGCATCTTCGAGGTATCCTCCATTTACCATTACCCATCCATCGTTCAAATCACTAGTACCATCACCATCTGAATCGGGGCACCCTTGCCGATCAGTTGTGCTGTTCCCCCACGCATTGGGGCAGTCATCTAAACTATCTGTAGTCCCATCCCCGTCAGTATCCGTTGACCCATTTGCAGATACAGAGGGTATAGACACAGATGACAAGAGAATAAACAGAATGAACAGAACCAACCCTCGATTACGGGACGGCTCCATAGTTTCGGGTGGCTCTATGGCAAATAAACCGTTTTCAGTACCTGCATCGTAATCTTTTTTGAAAATCTAACACGTCTGTCCGAACTCTTCAATTCGGATGCGGAGACATCACACGTTCATGGAGGTCGAACCCGACAGGGTCAATGTCCCTGTAGAGGACCGTGTTCTTCTCCATCTTCTAGAGCATCTTTCAGAGCGCGACCGTCATACTGTTGAATCTGAAGTTACACGGAGCGGAATTTCTCAGGCCTGTGCACTTCATCCTCCTAATGTGAGTCGTGCAATGAAGAATCTTGCTCGGCGAGAACTTGTTACCTCACTCACTAGGAGTATCAAGGGCGAGAATCGTAGACAGAGGACTTGGCAGTTGACGCCGGATGGAGAATCTCTTGCGAAGGAGCGCGAGTCTCGCCTTGCCTCTTCTCGCGTCTCGATTCGAGATCAGGAAGGGACGATGCTAACTGTACGAGCCGATCAAGCCGCCTCTAGAATAGAGGCACACATGAGTTTGCTTCAGGTTCTGATGCACGCACAGCATGAGGGGGTACTCAACTACGGCGATATCCGGTTCGGATCAATTCGAACAGATTCTTCCACTCTGGGATCATTGACTTTGCTCAAAGGCGCCCATTCAACGTACCATGTCCGACCTCCACCCATCCGTCGAATTCGTGGAAGGGAAGCCGAACTGGAATCGTTAGATGATTGGTTTGAGAGCCGAGTATCAGGCATGCTTGTTCATGGCATCGCAGGAACCGGGAAGACCACACTAATCTCTCATTGGTTATCGGGGCTTCTTGACCGCATGCAGAGCCTCCGCCTCATGTTCTATCCCTGCCACCCATGGGATACACCCCTTGGTCTTGCAATCAGCCTCCTTCATCGCCTTGGGATTGAATCACGATCTAACGATTCGTGGGATCCTCATGATTTGTTGGATACCTTACCTCGAACTGCTGGCGCGCACTTCGATATCGATCTATTTAGGAGGCGCTTGACAGAGTATCTGACGGACCCTCTCGCTTTGCGAGAGAGGGTATTCCCTGACCATGAGATGGAGTCAGACATGCCCCCTTACATCCTTCTTGTAATCGATGACGCCCACCATCTTGCTGAATCTGGACGGGATCTCTTTGGGGCATTACTGCAGGTAGCTGAGATTACACCACTGCGTCTTCTGTTTATCTCAAGGACAACGATGACATTCTACGATCGTCGGGACGTTCTTACTCGTAATAGGATGGGAGAACTGGCCCTTCCTGGTCTGAGTGAGGATGTAGTAAAGACATGGTTGAAGGATATCGATGTGTCAGAACAAGCAGACGCGTCGGAGGTACATCGGCTGACTGGAGGCCATCCGTTAGCATTGGAACTGCTTGAGATGTATGGAGATGTCATTCATGGCGATTGGTTGAGTTTCCTTGATCAGGAAATTCTGAATGTATTACCCTCATCGGATCGTGCCGTGCTAGATGTCCTTGCTGGCCGTGATAGACCGGTACCTTGGAGCGAACTTGGTGAGGAGGTTAATGCCGACGGCCCCCCTCCTGCGAGTCTAATTGAATCAGGTCTTATTTTCGAAGTCGATGGAGGATTGTGGATCCATGATGCAATTCGAGAGCGGTTGCAAAGAGACCTTGGCGCTATGAAACGCGTACGCGGCGATTGATTATGTCATATGCCGGTCTAGCCATTGGTCGAACTGAGCCTTAGGCATCGCCCCAGATTGTTGATCCACTAGTTGTCCATTGTGGAATAGCAAAAGAGCCGGAATTCCCCGAATTCCGAATTTACCTGCTGAGAGTGGATTGCTGTCGGTGTTGACCTTTGCAATTGTCATTTCCCGCTCACCCGAGAGTTGTTGAAGAACAGGTGCAATCATTTTGCAAGGCCCACACCAAGGTGCCCAGAAGTCAACAAGGACCCACTCATCGCTCTTAGTTACGACATCAAAATCAGAATCTCCAGCGTCTACAATCTTGCCCATTGTCCTTCCTCACCAAATCGGTCACTGATGAACACCTATCAACATATGGACCATCCATGTAGAACGCGCAACTGCGAAGAACCCCCTCTGGGTTAGAAGTAACAATGGAGATCACTCCGAGTATCCTGACTGCTGATTTCACCCGATTGGGTGAGGTCTTAGATGCCGCCCTAGAAGCAGACATTAGATGGATTCATCTCGATGTCATGGATGGGAATTGGGTAGTAAATCGCACCATAACTTTCGGCCCTGCACTAATTCGGAGTATCCGGAATAGGTTGGGCGAGGATGTAATTCTTGACTGCCATCTGATGATTACAAATGCGGAAGAGACTTGGTCTCAGTATGTTGATGCGGGAGTCAATCTCGTGATTGCTCACATCGAAGCAGTTCAGGACCCTACCGCTTTGATTGATTCCCTCCACGCTGCAGGTGTGGGGGCAGGATTAGTTCTCAATCCGGACACTCCAGTGGATATGATTCTCCCCTATCTTCCAAATCTCGATTTGGTGTTGGTTATGTCTGTAGTACCTGGTAAGGGTGGTCAGTCCTTCATGCCAGAGGTTGAGGAGAAGGTTCGTTGTTTCCGTACTGCAATCGATCAGCAGATTTCGAATGGTGGCCGCCAGACACGTTTGATGATAGATGGAGGAATCAAAGCGCATAATGCTGCTCAAGTAGCCGATTGGGGAATCGACATTGCTGTTGTTGGAAGTGGACTGATTAACGATAAGGGCTCAATTGCAGAGAACCTCGCCGAGATTCATGATGAGTTAGGTCAAGCTTGAAATCGATGAACCGTAGGCAAACCTTCTCTCGTAGGTCTTAGGATTAACAAAGTCGCTAATCCAAAGCAGCACAGGGGGATCCCCCATTTGATCCATATGCTCTCAATCGGTTCGGCTAGAGCTAGTATTGTCGCAGCAATATGGAGAAGAATTCCTGCGATTAACTGCATCGTCATAATCGAACGGCATTGTAGATTATCCCACATGCCACTAGTACGCATTGTTTGGAGATGAATACATACGTGGCCAATTGTAGTGGATATCGCAGCGCCTTTGAGTGAGAAAGTAGGTACTAGAAGTAGACCTGCAGTGAGATTAACGGCGAGACCTACAAGGATGACACGTGCGTAAGTCGTAGTTCGATTAGACAGTTTGGTACTTTCCAACATGGGTGATGAAAGAAGCCCCCATACCCAGGCTGGTAGCATGAGCACGAAGAGTGAGACTGCATCAATCCCTTCTCCCGGTCTTGCCTCAACAAGAGAATTTGGAAAGAGTGCAGGAAGTCCAATTGTCGCGATAGGTAGTGCGACGAAGATTCCGAAGGGAGTGAGAAGTCCAACTAGACGCATTGCCCGAATCTGTTCGGTGCGAAGCGCACCTTCATTCGAAGAAGCGTCGGAGAATACAGGGAGTAGGGCTTGTTGAATCGAACGTGGGACAGCCCATCCAGCCATTAGAACAATCCAAGCGATGTTGTATACCGCCACGAGTTCCAAGCCTTGGAATCCAGCAAGAAGGAACTTGTCCATTCTTGCCATCAATGGGAGGATGACGAGGGTAAGAGCGAACGGTGCAGCTCGAATTAGTAGCGCCGTCGCATTTTCTTCTGGTAGGGCTTGCTGTTGAGGCAATACTGAAAGTTTGCGTTCAGATCTCCATATGGCGTAAATTGTGGAAATCATTGATGCTGCAGCATACACCATTGCGAACTCCATCAGGCCGTCTCGACCAATTGCCCATACCACAGCATATCCCCCGACCATTAGTCCCTTGTCGATTACACGTGCAACGGCTTCCTCTCTTGCTTCACCCACCGCACGTAGTGCAACGCGATGCGTCCCACTCAGATACATCAGTGCAGCACCAATCGCCAGTGATAGTATGGCGACACTTGTCCCCATATCATCGAAACCGACCCAAGCGATGAGCAGAATTGGCGGTAAGATGAGTGCTGCTATGCGGCATTGAATTCTAAGTCCGTAATGCACCATGGCGCGAATTTGAGTAGGTTTTGCTGGGCCATCGCGAGCAATTAGAGTAGGGATTCCAAAATCCAGTACGAGGAGTAAAGTTGCAAACAAGTCGTAGACTATTACCCACCAACCGTACTCAACATCGAGCAGTGTGCGGGTGAGGATGATTTGTGAGATTACTCCGAGGCCAATGTTGACACCTTCAGCTCCGAGGAGGGCTTGGGCATCACGCCCGGTCCGAGGTCGTCGTTGGATGGTCAACATCTGGATGGTACATGTGGAATGAAATGACCATTCTCTCTTTGGGAGGGTTCAAATCCGTCATTGAGAAGTGTCCGCCATGGTCACGGCGGAGTGGGTAGAGGCCGAGGTCGCCACCGTCGTCTCAGATGCCTTGGTTGAGGCAATTGATCTCAACGGGACGGGAGACCATTTCCATGTTCGAGTCATTGCTCCATCTTTCGATGGAGTACGACCGTTACAACGACAGAAACCAATCCTCGATCATTTCAAACCACACATCGCCTCAGGAGCAGTACATGCCTTGGATCTAAAGTGCATGACTCCTGAACAAGCAGAGAATGCTGGAGATACTACCTTTCATCCACATGGGGATGGAAGCGGCTTCTTCGGGATCCATATCCGTAGAACAGACAAGGAGTGAACAAAATGACAGGATTTGAATGGACAGCTGATGAATTACAAGGGATTGTGGACGAACACCTCGTCGTCCTCTTCATGAAAGGATCTCCAGAGGCGCCACAGTGTGGATTTTCCAACCGTGCAGCACAGGTTTTGAACCAGTTGGGCCACCCTTACGCCTCCGTCGATGTCTTGAGCGACCGGAGAGCCATCCCCTCCATTTGCCAGTGGTCAGATTTCCCTACGATGCCTCAGGTCTTCATAGGAAGCGAATTAATTGGTGGATCCGATATTGTTCTGGAGTTACTTCAGAGTGGGGATCTGAAAACAATTGTCGAAGAGGCTCGTACCGTTCGCGGCATGGAAGCCGATTGGTCGAACGATTCCTGAGAAGGAATTGACCATCATGCGCCTTCTCTGGATAACTCATCGTGATCTGAATCAAGATCTTACCAGAACGTCTCGTCTTGGCCTCGCTAATGCACTTGATGCTCAGGGACATGAAATCCATTGGATGTCACCTACGCCTGACCTTGATTATGTGGTTCATCGTTCGAAGCGAATAGGCTTTGGACACCGTAGTTTCACTCGTTCAGTTAGGCTGGCGTGTTCATCTTCAATCAAGGCAGATGCAGTTCTCGTCGAATGGACTGCAGTCGAAGGTTCATACAAAAGCCTCCATCACCAAGACATCCCTTGGTTCATCCTTGATCGCAGCCCCCCAGTAAGTCGTGGTATTGTGGGTTTAATTCAGCGAAGACAGCATACTCGCGCGTGGAAGATTGCACGTGAGCATGCCTGCGGTGCTATCGTGAAATCGTCACATCATCGACATCTTGCTGAACATCTTCCAGTTGCGGTGGTTCCTGCTGGTGTAGATGTGAAATGTTTCGAAGTACATCGCGATGATAGAGAAACACCTCGTTGTATCTATATTGGTTCGCTTGCGAAGGAGAGAGAATTGATTCGTGTGCATGTGATGGGTATCGACGCGATTTTCATGGGTTCTGGTAACGATGCTGACCGTTTGCGCCGTATAGGGGCCGATGTACGTCCCGCGGCAGAAATGGAAAGGATTCCTGAGATTCTAGCTACTGCTGATATCGGGATAATGCATCTACCAAATCGTATGGAATGGAGGGGGGCATCGCCACTAAAGGTCGCTGAATATGCAGCAGCTGGACTTTGCGTCGTAACATCCGATGTAGGAGATATGCCCGATCCGAGTAGTAATCCTTGGTTGAGACTTGTTCCATTAGGGGATGATACTGCGTTCATTGAAGCAGTCAATTATTTCCGGTCTCTATCTAGCGAAATGAGGCGACATCTTGGAAAGAGTGCAAAGAAATGGGCTAGAAATGAACGAGATTGGAGTGTTGTGAGCGCACCTCTCAATTCCCTAATCGAGAATCAGATTGCATAATTGAATCGTAAAGTTCCCCCCATTGAATTCGATTGGACTCTGAGTCGAGTCCTTGGACTGCTAACGGAGCCTCTTGACACATCCTTTTCCATTCATCATCGGCTTCAATGATTGATTGGATGGCATCAGCCCATGCGGAAGATTCCAATGAATCGACAACTCTTCCCCCTTTACCGATAAATTCTGCTGAGGTTGTTGATACAAGGCAGGGGAGGCCGCTAGCCAACGCATCTAGCACAACTAACGGCATACCTTCGTGGGTAGAGGGCACCAGTAGAAGCCCCGCTTTCGCTGAGATTTCTTCAAGCCGCCTTCGTTCCACCCAACCGTGCACAGAAATTCCATTTCCAGTTGTAGGGATTTCCTTATGTGAAGGCCCTAAGATGTCGAGATGGGCTTTGATTCCAAACTTATTCAGTTGATTTACTGCATCTATTGCAATGCGGTGACCTTTGCTATTATTTCCTCTGCCGACCATAAGTAATCGAAAACGATCTCGCTTCTCTGGTGGTGTATGAAGAATGTCATTCCGATATGGATTCGACATGACATATGCTCCATCAATTCCCAAGCTCTCAATCCATTCTTTCCATTGTTGAGTTAACACAACAGGGTAGACAGATGTACGTTTGAGCTCTTTGCGGATACTTCGTCTTGGCCAACCTAACCAGGATTCAGTAAATTGATCAAAATCTCCAGAGTGTAGATGGACAATTGTTGGGATACCTACTTTCTGAGTTATGTGGATGCAAGCTTGCTTGCGTACCCAGGAGAACCGTGTTGCGGTATGTATGTGAATGAGGTCAGGGGGGTCATCCCGGATTAAACGACTTAATCTTCGACGCCCAATCCTCCATGCGTTAAGAATGGTCCAAATTCCACCATCAGCGTGTGTTGGGATTGCATCAGCACTCCAACCGTCGGGGGGATCGCTACACATTCTTCTGATTGAGGCCCCCATTCCACCTCGGGTTTCTGAGGGTCCGACATGCAGGACTCTCCGTGCCATGACTTCCGGATTCCGGATGTAGTGAAAGGTATTCGGGAATGGGGGGTAAAGATTCCATACAGACCTGTGGAATCATATCTGGTCTGTTTTAGTTTGTACCATGATCGATCCTTTAGGGGTCATCCAGATTGGTACCGGCCTCCTTGCTACCGTTCCACTCATTGATCATTGGTGGAGGATGCGGCGCGTCTCAAGACGACAAAAGATGGAGCCTCAAGAGAAAACCACTGATTCACCAATAGTTGTTGTTCTTCCAATTTGGAATGAAGAGAAGATAATCCAAATCCGTCTAGAGAATCTCGCACATCAGCAATATGCGGGAAAGTGGTCCTTGATGATCGTTGATTCTGCATCAACAGATGCAAGCTTGCAAATCATCGATACTTGGTTGAGTGAAAATTCAGAAGAGTTTGCTAATATTCCATCCATCGTTCGGATGCCTCAACGTTTAGGGAAGACTGCTGCCGTGAATGTAGCACTGGATAACATTGACCTAGAATCCATCGTAGTCCTCACCGATGCAGATGTTTTGTTTCCACCCGATTCGTTGGGTCGAATTTCCCACTGGTTCGGCTCGGATCCAACTATCGGTGCGGTAAGTGGCGCCCCCCGTCCACTTTCAAATCGATTCACATCTGCCGAGAGGAATGAAGAGACATATCGGCGATTCTATATTGATCAAAGGGTCGGGGAGAGCTTACTTGATTCAACACCAATTTCCGAAGGTTCCTTGCTTGCATTTCGAAGGGATGCGATTGGGGATTCTCGTCTTGATATGACAACAAATGCTGATGATTCACAACTTTCGGTGATGATACGAAGAACAGGTTTGAGGAGTATTTTCGATTCTAAATTGGTATTCCAAGAGCATATCCCAACAGATTCAGTAGAGAATAATCAACGTTCGATTCGTCGTGCTCGTGGGCTTCAAAACTTATTCTGGATGAATCGAGACCTATGGTTAAGCCAGAAGGAAGGCCCATTCAATCGAATCTTTAGACGTCAGGCCTGGATTCATCTCATTGCTCCAGTTTTAGTTACAATCTCATTCATGTCGATGTTTGCTCATATTGCATTGACAATGGTTCGAATTCAGAGCGGAGCAAGCGTGTTGATAGGCGACCTTGCACTCGCTTTCATGTCCTCATTAGGCATAGTGGTGTACCTGCTTGGTGATTGGATTCCATTAGGTCGCACACTCAAATCGTATCTTCGCGGTCAATCGATTTTGATGCGCGTATATCTGGATCGCATCATTCGGCGCAATGCAGCAATTTGGAAGCCAACTCAGACAAACCGAGATGCTCTATTGAAATGGAGTCAGAGAAAGAAAGAGTTCTGACCTCTGGGAAAGGCCGTGAAGGCCAATCCCAGAGGCCAAGGGATGTATCTGTGCCGTTAATTCGGCAGTGTTGTCATCAGAACGATTCTATCGCGATTCAAGCGACGTTGACGGATGGAGTCCCGGATAGGACCTGACCGTTGTACTGGACGGTGATTTCTACAGTGCACTGGCTATTGCAGATGTCCGTGTTGTACTCGTCGATGAAGACGATCTCGTCGGATTCCCACTGGGTGTCCGAATCGCCGCCGTTCTGTACAATTACGCACTCATCGCCGTCTGCTGCGTTCGCTGCGACTTCACAGTCGTAGACATTGTCGCCGATCTCGAGCTTGAAGCTCACGAAAGCCCAGTTAAGGTCTTCATCGGCGTATGTCCAGGACATGCGTAGCATTGTGTCGTCAGTTGCTGCCGACATTGCTGCGCTTGCGTCCGACGCATCGAAGTTGTTCAGGCTTGCTGCGTCTGGCTGGTCACTCGCTAGGCTGTTGGCCCAGACGTATAGTACGCCTGCTAGCACGACCGTGATCGCGACCATTAGAATGGTTGCGATGACGGGGCTCACAGCCTCATCGTTCTTGTTGTTCTTGTTCATATTCATTTTTTTGTCCTCTACCCCAACGCTTGGAGGGGGCATCTTGCCCATAACGCTCATTGATATTAATCTGTCTGCCGTCATGAATCGTCTCAACCTATGTTTGGAAATGAAAGACGCATCCCTATATCGGCCTCATATTTTGCCATTTTTGAATGGTTTTGGATCGAAAATATCTATTATCGGGCGCGAATTTTAGAGCATTCTATTTGTAGAGTTGATCGATATTGTCTGCCGACACGTCTTTTTTGGTGTACAGGGCAGAAGGACAACGCGAGGGGATGGGATGCACTCTACGAAACTTCAGGTCCCTGTACGGTAACGTATGAGGGCGGGAGAGGTATAATGGTTCGGATAGAATCCAAATCAAGGCAAAGTCATGATTTCAGGTCCGCCGTCTGTGATATGAACAGTGTGCTCATATTGTCCTACGGTGCCTCCATCTGCACAGCGTAGAGCAGCGTAGGTCTCAAGGAATCGTATGTCTTGCAACTTTTTCACTAGATTATTCCATTTCCTCTGATGACTTTCCTCATCATCATTTGGGAACGGCTTTTCCAACAATGGGTATGCCCAACGTTCGGCAAAGGGCAAGGTGTTGTATCTCTCTTCGATATAGCGTGCCATTGTTGCACCTAATGGTCGAAGTTTCTTTTTTGCAACTGCGCGTCGAATATCGACATTTCCAGTAACTCGGTAGATGTTCGAAGAGTTCCTAGGAGACATATTCTCAACCATGCCACTTGATCCAGTAGTATTGAACGGCTCAACTGCGAAGATCCCGCCGGAAGGTACAACACCTCGATATCCAGGATGATTTGGACCACAGGCATGGCTTGGGACACTTACACCCGCGTGTAGGTTGAATTTCTCTAATTGATGCCCTGAGAGGTTTCGAATAGGTTGGAAACCGGCGTCAATAGCGACCTGTTCAGCTGCAGCCCCAACTTCATGCCAAGGTGTTCCAGGGTGCATCTTCTCGATGGAGGCATCCCGTGCTTCTTTCGCAGCACGTATTTGATCAGTGTGATTCCCACCATTTCCAATCTCGATCGTGATAGCATTGTCGGCGATTGCGCCCTTGACATGGACTCCTATGTCTAACTTAACGAGGTCTCCTTTGTGGAGAATCATCTCTTCAACACCTTCGGGGGGTGTAAGTGTGTGGTCTGTAGTGAAATGGGCGGCGATATTGTTGACCGATAGAGTGCAGGGGAACGCTGGATTTCCTCCGTGTCGACGTATGTAGCGTTCAGATTTTTCGATGACGCTATGCCATGTCATACCGGCTTCCATACTCTCCGAGATATGATTGAGAGTGCGGCGTGCCACCGCTCCTGCGTTTCTCCAACGCTTCAGTTCAGGGCCTTCCATTTGTTTGCCACCTCCTCTGAACGAACGACTCCTTCTCTCACAATCTCTGGGCTCTGCCCGTCAGTCAAAGAAAGGAATGCGGGGCAACGTATCAATGTGCTGGGTTCGCCCCCAGGGCATAGTTCAGAGATAGCAGCCTGTGGGGGGAGGCCTAATGCTGCGGCTGCATCAATGCAGTGGTTCTTCACATCCATTCCCGAAAGGTTTGCCGACGTCGCTGTGAGCGGTCCCACGTCCTTCAAAAGATTCCTTGCTGTTGGATGAGCCACTTTTCGTATGGCGATCCAATTTTCCCCGAGACGAGAATCCAGTGGTTCCGTTGCTTCAAGGATTGTTGTAATGGATCCTGGAGAAAAACAATCTAGGAATTCTTCGAGATAAGGGGGGACTTGTACGAGATTAGCCACCTGACTAAATTCTGCGACTGCGATGCTTACAATCTTCAGTTCATCTCTTTTCTTGAGCTCAAAGAGACGGTCCAACCCCTCCGTGGTTGGAATCACACCAAGGGCAGGTAGAGTGGTTGTTGGATAGACAATCGGGTGTGCGTTTTTGATTCGATTGAGGATGTCAGGATGAAACATACTTGCCCCTCATTCCACGAGCCAGACATCTAGATGAAGGGATGCAATACGTCGTACTTCTTCGATATCATCAGCACGTAAGAGTAACTTCCCTGAAGGGTACAGAGTGAGTTCATAATCACCTTCGAATACATGGCAGAATTTGCTTTTCAATTTACAGATGAAACCCGCCTTTTCTATCCTCTCGGTCACGGTATCCATGTTGCACGACATGGCCTCTGGGGGTACAATCGTGAATGCTGTATCTCCACTGCACACCTCGATGACGGCTCCTCTCATCGTCATCACTTCACGAATCAGATTTGGAATCATTATCCTTTGGTGGTCCAGCAGGCGGCCCCATTGGTCCAGGCCCCATTGGTGGTCCAGCAGGTGGTCCCATCGGTCCAGGCCCCATTGGTGGTCCAGCAGGTGGTCCCATCGGTCCAGGCCCCAT
>MDTB01036699.1_pt1 | contig 36204 bp, 36 predicted proteins | sample 811161 | NCBI WGS metagenome assembly MDTB01 (sample SAMN05326650, study PRJNA326480) | marine metagenome | isolation source: seawater | place: Mediterranean Sea | collected 2009 | reverse complement strand
TCAACCGAAAAAAGAATATCTGGTTTAAATTTAATAATTTCTTTTACAGTTTCATTTATTTTGCTCTTTATTTTAAAAATATTTAATAAAACTCTCGTAAATCCAAGATATGTAATTTCTTTTAAATCATAAAGTGACTTAATACCTAAAGCATTTAAATGTTCGCCACCTACAGATAAATATTCAATATCCGATCTTGAGTTTTTGAGTTTAGTAATAACCTTTGAGGCTAATTTATCTCCTGAAGGTTCACCAGTTAGTATAAATATTTTCTTCATCCCCAAATTTTTTTTAATGTTTCCTCTCTTTGACAGCCCTTTTTGTACATCAAATACCTTATGAAATTCTTTTCATAATAATCCTGATGATAAGTCTCTGCCACATAGAACTCTTTAAATTTTTTGACATAAGTAACCACTTTTTTGTTGAATTTTGTTTCAATATTTTTAATTGAATCCTCAATAATTTTTTTTTGATCATTATTTTCGAAAAAAACCACAGACTTATAACTTTCTCCTTTGTCACAAAACTGACCATCGGCATCAAATGGATCTACATTTATCCAATATATTTCTAATAATTTATCGAAGTTGATAATTGTTGTGTCATAAGTAATTTCTAATGTTTCGTAATGACCGGTCGTATTTTTTACTACATCCTTATATTTTGGATTTTTCACATGACCTCCTGAATAGCCGGAAATAGTTTTGATAACACCCTTTACTTTATCGAAAGACTCTTCCATGCACCAAAAACAACCTCCTGCAAAGTAAACTTTTTGAGTATTTATTGCATTTGAGTTTGAACTTAATGTTAAAAATAATAGAGTTAAAAATATTTTTTTCATTTATACATTCTCCAAAGTTCTCCTTTATCTGAAAGCATATAAAGTTCTCCTGTTTCTTTTTGTATTTTTATATCCCTAATTCTTCCTATTTTGCTTTTAAAAATAATTTCCTCGCTTATAAACTTATTATCTTTAAATTTAATTTTTCTTAACGATTGATCCTTAAGTGATGTAATCAGAGCGTCTCCATTCCACTCGCTAAATTCATCGCCCTTATAGATTGCCATTGCACTCACAGCTATTGATGGAACCCAATATTTAATTGCTTTTGTGAAACCTGGTTTCCATTTAGGACCAATTTTTGTTCCTGAATAGTTTGTTCCACCCCATCCTAATATTTTCCATCCATAATTCTCACCATAATTTGCTGTTCCAAACCAATCTCCTCCTTTGGCACCATGATTAGTCATATAAATTTTATTATCAAAAGGGGATAAAGCCATGCCTTGAGGATTTCTTACACCAATTTGAAATATTTCAGGTAACCAATCTTTTTTGTTTTTAAATTTAGGGTTATTTTTAGGAATAGATCCATCAAGGTTTATTCTAATTATACTACCTGGATGTTGAGTTGCATCTTGAGCTATCATTCCTTTACCTCTTTCACCTGCGCTTACATAGAGATGCTTGTCTTTAATTACTAATCTAGATCCAAAATGGTAACCAGAATCTATTGGGGGTTCTGCCTGAAAAATATTTTTAAATTGAATATTTGATTGGTTAAAAACACCTTTGGCAACAGAGGTGCTTGTTTTCCAATTGCCCCTATTTTCTGAATATGAAATATAGATATGCTGATTATCATATAAAACATCAAGCAATCCGCCCTGTCCATTCTCTAAAACTGAAAGATTATGTCTAATCTCAATTACTTTTTTGTCTTTTAAATTTAAACCAAATAATTTACCTGACTTTTCAGTAAATATAATATTATCTTTGTCTACAAAAGTTAGACTCCAGGGTTTATCTAAATCTTCAACTATTTTTTCTAATTTTATTTCTGAAGCACATATATTAGAAGAAATAAAAAAAAATAAAAAAATAAATAATTTTTTCATTTTACAGTAATAAACATTTTATTTTTATTAGCGAATTTAACGCATTTTTTTCTATCTAAAAAAACATTTCTGTTACTTTTCAACACAACACCTTTAAGCCCGGCTGATTTACATTGTAGGAAAGTTTTTAGACCAACTGTAGGTAAATCAATCCTAAGATCTTGTTTTTTCTTTGGAAATTTAACTAACACACCCTTATTTCTAAATTTTTTACTTTTACATCTTTGAATTAATTTTTGGGTACCACCCTTGCCTTCTATGGCAATGACTTTTTTATTTCTTACTACTGTTCCCTGACTAAATGTATATTTTCTTAATCTATTTAAAGTTTTAATTCCCTTAATTATATCTTCTTTATCTTCCTTGTTAGGTTTTAATTTTGAATAGTTGCCTTTTTTTAAAGTTAATTCAGGATTATAAGTTAGTGAACTTATTGTTTTAATCTTTTCTTTGTTTAATATTTTAATGATTTCTTTTAATATAGCTGCATCACCAAGTTTTGAACTTTTAATTATTCTAGGCATATAATAGATACCTTTTATATCTAAACGTAGTTTATATAAATTAGGCTTTTTAACTCTTCCTGCAAATAAGACTTTGTTGCAGCTATTCATTTTTAATATGTTAATTATTCTCCCAAATTGTCCTATTGATACTGCGTAAGAGTGTCTGTCTTTTTTAAATACTCTGCTCTTTGTTAAATCAATAATTAAATATTTGGACTTTCTTTTTTTAATTTTTTTAAGGATTTCTTTTGGAAAGGATGTTTCTCCAAATATTAAACCAATCATTATTCAGATAAAGGTGAGCAAATAGGCCTTTTTTTATCCTTTTCTATAAATTTTGTGACCTCTTGTACTAATTCATTTTCTTTATATTCCCCATTAATTTTACTCAAATTCTCATGGAGATTATTTGATGAAAATATTTTTTTATACGCTTGGTCTAATTCCATTATTTTTTTATTGTCATATTTTTTTCTTCTTAATCCTATTAAATTTATTCCTTTTAAATAGTTTCTATTCCCAAAAGATAGACCAAAAGGAATTACATCTTTTAATACTCCAGTCATTCCACCAATCATGGCTAACCTTCCTACTCTTGTAAATTGCTGAACAGCTGAATTACCCCCAATTACAACTGAGTCTTCAATAGTAACGTGTCCTCCTAGAGGGACATTGTTAGCAATAACAACGTTATTTCCAATTTTGCAATCATGGGCAACATGGGAAGAAATCATAAATAAACAATTGTTTCCAACAACTGTTTTGTTTCCACCCCCGGCTGTACCAGGATTTATTGTAACGTATTCTCTAATAACATTATTTTCTCCTATCTCTAAACTATTAGCTTCACCTTTATATTTTAAATCTTGTGGGGCTGTTCCAATGCTTGCAAAAGGATAGATCTTTGTTCCCTTCCCTATTTTTGTATTACCCTCGATATGAACACTTGAAATTAATTCAACACCATTATCTAATTGTACATTTGGTCCAACAAAACAAAATGGTCCAATTTTAACATCTTTTGCAATTTTAGCTTTAGCGTCTATTACGCTAGATTTGTGTATCATCTGTTTCTATCTACTATTGTGGCTGACCATTCAGCATCTGCCATTTTTTTTTCATTAACCTTTGCTACTCCCTTGTATTTCCAAACCCTTCCATGCGATCTAATCGCTTCTATATCTAAATGTAATTCACAATTAGGCATAACAGGATTTCTGAAACGAGCTTTTTCAACACTCATTAAATAAACAAGTTTGTCTTTATACTCTTTAGGATCAATTCCGTGAGCCGTAAGAGCAGCAGCAGCTTGACCAAATGCTTCCACTATTAAAACACCTGGCATAACTGGCTGGTCAGGGAAATGACCATCAAAAAAAAATTTTCCTTTTGTAACATTCACTATAGCAGTAGCTGATTTTAAAGGGACAATATTAATTAATTTTTCAATTAAAAGCATTGGCTCTCTATGGGGCAGTAGTTTTTGAATTTCTTCTTTAGTTATAGTTTTAGTCATTTTTTTTATCTTTTTTTAAAAATTCTTTTAAGGGAACAGCAGGATAACCCATTACAGTTGTGTTATCAGGAATATCTTTTACAACTCCACTTCCGCCACCAATCCTAACATTATTTCCAATCATTAAATGTCCAGAAACTCCTGCTTGTCCTCCAATAGAAACATTGTTTCCAATTGTCGAACTACCTGCAAAACCGACTTGCCCTGCTATCATGCAATTTTTTCCTAGTCTTACGTTGTGAGCTACATGAACTTGGTTATCTAAAAAAGTATTCTCGTCTATAATCGTGTCTCCAATTGAGCCTCTGTCTATCGTACAGTTTGCTCCTAATTCAACATTATTTTTTAATAATACTCTTCCAATATGTGGAAATCTAAAATTTTTTTCTTTAATTGGTACAAACCCAAAACCTTTAACACCAACTTTACATCCATCTTGTATCACAACATTATCTCCAATTAATGTATTTTTAATTGTTACATTTGAACCAATTAAACAATTTTTACCAATTTGTACATCATGTTCAATAATAGTATTTGACCCTATTATCGTTTTAAAACCTATTTTTACTTTTTTTCCAATAAAAATATTCTTACCAAATGTGACAGACGGAAATTCTGAAAGAAGTTCTTTTGAATCGACTAGAGATTTGTCGGGATAATCTAAATCCGCATCAGGATAGAATTTTTTTGAAATTTTCGCTGCTGAAAATAATGTATTTTTAACTATAATTTTTATGCATTTTTTTGGTAGGTATTCTTCAAGATTTTTTGTTGTTACGCACGCGCCAGCATCTGTTTTAATCGCGTCAGATTTATAATTAATGGAATTAAAAAAAGTAATATCTTTGTTAGTAGCTTTATCTAAAGTTTTAATATCTGATATTTTCAATGTATTTTTTTTATCAGATAATTCATCTAGTAAATCATTAAGATAAAATGGGCCTTTGGGAACAAAAAAAAATATTTCTGACATTAAAACTTAATTTAAATTAATAGATTTTAATTCTTTATCTAAAATTTTTAAAATTGTATCGGTAATATCAAAATTTGAGTTAGCCAAAAGAATATATTTTTTGTCAACTATCATTTCAACATTATTATCTTTCATATATTTTTGCATAATAGGATTTAAAGCCTGTATAAGCTTATCCCTTGCCTCACTTTTTTTTCTAACCCAATCATTTGATGCCTTACGTCTTTTTTGTTGATAATTGGCGCTTTTTTGCCTCAAAGCGTTAAGATTTTTTTTGTATTCTTCGGGTGAAATTAATTTTTTTTTGGATATTAATTCTGTTTCCTCTTTTCTTATATCGGTTCCTTCTTTTTCAAATTTTTTATTTTCACTCTCATACTTTTTTTTTAAAAAATCTTGAGCTTTTTTCCCAGCTTTGCTTTCATTCAATATTTTTTTTAAATCAATAAAATATATTTCTTTTGAAAAGCTACTATTTTGAAAACCAAAAAAAATTAAAAGAAAAATTATTATTTTAAAGTATTTCATTTTTAAAAAGATGTTCCTATTTCAAATTTAAAAGTTTGAGTTTTATCTGTATCTGCTGCAGAAAGTTTTTGAGCAAATACAAAATTAAGTGGGCCAATTAATGTGTACATATTTGTAGCAACTCCAATTGATGATCTTATTTCGCTGGATTGATCTATCGTTGAGTCGTAATCAACATGCCAAAGATTACCTATGTCAAAAAAAGCTGCAATATCCGTCTGGGTACCTTCTGGAAGTAAGTTTGGTAAAGCTGCTTCTATATTGAGTGCGGTTGCGTAGTTACCTCCAACGTAATCTGTACCATCTTTAGGTCCGACTTTTCTTCTTTCAAACCCTCTCAATCTTTTTGATGGTATATGTAATCTTTTACTTATTCTTACATCTTGATCAATTGCTATCACACTCGCCGCATAGAATTTAACTGCTCCTATTACGTCATCACTAAAAGAGTTGTATTTGTTTATACTTAACCTGTTAAAAAACGAAGCTTGTTCATCAGCATAAAGGGGTATTCCTTGTGAGAAACCAATTAAAGAACCATCAGTAGGCATAAAAGATCTATCTCGTGTATCTTTTTCTATTCCATATCCAAATGTAAGATCAGCAAATGATCCTGCTTGTTTTTTTAGAGAATCTGAAGCAGAAGCATCCACCTTTAAATCATCAAAAGATAGTTCAAGTGAAGGGGAAAAGAAAATATTGTCATATTGTTCAAATTTAGTACCAACATTCACACTATTTAATGTGTTTTCATAACCAGAGTCAGCACTATCAGTTTTTTGGCTTGCTATACCTCCCGTAACCATGTTCCCTGAATAATTAAAATTTGGATCAGTGATATCAAGACCGCCTCTTATTGTACTTTCAGATACGTCAAGAGTTGTATCAACTCTCAAACCTTTTCCTAAATAGTTGTTTTCAGCTAAAGCGAAAGAAAAAGTGGTTCCTTCGGTTCCGGTACCAGCTCCAGCCATTATTTCTCCAGTTGGTTTCTCTTCTACAGAAATTTCTAATACTTTTAAATCTTTGCTAGAACCATCAAGTACTTTTTGATTTACTGTTTTAAAAATATTTCTACTTTTTAAATTTGCAACTGTTTTTTGTAATTTTATTTTGCTATATGGATCTCCTTCATCTAATTCCAATTCAGCTCTAATAACGGCTTCATTTGTAATTGTATTACCTTTTATATTAACACGCTCGATTTGAACTTTACGACCTTCAAATATTTTAAATTCTACATCAATAGAGTTTCCGTCAACTGTTTCTGAAACAGAATGTTGAACAAATTGAAGTTCGTTAAGATCTATTAAATTGTCAATATTTTTAAGAATTTTTTGAATTTTAAAGGGTGAATAATATCCTCCAGCATATTTTTTGAAATCCGAGGCTAGAGGTTGAAAAATAGTTTTATCAAAAACTGGATCAATATTTGTGGATATTTTTTTAATTCTATATCTATTACCAGCATCTATACTAAATGTTAATTCAACGCCTTCTTTTTCTTTTACAAATACATTACTAGATAGTATTTGAACATCGTAATAACCTTTGCTTAAATAATAATTTTTAAGTAATCTTTTATCAAGATCGATTCTCTCCTCATTTAAATAAACGTTTCTAGAAATAAACTTCCAAAATTTTGCTTCTTCAGATGCAATTACATCCCTTAATCTTTTTGTCTTAATTTTTTTTTCTCCAATAAAATAAATTTTTGAAATCTTTTGTCTTTCTCCTTTATCGATATCGAAAATTAAATTTATTGAGTTTTTTCCAATTTTAGAATCTTGTGTTCTTGCTTCTACTTTTGGCGAATAATATCCAAGCGTCCTGTATATATATTTAATTACTTCTAAATCATTTTTTACATCACTTTTTATATAAGAAGACTTTTCTTTTAATGAAAGTGCATCTAGTATTGCTTTAGTAAATTTTTTAGTTGGTTCACCGAGTATAATTATAGATTCTATTATTGGGTTTTCCTCAACATTTATTTTCAAAATACCATTAGAAAAATCAACTGATATGTTTGAAAAAAATTTGGTGTCATAAAGATTTTTTATTATGTTATTTATATCCTCTTGAGAATAATTTTTTCCTTTTTCAATTCCCCCATAAACAACGATAGTCTCAACAGCTATTCTCTCGTTGCCGTAAACTTCTGTTTTTTTTAAAACTTCGGCATTAACCTTAAATGGGAAGAGCAACAGAAGTGTCAGAAAAAGTATTTTATAAAAATTGTATTTCATGATTTTTTATTGATTATTCGTAAAGTTTTTTCTCTTGCCCATTTGTCTATTTTATAAATTTCATTAATGTTAGGTGACATTTTTATAGCATATTTCTTAAAATCTCTATCTTTAAAAAGTTGCTTTAGACATGGATAGATAGCATTAAAAGATATTTTATTTCGTATAAAACTTTCAACCAATATTTCGTTGCTAGCATTAAGAATTATTGAACCTGAATTTTCAAAATCATAATTTTTCAATAACGTAACAATTGGAAACCTTTTTTTATCAACTTTTTCAAATTTAAGATTTTCTAAATTTTTGAGGAAGTTTTCTTTTTTTTTAATAACAGCATCAATATTTAATTTATTATCATGTAAAGCGTTGGCTATTGGAATTTTCATATCTGTTTCATGATAAAGAAATTTAGTTTGTCCGTTTTTAAAAAGCACAATTGCATGAACAAGAGAATTTGGGTGAATAAGTATTTCATATTTTTTTTTATTAAATGGAAAAAACTTACATGCTTCAATTACTTCAAATACTTTATTCATAAGGTTAGATGAATCAACAGAAATTTTTTTTCCCATTTGCCAATTAGGATGCTTAGTAGCTTCTTTAGCATTTATTTTTTTAAATTCTCTTAATGGTTTTCGTAAAAAAGGTCCTCCAGAAGCGGTTATATAAATTTTTTTGATATCGTTATCTTTACAATTTTTAGTTAATTGGTGGATAGAAAAATGCTCCGAGTCTATTGGAATAACTTTTGTTTTATGTCTTTTAGATACATATTTTAAAATATGCCAACCACAAATAATACTTTCTTTATTAGCAAGTAAAATTTTTTTACTTTTTTTCATAAAGTTAATTGTTGGCTCTAAACCCGCAATACCAACTATAGCAGATATAGTAATATCGAACTTCATTTTCTGAGGAATATCTCTGAAATTATTAATAATTTTTGTTTTTCCTCTTTTATTTTTTTTAATTAACTTTCTGTAAGTAAAGATATCATTAACAATAAAATATTTTGGTCGGAACATTTTAATTTGATGATTTATTATTTGGTAATTTGAATTAGCTGATAATAAAATGACTAGAAATTTTTTTTTATTTTTTTTGATTACATCAAGAGTAGATTTACCGATTGAACCAGTAGAACCTAAAATAGCAATTTTTTTTTTTATCATGGAAATAATTTTAGAGTATATAAAATATATGCTAAAATAACTACGAGCATTAAACTATCAATTCTATCAAAAATTCCTCCATGTCCAGGTAGTAATTTTCCTGTATCCTTGATTTTTTCAAGTCTTTTAAAATAAGAAATTAAAAGATCGCCAAGTTGAGCTGCTAAAGAAAAAACTATTGCTAAAATAAAATATTTTGGTTTGTAAAAAAAATCAGATGGTGCGTTTGTTGTTAAATTAATAAACAGTCCAATTAAAAAAACTGATCCTATAGAAAATATTAATGAGCCTAAAACACCAGATAAAGTTTTATTTGGACTTATTTTAGATATTTTTTTCCACTTAAAAATTTTACCAAATGTATAACCCCCTATATCTGAGCAAATAGTTAATATGATTATCCAGATTAATAGTACAAATGAAGAAGTTGTATCATTTCTTAAATGTAAAATTGATAGCAAAGTTACAAGGAGTAACCCATCTAAAAATAATATTGATAATTTTCTTCTAAATGCAGAAAATAATTCATAATTACCCAGAATTAAAACTGCATATAAAAATGAAACAATATAACTTCCGCCTTTAATTATAAAAAAAATCGACAATGGAAAAAGAATAACAGATGTTATAATTCTTTTTTGTAAATTGCTCATATATTACCAAAATTCCTTTTAACTTTTTTAAAATGTTTTATAATTTTATGATAATCATATATTTTAAAGTCTGGCCATAATTTATCTATAAAATAAATCTCTGAATAGGCAATTTGCCACAATAAAAAATTGCTTAACCTCTTTTTTCCACCAGTCCTTATTAATATATCTGGGTCTAAGATATTTCTTGTGTATAAATTGCTTTGAAAATTTTTTATAGATAATGGTATTTTTTTCCTTCTCATATTTTTTACCGCATCTATTATCTCATTTTTTGATCCATAGTTGATAGCTAAATTTACTGTTATCTTTTTACATTTTTTTGTTCTTCTCATTGACTCTTGAAGACGAAGTTTTACTCTTTTGGGAAGTGTTTTGATATTGCCTATAATATTAATTTTAATATTATTTTTTATTAAATTTTTAATTTCTTTTGTAAAGTAATAATCAATTAAATTAAAAAGATATTTAATTTCTTTTTTTGGTCTTTTCCAATTTTCTGTTGAAAATGTATAGAAAGTAAGAGTTGGAATTTTAATTTTTATAGACTCTTTAACGATATTTTCAATTACTTTAACTCCGTACAAGTGGCCAAAATTTCGCGATTTATTCTTTTTTTTACCCCATCTACCATTTCCGTCCATAATAATGGCGATATGGTTAATTTTATTCATAAAGTAAGAATTTCTTTTTCCTTTTCTACTAAAATTTTTTCTATTAATGAAATATTGTCATCTGTACTTTTTTGAACATCGCTTTCATAATTTTTACTTTCGTCTTCGCTAATTTTTTTTTCCTTTAATAATTTTTTTATATCATCGTTAATTTCTCTTCTTATATTTCTAATAGAAACTTTGCCTTTTTCGCCCAGATTTTTTAAGACTTTAGTAAGTTCTTTCCTTCTCTCCTCTGTTAATTGAGGGATATGAAGTCTTACCATTTGACCATCAACTTGGGGATTTATACCAAGGTTTGACTTTTGTATTTCTGAATCAACTAATTTTACATTGTTTTTATCCCAAACCTGAATTGATATTGTTCTTGGTTCAGGCACAGTAACAGTAGCAAGTTGATTTATTGGCATCTTTTGACCGTATACATCAACTCGAATTAAATCTAACATTGCTGGATTAGCTCTGCCGGTTCTTAGAGTACCTAAATCTTTTTTAAATGAAACAATAGTTTTATTCATCTTTTGTGAGATTTCATTTTTATCAAAATTACTCATTGTTAATCGATACCCTCTCCCACTTTAAATCGAATAAAGTCTAAAATTTTAATTTCATTACCATTTGAATAATCTTTTAAAACCTGATTTACATTTTTTTTGCTATCCATAATCCAAACTTGGTTTAATAATGTATTTTCAGAAATAAATTTTTTAATTTTTCCATTCGCAATTTTTTCTATCATTTCTTTTTTTTTATTTGTATTTTGTAATTCTTCTTTTATAATTTCAAGTTCTTTATCCAAAACGTCCTTTTTAATACCTTTTTCATCAATAGCTATTGGGGCTTGAGCAGCCACATGCATTGCTAGTTTAGTGCCAATTTCTTTTAAATCTTTTTTATCACTTTTGCTTAACTGAACAACTGAAACAACTTTACCGATATTTTTTTCTAATGAATTATGTACATAAGAAAAATTTAACCCATCGTTATCGAAATATTTACTTCTTCTTATTGTAATTTTTTCTCCAATTTTTGAAATTAGCGCAATTACATTTTCTTCGACCGTTTTTTCATTTTTCATTTTAGAAGCTTTTAAAGTTTCTAAATTAGATTTGTTTTTAAAATTTATTTCAGAAATTTCTTTACAGAAAGATATAAAATCATTATTTTTTGCAACAAAATCCGTTTCACTGTTTATTTCAATTACAGAAATATTTCCTTCATTTTCCTAAGAAGAACAAGTCCTTCAGCTGCAACCCTGCTCATTTTCTTTGAGGCTTTAGCGATACCTTTTTTTCTTAAGTATTCAATAGATTTTTCTATATCACCATCATTTTCAGAAATAGCTATTTTGCAATCTGAAAATCCTACACCAGTAATTTCTCTAAGTTTCTTAATGTTTTCCAAATTTTTTTTATCTGTCATTTCTTAAAAAGATTATTTAGTAACTTTTTTCTTTGGGGGAGTTTTTGGTTTTTCTTTTGCTTTTTCTTTTTTTGGCGTGTTATCAATTTTTTCTACTTGCTTATTGTCTTTTCCATTAACCTGCTTTACTGCAATATATTTTTTTCCATCTAAAACTGTTTTTTTTAACAATTCACAGTATAGATCTATAGATCTTCTAGCGTCATCATTTCCTGGTATAGGAAAGTCAATTCCAGTAGGGTCAGAGTTAGAATCTAAAATAGCTACAATCGGAATATTCAATTTTATTGCCTCTTTAACAGCAAGGGACTCTGTATTTGTATCAATTATAAAAATCATTTCTGGAACTTTTTTCATATTTGATATTCCGCCTAATGACCTTTTTAATTTATCTTTTTCTTTGCCAAGTTTGAGTAATTCTTTTTTTGTAAAACCAGTATCTTCTTTGGACAAATCCTCTTCTAATTTTTTTAATCTTTTGATAGAGTTCTGAATTGTTTTCCAATTAGTTAGCATCCCTCCTAACCATCTATAATTTACATAATACTGATCAGTCTCTGTTGCCAGTTGTAAAACAGTTTCAGATGCTTGTTTTTTTGTAGAAACAATTAAAATTTTTCCTCCACCTGAAATACACTTGTGTACCTCTTTCATAGCATTTTTTAACATTACAACTGTCTGTGTTAAATCAATTATGTGTATTGAATTTTTTTCCCCATAAATGAACTTTTTCATTCGTGGGTTCCATCTAAGAGTTTTGTGTCCTAAATGGACACCAGCTTCTAATAATTGTTTAATAGTAATAGTTGGTATATTCATAACTTTTTCCGGTTAAACCACCACAGCTTTCCTTGCGGACCGGTGGGCATTTGCCCTTAGCTGTGTGCGAAATCAGCTAGTATTTATAATTTATTAATGAAGAAATCAAGTTATTAAAAACTTATCTTTTTTACATATTCTTTGTTTTTAATATTATTAAAGGTGCTAAAGTTAAATTTTCGAGGGTTTTTTAATGAAAAAATATAAACTTTAGACTCTCTTTTCACTCTAATATTAACTTTTGTCTCACCCCCCTCTTCAAGAAGTCCCTTTAATTCATTTAAATTTGATTTTCCATTTATTTCTATTGTGACCATATCATATGATTTTTTAACAAAATTATCTAAAGGAGTAATATTTCTTATATTAATTCTTCTAGTAGCACTTCCTTCAGAATATGTATCCTTTTGAACTGTTATAACGAATGAATTAGCATTTTTTAATTTATCTCTATTGGATATCAAAAGGTCAGAAAATAGAAACAATTCAAATTCACTTCTTAAGTCAGTAAATTTAATTATAGCGAAAGGATTTCCTTTTGCGCTTTTTTTTTCTTGGATGGACATTATAGTGCCAGCAATAAGACTGTTATTGTCGGAACTGTTCATAAAATCAGAGAAAGAGTTAATTTTAGACTCTTCAAAATAATTTCGATAAATGTTTAAAGGATGATCCGACATATAAAATCCAATTGAATGAAATTCATTCATTAATATCTCATTTTTAGTCCAAGGTTTTACTTTTTCCATCTCGAAAATTAATTCTTCTTCATCTGACTTAAGAGAAAAAAGGCTATTTTGTTTACTTTGCTTTTCTTCCCATAAACCTTTGTTTATCTGGATCAATTTTGGAATTGAATTAAATAATAAGTTTCTATTTTTTTCCAATGAATCAAATGCTCCTGCTTTAACAAGTCCTTCTAATTGTAATTTGTTTATATCTTTTGGGTTTGCTCTAATTATAAAATTATTTACTGATTTAAATGGTCCATTTTTTTTTCTTTCGTTTATTAAATTTGATATAGCCTCTTTACCAACGCTTTTTATACCTGATAAAGCGTAGAAAATTTTATTTTTCTCTGATTTAAAATCTGCAAAGCACAAATTGATATCAGGACGAATTATATTAATTTTTAATCTTTTTAATTCCTCAACAAATTCTCTGAGCTTATCTGTATTTGACAATTCGGTAGACATAGTTGCGGCAATAAAATCTTCTGGATAATATTTTTTTAAATAAGCAGTTTGATATGCTATCAGAGCATATGCAGCTGCATGGCTTTTATTGAAACCATATTCTGCAAATGGTTTGATTTTTTGAAATATGAAAGCAGCAATATCTTTTCCTATTCTATTTTTTTCTGCACCTTTGATAAATTTTTCTTCCTGCTTTTCAAGTTCTTTTCTCTTTTTTTTCCCCATTGCTTTTCTTAAAATATCAGCTTCTCCCGCTGTAAACCCCGCCAAGGTTTGTGCTATTTGCATTACTTGCTCTTGATAAATAATGATGCCGTATGTTGGTTTTAGAATTGTTTCTAAACTCTTATGAATATAGTCAGGTTTTTTTAAACCGTTTTTACATTCGTTATACAAAGGTATATTGTTCATTGGACCTGGCCTGTAAAGAGCAACCAATGCGATAATATCTTCAAATTTATTAGGCTTCATTTGTCTTAATGAGGATCTAACACCCGAACTTTCAAGTTGAAACAAACCAGTAGTCTCTCCTGTAGATAACATTTCGTATATTTTATTATCATCTAAAGGAATTTTGCTAATATCTAAATCAATGCTTTTATTTTTTAAAATATCAATTGTTTTTTGAATTAAAGTTAAAGTATTCAAACCTAAAATATCAAATTTAACTAAACCCGCATTTTCAGAAGAATGCATATCGAACTGAGTTGAAGGTAATACTAATTCTGATGAAGCATCCTTGTATAAAGGAACTTCTTCAGATAATTTTTCACCTGCAATAACTACACCAGCTGCATGAGTAGCGGAATTTCTATTTAGACCTTCTAATTTTAAAGAAAGTTCAATTAATTTTTTTACCTTTGGATTGTTTTTTTCTTCTTCTTTAAACCTTGGTTCTCTAGCAATTGACTCTTGAAGACTCAAGGGTCTAGACGGGTCAAATGGAATCATTTTACATATTCGGTCAACATGTCCGTATGGTAATCCTAATACCCTTCCAATGTCCCTTAAGGCCATTCTTGCCTTAAGTTTTCCAAAGGTAATTATATGTGCAACACCATTTTTATATTTTGATTTTAGATATTCAAAAACTAAATCTCTTTTTTCTTCACAAAAATCAATATCAAAATCTGGCATAGAAATTCTGTCAGGATTTAAAAATCTCTCGAAAATTAAGCCAAACTCGATAGGATCTAAATCAGTGATATCTAAAGAATAAGCAACTAATGATCCAGCCCCTGAACCTCTGCCTGGTCCAACAGGAATATTATTTTTTTTAGCCCATTTTATGTAATCAGAAACTATTAAAAAATAGCCAGAATAATCCATTTTTTTAATAATATTGAGTTCGTGCTCAAGTCTTTCTTTGTATAATTTAGTAATTTCTTTTGAATTACTTTGTGGATTTTTTTTTAAAACAAATTTGTTTAATCTATTTTTTAAACCTTCTTGAGATTGTAAAATAAGCTCATCTTCTTCAGTACGATTATTAGATATTTTTAAGGAAGGTAGTATCGGTTTTGATTTTTTTGGTTTGAAATTAAACCTAAAAGGGAAATTATAATTATTTTCAAGAGCTTCTGGAATATCTGAATATAATTTTTTTAATTCATTCGAGGATTTTAAATAGTGTTGATTTGAATATTTTTTCCTATTTTTTTCATCAACATAAGTTTTCTCTCCTATGCATAAAAGTGCATCATGTGCCTCGTACATATCATCATTAATGTAAAAAACTTCTTGAGAAGCAATTAAAGGTATATTGTTTTTTTTTGATAAATTTAGAAAAATATTTTCAATTATTTTTTCTCCTTCATCATTATGTCTTTGGATTTCAAAATAGAATGAGTTTGCAAAATTTTCTTTTAATTTAGCTGTTAATATTTCAACATCCTTAATCTTGTTTTTTTTTATTAAATTTGAAAAAAGTGAATCAATACCACCACTTAACACAATAATATCTTTAGAATTTTTAAAAAGATCATCAATCGAACAATTTGAAGAATCTTTTTCGTATGGCTCTAAAAAACTTTTAGATGATAATTTAACTAAATTTCCATAACCAGTTTCGCTCTTTGCAAAAATTGGTAACTTACCTATTGTATCGTTATATTTAAAATTTATTTGTGTACCTATAATTGGTTGTGTTCCAACTTTACTTATTGTTTCTGAAAATTCTAATGCACCGCAAAGATTAAAACTATCACTTAAACCAATGGCTTTGATTTTATTGTCTTTACAATATTGAGCTAGATCCTCAATTTTTATTGCCCCTTCGCATATAGAATATTGGGTATGTATTTTAAAATTTGTAAAATTTGAATTCTCATTAGTCATTTACTCTTTTTATATTACCATCGCTCAGTCTCAAAGTATAATCGGCTTTTTTTGCTAATTCTCTATTATGAGTTGCAATCAATATGATTTTATTTTTTTGTTTTAATTTTAGAAAATAAGAAAAAACCTCATGAGAATTTTTATAATCTAAATTTCCAGTTGGCTCATCAGCTAAAATAATTTTTGTTTCAGCAATAAGACATCTTGCAATTGCAACTCTTTGTTGTTCACCTCCAGATAGTTCCGATGGAAAATGATTTAGTCTGTTTGATAAATTTACTTGTTTTAAAAATTTTTCAGCTTTTTTAACTGCATAATTGTAATTCTTATTTCTTATTATTAAAGGAATAGCTACATTTTCTAAAGCAGTGAAATCTGTCAATAAATTATTATTCTGAAATATTATAGATATATAGTCCCTTATGATTTGGTTTTTTTTATATTCTGATAAACTTGAAGTATGATTGCCCATTATAGATATTTTTCCTTTAGTTGGTTTATCGAGCATAGCTAGTAAATGTAAAAATGTTGATTTGCCAGATCCTGAAGGACCAACTAAAGCGACAACTTTTCCAGACTCAAAGTTTAGATTAATATCTTTTAAAACTTTTGTGGTTAAATTATTATTCTCAAAATTTTTATTTAATTTTTTTATTTCTATTAAAAGTTTATTCATATTTTAATGCTTTTATGGGTTCAATTTTAGTTACAGATAAAGATGGAAATAAAGACGCTAATGCGGCAATAATTATTGAAAACAGAGATATTAATAAAATCGATTTTGCACTAATCTCGCTTGGCATTTCATTTAATAAATAAACATCTTCAGGAAAAATTTGTAGATTAAAAGCAAATGATAAAAATTGCCTTATCTCCTCCACATATATAGAAAATATTACACCAAATATTACTCCAGCAACTGTTGCTAAAAAACCTATTGTAAATCCTGTTAAAAAAAATGATTTAACAATAGATTTTTTTTCTAAACCTAGTGATTTTAAAATAGCAATTTCTTTAGTTTTGTTTTTTATAAGAATTGTTAGTCCGGAAATAATATTAAATGCTGCAACTATGATTATTAAAGTTAATATCATGAACATTACATTCCTTTCAACTTTTAAAGCTGAAAAAAAAGATTTATTGAGATCAGACCAGGAATTAACATAAAAATTAGAATTCATACTCTGTATCTCTGTTTTTAATTTATTTGCTCTTAATGGATTTTTGAGAAAAATTTCCAGGTTTATATCTGTGTCATTTTTTTCAAAAAAAGACAATGAGTCTGTCAAATTGAAAAAAGAAACATTTTTATCAAATTCATATAAACCACTGCTAAACACTGCAACAATTTTGTATGGTGATTGCTTGGGTACTAGCCCAAGTGGTGTTGAAACTGAAGAGGATGACATAATATTGATTGTGTCTCCCACTACAACGCCTAATTCAATAGCAAGATATTTTCCAATAATAATACTTCCATCAGAAAGATTATTTATTTCACCATCAATAATATTGTCTTTTAAAAAATCTAATTCATTTATCTTTTCAGATTCTATTCCTCTAATTAAAACGCCTTTTGCTAACTCATTTTGCATAATAACTGCTTCACCATTATAAGATTTAATTATTTTTATATCTGAATATTTATTTTGAAGTTTATTATAAAATTTAGAGCTTATATCAGCACTATAGGGTTTTATGCTTATGTGTGAATTAAAACCTAGAATTTTTTGAGTAAGCTCTGTTCTAAAACCATTCATAACTGACATTACTATTATTAAAGTGGCAACACCTAGCATAATACCTATAAATGAAAAGACAGAAATAATTTTTAAAAAACCTTCCTTTTTTTTAGGTCGAAGATTTCTTGCGGTTATTAATTTTTCGATTGTGGTAAACAATTTATTTTTTCAATAGTTGAATAATTTTATTTAGATTAAGCATTTGTGACTCTTTATCAATTTCTTTAAATTCAAAATTTTCATTTGTTGATTTTGTACCTATTATAATTTGGAATGGAATACCAAGAAGATCATGTTTCTTGAATTTATTTGAGATATTTTCATCAACATCATCTAACAAAACATCAATCCCTTTCATTTTTAATTCTTTATAAACTTTATTAGCAAGCTCGAGATTAGAGTTATCATTTTTATTAATTGCGGGGATGATTACAACATCAAATGGTGATACTGATTTAGGCCACTTCATTTTTTCATTTAAATATTTTGCTTCTATAATTGCTCCTACAAGTCTTGAAACGCCAATTCCATATGAGCCCATTTTAACGAATGTTTTCTTTCCATCTTTTGCATCAACTGAACATTTCATAGGTTTAGAATACTTGTCCCCAAAATAAAATATATGTCCGACTTCAATACCTTTTGTTTGAATTTGATCTTCTTTTTTTACTTTTTCATTAAAATCTTCGGATTTATATTTTTCATCAGTTACTGCGTAAAATTTTGAAAATTCATTTCTCATTTTTTTCAAAGACTCATTTGTATTTTTATATTCCTGTATTGGTACATCAAATATTCTTTTATCTGCAAATATTTTACTTTCACCAGTGTCAGCTAAAATTACAAATTCATGTGAGAGATCTCCTCCTATTGGACCAGTATCGGCTTTCATAGGGATCGATTTTAGACCCAAGCGTTGAAATGTTTTTAGATAAGCATAAAACATTTTATTATATGATGAAACAGCATCGTCCTCACTTAAATCAAAAGAATAAGCATCTTTCATATAAAATTCTCTACATCTCATTACGCCAAATCTAGGTCTAAGCTCATCTCTAAATTTCCATTGTATGTGATAAAAAATTTGCGGCAATAATTTGTAAGATTTAACACTAGATCTAAATATTTCGGTTATTTGCTCTTCATTAGTTGGGCCATACAACATTTCTCTTTTCTGTCTATCTGAAATCCGAAGCATTTCTTCCCCATAATCATCATATCTACCGCTCTCTTTCCAAATATCAGCTGATTGAATAGTTGGCATTAACATTTCTTGCGCTCCAATATAATTTTGCTCTTCTCGAACAATCTTTTCAATTTTTTTCATAACTTTAAAACCTAAAGGAAGCCAAGAGTAAATACCTGCTGATGATTGTTTAATCATTCCTGCGCGTAACATCAGTCTGTGAGATTTGATTTTAGCTTCACTTGGTAGATCTTTTGTAATGGGTATAAATAATTTTGATAATAGCATTATAATCTTGCAATATTAATATTTGTAAATGGTTTTTTGCCTGTTTTATCTTTAATAATTTTTCTGCAATTTTGTTTAACTGTTTCTATTAAATTTTTCTCCTGATTTCTATTTTTCATAGAGAAAGACCTGCAAGTATTGAAAATCTCATCTTCCATTAGAAAAATAATTTTTTCATCAAAATTTTGTTCAGGTATTCCTTTGTATGATATTATAGGTTTACTTAATTTGCCGCTATTGTTTAATATTAAAGTAATTTCCAAATACCCATTGAGCGATAAGTTTCTTCTTTCTTTAATTGACTGAGAGTTTTCTCCAACCGCAATATTTCCGTCTAAATACATTTTTCCTGATGGAGCTTTGTCGATTATTTCAGGATTTTCTCCGGGAAAGATTCTTACAATATCGCCATCTTCTATTCTTAAAGCATGAGGAACTTGCATTTCTTTTGCAAATTTTATGTGTTCATTCATATGCCTGTGTTCACCATGCACTGGAATTATTGACTCAGGTTTGACCCAATTATACATATCTTTAAGATCATCCCTATTTGGATGACCTGAAACATGAACGAAATCAGTTTCTTCGGTTACAAGTTCAACTTCTTGTCTAACAATGTCATTGTGCAATGAATAAAGTTTTTTTTCATTACCCGGTATAATTTTAGATGAAAAAATAACTGTGTCACCTTTTTCAATAAAAACATCTGGGTGAATTCCTTTAATTATTCTTTTCATAGCGCCCATTGGTTCTCCTTGGCTGCCAGTGCATAAGTATACAATTTTTTCTCTTGGAAATTTTTTTGCATCTCTTGGATCAATTGGATCTTTTATATTTTGTAGATATCCACATTGTCTTGCAGCTTTGAATATTCTATTCATAGATCGTCCAACCAAAGATACATCTCTTCCAATCTTCTCTGCACAATAAAAAATTGTTTCCATTCTGGCTACATTTGATGCAAAGGATGTGACGATAATCCTTTTTGATTTTAATGACATTATTTTAACGAGACTCTCCCTAACATCAAGTTCTGATCCAGCTCGACCAGGATTAAAGATATTTGTTGAGTCACAAACCATTGCTAAAACTTTGCTTTCTCCAATCTGTTTTAATTTTTTTTCATTTATTTTGTCTCCAATGAGAGGATTGGGATCTATTTTCCAGTCTCCAGTGTGAAGAATATTGCCTACCGGTGTTTTTATACTAATACCATTTGGCTCTAATATAGAGTGTGTCAATGTTACAAACTCAATGTTGAACGGTCCTAGTTTAATATTACCATTCAATTGAACAATTTTTAAATTTTTATTAATATCAATTTTTTTTTCTTTAAACTTTTCTTTAATCAAAACTGCCGTAAACGGAGTGGCATAAATATTGCATTTTAGATCTGGCCAAATATGCGAAATAGCACCAATGTGATCTTCGTGAGCATGCGTCAAAATAATACCAAGAAGATCATTTTTTTTGTCAATTATAAAACCTGGATCTGGATATATAAGATCTATTCCAGGTATTGAGTCATCAGCAAAACTTACTCCTGTATCAATAATTATCCATTTTTTATTACTTTCATTTCCATAGGCATATAAATTCATGTTCCCACCAATCTGACCTGATCCACCTAAAGGACAAAAAATTAATTCATTTTTATTCATAAAATAAAGTCTCTATAAATTTTTATAATACCTTGAATTGTTATATCATTTTCAATCGTTGCTTTCTTATATAAATGTTTTTTAAAAAGGTAAGAATATCCGCCTGTTAATACAATTTTAAAATTTTTTCCGTTTTTTTTAATTATTTTTTTTACAATATTGTTTATTAGACCTTGGTAACCCCAAAAAAAACCTGACGCTAAAGCTTCTTTGGTATTTTTTCCATAAGTCGTTGGATATTTGTTAAGCTTGAACAAAGGAAGTAAGGCTGCGGATGAATGCAAATTCTCTATTGAAAGTTTAATACCGGGTGCAATAATACCACCGTCATAGACAAAATTATTCTTAACAACGTCAAAGGTAGTCGCGGTTCCAAAATCTATAATAATACAATTTGTTTTAAATTTTTGATAAGCTCCGATTGCATTTGCAATTCTATCTGAACCTAACTGGGAATACTTTTTTACTCTAAAACTCATAATTTTTTTTAGATTAAAATTTTTTATTTCGTGTACTTTTAACTTTTTTGTTTTAAATATTTTATTAACACTTTTAAACACATTTGGAACTACGCTTGAAAAAATGACGTTTTTATTAGTATTTTTTTTTACTATTTTCTTTAAATTTTTCTTTAAATTATTTTCTAACTTAATACTTTTTGTTTTAAAGAAATAAGTTTTAATTATTTTAAAGCTACTATTTATTTTACAAATTTTAATGTTTGTATTTCCAATGTCGCCAATTAGATAATTCATAATTTTTTTTCAGATTTTTTAATATTTCAAGATTATTTATAGGTTTATTTGAACATTCGATCAAACTTATTGATTTAAATTTTCTTTTTTTTGGTGATTTTAACGTATTTATTCCTATACCTATTATTAAAAAAGTTTTTTTTTCTATTTTAATTAATTCTTGAAGTATTCCGCATACTTTTTTGCTTTTTATTAATAAATCATTAGGCCATTTGATTTTAACTTCAAATTTAGAGTAACGTTTTAAAATGTTTTTAATTATTATAGGATTGATTAAAGAAAATTCTTTGAAATTCGGCATATTTTGTTTAATTTCAAAAAAAATTGATACAAATAAGTTTCCTTTTATTGAGATCCATTTTTTCCCTATAGTACCTTTTCCGTTTGTTTGTAGTGCTGATATGACAATACCTTCTTTATTGCTTTTTGATTTAATTATCTTAATTGCTTCATCATTTGTACTTTTTACCTTTTGAAATTTAATTAATTTAAGTTTCATCAAAAAATACTAACACTAGATACGATCTCATTTAATATTGATGGGTAAATAAAAAATGTAAGCAATAAAATACAGCTTAATAATATTGAGCCATGAATTCGATAATCTGTAAATTTTTCAAAGGGTTTTTTTGGTTCATCGAAGTACATGATTTTAATAATTCTTATATAATAAAATGCTGATACAACTGTAGTTACTAAACCAATTATTGCTAATGTATACATTTGACTTTCAATTACTGCCATAAAAACATAAAATTTTGCAAAAAAACCAGCAAGTGGAGGAATCCCAGCTAAAGAAAACAGTATAATCATTAATCCCAGAGACAAGAGTGGATGATTTTTTGATACACCAGATAGTTCATCTATATCTTCAATATACTTTCCACTTCTTTTCATCAAAAGAATGCAAGAGAAAGCACCAATATTCATCACAACATATATTGAGATATATACAAGTGTACTTTTAAAACCATTTTCTGAGCCAGCAGCAATTCCTGCAATGGCATAACCAATGTGGCCAATTGAACTATAAGCCATAAGCCTTTTTATATTAGACTGACTCATTGCAGCGACAGCTCCTAAAATCATTGAAGCTATGGACATAAAAACTAAAATGTATTGCCACTCTGTTATCAAGCCTTGAAATGGTGAATACATAAATTTTATAAATATAGAAATTCCAGCTATCTTAGGAACAACTGAAAAAAAACTGGTTACAGACGTTGGTGACCCTTGATATACATCTGGTGTCCACATGTGAAAAGGTACTGCAGAAATCTTAAAAGCTAAACCAACAAGGATGAAAACCATTCCAAAAATTGTTCCAGCATTAAAATCTTTACTTACAATTGCAATTTCCTCAAAATTTGTTGACCCAGAAAAACCATATATTAAGGAACATCCATACAATAATAGACCAGATGAAAGTGCGCTTAAAACAAAATATTTTATTCCTGCTTCTGATGACTTAATGTTGTCCCTATCAATAGATGCTAAAATATAAAGTGATAAAGACTGCAATTCTAATCCTAAATAAAAAAGAATTAGATCATTTGAGCTGACCATAATAAACATGCCTAATATGGATAAGAGAATTATAATTGGATATTCAAATTTATCATTTTTAATATCAGCAAGATATCTTTTTGAGATTAACAAAATGAAAAAAGTTGAAATTAAAATTAAAACTTTGGAGTAAAGAGAAAATTCATCAATTAAAAAACTTTCATTAAAAACTTTAGTATTTTCTTTGTCCCCAGTTAGTAAAATCAAAAGTAATAAAAAAATCACTAAAATTGAGAGTCTGTAAACAATTTCAAAACTTTTTTTCAAAAATACACCTAGCATTAACAGTGTAAATGTCGATAATGATAAAAAAATTTCAGGTATTAAAAATTTAAGCGCTATCATGTATTTATTTAAAGGTAATTTTTTTTGTAATTTCTAAGTTATAATTATTAATTAAGTTTTCTACTGATACTTTCATCGTATCAATAAGTGGTTCTGGGTAAAAACCAAAAATTAGTACAACAGCGGATAGAACAAAAAGTATTGATGCTTCTGTAAGATTTATATCTTTAATATTTTTTAATTGTGTATTTTCTAATTTTCCGAAAACTACCCTCTTGTATAACCATAAAATATATGCAGCTGCCAAAATAACTCCTATACTTCCAAGAACTGCTACTAAGAAATTAACTTTAAAAGTTCCTACTAAAACTAAAAATTCTCCAACAAAACCACTTGTTCCAGGCAAGCCCAGGGTGCCTAAAACAAAAATCATCAGAAGAAAAGAATACTTTGGCAATATGTGTACGATACCACCGTAAGATTTTATTAGTCTAGAATTTGTTCTGTCATAAAGTACCCCAACACACAAGAATAGAGCTGCAGAAATTAAACCGTGACTGAACATTTGAATTATACTTCCTTCAACTCCCTGCTTGTTGAATGTAAAAATTCCCATTGTAACAAAGCCCATATGCGCAACTGAAGAATAAGCTATTAACTTTTTCATATCATCTTGCATTAAAGCTATTAATGAAGTGTAAATAATAGCTATAACACTCAAAACAAAAATTAACGGAGTAAAATAATCTGATGCAAATGGGAACATTCCTACTGAAAATCTTAAAAAGCCGTATCCACCCATTTTTAACAAAATAGCAGCTAATACAACTGAACCTGGTGTAGGTGCCTCAACATGGGCATCAGGCAACCAAGTATGTACAGGCCACATTGGAAGCTTAACTGCAAAAGAGCTAAAGAAAGCGAGCCATAATAAATATTGAAATTCAGGTGGTATCTTAATTTCATAAATTTGTGTTACATCTGTTGTTCCGGTTATCCAATATATTGCAATAATAGCTACGAGCATTAGGACAGATCCTAATAGAGTAAATAAAAAGAATTTAAATGCAGAGTAAACTTTGCGCGGTCCTCCCCAAATACCAATAATTAAAAACATTGGTATCAATCCAGCTTCAAAGAAAAGATAAAAAACCACTAGGTCTAGGGAGCAAAAAACTCCAATCATAAAAGTTTCTAAAACAAGAAGAGCAATTAAGAATTCTTTTAATCTGCTTTTAACGCTGTTAACACATGATAAAATACAAATTGGAGTAATAAAAGCGGTTAACAAAATAAATATAATAGATATTCCATCTATTCCAAATTTAAATTTAATAAAACCGCTTATCCAATTAATTTCTTCGACAAATTGAAAATCAGATGTCTGATTATCAAATGAAAACCATAAGAATAAAGTAATAAAAAAATTTACAAAACTCGTAAAAATAGATATATAAATTGCACTTTTATTTTTTTCCCCTTTTTCACTTCTTGTTAAAAAAACAAAAAAAGCACCTATAAAAGGTAAAAAAGTAATTGAAGATAATATTGGAAAGTTCATTTATAAAAAATAAAAATTGTTAGAAAAACTGATAAACCTATAAGCATAACAAAAGCATAATCATATATATATCCACTTTGAAATTTCGTTATCTTATTAGAAAATATTTTTATAATTTTAGAAATTCCGTCAGGACCAAATCTATCAATAGTTTTAATATCACCAGATTTCCAAAAAAATGATCCTAATGCTTTAGATGGTTTAACAAATATTAAATCGTAAATCTCATCGAAGTACCACTTGTTTAATAAGAAATCATAAATGAATTTGTACTTATTTTTAATATTTTCTAAAAAATTATTATCTTTAACGTATAAATAATAAGATAATGGAATCGATAAACATACTAATATTGGTGTAGTGAATAGTAACCATTTTGGTACATATGAATGGTCAAAAACTTGAAAGACTAATATCGACTCATTCCAAAAATCAGTAAAATTTTTTCCTATCAAAAAATCTTTAAACATAAATCCAGCAAAAATTGAACCTAAAATTAAAATAGCTAAAGGAAAAATTATAATAAAGCTTGAATCATGTATTTCCGACTTTGTTAAATCTTCGTTATTAAATTTTCCATGAAAAGTTTTAAAAATTAAACGCCAAGAGTAAATTGCTGTTAAAAACGCTGTTATTATTCCTACTGCAGCAGCAGAATATCCGACATAGGTATTTCTTAAATATGCAAATTCTATTATGGCATCTTTTGAATAGTAGCCAGATAAAAAAGGAAACCCAGTAAGAGCTAGGGTTCCTATGATCATTGCAATCCATGTAAAAGGCATCTTTCTCCATATTCCTCCCATCTTTCTAATATCTTGTTCGTCTTTAAAAGAATGTATTACTGAACCTGATCCTAAAAATAATAGTGCTTTGAAAAAAGCGTGTGTAAATAAATGAAAAATTGCAACATGATAAGCTCCAACACCAGCCGCAAAAAACATATAACCTAACTGGCTGCATGTGGAGTATGCAATTATTTTTTTTATATCATTTTGTACTATAGCTACAGATGCAGCAAAAAAAGCTGTTAACATTCCTATTATCGCAACTAAATTTAAAGCAAACTGAGAATACTCGAATATTGGTGAACATCTTACGACTAAAAATACTCCTGCCGTCACCATGGTAGCAGCATGAATTAAAGCGGACACGGGTGTAGGTCCTTCCATAGCATCAGGTAACCAAGTATGTAAGAAAAATTGTGCTGACTTACCCATTGCACCAACAAACAAAAATAAGCAAATAAGGGTTATTATATTAGAATTAATTCCTAAAAAATTAATCTCTTTATTTGAAAGAACAGGAACTAACTGAAAAACTTCACTATAATTTAATGTTCCAAAAAACATAAATATCAGAAATATTCCTATAGCGAAACCAAAATCACCTACTCTATTTACTACAAATGCTTTTATTGCTGCTTTGTTTGCTGAATCTTTCTTGTACCAAAATCCAATTAGCAAATAAGAACACAGGCCAACACCCTCCCAACCAAAATAGAGTTGTAAAAAATTGTCAGATACAACTAATACAATCATGGCAAAAGTAAACAGGGATAAATAAGACATGAATCTAGATTTATCTGGATCGTCTTTCATATACCCAATAGAATAAATATGTACCAGAGCCGATACTACTGTAACCGCTACTAACATTATTGAGCTAAGAGGATCTATATTTACAGACCAATTAACTATGAAATTGCCTGAAGCAATCCATTCATAAATTATAAAATTTCCGTAGGAACTATAAAAAATACCATTATAAAATAAAACGATAGATATAAAAGCTGTTAAACAAACAAATAAACAAGTGGTTAATTGAGAATAAATATCGCCAAAATATTTTACAGAATATCCAAGAATTGCTCCAAATAATGGTAAAAATAAAACTGCGTATTCCATTTAACCTTTCATTTCATCTATCTCTTCAACTCTTATTGAACCTTTATTTCTATAATAACTAACAATAATAGCTAATCCGATAGCTGCTTCTGCTGCTGCCACTGTAAGAATTAGCATTGTAAATATTTGTCCAGTAATATCTTGGAGAAAAATAGAAAATGAAACTAAATTAATATTCACCGCTAAAAGTATTAATTCTATAGACATTAAAATTACAATAACATTTTTCCTATTTAAAAATATACCCAAGGTGCCTAATGAGAATATTACTGCTCCAAGAGTTAGATAATGTCCTAATCCAATTTCAATCATTAATTTTTACTCCCTTGTCAAATTCAACATCAACTACCTCAATAGAGTCTTCCCGTTCTCTAGTTATCTGTTTCAAATAACTCTGTTTTTTTATTCCTCCTTTTTTCCTATAAGTCAAAACTATTGCACCTACCATCGCCAGTAATAATATTATTCCTGAAATTTGAAATAAATGGATATACTCAGTATACATAACATTCCCTATCAAATGAGTATTAGTAAAGTCCGAGTCAAAGGATAAAAATTTAGTTTCTGAAAAAGTATTTCTATATTTCCAACCACCAACAATAACGACAAGCTCTAGTAAGATTACTGAACCAACTATTAATCCAGTTGGAATATGCCCTGTTTTTTTTGATCCTCTGAACCAGGATAATTTTTGTTCAGTTACATTCATCAACATAACTACGAATAAAAAAAGAACTGCTACTGCTCCAACGTATACTATCAGCATCATCATTCCTAAAAATTCGGCACCAATCATTATAAAAAGACATGCTATTGATACGAAGTCTAAAATCAAAAAAAATACAGCGTGAACTGTATTTCTAGAAACTATTACGAATATTGCTGAAATAATCGCAATTATAGAAAAAAAATAGAAAAATAAAGCGTGAGCTATCATTTTTTACCTGTAAGGTTTGTCTAGTTTTATATTTTCGGCTAAAACACTTTCCCATCTATCACCGTTTTCTAACAACTTCTCTTTGTTATAATAAAGCTCTTCTCTTGTTTCTGTTGCAAATTCAAAATTTGGTCCCTGCACAATTGCATCTACCGGGCATGATTCCTCGCATAAACCGCAGTAAATACATTTAAGCATGTCAATATCGTATCTTGTTGTTTTTCTACTTCCGTCTGGTCTTTCTTCGTTTTCAATTGTTATAGCTTGAGCTGGACAAATCGCTTCGCACAGCTTACAGGCTATACATCTTTCCTCTCCATTGGGGTATCTCCTTAACGCATGCTCACCCCTGAATCTTGGACTTATTTTACCTTTTTCGAAAGGATAATTAATTGTTTTTTTACTTTTAAAAATTTCTTTAATAGCAATAATAATTGCTTTGACGAACTCTGATAAAAAAATTATTTTAAAAAATCTATTTAATTTCATTAGAAGCTTTTGTTAGGTAATAAATCAAAATAAACTAGAAAACTTGCTGTCATAACTACATATATTAACGAAAAAGGTAAGAAAATTTTCCAGCCTAGTCTCATTAATTGGTCATATCTATACCTTGGTACTATTGCTTTAATAATCGCAAACATAAAAAATAATATTAATATTTTGAATATCATCCAAAAAACTCCTGGAATTGCGTTGAAAGGATAAATATCTACTGGTGATAACCAACCCCCAAGAAAAAGTATTGCTCCTAATGCACACAATAATAATATATTTGCATATTCTCCCAACCAAAACATAGCATACATCATGCCTGAATATTCGGTTTGATAACCGGCCACTAACTCCGCTTCAGCTTCTGGAAGATCAAAAGGAGGACGATTGGACTCTGCTAAAGCAGATATAAAATAAATTACAAACATTGGAAAAAGAGGGATTATAAACCAAAGATTCTCTTGGGCTAAGACAATGTCTGTCAAATTAAGTGAGCCAACACATAATAAAACATTAATTATTATTATACCTATCGAAACTTCATAGGATACCATTTGTGCAGCTGATCTAATGGCGCCTAAAAATGGATACTTTGAGTTTGAGGCCCAGCCCCCCATTATAATTCCATAAACACCCAATGATGAAATAGCAAAAATATAGAGTATTCCTACATTTATATCTGCAATAATTATTTTTTCACTTAATGGTATAACTGCCCACGCAGAGAGAGCTAGAGTCATTGTAACTATTGGAGCTAAAATAAAAACAACTTTGTTAGCGCTAGCTGGAATTATAATTTCCTTAAAAATATATTTTAAAGCATCAGCTAAAGTTTGAAATAAGCCAAAAGGACCTACAACATTTGGTCCTCTTCTCCTTTGTACAAAACCCCAAACTCTTCTATCAAACCAAACTATTAAAGCTACAGAAACTAATATTGGTATTAATAACAACAGAATTTTGTATGTTTCTTTATAAAATGTAAAAAAATATTCCAATATTAACTCCCAGTTTTTATTTCTAAATTTTTGTTTCTTGCAATTCTACAATCACTCATTGTTTTAGAGGCTCTAGCGATTGAATTACTGAAATAATAATCTATTTCTTTTATGAAAATAGTTTCATTTATAAATTCAGTTTTTTCAAAGATAATATTATTAATATTTGTTTTTGGTAATAAATCAAATCCAGAGTGGTTTTTAATTTTTGTTAATGTATCAGTTCGTAAATCGTTGAAATTTTTAAACAGATTATTATTTTCAATCTGGTTTGTTAATAAATTAAAAATTTTCCAGTCTTCTTTGCTATTTCCAGGAGGATAAGATGCTTTAACCGATTTCTGCAATCTTCCCTCTAAATTGATATACATTCCATTTTGCTCTGTAAAAGCTGGGCTAGGCAATATTATATCAGCAATTTGTGCTAAACGATCACCATGACTGCCTTGGTAAATTATAAATTCATTTTTTTTTGTAAAATTTAAGTTATCCGAACCAATAAAATAGAGTAAATCAAATTCGTTGTTGTTCAATCTATTAAAAAAATTCAAATTGTTATAAGTATTTTCGTTTAAAAAACCTAGATCTATGGCTCCTACAGTTGAAGCATTTTGAGTAAGAACATTTAATGCATTCCATTTATCGTTAATAAAAGCGTTATCGAATAAAAATTTTTTTACACTTTCAAATATATATTTTCCAGATTTTAATTCTAAAGCTGACTCTCCAATAATAATCATGGGTTTTTTCGATTTTAAAAACTTTTTACATATTTCGTTTTCTTTATCTAAAAATTTTTTAATATCCTCTGTTTTATTGCCAATAATTTGATAGTCGTAAGTAAGATCGCCTGGATCTCCAAAAGAATAAATTGGGGTTTTCTTTGAAACAAAAGTTTTTCTTATTCTTGCGTTTAAAATTGTAGCCTCGTGTCTTGGGTTACATCCTATTAAAATAATAAAATCTGAATCTTCAATTCCTTGTATAGATGAATTAAAAATGTAGTTAATTTTATTCTTTGAATTTACATAAAATTGTTTTTCTCTAAAATCGTAATTTGTAACACCAATTTTTTCTAAAAATGATTTAAAAGCATTAATACTCTCCAAGCTTTGTAAATCACCCACATGCGCTGCGATATCGTCTTTATTTGTTTCTTTGATTTTAGAACTAACTATTTTTGTTACTTCGTCCCAGTTGCTTTCAACTAATTTACCATTCGTTCTTTTGTAAGGTTTATCTAATCTTTGTTTTAAAAGTCCATCACAAGCATATCTTGTTTTATCTGAAATCCATTCTTCATTAATATTGTTATTTAATCTTGGCAAAATTCTTTTAACTTCCCAACCGTATGTATCGACTCTAATATTTGAACCTACGGCATCCATAACATCTATTGTTTCTGTTTTTTTGAGTTCCCAGGGTCTAGCTTCAAAAGCATATGGTTTAGAAGTTAGAGCACCAACGGGACATAAATCTATTACATTAGCTGAAAGTTCAGATTGCATTGATTTCTCTAGATAGGTTGTGATTTCCATATTTTCTCCACGACCTATTGCTCCAATTTCAGTAACACCGCCTACTTCAGTTGCAAATCTTACGCATCTTGTACAGTGAATACATCTTGTCATAATTGTCTTGATTAGCGGACCCATGTATTTATCTTTAACTTTTCTTTTGTTTTCTTTAAATCTTGACTTATCAAATCCATAAAAAAGTGATTGATCTTGTAAATCACATTCACCACCTTGATCACAAACAGGACAATCTAATGGATGGTTAGCTAACAAAAATTCCATTACACCTTTTCTTGCCGCTTCCACCATTTTAGTATTAGTTTTTATATTCATTCCTTCTGTAGCTGGCATCGCGCAAGAGGCAATAGGTTTCTTTGATTTGTCCATTTCAACTAGGCACATTCTACAATTACCAGCTATCGATAAACGTTCATGATAACAAAATCTTGGAATTTCTGCTCCAGCTAATTCGCAAGCTTGTAATACTGTCATTCCATTTTCAAATTCTATCTCTTTATTGTTTATAATTATTTTAGGCATGTTTATTTCTCTAAAAGATGTTGATCTACTAAATAAGGAATATTTCTTTTCTTTTTAATAATTGGTTCAGAGTAACATCTTTTATCGATTTCTTTTCTGAAATGCCTTAATAGACCCTGAACTGGCCAAGCGGAGCCTTCGCCAAATGCACAAATTGTATGACCTTCAATTTGCTTAGTTACATCAGACAAAAGATCAATATCTTTTAAAGTAGCATCTCCTTTTGCCGCTCTTTCTAAAATTCTCCACATCCAGCCAGATCCTTCTCTGCAAGGTGTACATTGACCGCAACTTTCATGTTTGTAAAACTTGGCTATTCTAGCCATACATTTCAAAATATCCTGATCTCTATCAATCACAACTACGCCTGCAGTTCCCAAACCACTCTTGACTGCGATTAGAGAGTCAAAATCCATTTTGATAGTTTCACAAGTTTCTTTTGGAATTAGTGGCATTGATGAACCACCTGGAATAACCGCTTGCAAATTTTTCCATCCTCCAGTCACTCCACCTGCATGTTTTTCTATTAATTCTTTTAGAGGAATACCCATTTCTTCTTCTACATTGCATGGATTATTTACATTTCCAGAGATACAAAATATTTTTGTTCCCGTATTTTTTGGTCTACCAATTGATGCAAACCACTTTCCTCCTTTTCTTAATATAGTTGGAACAACTGCAACTGTTTCCACGTTGTTTACTATGGATGGGCACCCATATAGGCCTACTAGAGCTGGGAAAGGTGGTTTTAGTCTTGGCTGACCCTTGTTTCCCTCCAAACTTTCAAGCAAAGCTGTTTCCTCACCACAAATATATGCTCCAGCGCCGTAATGAATATAAATATCTAAATCCCAACCTGTATTACATGCATTCTTACCAATAAAATTTTTTTTATAAGCTTCGTCAATAGCGTTTTGAAGAGCTTTACCTTCATTTGAATATTCTCCACGAATATATATATAACAAACATGAGCATTCACTGCGTAAGACGCTATCAAACATCCTTCTATCAATTTTTGTGGTTCGAAACGCATTATATCTCTATCTTTGCATGTTCCAGGTTCGGATTCGTCTGCATTAATAATTAAATAGTGTGGGCGGGACCCAACTTTTTTTGGAGCAAACGACCATTTAACGCCTGTAGGAAACCCTGCTCCGCCTCTACCTCTAAGTTCAGAAATTTTTATTTCATTAATAATCCAATCTCTGCCTTTACTAATTATTTCTTTAGTATTAGACCAATCGTTTCTTTTTAAAGAATCTTCAATTGTACTACCAAATGTATTATATAAATTTTTAAATATTTTATCTTCCTCTTTAAGCATTTTTTGATCCATTTATATTTTTTTGAACTTTATAAGGGGCACTGCTTTTTCTTCCTTTAAATGATCCTGGTTTTAAAGGTTTGTCATCTAAAAATGAATCTAATATCTTTTCTGTATCATTTTTGTTTAAATCCTCGTAATAATCATAATTAACTTGCATCATTGGAGCATTAACACAGGCACCCAAACACTCAGTTTCAATCCATGAGCATGTACCATTTTTTAACAAAATACCTTCATTTTTAGATATTTTATCTTTGCAAACTTTGACGATTTCATTTGCTCCTCTTAAAAGGCAAGGGGTAGTCGTACAAACTTGAATGAAATATTTTCCAACTGGAGCTAAATTATACATCGTATAAAATGTAGCTATTTCATAAACATTTATATATGGCATAGACAAAAATTTACCAATGTATTTTAAGGCTGCTAGAGGTATCCAGTTATTATTTTGATTTTGAGCTAAATAAAGTAATGGCATTACTGCACTCTTTTTTTTATCTTGAGGATATTTTTTCAAAATATTATTTGCTAACTCCAAATTTTCTTTTGTGAATTCAAATTTTTCAGGTTGCTGATCGTGTATTTTTTTCAAACTCATCTATCTACCTCTCCAAAAACTATATCTAAAGACCCAAGAACAGCAGGAACATCAGCTAACATATGTCCACGAATTAGATAATCCATTGCTTGGAGATGCGAAAATCCAGGAGCTCTAATTTTACATCTATAAGGTTTATTACTTCCATCGGAAATTAGGTACACTCCAAATTCACCTTTAGGTGCTTCTACTGCACTATAAACTTCACCTTTCGGGACTCTGTATCCTTCTGTAAAAAGTTTAAAATGATGAATTAACGCTTCCATTGATTGCTTTATCTCCTGCTTGTTAGGAGGAGAAATTTTTCCATCTATTATTTTTATAGGTCCTGTTGGAATTAGTTTAATGCACTGTTTAATGATTTTAACACTTTCACGCATTTCTTCAATCCTACATAAATATCTGTCGTAACAATCGCCATTTTTGCCAACAGGAATTTTAAAATCTAAATTTTTATAACACTCATATGTTTGAGATTTTCTCAAGTCCCAAGGTATTCCTGAGCCTCTTAACATAACCCCAGAAAAACTATATGCCAAAGCATCTTCTTGAGTGACTACGCCAATTTGAACATTCCTTTGTTTAAAAATCCTATTATCTGTTAATAGATTTTCTAAATCATCTATAGTTTTTGGAAATGTTTCACAAAATTTTCCAATATCTTTTATAAGATCAGATGGAATGTCCTGGTGAACACCCCCTGTTCTAAAATAATTAGCATGTAATCTAGAACCTGATGCTCTTTCATAAAAAGTCATTAACGTTTCCCTTTCCTCAAAACCCCAAAGTGATGGCGTTAGTGCTCCTACGTCTAAAGCTTGTGTTGTTACATTTAATAAATGACTTAAAATTCTTCCGATTTCGCAAAATATTACTCTTAAATATTGAGCTCTTATTGGTACTTCAATTTTTAATAATTTTTCTGTAGCTAATGCGAAAGCATGTTCTTGGTTCATCGGTGCCACATAATCTAATCTATCAAAATATGGTAATGCTTGTGTGTAGGTTTTATTTTCAATTAATTTTTCGGTTCCTCTATGAAGTAGACCTATATGAGGATCTACTTTCTCTACAACCTCACCATCAAGTTCAAGTATCAGCCTAAGAACGCCATGAGCCGCAGGGTGCTGGGGACCAAAATTTAAATTCATTGTCTTTTTTTGTTTAGTCATTTTTATTTTTATTTTTAATTTCTTCGAGATATTTTGTTCCTTCCCAAGGACTGCTAAAATCGAAATCTCTATAGTTTTGTTCAAGTTTTACTGGCTCGTAAATTACTTTTTTATCTTTTTCGCTATACCTAACCTCATTAAAACCTGTTAGAGGAAAATCTTTTCTTAATGGAAAACCTTTAAAGTTATAATCTGTGAGTATTCTTCTTAAATCTGGGTGGTTTTTAAATTTAATGCCGTACATATCAAAAACTTCTCTTTCCATCCAATTTGCAGAAGGAAAGATTTTTGTTATTGATGAAATTTTTTCATCAATGAGAAAACTTGTTGAAATTTTAATTCTTAAATTGTTTTCGTGACTTAAAAGTAGGTAATACAATTTAAATCTTTTCTCGTGATTTGGATAATCTACTCCAACAATATCAATTAATTGTCTAAATTTACATTCTTTATTAGTTTTTAAAAATAATATTATTGAATATAAGTTAATTAATTCAACACTAACTAATAATTCATTATTTGTTATAAAACTTTCCTTTATTTTTGTTGTTAACTCTGAATTTAACATTTTATTTAAATCTTCTAAATTCATGGTTAATTTATCTTTTTTGAGTTCCTTCTCTTCTTATTTTTTTTTGAAGTTGAAGAATTCCATAAAGTAAAGATTCTGCAGAAGGTGGGCACCCTGGAACATAGATATCAACCGGTACTATTTTATCACAGCCTCTTACTACAGAATAAGAGTAATGATAATAACCCCCACCATTAGCACAACTTCCCATAGATATCACATATCTCGGTTCTGGCATTTGATCATAAACTTTTCTCAACGGTGCTGCCATTTTATTTGTCAAAGTCCCTGCAACAATCATGACATCAGATTGTCTTGGAGACGCTCGTGGAGCAGCTCCAAATCTTTCGAGATCGTATCTTGGCATTGAAGTTTGCATCATTTCTACTGCACAACAAGCTAAACCAAAGGTCATCCAGTGTAGGGATCCTGTTCTTGCCCAGTTTATTAAATTATCTGACGAAGTAGTTACAAAACCTTTCTCGCTAAAATCTTTTGCTATTTTTTTAAATTCATCAGGTATCTGTTTCTCCTTATCTTTATTGTTAAAAAAATTTATTCCCATTCTAAAGCTCCTTTTTTCCACTCATAAATAAAACCTATTGTTAAAACAGAAAGAAAAATAATCATTGAAAAAAATCCTAATAGTCCAATATTTGACAAAGATATCGCCCATGGAAATAGAAAAGCTATTTCCAAATCAAATATGATGAACAATATAGCTACGAGATAAAATCTTACATCAAATTTTACCCTTGAATCGCTGAATGCATCAAATCCGCATTCATAAGCAGACAATTTTGCAGGATCAGGGTTTTTTGGTGAGAAAGCAAAGTTTACGGCAACAAAGCCTATGCTCAAAGCAAGAGCTATGAATAAGAAAATTATTATTGATAAGTACTCTGATAAAAAATCAAAAATCATTTTTTTTCAATATCTACCTTAATGCTCGTGGCTTAAGGAATCTTATATTAAATTAATTATACATTTATATAACAACTTTGACGGCTCTGTACAGGTGACAGATATTCACAATATCATAGGTTTAAATGAAAATGATTATCAGTAGTGGCGGGAGTGACGGGACTCGAACCCGCGACCTCCTGCGTGACAGGCAGGCGCTCTAACCAAACTGAGCTACACC
>MDTB01131265.1_pt1 | contig 36214 bp, 34 predicted proteins | sample 811161 | NCBI WGS metagenome assembly MDTB01 (sample SAMN05326650, study PRJNA326480) | marine metagenome | isolation source: seawater | place: Mediterranean Sea | collected 2009 | reverse complement strand
GCATGTATGCCCTGGGAAATAACCTTAAATTAAAGATATTAAATGAAAAAAATAAATTCCCAGATTCTCTTGGTCTTATCTATGCTGCTACCACTTATTTTTTAGGATGGAAGCCTTTCTATGATGAGGGTATAGTGATGGGTTTAGCCCCATATGGTAACAGAAATAATTATATTCCCAAATCAAGAACTACATATAAAAAGGTTTTTGAAGATATAATCAAATGTAAAAACAATGGAACTATTCAAATAAATCTAGAATGGGTAGAGTATCATAATCAAAGAGACAAATGGTTTAGTGATAAATTCTTTAGATTATTTGGAAAAAAAAGAAAACCTGGTTCAAATATTACTCAACATCACAAAGATATCGCTGCTGCCTTACAAGCTAGATTAGAGGAAGTTATTTTGAAGATACTCAAATATCTAAAAAATAAAACAAAAATGGAAAACTTAAGTATAGCAGGGGGCGTTGGTTTAAATTGTTCATTAAATGGAAAAATTCATGATAGTAAAATTTTTACAAAAATATTTGTGCAACCAGCAAGTTCAGACTCTGGTATTGCAATTGGTGCAGCTATACTTGGCTTTCTTAATTGGGATAAAAAAGGAAAATTAGAATTTGGGGATTTTTATCTTGGATCAAGTTTTTCTGATAATAAAATAAAAAAATTCATTATAAAAAATAAAAGAAAAAAATTTAGTTTTGTTAAGTCTAAAAATATATATTTAGAAACTGCTAAATATATAAATCAAGGCAAAATAGTTTCTTGGTTCCAAGGAGGATCAGAATTTGGACCAAGAGCTTTAGGTAATAGGAGTATTTTAGCAAAACCTTTTCCTATTCAAATTAAAAATCACATAAATAAAAATGTGAAATTTAGAGAATACTTCAGACCATTTGCTCCGGCCGTTTTAGAGGAACATGCCTCAAATTATTTCCATTTAAATCAACCTTCGCCACATATGTTAATAGCTTGCAAAGTAAAAAAAAATAAAGTTAATTTAATTCCTGCTGTCACTCATGTTGATAAATCTGCAAGAGTTCAAACAGTTTCAAAAAAATCAAATTACAAATTTTACAAATTAATTAATGAAGTGTACCGACTTAATCAAATACCAGTAATATTAAATACCTCTTTTAACATTAAAGGACAGCCAATTGTAAATGATCCGCAAGATGCCATAGATTGTTTTTTAAAGTACAAGATAGATAAGCTGGTCATTGGAAATTATATCTTGTCAAAAAATTAATTTAATTTTTTTAAAATTTTTTCATAATTTGTAAATTTTTTATATTTTCGATCAAATTTAAATTTTTTATCAATATATTTTAAATCATTTATAATCTGCTTCTTAGTATAGTTTTTTATTTTTTTTGTTTCATATCCAAGAGACAATAATTCATCGTAGCAAAAGTAATTAATCAATTTTTTTTGTTTATTGTTTAATGATTTATATAAACGTTTATTTTCTAATTTTGTGAACTTGAAAGAAGAATTGTTTTTCCAAGCATTACCATACTGATCTTTTAAAAGTTTTATTTTTTTATTTGGTATATTGCAGAATTTGTTTATCTTATTGATATTGTAATTAAAGTTATTTTTTAAATCCTCATATTTAATTATTAAAATTTTTTTTTTATTTAAATGAGAAAAATAAAATGATTTTTTCCAATATAAAATATAATATAAAAATGGTCTTACCGCAGTCTGAAGTAAATTTTCAGAATTTAAAGCCGAATTTATACAATCATTTAAATTTCTAATTATATAAATTACCTTTAATTCTGTAAAAGATCTTAAAAAAACAGGTATGTATTCCTCACACCAACTAATTTTAATACCAAATTTATTTTTATTTTTATTTTTTGAAATTTTATAGAATTCTTTGATGTAATATATAAGAGTGTTTTTAAAAGATTTTAAATTTAATTTTACTTTAATTTTATTAATATCAGGATGCTGGTATAATTTATTTAGTTTGATTAATTTGTCGTGAAGAATTAATTCTTTTTTTGTAATTTTTTCATTAAATGTAGCTTTATTTTTAATATAATTATGAAATCTTTTTTCTTTTTGATTTGCTAAAAAGAAGTTCTCCAAATCATTATCAAGATTAATCTTTTTTTTAAAATATTTTGATTTAATTTTATTTCTAAATATTTTCATAAAAAAAATGAAAGGGTCTAAAACACAATGAGATTTTTCGTTTGAATTTAATATATTGCCTAAAAATGTTGTTCCACTTCTAAAAAAACCAATGATTAAAAAATCCATTTATTTTTCTCAATTTAAAAAAACTATTATAATAACTAAATTGATGAATAAATATGGTTTTTGTAAGAGATTATCAAGTGAATTTCCACTTTAGGTGATGGTTGACATAACTGAAGTTTGTAATTTAGTTTGCATACATTGCACTCACCCGAAATTTAAAGACAGCTAAAGAAACTTTAAATTTTTGTCCCGCAGATTAGTTTGGAAAATCTGAGGTTAGTGATTTTTGACTTCTTCAATCAGCTAGATATGGAAAATTTTTTTTATAAAAATTTAAGAAACAAAATGTTTGAATAACAATTATAAGAACAAATTTTGTAAACAATGTCCTGAATAGAAAAATACCTTATGGCTAATGAACAAAAATTTTATACTTTTATTTATTTTAAAATACAATATATACTATTAGTAATTGACAGCTTTATTATTGAAAAAAAATGAAATTTGATAAAGGAAATATTTTTAAACTAAAAAAAATAAATAATATTGATAAAAAAAAATTTTTTTTATCTTTAAAAGAACATAAATACGTTATTTTAAGAGGTCTTTTTAGAAAGATTGATGTTGATAAAACTCTTAATAATTTAAAAAAAAAATTTAAACATAAAAATGATAAGATTAGACCACCTGGAAAATATGATTTGATCAAAACAAATTATCAAAGATTTATGTTTGGTATTACCGGTGGTTTAAACAAAACAACACCGAGATATTTTAGAGTATTTTACAACCCTCTTTGGTGCAAAGATATTTATAATGGAAGAAATATTTTGTTAAAATTAAATAAGTTACAAAATTATATCTACGGTCTTGAAGAAAATTATGGAGAAGAGAAAAAAAAGAAACCAACAAGGCATGGCTTATTTGTATCATCAAGATTTCAGCACTACCCAAGTGGAGGTGGATTTCTGGCTCCACATATAGATGATGGAGCAATTCGAGCTTCAAAAGAGTTAAAACTTAACTTGCATTACAATTTGCTTTTAGTGATGACAAAAAAAGGTAGAGATTTTAAAACCGGAGGTGGATTTGTAATAAATCAGAATAAAATTATTAATATAGATGATTTTACTGACGTTAGTGATGTCATTGTTTATAGTGCAAAAACTATGCATGGTGTTTTAGATATTGATCCACATAAATTCCCAGATCTTAATTCTAGTAGGGGAAGATATGTAGCCTTAACAACACTTTTTAAATGGTAAAAAAACTGTGAGAAAAATTAAAACTCTTCTGACCGTGGGACCATCAACATTAAAAAATAGTATTCTTAATTAATTCAGAAAAAATACAGATATATTAAGATTAAACATGTTACATTTAAACCTAAATTAATTAAAAAAATAATATGAATAAAAATAAAAATTATGGATTTTTTGAAAGATTATCAGAAAAATTTCCCTCCCAAGTAATGGTTGATATGACAGAGGTGTGTAATTTGGCTTGCATACATTGCACCCATCCAGAATTTAAAAGAAGCACTGTTTATGGAAAAAGAATGTTGGATCCAAAACTAAATACAAAAATGATTAAGGAAGTTTCAACAATTGGAAGAGGAATAACAAAATATATCAGATATACAAGTAACGGAGAACCGTTGGTACATCCCAAATCATATAATATGATACAAGATGCTGTTGAGAATTCTCATACCAAGGTAACCTTAACAACCAACGGAACATTATTGAACGAAAAAAGAATGTCTAAACTGTTAAAAACAGGTTTACATATGATTGACATTAGTACTGATGCCGCCTCAAATGAAACTTATAAAAAAATTAGAGTTGGGGGAGACTTAAATATAACTCAATCAAATATATTAAAACTTTTAAAATTAAGAAAAGATGTTAAGGCAAAGACTAAAATTATAGTTAGTTTTGTTGAACAAAAAGAAAACCTACATGAGGTTGATGATTTTAAAAAATTTTGGGACAATCAAGATGTTGATGAAGTTTTAATTAGAAAATTGCATTCAAATAGTGGATCAAATTTTAGTGGTGAAATTGATGAAAATGACAATACAGAAAAAAAAAGACGACCATGCTTATATCCTTGGGAAAGGGTTATACTGAACGCTAGAGGCAAATTAGCTTTTTGTCCTACAGATTGGTATGCTAAATCAGAACTTTGTTCTTATGAAGATAACACTATCGAGAATGTTTGGAAAAATAGTTTTTATCAAGATTTAAGAAATCAACATTTAAATTGTGAATTTTCAAATAAATTTTGTAAACAATGTCCTGATTGGAAAAATACAAGTTGGCCATTTGATACCAAAAAAAGTTATGCAGATTTAGTTGAGAAAATTTTAAATGAGGAAAAATAATTTATAACTTGATGAGAAAAAAGGTAAGTTTAGGTTCGAAAACTATTGGAGATAATGAAAGAGTACCATTTATCGCTGAAATAGGTGTCAACCACTTAGGTAAAATTGATACTGCACTAGAACTTGTGAGATCAGCTGTAAGAGCTGGTAGTGATTTTTTAAAATTTCAAACATACATAGCTGAAGATAGGTATGATAAAAAAAACCCAAGATATAAAGAATTCACTACCTTATTAAAAGAATGGCAATTGAGTAGAGATGAAGAAATTGAAATGTGGAAATTGGCAAAAGATCTTGGTGCCGAAGTTTTTACGTCAGTTTATGAGTTAAAAAGTATAGAATTTGCAGAGAAAATGGAAACTATTGGATATAAGATTGCAGCTTTCGAAATGAGAAATAAACCCTTACTCAAAGAAGTGATAAAAACAAAAAAACCAATGATTATTTCATGTGGAATGACAAATTTAAATGAGATCAATGATTTAACAAATTATTTAAACGAGAATAATACAAGTTTTATATTATTACATGTCATTTCATCTTATCCATTAGAAGAAAGACATAGTTACCTGAGTAAAATAAATATATTAAAAAATAAATTTAGTTGTCCAATTGGACACTCTGATCACACACCAGGAACTCTTATACCTCCTTTGGCTGTAGCTGCAGGAGCACAAATCATCGAAAAACATTTTACAATAAATCCAAAATATAGACTTTCTGATAATTTTTTTTCTGTAACTGAGGAGCAAGTTAAAAAAATTAAGTTAGATTTAGAATGGTCTTTTCAAGCAACTTATTCCCCTAGTTTTGAAAAATATGATCCTGAAAAATATATGAGAGATTTTAAAAAAATTAAATCTTGAATGTTTATATTGTTTAGATGTACAGCAGGAGCAAATAATGGTTGGGGAAATTTAAAAAGATTAGAATTAATTTTTAAATTTTTAAAAAATAAATTTAATTTTAATTATAAATTTCTTATAAATAAAAATAAATATATTGAAAAATATCTTAAGAAAAAAAAAATTAATTATTTTTTAGTTTCAAAAAATTTAGCTAAGGAAAAAAAAATAATTAGTAATTTTGAAAAAATTGATATATCGATCTTAGAGTTGTTAAATTGTAATCTTAATATTCAAAAAATTTATAAAGAAGTATCTAAAAAATTAATAATTTTAGACGATATAACTAAAAAAAAATATATTTCTGATATTCTTATAAGTTGCCAAAAGAAATTTTTTAAACCTAAAAAAATAAATTCTTGTGAATTTTATAATGACTATACTTACTTTCCTCTAAAAAAAACCTTTAATAAATTTATTTCTAAAAATAAAACCACTAAAAAAGATATAAAACAAATTATAGTTTTTTTAGGTGGTTCAAATTATCTTAAGTTTTATATTAAAATTGCAAAAAAACTTAAAAACCAAAAATTTCAAGTAAGTTTTTTGATTGGGCCTGAAAATTCTTATAAAATAAATAAAGAGATAAAAAGTATATCCAAAAAATTTAAAGTTTTTATTGACTCAAATTTAATAGCAAAAAAAATATTTAATTCAGATCTTGTGATTTCAGGTGGAGGCTATACAAAAATAGAGACAGCCTATTTAAAAACTCCCATGATTTGTATACCAATTCATAACCATCAAAAAATATTAATCAGAGATTTTTATAAATCATTTAATTTAAAAATAAATTATTCTAATCTTTTACTAAAAAATAACTTAATCCATGAGCTTCAAAAATTTAATTATTTCAAAAGATTAAATATTAGTAAAAAATTTTCAACAACCTTTAAAGTTAATGGGATAAAAAAAATTGCTGATCTTATTTATGAAAAATAAAGTAAAAATTATTGCTATTGTATTGGCTAGATTTGGTTCAACAAGACTTAAAAATAAAATGATTAAAATTATTGACAAAAAAAAGGTAATTGACTTGTTTATTGAGAGGTTAAAGCAGGTAAAAAAAATTGATGAAATTGTTTTAGCAACCTCATCAAAAAAAAAAGATCAAATTTTTATAAAAACATCAAAAAAACATAAAATTGAATTTTATCAAGGTTCTGAAAATAACGTTTTAGATAGAATGATAAAATCTACAGAAAAGTTCGATGATAGAGATATAATTATCAGAGCCAATGCAGATAATCCAATTTTTATGCCATCCGTTCTTGATAATGATATCAAAAATTTTAAGGAGAAATATTATGATTATTACTCACCTTTTTATAAAAATAGAATTCCGTTTGGTTATTCTTTTGTATTGTTTAGAAAAAAAACTTTATTAAAAATCAATACAATGACAAGGTCTAAATATCATAGAGAGCATGTTGAAAGCTATTGTTTTGATAAAAAAGCGTTTAGACAAATGCCAAAAAATATATCTCCAAAATCAAAATTATTTTGCCCAAAATTAAAAGTTACTCTTGATACTTACGAAGATCTTCAAAAAATAAGGAAATTTTATAAAAAAATAAAAAATTATAAAATCCACATTCAGCCTTATTCCTTAATAAAATATTTTAAGGAATCATGAAAATTGTTTCGATTTGTCAACCACATTTCATACCATGGTTTGGTTATTTTAAAATGATAAATGAATGTGATAAATTTATATTTTTAGATAATGTCCAATATAATAGAAGATCTTGGCAAAATAGAGTCCATATTAGATCAACATTTAATTCGAATGAAAAAAAATATCTTAGTTTATCTGTAGTTAATAATTCTAGATCAAATAATATTAATCAAATATATTTGATGAAAAAAAATATTGAACAGTTTAAGAATCAAGTTAAAAATTCTTATCAGAACACTTTAAATTTTGAAATTATAATTAGTTTTTTTGAAAAATTTTTTGAAAAAAATATTTGTTTGAATTTATCTGATTTTAACATTCTTTTGATAAATGAAATTTGCAAAATTTTAAAAATAGATATTGATTATATAAAACTATCTGAAATGGATATAAAAAATTATAGAAAACAACATTTAATCTTAGAAATTTTGCAGCAAGAGAAAGCTGATATTTATTTATCAAACATTGGTTCAAAAAATTATGTTCATGAGTCATTTTTTGAAAAACACAAAATTAAAGTTATATATAATGAATTTGATCATCCTGTTTATGATCAAAATGGACTAAAAAAGTTTATTCCAAATTTGAGCATTATAGATTTATTATTTAATTCCAGTGATCCTTATAATTTTTTTAAATATAAAAATATATAATATTTAAAATCAGTAAAAATAATTTTAAATTGATCGTGTATCGATAAAGTCTAATTACGATGAGACTATATTATTTAAGTATAATTTTTATTGTTTACGATTAAGAATATATCTTAACCATTTACTAAAATCACTTTTTTGATACTTATAAAATCCAAATCTTAGTTGTTCACGTATTTGATTATTTTCAAATCTACCTCTTTTGTGAAACCCCATATTATTACTGATAATTAATGAATTTTCTTCAGCCTCACATTTTTTTATTGAATTCATACCAAAATTTTTATCAATATACCTATCAGTTATTGTAATTCTATTATTTCTAAATTGAAAACCTTTTTCATACATTGTTTTTTCATTGTAAATTTTACTTTCAAATAGACTGAGATAGTATTCATATTCTAATCTTGATGGAGATGGTAAATGGCTTCCTTTTATATATTCATAGCAACCAGAACTAACAGTATTGTGATTTAGAGTTAGAAAACCCTTGAAACATGGATAACATTTATCTGAATGAAACTCAGAAGCATGGTCATTAAAATCATTTGAGCTGTCGTTAGATAATATTTTTTGATAAATAATATCTGTAAATATATCATTTATATTAATATTTGAACAACTCATTAATAATTCTTTAATAATAGAATTACCAAATAATTGCTTAATTTCATTGATCAAAGAATTTGTTTCATTATTTGATTTTTTATTAAAAACAAAGGAGTATGTATCTTTGTTACCAAGAAAATAATGGTCAATTTTACAATATGATTTAATTTGATTAATATTCTGTTTTAATCTTTCATATTCATTTTCTTTAAAAAAGTTTTTTATCATTAATATACCGTCTTTATTTAGCAAATCTTTAAATTTAAAATTTTTAGAATTTTGATTAATTTTTTTTAATTTGAATTTTTTATTTAAAAGAAAGTACCTTAACTTTTGAAAACCAAATTTATTTAACATATGATTTTTAAAATTATTTTGAGGGGCATCAAAAAATAATCTTTTATAAAATAGTATGCTTAAAAATTTTGCTACATTCTTTTTCATCAAATTTAAACAAACAATTAAAAATTTTAATTTTATACTTGGTTTTATATGATGTTCATTTTAATTTATCATCAAAAAAATTTAAGACAATAAAATAACAAAGGTTAGTTTGTAAGAGTAACTAAAAGATAAATAAAGACTTGTATTAAGAATGATTAATTATATAAAACTTATCAATCAATATAAATAATAATGAAAAAAAAATTTTTAGTCACAGGTGCTAAAGGATTTGTTGGTCATCACTGGTGCGAAAAGTTAATTAATAAAGGACATTTTGTTGAAGCACTTGATATTAAAGAAAACATAAATCCTATAAAGAATAAAAATTTTAAATATTATAGAAAGAGTGTTTTTGATTATAAATTTGTTGAAAAGTTGATTAAGAGAAATGATATTATTTGCCATTTTGCTGGTATTGCAGAGCCTAAAGAGTATCTTAAACGAGCACCTCAAGTAATTGAGCTTACAGTATTACCTAGTTTTAAAATTATTGAACTATGTGCAAAGCATAAAAAAAAATTGATTTATACATCAACATCTGAAATTTATGGAAAATCAAATAAAACTCCATTTGCGGAAAACGATGATAGAGTTTTAGGATCTGCAAACAAAAATAGGTGGTGTTATAGTGCTTCTAAATCAGTAGTAGAACATTATATTCACGCACATAGTTTTAAAAATGGACTAAATTTTATTATTTTTAGGCTTTTCAATATATTTGGTCCAGGATTAAAAGGAAGAGTCGTTGATGAATTTATAAATAAATGTTTAATTAATAATGATTTATTAATTAATGGAGATGGAAAACAAACAAGATGTTTCCTGTATATTGATGACTGTATGGATGCTTTTTTTAAAATAATATCCAAAAAAGAAACTTTAAATGAAACATTTAATATTGGTTCAAACAAAGAAACAAATATTATTGATTTTGCAAGAATAGTAATTGCTTTAACCAAATCTAAGTCAAAAATAATTAAAAACTCATCTCAAATGATCAAGTTGGGTGGTTACGAAGACATAAAAAGAAGAGTACCAAGTTTAAAAAAAATAAGAAAATATATAAATTGGAAGCCTAAAATTTCATTAAAAACAGGGTTAAAAAAAACAATAGAAACAATTGATATATAATAATTAATAATGATTAATTATACCAAACACTATATTGATCAAAAAGATATTAAACAAGTAGTAGTCTCCCTTAAATCAAATTTTATTTCTCAAGGAAAATTCCTAAAAAAACTAGAACAAAATATTCAATCAAAATTTGGTTGCAAATATGCTTTAGCAGTATCGAGTGGTTCTGCGGCACTTCATTTGGCATACAAAGCATTAGGATTAAATCATAATGACTATATTTTGACTTCAACTCTTACATGGGTGTCAACTATTGATGCAGCTTTAAATTGTAATGCTGATTTTGATTTATTGGATATTGATAGATCTACATTTAATGTTGATGTTAATAAATTAAAGTCTTATTTGGAAAGAAAAACAATAAAACCAAAAATTTTTGTACCAGTTCATTATGCGGGTTTACCTTGTCAAATGGAGGAAATTCACAAAATATGTAAAAAATATAACATAAAAATTGTTGAAGATGCAGCTCAAGGAATGGGGTCCAAGATAAATAAAAATTTTGTAGGTAATTGTAGTTATAGTGATGTAACAATATTCAGCTTACAGCCAACAAAATCTATTACAAGTGGTGAAGGTGGTATTATTTTAACTAATAATAAAAAAATATATCAAAAAGCTAAAATGTTAAGAAGACATGGAGCACAAAAAAATCTCAAATATCCATGGAGTGAGGAAATAACAATGTTGGGTTATAATTATAAGATCGCAGAGCCCAATTGTGCTTTAGCATTATCTCAGCTTAAAAAAATAAATAAATTTATTAAATTAAGAGAGAAAAAATTTAAATTATATCAACTAATGTTAACAAGTGTTTCAAAATCAATTTTATTTCAAAAAATTGATTATCATTTAAAAAGTTCTTATCATCTAATGGTTATAAAATTTAAAAAAAATTTATCATTAAAAAAAAAAAAATTAATTTTTAATTATTTCGTAAGAAATAAAATAAATTTAACTCTTAAATATTTACCTATTCATATGAATAAAATTTTTAAAAATAAGTTTAAAAATGGGAACTTTGAAAATTCTGAAAATTTTTTTAAAAACTCTTTCTGTTTTCCACTGTATTTCTCTTTAACTGATAAAGATATAATAAAAATAGTTAATTGTTTAAAAATAATTATTAAAAAATATAAATTGTAAATATATTAAATTTTTATTTTTTTGTAATTATATTCTTTTGATTTCATAAGTATTTGAACAAATCTTATTAACAGTAAATTTTTTTTTATCTAGATAATCTTTAATATTATTTACAGAAAAGTTCTTAAATTTGAGTGTTTTTTTATATTTAAATTTAAGTAAAAAATTAATTTTTAGATTCACCAATAATGTTTGAAATTTTTTAAATAGACTAATCTTATTAATTATGTTCCTTTTTAGAGTTAAAGTGATTTCTTTCTCAATACTTTTGGATATTCTAAAACAATTTTTATTATCGAGTGGTCCATAAATATTTCTTATATATTTCTTTTTTAGTGTGTAAAATTTTTTATTTTTATTAAATTTAACAAAATAATCGAAATTTTTATAAAACTCATTTTTAGAGTGTGCTTGATATCCATAATAGTCAGACATTGGTTGATAATGTTTTTTGTTAGATAACAAGAATTTTAATGATATCGATGGTTTATTTTTAAGTGTAGCTTCTAAACCAGTGGTACAATCTATATGTAACAACAATTTTGTTTCATCTATACTTTTAAGAACATTTAGGTTTTTATCAATAGAACAGTTTGCAAAATCATTTGATAGTTTTTCCCATATTTGAGGATCTTCAAAAGGATGAGGTCTAATCCTGAATCTTTCTTTTGGATATTTTGTAAACAAATTTTTTAAAAAAAAATAAAGATTTTTATGCGTTGAATTTTTGCTTTTATGCCATTGTCTATATAACTTTTTGTTTTTAGTATCATTTAAAACGTCCCTCCAATCTCCAAATTTTGGATATATAGTTGGAAAATTCGTATTGATTAAAATTTCAGGTTTTTTGTTTTTATTTCTTAATCCTTTAAATTTTTTTATGTAATCAATATTAAACCATCCTGTAACAGTCATTTTTTTAGGATGAAATTTTTTTGACACACTTTTCTTACAATCATTGAATTGTTTTTTTCCCCAAAATAAATACAGATCAATTAACTCCAAGAATTTATAATCTTCTTTCCACTTCGAGCTCAAAGCTTTACCACTACTTGTGTTTGCTTGCTCTGTATCATTAACAATTAAAATTTTATTAAATTTTTTTTTCAAATGATAGATTAATTCCCGATTTTGTGATCTTGCGTAATTAAGAACTAAATAGTTATAATATTTTTCTAATAATACCAAGTTTGCCTTAGCATAGTAAAGTGGAACAAAAATAACCTTATTTGTTAATTTATTTTTAATTAATTCTTCTGCCAAGAGTATATTTGGAGGCAAATCCCTAGCTGGGTGATCAATAATAATAGCTATCATTTTTCGATCAATCTGTTTAACTTTTTCAAATCATTCTTTTCATCTATTTCAATAGATCTTTCTTCAGGCATTACATAGCAACCAATTTTTCCAAATAGTCTGTTTTTTTTTTTTAAAAATTTTTTTATATTAAATATATAAAAAGCACCATTTTCAAAAATTTCTAAACTGGTTTTTTGCCTTCTCTGTCTTTTTCTAAAATTATAATTTAAAGGATATAATCTATTTTTAATATAACGCCATATAAAAATTTTTTTTTTAAAACCAGTAAAAAGACTATCGAGTTTATGTTTATTAAAATATTGATTTGCCATTATAAAATCAATTTTTTTAACCAGAGGAGAAGTGGACTGAACCAAAAAACAGTTGTTGCCCTTAAGGTTATATTTATTCATTACTTCGATTATTACAGACTCTGAAGTTGAAGTGTTTTGAGAATTTTTTTTTGATCTTAAGTGATACACAAGTTTGTTCTTAAAAATTTTCTTAAAAATTTTCAGATAATATTTACTATCACTGCTTAGAATAATTCTTGAAAATACTTTACTTTTGATAGCTTCAGAAATAGCATAATAACTTAAAGGTTTTCCTTTAACATCAATTATATTTTTATTTTTAATCGATTTACTTCCAAATCTTATTGGTATAATACAGTAATTCACAATATATTTATATTTAATCAAATTTAAAAAAATTGAAACAGAATTATAAAAAGCCAACAATAATTGCTGAGATTGGATGTAATCATAAAGGTAATCTCAAAATAGCTAAAGATTTAATATTTGCAGCAGCTAAAGCAGGTGCAAACGTAGCGAAGTTTCAAAAAAGAGACAATAGATTATTGTTAAAAGATAATTATTTTGAAAAACATCCTGTACCACATAATTCTTATGGAAACACTTATGGTGAGCATCGTGAATTTTTAGAATTTTCAATAGATCAACATTATGAACTTTATAGGTTTTGTATTAAAAATAACATTCAATATTCTACATCGGTGTGGGAAATTAATTCTGCTAAACAAATAACTGAGAGTAAAATTAATTTAAGTTTTTTAAAAATTCCTTCAGCGTGCAACCTTGATTTTAAAATGTTAGACTATTTATGTAGAAAGTTTAAGAAAAAAATTCATATCTCATTAGGTATGACAAATAATAAAGAGATTAGAAGAATTTATGATTTTATAAATAAAAGGAATAGATTAAAAGATATTATTTTTTATGCATGCACTTCAGACTATCCAGTTAAATTTGATGATGTTTGTTTATTAGAGATTTCAAATTTGAAAAAAAAATACAATAATAAAATTTATGACATAGGTTTCTCTGGCCATCATTTAGGAATAGGAATTGACGTTTCGGCATATACTCTTGGTGCCAATTTTATTGAGAGACATTTTACTTTGGATCGTACCTGGAAGGGAACAGACCATGCAGCGTCCTTGGAGCAGGATGGGTTAACTAAACTGGTAAGAAATATTAATGCAACATTCCGAGCTCTAAAATTCAAAGGACCAAATGTTTTAAAAACAGAGATTGCAACTAGAAAGAAATTAAAAAATATTATTGATTTTTAATTATTTTAATACTTACAACCTCATTATGTGGATTTGTTCCTAATCCAGTTCTTTTAGCCTCAATTACTCTAAATTTCTTAAATTTATTTTTCTGAATTTGTTCTTTTATTGATGGAAAAAGGTTTTTTAACCTATCTAAATTGCTGCTCCTGATCCTTGATGTAATACCTCTCAAACTATAATTCCATAAAGATGTGTCGGGCTCAAGAAAGTTATAAAATTTACCATCGAGATTAAGTAAATTTGATACAACCTTGTTCAAATAAAGGGTAGAAATTTGCTCTAAAGCAATATGTGAAAAAATATAATCAAATTTGGATTGTAACTTTTTAGGAAAAGGTTTGCAGATATCTTGTACAAAGAATTCGGCATTTCTTATTTTAAATTTTTTAGATATAGCCCTACATTTGTTTATTGAAACTGGTGAAATATCACATCCATAAAATTTTAATTTAGGATATTTTCTCGCTAATAAGAAAACATTTATTCCAAATCCACAACCAATTTCCAGAATTTTAAATTTTTTTTTAGAATATCTTAAAATAGTTTTTTCAATAAGTTTAATAATTTTTAACTTAATCTTATAAGGGTTACTATAGTAAATCTTATTTTCATCTAATACAAAAGTTTTATTACTTTTATATTTTTTTCCAAAAATTGTTTTATTTAAAGTGCTGTTAATATTTAATTTTCCTCTATTTAAATCATAAGCATTTTTAACAAATTTAGCTGTTCTATATTTTTTCCTTTTGAAGAAATAAATTAATGTGTGAAACAAAAAACTAATTATTAAAAAATCATATTTGCTTAAAGATTTTAAAAGATAAGGTAAATGATTATTCTCTTTTAATCTAAAAAATTGCATTTAATGAATTTAAATTATTTGACTAGATAACTTTTACCATAGTATTTTTTATATTTATTTTTTGGCAAGTATTGATCTAATAATTTATTATCAAGAGATTGCGTTGTGTATTTGTAAAATATTCTCCATTTCGCAAAAAATATCCAAACTATAAAAAATATTTTTTCATTTAAATATCTCTTGAAGATGATTTTAATTTGAGTTCTAATTTCAAAATCTGTAAATAAAACATTTTCTTTTCTTTTTTTTATATTATTTATGTACCATATTATTTTCTCGGAAAACTGCTCTGAATTTCTAGTAGAGAGATTTCCAAAAAATCTTTTGACAATTTCTGTTCCACTAATCTTATGTTTATATTTTTTGCTTTCAATTTCTTTGAATTTACTTTGAAGATTACTTATACTTGAACATCTAACGCTCGATAATGATGGTATTTTATAATAAAATTTATCATTTTTATAAATCCAATATAGAGATAGCGCTGGTTTTTTAAATTTAATACATTCAATTGAGGTCATGCAATCTAAATGTATAACAGCTTTACATTTAACTATCCAATCAGTCGAATTATGACTCACTGACAATATGCAATTTTTATATTGATCTGATATTTTTTTTGCATTAGAGATATCCTCAAAAGGATGAGGCCTAATAACAAAAAACCTTTTTGGGTTATTTTTAACAATTTTATTAATTTCATTATAAAAAACTTTCTCCCTTTTATACATATCATTCATAAAAGTAGTAAATGAATTACCATATAGACCAGATGCTTTAATTTCATTGTACTCTTTTTTTTTTGAATTATATCTCGGGCTTGTAATTGCAAAATTAGAATTAATCAGATAGAAATTTTCATATTTAATCTTATTTTCATGATTGATAAAATTTGAAAATCTTAAATATCCAACACTATCTGTCTTAACATTTATATCATCTAAAATTTTTTTATTTTTTTTTAATTGAGCACTTCCCCAAAAAAAATATACATCCACAATATCTTTTATATATTGGATGTTTTTTTTTATTACTTTATTCAGACCATGACCATCGAAACCTCCTGCTCCCTCTTGGTCATATACAAAAGTCCTGACTTTTGTTCTTTTTATTGTTTCAAGGATAAAAGAATTATTTTTTTTTGCATACGAAAGTAAAACACAATCAATCTTATTTCTGTGTGAAATAACAAGATCTTGTAAGTCAAAAAAACTAGATAATATAACAGGTTTTTTGTATAACTTTTTAAGATTGGTAGCTAATCTGAGCAAAGGAGGAAAATCTCTTAGCTTGTTGTCTACACTTATAATAATCATGAGATTTTAATACATTAAGCTATGGATAAATTAAAGAAAAAAAATGCAGTTATAGTTTATAGCAGATCTTTGATGGAGGCTAAGTTTTACTACCTTTTAACTAAAAAAAAATTTAATAATTTAGATATTTATCATTTTGTTTTTAGCGTAGAGGTTTTCAATTATTTAAAAAAAAGAAAACAAAAAGTATTTTCTGTATTTGATAAAAATAAGAAAAATATTTCTAAAAAAAGAATTATTATTTACAAAAAAGATCTATTGCATGAGCAAAGAGAATTTAATTTAGATAAAAAAGATTTATTTAATCTAAAGAAAAAATATAAAAAATATTATCATTCAATAATTGAAAATTTATCTTTATTAAAATTAAGATATAAAAAAATAATTTTAATTCAGGAAATAGGTGGATTTATTTCTCATAATGTAGTTTTTAATATATCTAAAAAATTAAAATTAAATCATTATTTTATTGAACCTGGCTTTCCAGCTAATTTTTTTTTCATTTTAAAAAATTCTTATTTTTTTAAAAAAGAAATTAATTTAAAAAATAAAAAAATTGATTATAAGACAATCAATGATGTATTAAGTTATAAAACGTTATCTTTTATTAAAGAACATAAACGAAAATATTTAAAAAATTATTTAAAGATATTTAATTTTTATAATCTAAGAAGATTGATAATTAAATTTTCTAACAAATACATACTGAATCAAAAAGAAGATTATGATTATCTATTTAAATATATAGCTAAACATTTTACAATGTTATCAAATTTTATATTCAATAAAAAATTATACTCTAGTACTTTGCCTGAAAAATTTATATATTTTCCCTTACATGTTTATAATGACATGGCTTTAACAATAAGAGCGCCTCAATATTTAAATCAAATTAAATTAATAAACAAAATTTATAAATTAATTCCAAAAAATTACAAATTGGTAATTAAAGAACATCCATCTAATGTGGGCGGATACAATTTTGAAAATATCAAAAAATTGATATCTGAATCTAAAATAAATTTAATATATCCGTACATAAACAATTATGAAATTATGAAAAAAAGTAGTTTAGTTATAACTGTTAACTCTAAAACTGGTGTAGAATCGTTAATTCTTGGAAAGAAGTTAATTACGTTAGCTAATTCATTTTATTTTCATTTTGATGGCTCTATCAAAACAAAACTGGATAAAAAAGAAATTTTAAATTTGTTAAATAAAAAAGATCGCAATAATAAAAATGAATTTAATAAAATTCTAAATTATATTCAGAACATTTCCCATAAAGGTGAAATGTTTAATTTAAAAAATAAAAATATATTTATTTTTAGAAAATCTTTAAAAGAATTTTTCAAAAAAGAATTATTTGATTTTTCTTAAATTCTTTTTTTCTAGCTTGTATATATGATCAAAATACTTCATTATTTTTAAATTATGAGAAATTACAATAATTGTTTTATTTAATTTAATTAGGTTGTTAAGTATTTTGAAAGCCAATTTTTGATCTAGCGCAGCTGTTGGTTCATCAAGAATAATTATTTCCCTATCGTCAATTAGTGCTCTAGCTATTCCAATTCTTTGTTTTTGTCCACCAGATAGTCCTTTTCCATATAAACTTATGTTTTTATATATGTTTGAATTTAGTTTTTTATATACATCGGTAAGTTCTGAAATTTCAATTGTGTCAAGGAGTTTTTTTTTGTCTTTTTTATTTAAATCTTTTTTTGTGAGAAAAATATTTTCTAATAAACTTCCATCAACAGTGTTAATCATTTGTGGAACGTAAGAGAAAAGACTTCTCCAGACTGGATTGTCAATATTTTTTATATTTGAGTTGTCACATTTGATTTTTACTCCATTAATTTTTTTGAAACCCAATATTATTTCTATTAAGGTAGTTTTACCAGATCCCGAGGGACCATATATAAAATGTAGTTTATTTTTAAAAATTTCAAATTTTGATTTTTTGAATATTATTTGATTTTCATAATTAAAATTAATATTTTCAAATTTAATAATTTTCTCAAATGATTTTGTTTTTTTAACCAAATTTTTTTTAATTAAATTTTGATTTATAAATCTAGCTCTATTAATTATGTTTTTAACTAATGAATTTTGATAATTCATTTTGCTTATGAATGTGTTTATTCTTACGAGACTTGGAAAAATTCTGAGCAATGGAAGAAAAGTTATAATTAAAGTATCATAAATATTTAATGAGCTTTTATTATCAAAAAAAAATAAAATAAGGTAAGCAAACAATAAAATCGTAAATATTAAAATTATTTCAAATATAAATCTTAGGTAATAAACCATTAATCTTTCATCATTTTCTACCAAGTTAAGATTTTTATACTCATAGGATCTATCGATAATAAATAATTTAGAAATATTTTTAATTCTAATCTCTTTAAGAAGAGCAAAATACTCGTTTAACTTATTAAAAAAAATTTCTCTATAATTGTACCTCAGTTTACTTAATTTTGTTGCCCTTGACTCAAAAAATTTTGTTATCAATATAGAAATTGATATTAATAAAAAAATTGCAGTTATAATTTGAAAACCACTATAAAAAATCACAAGACTTATAAGAAAAAAAATAATCAACCCTTCTTTGACAATTTCAAGAACTGATTTCACATAGTGATTAAACAAAATAGAAATATCGGAAACAATTTCTCTAACTAAACTGTTAGTATTTTTATTAAATAGGAAATAAGAATTGGTATTTAAATACTTTGTTAGTGTGTAATTAATTACAGAATTTTCCATGTCTCTTAATTTATTGTGAGCAATTTTTACAAACAAGTATTGAATGATATATTTTATTAAGATTAATAAACTTGCTGTTACTAAAAAATATTCTTTAGTTTGAAATGAAATATAAAAGTAGTTAATTAATAGATTGTTAAAATAATTAAAAAATTCGTCATTAAAAAGATTAAGTAAAAAAATAACAATCAATCCAATTCCAATTAATTCTATAAAAGAAAATAAAAACATTAAAGTAAAAGCTTTATGAAATTGCTTTTTATCAGCTAAGGTAAAAATAGAATTTTTAGAGTAGACTAAATTTAAAAATTGTTTAATTTTGTACATGCCTTCTATTAATGAAAAATATAAAAATATCAATCATACTACCTAATTATAATTCAGATAGATATATTGGAGAAACTATAAAGTCAGTTTTAAAACAAAATTATAAACTGTGGGAGTTAATTATAATAGATGATAATTCTAAAGACAATTCCATTAAAATAATTAATAATTTTGTTAAAAAAGATAAAAGAGTCAAATTAATTAAATTAAAAAATAACTTTGGACCAGCTTATGCAAGAAATCAAGGATTGAATGCTGCGAGGGGTGAGTATATTTCATTTATAGACTCTGATGATACTTGGAAAAAAAATAAGCTTAGATTTCAATTGGAATTCATGAAAAAAAATAATTTGAAATTTACCTGTACTAGTTACATAGCTTTTAAAAATAAGAATTCTATAATAAGTAAAATAAAGCCAAAAAGCTTTTATAATTTTAAAAATTTTGTAAAAGATACTACGATTGCAACAAGTTCAATGATTTTGAAGAAAGAAATAATTGGAGCAACAAGATTTAAAAGTGGTTATAAATTTGATGATTATATTTTTAAATGTGAAATTTTAAAAAAAAATTTTTTTTGTTATAATTGCAATCACTTTCTATTAAATTATAGAGTTAGAAATAAATCAATTTCTTCAAATATTTTCACTAATCTTTATTGGATATTTGTTATAAATTATAAAATTTTTAAATTTAGTATTGTTAAAAATATTTATTCTCTTTTTTTAGTTTCATATAATTCAATAAAAAAATATAAATTAAAGATTAATTTATGAAAAAATTTTTAACTTATATAAAGATAATTGTACTTATTCCTCTTTTTTTCTTGAATAAGTCGAGGTATAGACAATTAGTACCATCAAAAAATAGAAATATAATTACATTTTTAATTAAAAAATTTTACTTTAAAAATTATAAACTATTCGAATTTAATTCAAAGAATAATACAAATTTTATTTCATTAAATCTTAAAAATAACGGGTATCATTTTTTCAAATTAAGATCATTGGAGAGTCATATTTATTTAATGAATTATTTTGAAAAGAAATTTAGAAAATTAAGAAAAAATATAGACAAGAATAAAAGTTTAAATCATATGGAAAATTTAGATTTTGGACATGACTTTATTTACAACCAAAAATTAAAAAAATTCATTTTACAAAAAAAAATATATTTATCTATAGCATCATATTTGGGATTTAGACCTATTTTACATAGAGTTTATTTTATGTATTCATTTAAAAAAAATTACTTGAATAAGGATTCATCACAGTATTTTCATAGTGACTATGAAGATTTAAGAGGAATTAAATTGTTTGTAAATTTAACAAAAATTTCAAAATCAAATGGACCTTTCACATTTATTAATAAAAAGATAAGTGAAAAAATTTATAAAAACACAAACTATTCAAAAAACTATAAAAAACAAAAAAGACTTAGTGATGAAATTATAGAAAAATATACTAAAAAAAAAAATTGGAAAAATAACTCTGGTAATAAAGGAGATTGTTTGATGATTGATACAAATTCATGTTTGCATTTTGGAAGTAGATTAAAAAAAGGTGAAAGAGTAATGGTATGCTTTTTTTTCTTAAGTCCATTCTCATATATTTTTAAAAAACCTTTTTATAATTATCTGAACAAAATTAAAAAAAATAAAATATCCATCTTATTTTCGCACTTAAAGTTTTACAAGCACCAATGACATTTAGTTAATTAATATATTGTATTTTTTATCATTAATTATATTTTTGTTGTAATGTACATAATTTTTAGATTTAAAATATTCTTTATGTATACCGAAGTGAATTGTCAAAAGATCTCTGTAATGTTTATTTACTTTACTGCCCTTATGAAAACCTCTCGTATTGGCAATTATAATATCTCCAACTTTTCCAATTATTTTTTTTTCAAGTCTTTTTGAATATTTTTGAAAAATTTCATCCGAGGTATAATGATATTTTTTTTGATAAAAAGGGAATTTCACTGTTTGAGAAGTTTCAATAAAAGTAAAAGGACCAGAATTTTCATCAACATCTTTTAAATAAATAAAAACTTTCAAAAATTTATAGCTATTTTCATCACAGTGAAACAAAGTAGTGCCTGATTCATTAAGATTGTTAGCAAAACTTCTTCTCAGGTTTATTCCAGTCATTTTTGGCATAACACCGAAAAAACTATATAAAATTTCAATAATATCATCATTTATTAAATTAAAAATTTCAGGAATATTTATCAATGGGTTTTTCAAATTAGTATAATTAGTAGAATTTTGAATATTTTTAGAATTTATTTCAACATTGTTTTTTTTAATTGTAGGATGGATTTCAAAATTAAATTTTTCAAAATTATTTTTAAACAGATGATCAAATTTTTTTTGAATTTTTTCTATATCATTTTTTTTATAAAAATTTTCAATTTTTATAAAACCGTCTTTTTTCAATGATGAGCTTAACTCTTTGTACTTATTTAAATTAAAATTGTATTTTTCTGTTATTTTTTTGAAAACTTTAATCAAACAATATCTGATAAAATAAAAAAAATTAAAAAAAATTTTTTTATATAAAAATCTCAACATTAAATACTAAATAACAAGAATTAATTGTTTTTAAAATCAATTTTTTCTAGTAAAAATGTTATTGATGCTCACCAATTCTTTAAAAATTAATTTTAATATTAAACATACTTTACAAAAATTAATATTAATATCCTTTTTTCTTTATTTAGCTATATCTGTTGTGTTATTGTATTTTTATGTAAGCTTTCCATACAAAATAATTGTTAATTTCGATAAAAAATTCTATTATTTTCATTCAGCGATTTTTTTGATAATTCTATCATTAATATTTTGTATATTTTATTTACTCTATAGGAATAAAACTTTAGATATCACAATACAAAAATTGCAATTTGAAAAATTAATTAAATTTTTAATTTATTTTAATATAGTTGGTGTCATTTGTACAATTTCAGCTAAATGGATTTTATATTTTGAATTATATCAAGGTTCTTTAGATCAGAATAATATAACATGCATATTCAGCAATATAAGGGAAATTTGGCTATCAAATGATTCTGTACTTTACCAAAGTAAAAATACTTTCCAAAAAAATTTCTATGGAATAGTAAGCCCTACAGGAGTTATCTTAATAAATTTTTCAATTCCATTATTATTTTTATTAATTTTTTTTTCTGAAAATTATTCAAAAAAATATTTCAATTACATTTTGTTAGTAATTATATTTGCTATGATAACTTATTATTTATCAAATCAATCTAAAATAATACTTGTGTCTACAATGGCATATTCACTTACGTTCATATTAATTAAATTTTCCATTAAAAAAATTAATACTATGGACATATTTGTTATTTTAATTGTTATGTTTATTTCACTTAGTTTAATTATATCAAATATGTATTTAAGATCTAAGTGCTCTTTTATAGTGGCTCAAAATTCTTCGAAAAACCCAATGTTATATAATTCAGATACAGAATTTAATATTAATAAATCCCATAATTCTAATAACGAGGGATTTAATAAAGATTACGTGAAAACAAATTTTTTATTTTTGGGTGATTTTAATAAATATCTTGCTAACACAAAAAAGAGCAGTCATTTAAAATCTGGACTAAATATAATGATTTACTATCTATTATCTGGAACAATCAATGGCGAGAATCTTTTAAGTTTTAAACATGATATCAAAACTAATCATATTTTATTAAAAGAATTATTCAATTCGTTTGAAAATGATTTAAATAAAATTGGAATTAATTTTAATTTAATTGAAATAGATAAGTTATTTTATGAAAGAAATAATCCTATAAGCTTATTGTATTATTTGGATGTAAATTATGGATATTTATCAAATGCAATTTTAGTTTTAGTTTTCACTTTTTTTATTCCTTTTTTTTTAAAATTGTTGTTTGGTCAAAGGGAATATATTTTTTCATCACTAATTTTAATAAACTTCATATTATTTCTAATGATAATTATATTAAACTATACAGTGAATTATTTACTAGTGCTTAATTTTAAATATACACTGTTTACTTTAGTAATAACTTTTTTATTTTTTTTTAAAAGTTGTAAATTTAAATAACAAATTTATAAACACCTTTATGAATTATTTAAAATTTTCAGAAATAATTGGGTTTAATCGAGAATATAGTAGGTTTAAAGAAAGACTTACAACAATTAAAGATCTTAAAGATAATCATTTGAAAAATGGAACTATATTAGATGTGGGAAGTGGGTTAAATTATAAAATATTAAGGGAATATTTTGGAGATAGATTCTATGGCGTTGATTTTGTGGGAGATTACATACAAAGAGAGGAATTATTTGATGGAAACTTTATTGAGTGTAATCTGAATAATAATAAACTCCCGTTTGAAGATAATCATTTTGATAATGTTATATGTACAGACGTCTTAGAGCATTTAAATTCACCTCATGATATGATTAAGGAGATATTTCGTGTTAGTAAAAAAAATGTAATTATCTCACTACCAAATAATTGGAATACGTTTTACTATGAAATACTGTTAGGATATGAGTTTGCTCCAAAAATAGGTTATGGTTTGCCAGAGAATAAACCTCAGCCAGGAAGACGACATACTTTCTTTTTTAATTTTGAACATGCTTGCAAATTTTTAGATAGAAATAAACCCTCAAATTTTGATGTTTTTAAAAGAAGATTTATATTCGAAAGAAAATCAGATGGCTTAATTTCTATGATTCCTATTTTCTCAAGTATTTTTAATCGCTTTGGAAAACTAGAAATCTCAATTTTAAGAGAAAAATTAATTCCAAATAAATTTTTATCAACCCTTGTATATATTACTGTAAAAATTATTTATTTTTTTATTTCATTTGTAAATAATTTTCTTACAGTAATTTTATATGGCTTTCCAAAAAAAAGATTTTATAATTTATTTTGTAGACAGGTCTGGTACATTTATAGGTCTAAGTAATACTTTATATCCAGGCAAAAATTTTTCTGTTTAATTTTTTATTTAATCTTATTCTTTTTTGAATATTTTTATATTTCTTTTTTTGGGTTTTTGATTTTAAATGGAATTCACATACTATTTTATTGATTTTATTTATATTTTTTAGAATTTCAGGTAACACAATATACTCCCACCCCTCAATATCCATTTTTAAAATAGAAATTTTTTTAAATTTAGAAAGAATTTTTTTAACATTTTTTGTTTTAACTGTAATTTTATTATTTCTATTAATATTATTTTTTGTAATATCAAGAGAACCACCTCCAGCATGTAATATAGAGTTTTCGTTTATTTTATTCCTTTTTGTTAAATAGAAATTACTATGACCATCTTTATTTGAAACTGCATAATTGAAAACTTTTATATTCTTATTATTTTTAAATCTTTCTCTTAAGACTTTAAAACATGCAGGATTTGCCTCAAAAGCATAAATTTTGCAGTTGAATTTATCGTGAACGTATTGTGATACAAATCCTAAATGTGCACCAAAATCTATAAAAATATCTTTTTCATTTAGATCAGAAAAAATTTTATATTCAGTGAATTTATTTGAAAATATATAAAAAAAATAAATTCTTAGAAATTTTGACTTAAATAAAAAATTTAAAATTTCTCTTCTAATTCTTTTTAATATATTTATTATAAATTTCATTTACTATTTTTTCTCCAAAAATGACTTCTCCATAATTACTATAGTGGTCAAGGTCGCTAAAGGTTAATTTATTATTATATAAAAAGTCTCTTTTTATATCGAATTTTAATAAATTTATGAGTGAAAAATAATTTAATTTATCAATATTTTTAAACTTTTTTTCTAATAGACTGTCTAATTTATAATATTTTAAATATTTATCATAGTTATCTAGCTTCTCTGGCTGTTTTAAAAATATCATCAAATTTTTTTGATTTAATTCTATATCTGGATTTATTCTAGGTCCTACGAATATCACACTTTTTGAAATTTTTTTTAATTCAATAATAAATTTTTTTAACATTTCAATGTATTTAAGATCAATATTATCTAGATGATCAAAAAAATATTCACCACTTACATGATAATATATTACATCTACTTTTTGTTGATTTAAAAAATAATTTAAGTTTATGTTTTTTCTACATTCCCTCAAACTATTATCACTTCTGCACTCTGAATCAAAATTAAGTAGTACTGAATTTTTATCTTTTTTATATAAATAGAACATATTATAAAGATCAACTGAATGGCTATCACCTAATATTAAAATCTTTTTTTTAAATTTTTTAGAACATTCTTCATAAATTTTAGAAATTTTTTTATTAAAATTTACATTCCAAATTTTACAATTGTTATAATCTTTATAAACCATATCGTATTTTCCAGATTTTTTAGCCTCCATAATAATTTTCTCTATTTCAAAATTTTGATGTGTAAATCTTTTGAAATTATATTTCTCTAAACCATTAGTTTTAATGATGATTATTGATGACAAAATAATCAAAAGATAACTTATAATAATAAATATGATAAAGTTTTTATTTTTAACATCTTTAATGAATTTTTTTTCAATGAGCTGAAAGTTAAACCAAGAAAATGAAATACTTATAACAATGGCTAAAAACTTTTCAAATATATTATTAGATAAAATATATAAGATTGGTAAATGAAATAAATACAAACTATAAGATATTTTTCCAAAAAAAATAGATGTTGTATTTGAAATTACTTTATCCACATGGGAATCTTTTTGATTTAAAAGAATTATTATACCAGTTGGAAAAATAGATATTAAAGTAAACATACTTGGATGCATAATACTTTCATCAAAAATTAAAAAAGAAGTAAGTATTATTAAAATTGAAAACGTAACAAGAAAATTTCTTAAAAAAATATTTATAGAAAAATTATTTTGTTTAATTAATATTCCACAAATTCCACCCATTAAAAATTCAAATATTCTTCCAAAACTATTAAAGAAAAACATTTCATTTACTGATAATTTACTTGAAATATATAGTGATATGATTGAGACAAAAATAAATAATTTTAAAAGAAAATCTATATTAAATTTTTTTAATATTAGCTGTATTATAAATGGAAAAAGAATATAAAATTGAATTTCAACAGAAAGACTCCAAGTATGTATCAAAAAATTATCAAAATTATTATTCCAATAAGAGGAGTTTTCTAATATTAGGTAGAAATTTGAAAAAAAAGTTATTGCCGAAATTATAAATTTCTTAAATTTAACAAGCTCATATAGGCTAAAGTTATAAAACGCTAAAATAAAAGAGAATATAATCGTCACCAATAAAGTCGGTAGAATTCTTTTTGCTCTACGAATTATAAAATTAAAGTAATTAAAATTTTTATTTTTGATTTCTTTTAAAACAATTGAGGTTATTAAATAACCACTTACAACGAAAAAAATGTCAACACCTAAAAAACCTCCTGTAAATAGTTTAAAGTCATATATAATTAATTCACAATGGAATAAAATAACTGCAATTACTGAAATTGCTCTTAGAAACTGAATGTCATTTCTAAAAACCAGTTTATTAGAACCTTGTAATTTGGATTGCAACTCTTCCATCGCTGTCACTAAAAGCTAGATATTTATATTCTTCTTCGGAGAATACCTCTATTAATGCTTTATATTCTCCAACTTGCCATCCAGGAAAAGCATATAATTCATCAAATAAAATTATACAATTGTTTGATAAATAAGGTTTTATATTTTTTAGTACAAATTTCGAACTTTCATAGGTATCTAAATCCATGTGAACAAATTTAATTTTTTTATCATTTTTACTTTCTAAAAATTTTTTAAGTGTATTTTGAACTTTTCCAACAATAAGTTCAACATTGTTTGGTAAATTGGGTAAATTTCCTTTAAGGTCAAATTTACCAATTGGCTTATTGAAGCCAAGCCAATCTTCCTCTAAACCTTCAAATGAATCAAATGCATAAAGTGTTTTAGTGTATTTAGAAAAAAGTTTAGTTGACTCACCTTTATAAATTCCAAACTCTAAAAAAATTCCGTCATCTGTATTTTTTAAAGCCCTTTTTATAGAAAATTCTCGTATACTATTTCCATTAATAAAAATTGATTTATTGAAATATTTTTTGAAATTTTCAAAACAGGCCTTTCTCTGTTCTTCTGACCATTGTTTGTAAATTGTGTTATGCTTATTAAAAAAAGGTTTAATAGAATATGTTGAAAAATAAAATATTATTCTACCTATAATATTAAAGATAGTTATCAATGTTTGTTTTAGTATGTTTTTAACATCAATCATTAATATTGAAATTTTAACTAGAAAATCATCCTATATCTTTATATTCATGGTTTATCAATGATTACTTTAAATATAAATCTTTATTCATTTTTTTTTAGATCATTAATAAGCATTATTATTATATCTTTTTTAAGCTTTACTATTATAAATATTTTAGAATTACTAAATCCCTATACTAGAACCAATATTGATATAAGTGTAATTAATGAGTTAAACAGACAAAGTTACATAATATTTTTCTTATTCACTTCAATTGTATTAATATTCAAGAGTAAGTCTTATAATAAAATTAATATTTCTGCGACTTTTGAAATAGATAGATTTTTAGAAATTTTAAATATAATATTATTAATATCAATTCTGATTGTATTTTTTTCAAAATATTTTTTATATTATTTGGACCATATAATAAATTTAATAGATAATAATTTTCCATTAGCTTGTTATCCTACAAGCATTAGATCTTTTTGGCTAAATAGTCCTTCAGATAACAGTGCAGGTTTGATTTACAATTTGCTAAGTCCAATCGGAATAATTTTAATTAACTTTTTATATAGTGTAATTTTTTTAATTATTATTTTTTTTGAGAAACTCAAAAAAAAAACATTAATAAATTCTTTAATTTTTTTATTATTGTCTATTCTTATTTATTTTATCTCAAATTTCTCGAAAATTATAATTTTTAATGCAATCTTTTTCTTAATGACAGCTATAGTAGTTAGATATTGTTTAGGAAAAAAAATTACAAAAAAAATTATTTTTTTTTCTTCTGGTTTAATACTTATATTTATTTTTTTAATATTTCAAACAGTACATTTAAGAAGTACTTGTATTAAGCAATATGTAGACAGTAACTATGATTTAAATTTGGAATATAAAGAGGAAAGGCTAGAAAAAGACCGTTATATTCAAAAATCTATCTCAGGAGATAAATTTTTATTTATAAAAAATTTTCATGAATTTATATACAACAACAACAATAATAAATTTGTTACAACATTTGTATATGTGAGTAGTTATTTATTATCTGGAAAACAAAATGGAGATTATTTAATTACAAATAAAGATAGAGTTGAAAACAAATTAATATTTTTCAAAGAAGTTTATAATTCTATAGTCGATGAATTTTATAAACTCGGTTTTAGTTTTATTTATCAATATGATTTTAATGAATTTTATGATAATAAACCACCACCAGTTTCTACAATTTCAATGCTTTATTTAGATTTTAAAAAATATTCATTATTTTTATTTTTTATAATAATAATTTTACCTATTATGTTATTGATTTTGCTATTTAAAAAACATTTCTTTTTACTACTTACTTTTTCTACAATAGCAATTTTTTCAAGTTTTACTTTTATGGTATTCAATCCATTTCTTGTACTTAATACAAAATATTTTTTTGCATTATTAATGTTAACTTTATTTTTTATATTTAAGAATAACAAAATAAAAAAAATATACTAATGTTTCTTAAAAAAATTTATTTTTTTTGAATATGAAAAAATAGTAATTGTTACTAAGCTTAATAAATAACTTAATAAAAATAAATAATCTGCATCTAGATATATTTGTAAAAAAATTATAAGTGAGTTAAGTAAATTGAAAATAAAAATAACAAATAGTACATTAGAGTGATTTTTTTTATTTATAATAGGTTTTAGAAAAAAATAATCATATAAACCTATCCATGGCATATATCCTTTAAATGATTTTTTAACTAATGTTATAGTACAATCTGTTATTAAATATGAGAGTAAAGATAATGAAATGAATATTTTGCCTGAAATAGCGATTTCAAGAAAAACAAAACCCGAAATATATCCTATAAAAATACTTCCGGAGTCCCCCATAAATACTCTAGCAATTGGTTTATTAAATATAAAAAAGGCTATAAAAACAGGAAGAAGAATATGAGGTAGGTATTTGACTAGCAGCAAATTATCAAGATAAATTGAAATAATAATGCTATTTAGTAATAAAAAAATAGCATTTAGAATTAAAAAACCATCAGTGCCGTCTATAAAATTAGTGATGTTCATCAAATATATCCAAGTAATGATACATATCAAAATTGAAAATTTGTAAGGGAATGGCATTATGTCTATTTTTAAACAAGCCATAGAAATATAAATTATAAAAAATTGAATTATTAATCTAAACAATGGATCAAGAGACTTTCTGTCATCCATAAAACTTAAAGTTGAGAGAATTACTATGCTGAAAGTAAAGATATAAAATCTATTAGGTAGATAATTTAAAAAATAATTATCATTAAATAAAAAAAAAATGATACCTAGGATAAATATTAAAGGAAATAAAATTCCAGCACTGGTTGGAGTAGGCCGGTACTTGTAATAAGGATTTTTATTATCTATTAGTTTTAGTTTTTTTGCTAAGTATTTATAGTTTTTAAAAAAAAAATAACTTAAAATAAAACTAAATATGTAAAAAAAATAATTAGTCATAATTCATTAATTAATATACTTCTTTTAGAGATAAAATGTAAAAGTAAAAGTTTATCTTATGATTTCTAATATTAAAAAAACATATAATCAATTTAATTATTCTGAGATATTATTATTATTTTTCCCAATAGCAGTTTTATTGAGATCGTCATTTTTAAATATATATATGGTTATTTGTGGCATAGTTTTTATATCAACTTATATATTAAAAAAAAAAAAACTACCTAATTTAGAATTAAATTTATTATTAATCGTCATTTCTATTTTTACAATATATTGTTTTTTTTTAGCCTTTTTTTCTTTAGATAAATTAATGTCATTTAAGGGTGTTTTATCAATTCTAAAATTTACATTTTTTTTTTTATTTTTAGCAAATATAAAAACAAATAGAGAGAATTTTAAAAGAACTTTGTATTTTACATCATTTATAATTATGATCGTAAGCTTTGATACGTTGTACCAATTTTTTAATGGTCAAAATTTAATTGGCTTAAAAGTTTCAGATCCCATTAGACTAGGTAGTTTTTTTGGAAATGAATTAATTGTAGGAGCTTTTTTAACATTACTATCCATACCAGTTGTATCATACTTTATTCAAAATTTTGATCGTCAAAACTATATATTAAAAACTTACTATTTAATTTTTTTAAATTTAAATTTTTTTGCAATATTCTTATCAGGAGAAAGAATGAATTTTATTATAATTTTTTCAGTCTATTTTGTAATAATTATGAAAAATTTCAAACAAAGAATAAATATTATTATTTTTGTTTGTTTATTTTTTACAATTATTTCCACTATATTTAGCTCAAATGATGGATTAAAATTAAAGTATAAATCATTTTATAGTGATGTCTCCAATTTTAAATATTCAAATCATGGTAGAATTTTTTCTTCTGCTTATGGCATTTGGGATGAAAACAAAATATTTGGTATTGGCTTAAAAAATTATAGAGTACATTGTGATATTCAAAAGTACAATAATTTTACAAAAAAAAAAAATCTTTGTTCAACTCACCCCCACAACATTTATTTTGAAATTTTAGTTGAAACCGGTTTAATTGGTTTTTTATTATTTTTAATTTTTTTATTTATATTATTAAAAAAATTTATTTACCACTATTTTAGATTTAGTGAGAATTATGAAGCTATTTTTTTTGGTTTTTCTTTAGTAGTGGCAACCTATTTTTGGCCATTGAGAAGTAGCGGCAGTTTTTTTAGTACCTTTTATGGAAGTTTTTTTTGGTATAATTTAGGAATAACTTTTTTAATGATTAAAAATATGTGCTTTCAGAAAATACAATCTAATAAATTTTAATTCTTTAATAAAATTAAATAAATTGAAAAAAAAAATCTTGATAACTGGAGGTGCCGGATACATAGGGTCTTACTTATCCTTTAAATTGAGCAAAAATTATGATGTCATAATTATAGATAATTTAACAACAGGAAATATTAAAAACGTAAAATATGGCAAATTTTATAAAGTAGATATCTTAGATTTCAAAAAATTGAATTTTATATTTGAAAAAAATAAAATAGATATAGTTCTTCATTTAGCTGCACTAGTAAAAATAGATGAATCTTTATCCAAACCAAAAAAATATTTAAATACAAACTTGATAGGAACCAGCAATATTTTAAGATGTATGCAAAAATTTAAAGTAAATAATATAATCTTTGCTAGTACAGCTGCTGTTTACATGCCATCTAAAAAAAAATTAAATGAAAATGATAAAATTAAACTGACAAACACTTATGCTGAAGCTAAATATTTTTCAGAAAAATTAATAAAAATATATACTGATCTATTTAATATGAAGTCTGTGATTTTTAGATTTTTTAATGTTTCTGGTGCCGATCATAAAGCTAAAATAGGTGAACGAGTTTATCCACCTACACACTTTATAACAATATTATTAAACAATTTGTTGAGAAATAAATTTACAAGAGTTCATACTGGACTTAATACACCAGATCAATCCGGTATAAGAGACTATATTCATGTTAAAGATATATGTAGCGCATTTGAAAAGGTTATTAAGAGTTATATGGTAAAAACAAAATTTTCTGAGAAGATATTTGAAATTTTTAATTTAGGCACAGGTATAGGAAGTAGTACCTATGAAACTGTTTCATATGCAAAAAAAATAATTAAAGATAAAAATTTCAAGATTATAGATGGAAAAAAAAGACCTGGAGACCAGCCTATTGTGGTTTGTGATTATAAAAAAATTAAAAAAAGATTAAACTGGAGGCCATTAAATTCTAGTTTAAGAAAAATAATTATTTCTAGTTATATTTGGGAGAAATCTTTAATAAATGAAAAATAAATACTTAATATATATTTTATTATTATCTTTAATAACGAGGTTTATTTTTTGTTTTATCTATGGAGATCAAAATCTTGATCACGAATGGGGCATCTTGGTTAATAATTTTTTTGAGTATAAAACTTTTGGTTTTTTTGTAATTGAGGGGCAAGTTACTCCTAATTTATATATGCCTCCTTTATATGCATTTTTTTTAATATTTCTTAAGTTTATTATTAATGAATTAAAAGTTTTATTAATTTTAGTTTTCTTAATACAATCAATTATATCAACTATATCTTTTTATTATTTATTTAAATTAACATCTAAATTTTATAACTATAAAATTTCAATATTAATAACCTTACTTTATTCTCTATTTCCACTTAATTTTTATGCTGTCAGTCAAATTTCATCTATAATTTTTCAATCATCTTTTTTTATTATTTTTCTCTATTACATAATTTCATTTTTAATTGATAAGAAATTATATTATTTATTTTTGGCTTCTGTATTTTCTGGCTTATTACTTTTATTAAGAGGTGAATTTTTAGCTATATATTTTATTTTTATATTTCTGGTGTTTACAAAAAAAAAAAATTCATTTTTTTTTAATTTATTTGATAATACCATTATTGATTATATCACCTTACCTAATAAGGAATTTCAATAATTTTAATACACTTACAATCACAAAGTCTTTTGGTTACAATTTGTGGAAAGGAAATAATTCTTTATCAAAAGTAGAGGGAAATCCAGGTATATTCTCACCTAAAATTAGGAGTGAATTAGATAATATAAAAGATATTAAAAAATATGATTTAATTAGAGATGAATTATTTAAAGAGTACGCAATTAAAAATATTTTAGAAAATAAGTCTAGATATTTTTTTTTGTATTTAAAAAAAATAATTTCTTATATAACTCTAGATTTAAATTCATCTTATCCTAATTATTACAACTTATTACACATAATACCAAAATTTTTAATTTTTTTAACAACAATTCTTGGAATAATTTACTATGATAAAAAAAATAATTATTTAAATTTAATTTTGTTTTTATTTATTTTTAATATTTTATTATTTTCTGCTTTTTTCATACTTCCGAGATATAACTTGATGATACTACCTTTGCAACTTATCATAAGTGGTGCATTCTTTGACAACCTATTTAAGAGAAAAAAAATTTGATTTATTTCTCTATTCTTGGACTAGGTAATGGAATTATGAATTTTCCTTTAAAACCTTTTTTTTTTAAATTTAATTTAAGTTCATCCTTAATATGCCACGAAAATAAAATTAGATAATCAGGTTTGATCGTTTTGATATATTTTTCATTTAAAATTGGAATTTTTGTACCTGGTATATAACTGCCAATTTTATGAGAACCATTAATTTCTAAAACACTATCAACAATATCTTCAGTTAAACCAATATAATTAATAAGAGTTGAGGCTCTTGATGGAGCTCCAATTCCACATATTTTTTTTTTTTTTTCGTGGAGTTTTTTTATTAAACAATATAGGTCAATTTTTGACTTTAAAACCATCGATTTGAAATTAGTAAATTTTTTTTTATTTAAGTTAATTCTTTCTTTATAAAATTGTTTCTTTACACGATTAGTAATTTTGTAATTACCTTTTCTCGAAGCAAATACTCTTAAAGATCCACCATGAGTTGGAATTTCTTTAACATCAAAAATTTCTAAATTATGTTTTTTAAATAAGAAATTTAAACTATTAAGAGAATAATACCTCATATGCTCATGATATATCGTATCGTATTGGAGCGTCTTAATAAGTGTAAGCAAATAATGTGACTCTGAAATAAATACCCCATCTTTTTTTAAATTTTTTTTAATAAGTTTTAAGATTTGGTTTATATTATCTATGTGAGCAAAAACATTAGTTGCGGTAATTATTTTTGCTTTACCAAATTTCTTTAATATTTTGTCTGAAACTTTTTTATTAAAATATTCTATAAGCGTTGGTATACCTTTTTCAATTGCTAATTTTCCAACTTTTTCAGGTGTAATGCCAAGTACTCTGTGTTTTCGGTTAAAATTGCTCAATAAGTTTCCATCATTTGAGCCTATATCTATAATTAGATCTTTTTTGTCCAGTTTAATTTTTTTTTTTGCGTGCTTGTAAAGGTCTACAAAATTTTCCTTAAGAATTTTTGTAGTGCTACTAGTATATGGATATGAATAGGGGAAAAGTATTTCTTTATTAACGATGCAGCTTAATTGAACTAATTTAGATTTTTCACAATATAACAATTCCGCTGGAAAAAATATTTCTTCGTTAATTACTGAATTTATTTTTCTCAATGTATTAACTGGGGGTAAAAAACCTAAAAAAATTAAACTTTTTAAATTTTTTGAACCAGAAATTTGACATTTATCTATTGTTTTAGAAAATTTTCTATGCATAACTATATTATATTTTTAATTCCCTCTTTTAAACTTATTTTCTGTTTAAAACCGAGTTTTTTAATTTTCCCTATGTCAGGACATCTTATTGTGGGACTACCTAAAGGTATTTTCGTTTTTTTTATTTTTACTTTTTTATTAAAAATTTTAGATATTAATAAAACTAATTTATTAATTTTAATTTTTTCTGTTGTTCCAATATTATATATATTTTGATCTTTTCCTTTTTTAAATATCTTATCAAATCCTGCAATGAAATCTTTAATATGAATAAAAGATCTAATTTCATTACCTGTTCCAAGAATTTTGATTTCTTTTTTATTTTTTAATTTTTTAAATTTTTTAATAATTTCAGGTATAACATGCTCGTTTCCCATGTCTTTTCCATATACATTATGTGGTCTGAAAATAACAAATTTTTTTTTGTATTTTTTTGAAAAATGAAGTCCATAAATTTCTGAAAATATTTTTCCTCCCCCATAAGAATACCTAGGATTATGTACATCAGGTATTTTTAACATTTCATTTTCTTTTGTGGGTAATTGAAGTGGGTTTTGATAAACTTCAGAACTTGAGGCTAAAAAAATATTTTTTATTTTTCTTTCTTTAGAAAATTTAAGTATATTTATAAATCCATTCGCAGCTATATCGAGAATATCAAAGGGTTTTTGGTAAAAATACTTAGTCCCATTAATGTAAGCTAAATGAATTATTATATCTATTTTTTTTTTATTTTAAATACTGATTTGTAGTCTCTTACATCTCCCTTAATAAAATCTATTTTATTAATTATATTTTTTAATCTACTTAATTTACCTCTAGAATTGTTATCAAATACAATTACGTCATAGCCTTCATTAACAAGGTGTATTGTTATAGCTGCTCCAATAAAACCACAACCACCTGTGACAAGTATAGTTTTTTTTTTTAAATTTTTTCTTTTTTTAACCATGATGTAGATAAACCGTAAATATACCATTTAATATAGTGAGGTAACCATTTTACTATTTTAAATCGACTTTTTCCTTCTATTCTTTCTTCCCATCTAGCAGGAATTTCTGAAATTTTATATTTTAATCGGTCACATTTAACTAAAAGTTCTAAGGAGTATGAAAACCCAAAATTAGACTCTATTTCGATTTCATTTAATAATTTTCTAGAAAAAAGCCGGAAACCATTACTCGCATCTCTTACTGGTATACTTGATAACAAATAAAGACTTAATGAGGCACTTCTAACTAAAATTGATTTTAAAAGAGGGCAATTTTTCATTGAACCACCTTTTATAAATCTACTTGCAACTACGATTTGACTTCCATTTAAAAATTTTTCATACATTTTATCAAGAATATCT